>Ga0207657_10001378_pt1 | contig 25934 bp, 33 predicted proteins | sample KBSC33metaG_FD_184316 | JGI IMG/M metagenome (GOLD analysis project Ga0207657, IMG submission 184316) | Corn rhizosphere microbial communities from Kellogg Biological Station, Michigan, USA - KBS C3-3 metaG (SPAdes) (version 2) | ecosystem: Host-associated > Plants > Roots > Rhizosphere > Soil ... | reverse complement strand
GCGCGCCCGCAGACGCACGAGCATCTCGCGATCCTCCGGCTGCTCGGCATCGACCGCGGCGTCATCGCACTCACGAAGATCGACGCCGTCGACGACGAGACGCTCGAGCTCGCGCGCGCCGAGGCGGAGGAGCTCCTGCCGGGTGGTGTGCCGATCGTCGCGGTGAGCGCGCGCACGGGTGCCGGGCTCGACGAGCTGCGCACGGCGCTGGCGGCCGTTGCCGTCGAGCGCGACCGCTCGCAGGCACCGACACGCCTCTACGTCGATCGCGTGTTCACGCTGCACGGCATCGGCACTGTCGCGACCGGCACCCTCTGGTCGGGCTCGATCGGCGAAGGCGACGAGCTGCGCGCCGAGCCCGGCGGACGCGCGGTGCGCGTGCGGAGCGTGCAGGTGCACGACCGTCCTGTCGCGCGCGCCGACGCCGGCCAGCGCGTCGCGCTCGCGCTGCCGGGCGTCGAGCGGCACGAGCTGCGGCGCGGCGACGCGCTCGTGGCTCCCGGCGCCTACGCGACGAGCTATCGCCTCGACGTCGCGCTCGAAGCGCTCGCAGAGATCCCGTCGCGCGTGCACGTGCACCACGGCACGGCGAACATCCTCGCTCGCGCCGTGCGCGTCGGCGACCGCTACGCGCAGCTCCGTCTTGCGGAGCCTGTCGTCGCCGCGCGCTACGACCGCGTGATCCTGCGCGCCGACACGACGGTCGGCGGCGGCCTCGTGATCGACCCCTCACCGCCGCGCCACGCGAGCGCAGAGCGCATGGCACTCGTCGAGAGCGGCGAGATCGCGGCGACCGTACACGAGCCCGTGCGGGAGGAGTCGCTCGCGCATCTCGGCGAGCTGACGGGGATCGAGCGCGCCGGCGGCTGGGTCTTCTCGAGTGCCTGGCTCGACGAGCTGCGCGCGGAGCTCGATACCCGCCTCGCCCGTGCGGATCCGCTCGATCCCGGCATCTCGCCGCCGCCCGAGGCGTGGGCCGCCGCCGTGGTCCCGCTCCTCGGGCTCGAGCGGCGCGGCGCGAAGCTCTACCGCCCCGGAGTGATCGCCGAGCTGGGCGGGCGCGCCGACGCTGCCGCTCGCCTCGAGGCCGAGCTCGGGCTCGAGCCGGTGAAGGTCGACGATGCCGCGCTCGCGCGGTTCCTCGAGGAGCAAGGCCGGCTCGTCCGCGTCGGCGACGGCTTCGCGGTCTCGGCCGCGGCGTACGAGCAGGCCCGGTCGGCGCTCGTCGCAGAGCTCGAGGCCGAGGGCCGGATCGCGCTCGCCCGCTTCCGCGACCTGCTGGGCGTCGGCCGCAAGACCGCGCAGCTCCTGCTCGAGCGCTTCGACGCAGACGGCCTGACGCGCCGCATCGGCGACGAGCGCGTCCTGCGCCGGCGTGGGACACTGCAGGCATGAACGCAGGCGAGGTCGCCGACCTGATCGGCCGCTACAACGACGCGTGGAACCGCCAGGACATCGAGACGATCCACGCGCTCCATCACCCGGAGATCGTCTTCGACAACCACACGGCCGCGGAGCGTGCCGAGGGCGCGGACGCGGTTCGCGAGCACATCGAGCGGATCTTCGCGAACAATCCCGGCATGACGTTCCGCACGCGCAGCATGCACGCGGGCGAGGACTTCGCGGTGTGCGAGTGGACGCTGAACGTCGAGAAGGACGGGAAGAAGCTCGAGTGGGACGGCGTCGACGTCTTCCCGATCAGGAACGGTTTGATCGCGCGGAAGGACGTGTACTCGGCGTCGCATCGGGCGCGCGAACGCTGAGCTCGAGCACGTCGGGCCGGCTGTAGTGCCCAACCGGGTCGAAGCGCTGCCGCTCGGCGAGCAGCACCGCTGGGTCGAGGTCGGCGTAGAGGATTCCCTCCTCGTCGTACAGCGGCCCCGCGAGATATGAACCGTCGGGCGCGAGGATCGCGCTGCCGCCGCGACCGAGCGTGCCGGCGCCTTCGAGCTCGGACGCGAGCGGGAAGTCGTCGGGATACGACGACGCGCGCTGGAAGTGGCACGGCGAGATGACGTAGGCGCGGCTCTCGCGCGCGATGTGCACGAGCGTCGCCTGCCATTCGTCGCCGTCGTCCGCGGTCGAGGCGATGTAGAGCTCGACGCCGGACTCGTAGAGCGCGACGCGCGCAAGCGGCATGTAGTTCTCCCAGCAGATCAGGCCGCCGATGCGGCCGAACCCCGTGTCGACGGCGTGCAGGCCGCGACCGTCGCCCTGGCCCCAGATCAGCCGCTCGTGGTTCGTCGGCACGAGCTTGCGGTGGTGCAGCGCAAGCTCGCCGTCCGGCGAGTGGTAGAGCAACGAGTTGTAGAGGGTGCCGGGGCGGTCGCTCTCGATCTCGTTGACGCCGGTGACGAGCCAGATGCCGAGCTCCTTCGCGGCGGCGCCGATCCTGCGCTCGGCGGGCGAGCCGACGGCGACCGAGTTCTGCGCGAGCCGCGCGAAGGTCTGCTTCGCTCCCTCGTTCTGCCAGCCGGCAAACGCCTTCGCCCAGCGCGACGACGGATAGGCAGGCACGAAGGTCTCCGGGAAGACGACGAGCTCGGCGCCGTTCCGCGCGGCATCGGCCGCGACTTCCTCGAGGCGGTCGAGCGTCCGCTCGAGGTCCAGCACGACGGGCTCCACCTGCGCGCAGGCGACCTTCACGGCTCTGTCCATGGGCCGGAGGTTACGCTCGGGACGTGGGGAAGGTCTACTCGGAGATCGACGAGCAGCTGGCCGCCTGGATCGAACGGCAGCATCTCTTCTTCGTCGCGACGGCGCCGCGCGCCGATGACGGGCATGTGAACGTGTCGCCCAAGGGCGACTTGCGCTGGTTCCGGATCCTCGGGGCGGCCGAGGTCGCGTACCTCGACTTCGTCGGCAGCGGTGCCGAGACGATTGCGCACGTGCGGGAGAACCGCCGGATCGTCGTGATGTTCTGCGCGTTCGAAGGCCCACCGAAGATCGTGCGCCTGCACGGCCGCGCCGAGGCGCTGCCGCCCGACCACGAGCTCGCGGCCCGCTTCGACAGTCCGTCGGACGCGGTGCGCTCGGTGATCCGCATCGACGTCGAGCGCATCGCCGATTCGTGCGGCTACGGCGTCCCGTTCATGCAGTTCGAGGGCAAGCGCACGCAGTACGACGCGTGGGTCGACAAGAAGGTGCGCGACGGCGGCCTCGACGAGTACGTCGCGGAGAAGAACGCCGAGAGCATCGACGGGTTACCGGCAGTGGAGCGCCGCAGCTGATCCGCGCATTCCTCTTCGACTTCGATGGTCTGATCCTCGACACCGAGACCGCCTCCCGTGCCGGATGGGAGTGGCTCTACCGCCAGCACGGGCAGGAGCTGCCGCGCGACAAGTGGGCGACGGTCGTCGGCACGACCGGGGTGTGGAGCCCGATGGACCACCTCGAGGATCTCGTCGGCGAGCCGCTCGAGCGCGAGGAGCTGAACGACCGCCGCTACGCGCACGAGATCTCGCTGATCGAGGCCGAGGAGCTACGGCCCGGAATCGCCGACTACATCGAGGCGGCCGAGCGTCACGGCCTGAAGCGCGCGATCGTGTCGAGCTCGTCGCGCTTCTGGATCGACATGCATCTCGAGCGGCTCGAGCGTGCGTACGGCTGGGACGCGATTCTCACCGCCGACCGCGACCGGAAGCGCGCGAAGCCGAACCCGACGATGTACCTCGAGGCGCTCGACGTGCTCGAGGTCGCGGCGTCCGAGGCCGTCGTCTTCGAGGACTCGCCGAACGGCGTCAAGGCGGCACGCGCTGCGGGGATCTTCGTCGTCGCGATCCCGAACAACGTCACGCGCGACTTCGGGCTCGACGAGGCCGACCTCGTGGTCGACTCGCTCGCCGACCTGCCGCCCGACGAGCTGCTCGCGCGCTTCAGCTGACGAGCCGAACGAGGGCAGTCGCGGCCCCACCGGCGACGACGACCGCCCACAGCGGCGCACGGAGGACGACGGCGACGATGCCCGCGGCGACGCCCGCGAGCCGCGCGTCGAGCACGAGCGAGCGCCCGCTCGCGAACGTCTCGGTGACGACGAGAGCGGCGAGGATCGACGGCGCGATCAGCTCGAGCAGCCGGTCGACGCGCAGCGGCAGCCGGCGGTGAGCGACGCCGACCGGCCCGACGGACTTGAGCAGGACGGTCCCCGCTCCGACGACGAGCACCGCCGTCCACGCATCGCTCACGCGCGCCTCAGGCCGACGAGCACGGCGGCCGTCGCAGCGATGATCGGCACACCGGGCGGCGAGAACGGAATGAGCAGCGCAGCGATCAGCGCACCGACAACCGCGACAGCGGTCCGGGTGCGCGACGTCAGCTGAGCAGCGAGCAATGCGACGAAGAGCGCGGCGAAGGCACCGTCGAGCCCGAACGCGGACGGGTCGCCGATCGCCTGGCCGAGCAGCGCGCCGACGGCGGTGCCGCCGACCCAGCCGACCCAGAGCAGCCAGCCGACGCCGAGCAGCACGCGGCGGTCGAAGCGCGGCGTGCCGCCGCCCGCAAGGGCCCACGACTCGTCGACGACGAGTTGCGCCTGCGCGAACCGCCGGAGGATCGAGCCACGGAACGAGCTTGCGATCGTGATCCCGATCGGGGCGTAGCGCGCGTTCAGGAGCAGCGCGGCGGCGACCGCCGCTGCGACGCCGCCACCCGCGCCGAGCACCGACACGGTCGCGACCTGCGCGGAACCGGCAAACGTTGTCGCCGACATGACGACCGCCGCGACCGCACCGAAGTGCGCGGTGCGCGCAAGCACTCCGAACGACGCGCCGAGCGCGAACGCCGCCGGAAAGAGCGGCGCCGCGACGCGAACGCCTCTACGCACTCTTTTTCCGGAAGGTGCGTGCCTTCTCGCGGTTGCCGCAGACGGCCATGTCGCACCACTGGCGCGAGCGGTTGCGCGCGTGGTCGATGAAGGCCCAGCGGCACGTGTCGGACTTGCACGCCTTCAGGCGCTGCCACGAGCCGTCGGCCATCGCCTCACCGACCGCGGCGAGCACGAGCCCGAGGCCGCCCGCCGCGCCCTTCTTCCGTGGAACGAAGCGGATCGCGCCGTCGGCGAACCGCACGTCGAGCCCGGTGTCGCGCGCTACGGCGTCGAGTGTCTCGGACGCCGCATCGTGATCGACCTCGAAGCCGTTGTGCCCGCGGAGCAGCTCGCGCAGGGCCTCACGGAGCTCCCGCGCACCGGCCGCATCGGCCTCGGTTGCACGATCGCGCAGTTCTGCGAGACCATGGAAGACGAGCCAGTACTGGAGCCCCCGGGCGTCGGCCAGCTTGTCCTCTCCTGCCTCGAGGTCGGCGGTGTTGACGAAGTCGCGGATAAGTTCCAGAGGCTGCATAACCTGTGTTAGTGTATCACCGGTTACTAACCCTGGGAGGCCCCAAAGTGAGTGCTTACAGCGCAACGCACCTCGACGACATCGCCGCCGAGCAGTGGCCCTACTGGGCACCGATCCGCCACCACTTCGACATCCGGACCTTCGGCGCGAACGCGTGGCGCGGCGCCGACGGCGACGAGGTGATCAAGCGCCACACGGAGGACGAGTCGGGCGCGCCTGAGCTCTACATCGTCATGAGCGGCCACGCGACGTTCACGGTCGGCGAGGACGAGATCGACGCCCCCGCGGGCACCTGCGTCTTCGTGCGCGATGCAGGGCTCGAGCGCGTCGCCTTCGCGAAGCAGGACGGCACGGTGGTCCTCTCGATCGGCGCCGCAGCCGAGGGGAAGGCCTTCGCGCCCGTGGGCTGGGATACCTCGTATCTCGAAGCCTCGTGATCGCGCGCGTCTGGCGGGGCACGACGCTCGCCGAGGACGGCGACGCGTACGCGGCGTACGTCGAGGAGACGGGACTGAAGGGCGCGCGCACGCTGCCGGGCGCGCGAGGCACGCTCCTGCTGCGCCGCGAGCGCGCCGGGTACGCGGAGTTCGAGACGATCCTGCTCTTCGACTCGCTTGCCGACGTACAGGCGTTTGCCGGCGACGAGCTCGACATGGCGGTGTTCTTCCCCGAGGACGGGCGCTACCTGATCGAGCGCGACCTCGAGGTGCGGCACTTCGAGGCCGACGTCAATCTCGTCTAGGGGTCTATTGCGCGGGGGCACGGCGCAGGCCGGGCCCCCGCGCCTCTCGCTCAACCGGCCGTGATCGCGCCGAAGAGGCCGTGCGCCTCTCCGCCCGGACCGGCTGCGAAGTAGAGCGACGTCGTCGGGCCGCCGGCCGCGCCGTTCCCGAACGCAATGGCCCAGAGACCGTCGATCGTGATCAGCGTCTGGTCGCCGCGGCGGAGCTGGCCCTTGAAGACCCACTTGCCGCCGCCGCGATCCTGGTATGCGCTGATGCGCCCGTTGCCGAAGTTGCCGATCAGGAGATCGCCGCTGAAGACGCCGAAGCTCGCCGGCGCCATCGCGAGCCCCCACGGCGCGTTCGGCGGTGCGTTCTTGCGGCCGCCGCTCGCGACGCGTGCGACGAGCTGGCCGTCGAGCGTGAACTGATCGACGTAGCCCGCGCCGCCTCCCGCCACGTCGTCCTTCTTCGCGGCGTCCTGCTTCGCATACGTGACGAAGATGCTCGTCCCGATTGCCTGGATCCCGAACGGCGCGTAGCCCTTCGGCAGCTTCGCGTCGGCGAACGGAAGCGAGACGGGCTTGAACGCGCTGTCGAACACATCGACGCGTCCGTTGTGGAAGTCGGTCGCGTACAACCGGTCTGCCGCGGTCGTAAGGCCCTTGTAGACGGCGCTGTTCGCCGATGAGTCCACGCCGGGAATCGCAAGGGTGCCGTTCACGGTCGGCGACCACCCGAGGATCTGGCCTCCTTCGGTGGCGAAGAGGAAGCGCGCAGGGCCGCTCTTGCCGTTCTGACTGATGACGAAGTCGGTCGCTGCGCCGTTGAAGACGGTGCCCGTCGGCGCGCCCGGAACCGAAACGGTGAGCGCCTGCTTCGCACCGCTCCCGTTGTAGAGCGTCGACGAGTTGGTGCCGTTGTCCGAAACCCACCACGGCGTGGTCGGCCCTGCGGAGAGACCCCAACCGTTGACAAGCGATGCATCCGCGGTCGTCGCGGCGCCGGCGGCATCGCCGACGAGATTGTGGACGGAGAACACGTTGTCCTGGATACCCGCGGACGCAGAGCCCGCGACGAGCGCGAGAGTGACCGCCGCCGCTGCCGCGGCATGACGAAACGTGAGCATCGAGCCCCCTTTGTTCGCACGGGGATCCCCCCGAACAGGAAGGAGATACGCGCGAATGCCCTGCGCGGTTTCCACTCGCTCCCCCACTTGGGGTAGAGCAAGCGCGCGTTTCCCGAGACGTGGCGTCTCGTCGTTCTGCCGATGCACGTTGCATGCGGCTTCAACGTCCGACCGGCGCACTGCGAGCGCACGCATGGTGGCTCTTCCTCGCTGCGGTGACGCCGATGGCGTTGCTCTACTTCGTCGGCCCGGCCAGCTTTCGCGCCGGCCCGGTGTTCAACGGGATCGGCCTGAGTGCCGTTCTCGCGATCGTGACCGGCGTCGGGATGCATCGGCCGAGGAAGAGCCTGCCCTGGCTCCTGTTCGCGCTCGGGCAGCTGCTCTTCGTGGGCGGCGATGTGCTGGCGTACAACTATCCGCCGCTGTTCGGGCACGCACTGCCGTTTCCGTCACTCGCGGATGCGTTCTACATCGCGGTGTTCCCGACAATCGTGATCGGTCTCCTGCTGTTGATCCGGCAGGGTGGCGGCCGACGCGACTGGGCGAGCCTCATCGACTCGCTGATCATCGCGACCGGTGTCGGCCTCCTGTCGTGGATCTTCCTCATGTCGCCGTATGCGCACGACGGAAGGCTTTCCGTCCCGATGAAGTTGACCTTCATCACGTACCCCTTGATGGATCTGCTCGTGCTCTCGGTCGTCGTCCGGCTCGCCGTCGGCCGCGGGGTGCGCAGTCCCTCGTACTGGCTGATGATCGCCGCAGCCTCCGCGTTGTTCGCGACCGACACGGTCTACGGCTGGATCCAGCTGCACAGCGGTTACAGCGCCGGCGACCCGATCGACGGCGGCTGGATCGTCTTCTATCTCCTTTGGGGCGCCGCTGCCCTGCACCCGTCGATGGCTGCAGCTCCGACGGGTGGCCGACCCTTGAGACTCACGCGCAGACGCCTTCTGGTGCTCGCCGCCGCGACGTTCGTCGCTCCGGCGATAGTGATGGTGGGGCCAGAGGCGCATGGCGACCGGTTCGTCATCGGCGGCGGCGCCATCGTCATGTTCATGCTCGTCCTGCTGCGAATGGTCGGGCTGATGAAGGCGCAAGAGGCGGCGTCTGTCCGCGGACACGCCCTCGACGGCGAGCGTGCGCAGAACAAGCGGTTGCGCGAGCTGGACCGGCTCAAGGATCAGTTCATCGCCACCGTCTCCCACGAGCTGCGCACACCGTTGACGTCGATCCACGGGTATCTCGACCTCGTCCTCGGAGGCGAGGCCGGCGAGCTGAGCGACGAGCAGCGTCAGTTTCTCTCGATCGTCGCGCGCAACAGCGACCGGCTGCGTCGTCTCGTGAACGACCTGCTGGTCGTCTCCGAGGCCGACGCAGGGCTCGAGCTCGACCTGTCGGACATCGACCTGAGCGCGATCGCGCAGGACAGTGTCGAGTCCGTGCGCCCGCAGGCCGAGGCCGCGGGAATCGGCCTCGAGCTCACGGCTGAGCGCGCCTTCCTCCTCACCGGCGACCCCGGCCGTCTCGGTCAGCTGCTCGACAACGTGATCTCGAACGCGCTGAAGTTCACGTCCCGCGGCGGGCGCGTGTCGATCAGGATCCGTCAGTGCGGCGAGCTGGCGGTGCTCGAGGTGGCCGACACCGGCATGGGCATTCCCGCCGACGAGCAGGAGTTCCTCTTCGACCGCTTCTTCCGCGCCCGCGCAGCCGGCGAGCATGCGATCCAGGGCACCGGGCTCGGTCTCTCGATCGCGCAGGAGATCGCGCAGGCGCACGGCGGGCGCATCGAGTTCACGAGCCGCGAGGGCGTCGGAACGACGTTCCGCGTCGAGTTGCCGCTCAGTGTCGAGGCGGCTGCGGGTATCGCGGTGCTCGCCGGCGCGGCATAGCGACCACGCAGCGCGGTTTCGCCCTGGACATATCGTGTGCAGCGGAGCGGCAGGGCCCGGTGGCCCAGCCGGTCTTCAAAACCGGTACGCCGTCGTAACCCGGCGGTAGGTCAGTTCGACTCTGGCGCCGCTCCGTTCAAGTCATCCGCGTCTGGCTCAGACGTGCGGCGTGAGCTTGAGCTCCTCCTGCACGAGTGCGTCGCCCCGTGCGAGCAGTTCGTTCCCCAGAGCCGTGTAGCTGCTCTTGAAGTCCGGGTACGTCTTGAGACTCTTCGTGTGCTCGAGGCCGCTCCAGTCGATACCTGCACCACCGACATAGCGCTTCGCCGCCGCGATCAGGCCGGGCCGCTCGATCTTGGGGATCTCCGCTCCGAGCCGGATGTACAAGGAGACGGCACCGATGTACTCCTGCCATTCCGCCGCAATCCCGCCGGCTCCGTAGCGCGCGGTCAACTGGGCGCCGAGCGTGCCGGCCTCGACGAGCCAGTCATGCCAGGAGCTGAGCCACGCGTTCACGTTCGTCGCGACCTGTTCCTCCTTCTTGCCCGCCGAGTACACGAGGCCGAATGCGACGAAGCGCTCGGAGGCGATCACATCGGTGTACGCGCGGCTCATATCGGACGCGAGCGACGTGCGAACCTCGAGCTGCTGCTTGTGATCCTGCCACTTGCCCGTGATCCAGGGAATGAGGAGCGCCGTGATTCCTGCTGCCACAATCGTGATGAAGAGCTTCGGCCCCACGTCCCCCGCGAACGCACGCACGCGGCTCTCGCGCGCCCTGCCCTCAGGCGTTGCAGCGGTGTGTTCCATGGCGAACCTCCTGCCGCAGCTCTCGTGTCGACGGATCGTCCCGCAAACGGAGGCCACCTGCAATGGACGCTCGGGGCGCCGCGTGGAAGAAACGGCACCCCCAACCCGTCTAGTGCGAGACCGCAACGACCGAGGAGACGAAGTGCTCGCTGCTGTTGATGGACTGACTCCCTCCACCAGGCGGGTCCGTGAGGACGCGCATCTCGCACGGCACGTCGCCACTCGGGTCGCCGTTTCGGCGAAGCGCTTCAGCCTCTCCGCCCGGGAGGCCGAGGTTCTTGCACTGCTGGTCCTCGGCGACAGCAACGCCGAGATCGCCGAGCAGCTCTACGTCTCGCACAAGACGATCAAGAACCACCTCGGCGCGATCTACGAGCGGATGGGTGTTCGGAACCGGGTCGAGGCGGCGACCGTCACGCTGTTGCACGCGCTCCCCGACGGCTCCGTTCCCTCGGTCGCGTAGAAGCCGCTTCGGCCTAGAACCAGTCCTCGTCGTCGCCGACGACCTGGCGCACCAGCGCGCGATGGTTACGCAGGTACCAGATGCCGAAGGCGCCGCCGAGGAGCGGAGCGAGGAACGCCGGCTCGGTCAACGTCACCGTGAGCCAGAGGGACACTGCCGCGACGATTGCGGACACGCGCGAGAGCCGGTCGCCCCAGACAGCGGCGATCGCGTCTTTCGACCACTGCATCCGATCATTGCCTTCGGCCGCATGGCTGGAGTCACGAGCCATGCCAATCCCCCTTCTCGCACGAGATCATCGTGCAGAACGGGGGATCGCGCATCCCCACTTCGCGGGATCTCTCGCCTTACTCGGACTCGTCGGGCGTATCGCGCGCGGAGCGGCGCGCCCGGTCGCCGTCCTCGCTCTTCTTCTTCGTCCGCAGGCGGTCGACGCCGCGGCCGATCGCGCTCGTCAACGGCTTCGCGTTGTCGTCGTTCACCGCTTGCGGCGCCGTTCCGTCGAAGTCGATGGTCACGCCGCGGACGTCGGAGGTGAGCCGCACTTCGGCGACGCCGAGCTCGACGAGCGCCTCGCGCCACGCCACGACTGCATCGTCGGCGGACCCTTCCTTCTCCGCGAGCTCCGTGAACCACGCAGGCGGTGCGCTCGCTACGACCCACGGCGGCGGCGACGGTGAGGACACGGGACTGTTCCAGGTTTGCGACGCCACCCCTTGAGTCTGCCACAACCTCGGCATTTCTCCGGCGTGGGCGCCGAATAGAGTCGATGTGATGAGCAAGGAATCCGCGCAGGAGCCGAGGAAAGACGACCGGCCGCCGATCTGCCCGGCGTGCGGCGTGACGATGGGGATCGCGGTCGAGGGCGCCGGTGTCCGCTACGTCTGCCTCGAATGCGGTTTCTCCGACGATGGAGCCGATCGCTGATCGCCTGGTAGAATCCATCCGACCGGAGCGAGCGCACCGCGCACGCACCCTGAAATGGAAGGTTCTCTGCCGATGCGCGGACGCATGATCTGGTTCAACGCCGAGAAGGGCTACGGCTTCATCCGCACCGAAGACGACGAACGGCTCTATATCCACGAGTCGGGCTTTGCGCCCGGGCACGTGCCCACCGGCCGCTGCGCCGGGACCGAGATGTCGTTCGACCGCGAGCCCGCGGACGTCGAGGGCGGGCACCAGGCGGTCGAGGCGATGGTCGTGCAGGACGTCGTGCAGCGCCGCGCGCGCTCACATCGCCGCTCGATCGGCTGACGCCGCGAGCTCGGCGAGTGCACGTCGCAGCGTCGGCTCCGCCAGCGCCGCGAATCCGACCGCGAGCCCCGGGGGCTGCGGCCCGATTGCGTGCTCGCCGACGCCGTCGACCGCAATCCCGCGCCGCCGCGCCTCGACGAGCAGTGCCTCCTCGTCGGTGCCCTCCGCGAGCGTGATCGACAGATAGAGCCCGACGGGCGCGCCGCCGACGCGCGCACCGGGCAGCTTCCGCTCGAGTGTCTCAACCGCAAGCCGTCGGCGGCGCTTGTACGCAGCGCGTGCGCGGCGGACATGCCGATCGAGGTAGCCCCGCTCGATGAACTCGGCGAGCGCGAACTGCGGCAGCCGCGGCAATGCGACGACGTTGGCGAAGACGTGCATCACCGCCGGTTCCACGAGCCGCGCCGGCAGCACCGCCCAGCCGAGCCGGAGCGTCGGCGCAAGCAGCGGACTGAGCGTGCCGACGTAGGCGACGTGCTCCGGCGCGAGCGCCTGCAGCGTCCCGGCGGCGGGCCGGTCGTAGCGGAAATGGCCGTCGTAGTCGTGCTCGACAACGAGCCGGTCGCCCGCGACTGCCCAGTCGAGAAGCGCACGCCGCCGTTCCGCGGCGAGCGCAACCCCGACGGGGAACTGATGATCCGGGGTGACTACGACCGCCGCGACGTCGTCGGGAAGGAGCTCGACGCAGAGGCCGTGCGCGTCGACGGGCACCGGCACGAGCTCGAGGCCGGAGGCGCGGAGGACACGCGTCCGCCAGCGGTGGCCGGGATCCTCGACCGCGATCCGCGTCGCTCCCGACGCGCGCAGCACCGAGGCAATCGTGAGGAGCGCGTGCGTGGAGCCGGCAAAGATGCCGGTTCGATCGTCGGTCGCGAGCACGCCGCGCGTGCGCGCGAGAAACGGTGCAAGACGGCTGCGAAGGAGGTTGGCACCAAACGGCTCGCCGTAGGCGAGGTCCGTGTTCGCGGCCTGCTGCAACGACGCGCGCGTCGCGGCCAGCCATTGCGGCCGCGGGAAGAGGGCGAAGTCCGGCAGGTCGGGGCGGAGGTTGTAGCGAGCCGCCGCGACGGGGACGTCGACCTCGACGGTGCACTCCTCGGCCGGCGCATGCGCGACCGCGGCAACCGTGGGCGCCGCGCCGCGGCGCACGATCAAATAGCCCTCCGCATCGAGCTGCGCGTAGGCGCCGACGACGACGCCGCGAGAGACGCCGAGGTCGGCTGCGAGCGCTCGGGTCGACGGCAGCTCCCGCCCGGCCGGAAGTGCGCCGGAGCGCACGAGCGCGCGCAGCTGCCGTTCGATCTGGAGCCCGAGCGGCTGCCGCCGGTCGAGACCGAGCGCGAGGAGTGGTCCTGTCGACATCAGCGAAAGTGGCCCTTCCGTTAGGACCAAAGACATCCTACGCTCCGGGCGCACGTGAAGGCCCTCCACCCACCGATGCTGGCCGCAGCCGCGGCCGCGCTCGTCGCCTGCCTCGGCGCGAGCGCGGCCGCGGGCGGCGGCAGCGCGACCGCGAGCACGTTCGCGTTCGAGCAGATCGCGTCGGGGTTCACCGACCCGACCGACGTCACGAGCGCGCCGGGCGACCCGACGACGCTCTACGTCGTCGAGCAGGCTGGGCGCGTGAAGATCGTGCGGGACGGCGTTGTCACAGGGACGCTCCTCGACATCCACGACCGCGTGTCCACCGACGACCAGGAGCGCGGCCTGCTCTCGATCGCGTTCCACCCGGCGTACGCGCGGAACCATCTCTTCTACGCCGACTACACCGACCTGAAGGGCGACACGCAGGTGATCGAGGTCAACTCGGCGACGAACGCGACGCGCACGCTGCTCTCGGTTGCGCAGCCGCACCCGAATCACAACGGCGGCCAGCTCGCGTTCGATCGCGCGGGTTTGCTGTACGTCGGCATGGGCGACGGCGGCTCGTTCGCGGGCATCGTCGGCAACGACCCGGAGAACCGTGCGCAGAACCTGTCGACGCCGCTCGGGAAGATGCTGCGCATCGACCCGACCCGCGCGGGCTCGACGTGGAAGATGGTCGCGCTCGGTCTGCGCAACCCGTGGCGGTTCTCGTTCGACCGCAAGACCGGCGACTTGTGGATCGGCGACGTCGGCGCGGGCGCGCAGGAGGAGGTCGACTTCCGTCCGAAGGCGCAGATCGGTGCGCTCGCGAACTACGGCTGGAGCCGCTACGAGGGAACGTCGGTCTACGGCATCAAGAAGCCGCTGACGAAGAAAGGGAAGCTGCTCTTCCCGGTGTGGACGTACTCGCACGGCATCGGCACGCTCTGCTCGATCATCGGCGGGTTCGTCTACCGCGGCGCGGCGGTGCCGTCGGCGCGTGGCCGCTACTTCTTCGGCGACTTCTGCCTCGGCGCGATCTGGAGCTTCAAGGTCGGGCCGAAGGGGCGCGTTGGTGTGCCCGTCCGGCTCTCGAGCAGTCTCCCGAACCTCTCGTCATTCGGCGAGGACGGCAACGGCGAGCTCTACGCGACGACGATCGACGGCGGGCTCTACGAGCTCCGCTAGCCAACGCGCACTCTCGGGTCGAGGTATGCGTGCACGAAGTCGATGGCGACGCTGAAGAGGACGATGAACGCGGCGCCGTAGAGCGTGACGCCCATGATCGGCGGCAGGTCGAAGTTGTTGATCGACTGCGCCGCGTACTGGCCCACGCCATGGAGGTCGAACACCGTCTCGGTGAGGATCGCGCCGCCGCCGAGCACCGCGGCGAAGTCGAGACCGAAGAGCGTCACCACCGGCAGGACGGAGTTCCGCAGGACGTGGCGCACGAGCACGCGCCGCCACGTCAGGCCCTTCGCCTTCGCCGTGCGCACGTAGTCCTCGTTCAGCGAGTCGAGGACGTTGCCGCGGAGCACGCGCCCGTAGAAGCCGATGTAGCCGACGGCGAGCACGAGCCACGGGACGAGCAGGTGTGTGAGCCATCGCCACGGGCTCGCGAGCAGCCCGACGTATTCGCCGTCGGGAACGATGCCGTGGCGCTCGGCCAGGAAATACCGCACGACGACGCCGAGCCAGAACACCGGTAGCGAGATCCCGATCAGCGCGATCACCGTGATGAAGACGTCGACGACGCGTCCCGCGGTGAGCGCCGCCAGCGTGCCGACCGCGACGCCGAGCAGCAGCCAGACGACTCCCGCGCCGATCGTCAATGAGAATGTCGCCGGCGCTCCGGCCGCGATCTGCTGCACGACGTTCTGCTGGCTCGTGTACGAGACGAGCGTGCCCGACACCATGCGCTGCATCAGCCGCACGTACTGGACGGGCAGCGGCCGGTCGAAGCCCCACGTGTGCCGCACGTTCTCGATGCCCTGCGCGCTCGCGTTCTTCCCTGCGATCCGCTGCGCGGGATCGCCGCCGGGGACGACGACGAAGATCACGAACACCACGATGCTGAGGGTGACGAGCACGACGACGGCTCCGGCGAGGCGGCGGGCGAGATAGAGCAGCATCAGCGAAGCGGGGTATAGACGGCGTCGAAGCTCGTCTTCCAGCTCACGCCGTCGTCGAGCGAGTACTCGATCAACTGCGCCACGCCACCGCCCGGCAGCACGGTGAGCGTCGTCCGGTCGGGGAACGACGCGCCGTCGACGTATGCATGTCCCTGGAACCGCACACGCCGCGGCTCGGCGAGGACGAGCGCCTTCTCCTTCACGTAGCCCTCGATCACCCACACCTGCTTCCACGTGCCGGCGGAGCGGTCGAAGTAGAAGAGGCTCTTGCCCTCCTCCCCCGTCACGCTGCGCCAGTGCTCGAGGACGGCGTACCCGCCGAGCACGCGCTCGACGCGATCGGTGCCCGCGAGCTCGCCGTCCCGGCTTCTGACGGACCATTGCCCGAGCCAGAAGTCGAGGACGGCGAGCGTCGCGGCAGGGAGCGGTGCGGTTACTTCCACTTCCAGTCTTCGACGTTCCACGTGAACCCGACCTGGCTCGGGTTGTTGCTCATGCCGCTGATCCCCGACTTGAAGATGAGCGGGTTCGGGCGCGAGTACAACGGGATCGACGGGACGTCGTTCGACATGAGCGAGTCGGCCCGCTGGAAGAGCGCGGCGCGCTTCGCCGGATCGAGCTCCGTCTGGCTTGCTTCGAGAGCCTTCGTCGCCTGCCGATTGCAGTAGTTGAGGTAGTTCGAGAGCCCGCCGCAGCTCCAGGTCGGGACGAACCCGGCCGGATCAGGGAGCGTCACCCACGCGAAGTTCGCGAGGTCGTAGTTCCCACTCGGCACGCCCGTCGGCCCGAAGACGACGTTTGCCGGGAGCGCAGCGTCGACCACATCGATGCCGATGCTCTTGAGCTGCGCCTTGACGATCGCCTCCTGCGTCGTGCGCGTCGCGTTCGAAGCCGTCCACGTGTAGCGAACTGATGCCTTCAGGTTCGAGCAGGTGAAGATCGCCGAGTTGCTGCCCGACGGCGACGACGGACCACCCGTACAGTGCTTCTTCAGCAGCGCGAGCGCCTTCGCCGGGTTGTAGTCCCACTTCGCGAAGTCAGGCCTGTAGGACGCGTCGACCGGGTAGTAGACGAGGCTGTCGAGCGGTTTCGTGTTGCCCGCAAGGTCGCCGTACACCGTCTTGATGATCGACTTGCGGTCGATCCCCATCATGATCGCCTGCCGGAACCACGGGGCGCGCAGGAGGGGGTGGCCCTGCTTGCCGAACTGGATGTCGATGTGCTCCTGGAAGAGCCCCGGCACCTGGTTGAACGTGATGCCCGGCGTGCTCTTCAGCGGCAGCAGGTTGATGCCGAAGGTCGGGTTGATCGCGTCGACCTCGCCGCCGCGCATTGCCTGAACCTCGGTGTTCGTGTCGGTGATGATCTTGAAGTCGATCTCGTTGAGCGACGGCTTCTTGCCGTACCAGAACGGGTTGCGCTTCAGCGTGATCCCCTGTCCTCGTGTGTAGTTCGTGAGGAGGAACGGACCGTCGGAGACCGGCTTGCCGTCGTTGCCGCAGAGGCAGGTCGTCCAGATGCTGTTGAAGTCGAGCCCCGCGAGTGCCTGCGACGGGTAGATCGCGCCGAAGAGGTCCTGCCAGTCCGCGTAGGGCTTGGTCCACTTGAACGTGATCTGCTTGTCGCCCTTGTGCGTGTAGCCGGTGATCTGGTCGTACCCGGCCCGGTTGGAGACGTCGTTCTTGGGATCGACGAACGCGCGCCACGTGTAGACGAAGTCCTTGTACGTCACGGGCAGCTTGCGGCCGCCCCAGTTCCAGTTCGCGTCTTTGCGAATGACGAACGTGAGCGACGTCTTCGTCGCCTTCGCGCTCGAGACGAGGTCGAGGACGTGGCGGAGCTTGTTGTCGATGTTGTACGCCCCGCGCATCTCCGGCACGTTGCCGGTGACCGCCGCCCAGAAGGATCCGCAACACGTCAGCCCGGTGTTGAAGCCGGTGATGTCCTGCTCCATCCCGAAGACGAGCACATCCTTGGCGCGTCGGCCGGCGGGGGTGCGCGGCACGTGCGCCCACGACTCGGCAAACGGCGCTGCCGAGAGCACCGCGGAACGGCTTGCTGCGGACGGGTTACCCGTCGCGGCGGCTGCGAGGGCGAGCACACTGAGTGCTGCCGCCGCCGCGATCATGAGGCGTTTGGCCATCGATCCCTCCAAGTGACGTGTGCGTTTGCGTGGTCGCGACAACGGTGGGCCGGAATGCCCGCCCCCGCTTCCACGTTCGTGCTCTAACCACGAGCCGTAATGACCGTCAGAGGTCTCACATGAGAGAACGCCAGCTCTTCTCCGGCCCGCTCTTCGACATCGCCGAGTTCTCGTGCCCACCGCACGACGAGGCCTGGCGCGACGTGAACGTGATCGAGAGCGAGTCGCCACTCGTCGTCTTCCCGCATACGACAGTGGGGATCCACCCGGGTGGAGCTGCGCCCGTGCTCGCGACACCGAACCTCGTCATGCTCTACAACCCAGGGCAGGAGTACGCACGCACGCTGCACGACGTGCGCGGCGATGAGTGCATCTACGTCGCGCTGCACTCACAAACAGTCGCGGAGCTCGAGGCAGAGGGCGGTGCAATTCGCAACGGCCGGATGACGGCGACGCACGCGCCGGCCGATCGGGTGGCGTACCTCCATCAACACCTGCTCGGACGGCACCTCAGGGGCGCGGCACCCGATGCGCTGCTCGTCGAGGAGACGACGATGCGGCTCGTACGCTCGGTCATCCGGTATCTGCCGCAGCCCGCCGCGCGCCGCGCGGCAACGTCGTCGTCTCACGTCGCGCTGACGGAGCGTGCGAAGGAGCTGCTCGCGGCGTCGCTCGCCGAGCCACTCGGACTGCACGAGGTGGCGGCACGACTCGGCGTCTCGCCCTTCCACCTCGCGCGCGTCTTCCGCAGCAGAACCGGCTTCGCGCTCCACCAGTACCGCACGCAGCTCCGGCTGCGTCTTGCGCTCGAGCGCCTGCCGGACAGCGCGGGCGCGCTCACGTCGCTCGCCTTCGAGCTCGGCTTTGCGAGCCACAGTCACTTCACGGACAGCTTCCGCCGCGAGTTCGGCGTCGCGCCGTCGGCCGTGCGCGACGACCGCCAGGTTCGGCGACTGCTCGCCGCCTGAGCCTCCAAGCGCGCACGAATTCGGAAGTCTTCTACGTTCGCCCCACCTACGCTCGTCCCGTGGCAGGCGATTTCGACTTCTGGGTCGGCACGTGGGACGCCCAGTGGGAAGGCGGGCGCGGCACGAACACGGTCACCTCCGAGCTCGACGGCTCGGTCATCCTCGAGCGTTTCGACGGCCGGCCCGGCACGACGCTCCGCGGGCTCAGCGTCTCCGTCTTCGACCGCGAGCTCGAGTGCTGGCGGCAGACATGGGTCGACTCGCACGGCGGCTACCTGGACTTCACCGGCGGCGTCGGCGAGGACGGCGTCATGGAGCTCCGCCACGAGAAGCTCGAGGACGGCGCCGTCGTGCCGTTCCGGATGCGCTTCACCGAGGTGAAGAGCGAATCGTTCGTCTGGCTGTGGGAACGCGGCGCGGCGGAAGGAGCGTGGAGCGAGCAGTGGCGGATCCGGTACACGCGTCTGTCCTGACCGCGGCGCGGTGGCCGGGCGTCGAGATCCGGCTTCTCGTGGCGCTGCAGACCGTCGCGGCCGAAGGCTCGTTCAGCCACGCCGCACGGAAGCTCGGCTACACGCAGTCGGCCGTCAGCGGACAGATCCTCGCGCTCGAGCGGGCCGTCGGCGCCCGGCTGCTCGACCGCGTCCGCGGTGCGCGTTCCGTCGAGCTGACCTCCGAAGGACGCATCCTCGTGCAGCACGCCTCCGTGATCACCGCGCGCCTCGGCGCGGCGCAGGCAGAGATCGAAGCGCTGCGCGGGTCGCCGCGCCTGCGCGCCGTCTAGAGCGAGAAAGGGCCCCGGCTCGTTGCCGGGGCCCTTGGGCTCTCGAGCTCTGCAGCTACGAACTAGCCGTGCTTCAGAGCGTGCTTCGCCTGATTCTTCAGGGCGTTCATGTGCTTGACGCACTGGCCCTGGTTCTTGAAGTGCGGGTTCGTGAACGTCTTCCAGCCGCCGTGCTTGCACTGGTTGGCGTTGCCCTTGACGACGGGAACCGGAACCTGCTTGACGTCGTTCAGCGTGATGTCACGCAGATCGGCGGTGCCCTGCACGTCAATCAGCACGTCAGCCGACGTGATGGTGCCGGTCGGGACCTCGACCTGGTTGCCGCCCGCCGCGATCGTCGCAGCGGTGAACGTGTAGGTCGCGGTGCCGTCGGCATTCACGACCGGGATCACGTTGTTGCAGCCGAGGAAGTACGTCTTGACCGTCGTCACGATGTCGAACCGGGGCGAACCGCCCTGGCACTGCGTCGTGCTCGCGAGGGTGAACGAGGCCGAGGTGAACGTCCCGGTCACACCAGTGATGTCGGCGCCCGCGGCAGCGTTCGTCGTGGTCGCGCAGTTCTTCGCGAGATGGAGCCACGGCGACGAGTACGTCGCGGTCGGGCACCCCGTGTGATCCGGGTCGAAGACGCCCGGCACGAGTGCAGCGCTGGCGACTCCTGTGATCGCAAGCGCCATGACGGCGATTGCCGTAATCGTGAATTTCCTCACTTGTTTCCTCCCTGTTTTTCTCTCTTGTGTACTAGGGAGGTGCCCGCTGACGCGGGTTCCACGCACCCGCAGCGCGATGCTTACAGGAACGTTACTTACGAGAAATAAAGGAGCCGGGGCGGGCAGGGCTGCGGCTCCCACGCCACATCCCCGGCTCCCACAGCCGCAGGTGGCCCACCCTAGCGTTATCCGCCGGTGGCCGAGCCCACGTAGATCACGATCGCGGCCCCCTGGGCGATCTGACCGACCGGCGTCTGGTAGACGACGACGCCGTCCATCGCCGCGTCGCTCACCGGCCAGCTGACCTGGATGACCGTAAAGCCTGCCGTCGTGAGGTCCTGCTGCGCGGTCGCGGCATCCTCGTTCGTCGTGTCGGGCACGTCCGCGGCCGGCTTCGGGTGCGTGCCGAGCGACACTTGCAGGCGCACGCGCGTCCCGGCCTTCGCGTTCGAGATGACGACGCCTGCCGGTGTGCTCGATGTCACGTATCGCACGACGACCTGCTGCCGTCCGTCCGCGATCTTCTTGACGGCATCGCGCAGCCGCATGCCGGTGTAGTCGTTGCCGGTCGTGGGCGCGGTCGTCGTCTTCGTCGTCGTCGTGGTTGCGACGGTGGTGGTTGCAACGGTGGTCGTCGTCGGCTTCGGCGCTCCCTTCGAGACCTTCAACGTGACGGTCGTGCCCTTGGCGAGCGTCTTTCCCGCGCCGGGAGTCTGCGCGAGGACAGTGCCGGGCGGCTTCGGCGAGGCGACCTCTTGCACCGTCGGTGTCAGCCCGATCGCCTGGAGTGCTTGCACGGCGTCCGCTTTCGGCAGGCCGACGAGCTTCGGCATCGCGATCCGGCCCGGGCCGTTCGAGACGACGAGTGCGACCGCGGTCCCGCGCGGGACAGACGTGCCCGCCTTCGGCGCCTGCGCGACGACGATGCCCTTCGGCTTCGCCGCGGCGAGCCGCGTCACCTTCGAGCCGAGCTTCGCGTCCTGCAACTGGAACTTCGCCGACTGCACCGCGATCCCGGTGACCTTCGGCACCGTCGACGTCGCGGCAGCGGTTGTCGTCGTGGGCGTTGCGTTCTTGTTGTCGTCATGCCGGAAGACGGTGAGCCAGAGCAGGAACGCTGCGAGCCCGGCCAGGAGCGCCAGGCCGATCAGCCACTCGCCCCAGTCGTTGCGCGGCAGGGCGACCGGCGCGGCGACGGCGCCTTCCTCGACGGCGGGCGCTGCTGCACCGAGACGGCGTGCCGCATCGGCTGCGCGGCGGCGGCGGGCTCCGGGGAAGCGCCCGCGCTCGACGAACGCGACCCACGCGTCCTTCTGCTCGGGCGGCAGCGCCCAGAAGCGCTCGCGCGCAGCGGGGTTGTCGGCGAGAGCGTTCTCGAGCTCGGTTGAGGTGCGCGGTGCCATTGTCCGTCGAGTAAACGACGGACGACAGCCTCCGGGTACGGCTACTCGGAGCGCATCTCGTCGATCGCCGAGCGCGCCTGCTCGTGCACTGCGCGGCGGCGAGCGTCGACGTCCGGGTCGGGTGCCTCGTCGACGGGCGTCTCCCCCGCCTCGAAGGTCTCGCGGTCGTCGCCGGCGGCGCGTGCTTCGGCGAGCTTCGCCTTCAGCTCCTCCGCCGGGTCGGGCACGCGCTCAGGCGTTGGCCGCGGCGTGCGCCTGAACAGACGGTAGGCCGCGGCGCCGCCGACGAACCCGGCCAGCCAGGCGGTGAAGCGCCTCATGCGACCGATGCTACAGTGGCCGCTGCTTCCTGCCCCGTCACCGCGCCGTTCAGTCCCGAGCGGCGCAAGCAGTCGGGGCCGATTCAGACCATGGGAAGGAAGGTGATCGGGACGTTGACGACGTACGAGATTCTTCTGATGCTGGACCCCGAAGGTGCCGAGTCCCACCAGGACGAGGTGATCGCGCGCGTGCGCGAGCTCGTCGAGAAGGGCGGCGGCACCTGGCGGAGCCACGACGCATGGGGCCGCAGGCGCCTTGCGTACGAGATCCAAAAGAAGCCGGAAGGCGTGTACCACCTCGTCGTGTTCGAGTGCAACGCGGAGACGCTGGACGAGATCTCCCGCGTGCTGAAGATCGACGATGCGGTGCTGCGCCACCTTGCGACGAAGCACATCGAAGGCTCGCGCACGAGTGCACCGCGCGACGACACGCCCGTGCCGGCATCTGCGCCCGCACCCGTGGCGGCGCCGGCGGCTCCCGCCGCTGCGGCGGAGCCGGAAGCCGAGCCCGAGCAGGCTGCGGTCGCGACGGCCGAAGAGCCCGAGACCGAGGAAGCACCCACCGAGGGCGAGGAGGAGTAATGGCAGCGAACATCAACCGGGTCGTCCTCGTCGGCAACCTGACGCGCGACCCCGAGCTCCGGCACACGCCGGGCGGGACGCCCGTCTGCAGCCTGCGCATCGCAGTGAACAGCCGGCGCAAAGACGAGTCCGGCAACTGGACCGACAAGCCCAACTACTTCAGCGTGTCGGTCTTCGGCAACCAGGCCGAGAGCTGCGCGCAGTATCTGTCGAAGGGTCGCCCCGTCGCCGTCGACGGCCGGCTCGACTGGCGCGAGTGGCAGGCGCAGGACGGCGGCAAGCGGGAGTCGGTCGAGATCGTGGCGGAGTCCGTCCAGTTCCTGGGCAGCCGCGGCGACGGCGACTCCAGCGGCGGCGGCAACCAGTTCGTGCCGGCAGGTGCAGGCTCCGAGAGCGGAGCCGACTTCCCGGCAGCAGCCGACGACGACATTCCGTTCTAGGAGACGCATGGCACCACGCGATAGACAACAAGGACAGCAGCGGAAGCGTCCCGGCGGGCCCGCAGGGGCGATCAAGCGCCGCAACTGCTTCTTCTGCAAGGACAAGGTCGCCGAGATCGACTACAAGAACATCGGCCAGCTCCGGCGCTACATCTCGGAGAAGGGCAAGATCCGCAGCCGCCGCATCACCGGCGCGTGCCGGCGCCACCAGGTGCAGGTCGCGCAGGCCGTGAAGCGTGCCCGCGAGATGGCGCTCCTCCCGTACGTCGCCGAGGGCCAGGACGACCGCGAACGGAGCGGGGGCCGCGGCCGCCGCGACCGCGAGGAACGCTGATGGAAGTCATCCTGCTGAAGGACGTCGACAACGTCGGCCTGCGCGGCGACGTCGTCTCGGTTGCCCGCGGGTTCGCGCGCAACTTCCTTCTGCCGCGGAAGCTCGCGGAGGAGGCGACGGCGGCGCGGGTGGCCGAGCTGCGCAAGCGGGAGGGCCAGCGGGCGCGGCACGAGGCGAAGACCGCCGACGAGGCGCAGGCGATCGCGGCGAAGCTCGGCTCGACGGAGCTGCGCTTCGACGTGAAGGCCGGCCCGACCGGGTCGCTCTTCGGGTCGGTCACGCCGACCGACATCGCCGACGAGCTCTGGGCCAAGGCGAAGATCCGCGTCGACCGCCGGAAGATCGGCATCGACACGATCAAGCGGATCGGCCGCTACCAGGTGCCGATCGACGTCTTCCAGGACGTGCGCGTCGAGGTGAAGACGCTCGTCGTCCCGGAAGGCGGCGAGCTGCCCTCCGACGACGAGCTCGAGGCGATGGAGGCCGCGGAGATCAAGGCCGCCGAGCCCGAGGTCCTGCACGAGGGGCCGGCGCTCGAGGAGCTCATCGCCGAGGAGCCGGAGCCGCCCGCCGAGGCCGAGCCGGCAGAGCCGGCGGAGCCGCAGCCGGACTGGCGCGCCGACGCGGACGCGGCGCTCCGCGAGCAGTAGAACGACCGAGAGGGCGCCGCGAGGCGCCCTCTTTCTGTCCCCACCCTTTCCACGGCCTGTGGAACTTCGCGAGAAGTTCCCGCTAGCACCGGTGGAACTGTCCACAGGCGCACCGTCCGACACCCCTGCGACGATGAGGGATTCCCCTGCAAATGGCGCAAAAAGACATGTTCACAAGTGACTCATCGACAGGTGGCAGCACCGGCGCGCGCGTGGTGCAATCACCTGGCATGGCACAGCTCGCACCCGTCCCCGACAACGCCACCATCCCGCCCCAGAACCTCGAAGCCGAGGAATCGGTTCTCGGGGCGATGATGATCTCCCCGGGCGCGATCGGGGCCGTGAGCGAGATCCTCGACGCGAGCGACTTCTACCGCGAGTCGCACGCGAAGATCTACCGGGCCGCCCTTGCCCTCTACGCCAAGGGCGAGCCGGTGGACGCGATCACGCTGACCGACGAGCTGGAGGAGCGCAGCGAGCTGGAGGCCGTGGGGGGTCGCGTCCGCCTGCACGAGCTCGCGGCACTCGTCCCCGCGACCGCGAACTCCTCGCACTACGCGAGGATTGTGCGGGAGACAGCGACACTGCGGGGCCTCATCCGTGCCGGCGGTGAGATCGCCCGCCTCGGCTGGGAACGACCGGGCGAGGCGGGTGATCTCGTCGACCGCGCAGAGCAGGTCATCTTCGACCTCTCACAGCAGCGCGTCAGCGGCGAGTTCACGCACATCGACGAGCTGCTGAAGGAGAGCTTCGAGCGCATCACGACGCTGTACGAGGCGGGTGCCGACGTCACCGGCACGCCGTCGGGGTATCGCGACCTCGACCGCCTCACGTCCGGCTTTCAGCCGGGCAACCTGATCATCATCGCCGCACGCCCGTCGATGGGGAAGTCGGCGCTCGCGCTCTGCATGGCCGCGAACATGGCGGTGCGGCAGGGCATCCCGGTCGGGATGTTCACGCTCGAGATGTCGAAGTCCGAGGTGACGCAGCGCCTGATGTGCAGCGAGGCGAAGGTCGAGTCGCAGCGGCTGCGCACCGGCAAGCTCGCGCCCGACGACTGGCCGCGGTTGACGGCCGCGTGCGACAAGCTCGCGAAGGCGCCGATCTACGTCGACGACACCGGCTCGATCAACATGATGGAGATCCGGTCGAAGGCGCGGCGGCTCAAGTCGCGCCACGCCGATCTCGGGCTGATCATCGTCGACTACCTGCAGCTGATGTCGTCGGCGGGCAACTTCGAGAACCGCGTGCAGGAGGTGTCGCAGATCTCGCGCTCGCTGAAGATCCTCGCGCGCGACCTCGACGTGCCGATCGTCGCGCTGTCGCAGCTCTCGCGTGCGGTCGAGCAGCGCACCGACAAGCGGCCGATTCTCTCCGACCTGCGCGAGTCGGGCTCGATCGAGCAGGACGCCGACCTCGTCGCGTTCATCTACCGCGACGAGTACTACAACGAGGAGTCGGAGCACCAGGGGCTCGCCGAGGTGATCCTCGCGAAGCACCGCAACGGCCCGACCGACTCGCTCAAGCTCTCGTTCCTGAAGCGCTACGCAAAGTTCGCGGACCTCGCTGCAGCATGAGCCTCCGTGAACAGGTGGTGCAGATCTCGGCACGCGCCACCTCGTTCACTGCCGTCTGCGTCGAGTGCGCGGATGCTGACGAGGCAGAGGGCTACTCCGGCTCGACGTTCGCCGGCCGCCTCGACCTCGACCTCGATCACGGCACGTTCCTCTGCCGCCGCGGGCATTCCGTGCGCGTCGAGCGAGCCGCCGCGTCCCACTCGGCCGAGGCGGCTGCTTAGGCCACGTCCGGGGCCAGGCCCGATCACGAAAGTGATACGACTTTCGTACGGATGTGTAACGAGATGCGTGAACTCCTGCCCCTTTAGGCCTAGGGTCACGCCGGTCGGTATCGAAGTCGTTGCGAAGTCGTGACGGTTCCGTCAAGGGGCCTGGCCCCGGACGTGTTGGGAACCGACATGGCACCGGGGAACGTGTGCTCCCGCGGGCTCCGCCGGCCGGGGGGCGCGCCTAGACTTCGGAGGTGCCTGCCACCGTCATCGTCGGTGCGCAGTGGGGCGACGAAGGCAAGGGGAAGATCGTCGACCTACTCGCACAGGACTCCGACATCGTCTGCCGCTACCAGGGCGGGCCGAACGCCGGCCACACGATCGTCGTCGGCGACGAGACGTACAAGATCCGCGCGCTGCCGAGCGGGATCGTGCGCGGCAAGCCGTGCGTCATCGGCAACGGCTGCGTCGTCGACCCGGAAGTGCTGATCGGGGAGCTCGACGACTTCGAGTCGCGCGGCCACTCGACGGCTGCTGTCTACGTGTCGGGGAACGCGCACCTGATCATGCCGTGGCACCTCGCGATCGACCAGGCAAGCGAGCACCGGCTCGGCAAGCTCGCGATCGGCACGACGCGCCGCGGTATCGGGCCGTGCTACGCGGACAAGGCGATACGCCTCGGCATTCGCGTGCAGGACGTGCTCGACCCGAAGATCCTCCGCCAGAAGATCG
>Ga0207657_10001375_pt1 | contig 25944 bp, 20 predicted proteins | sample KBSC33metaG_FD_184316 | JGI IMG/M metagenome (GOLD analysis project Ga0207657, IMG submission 184316) | Corn rhizosphere microbial communities from Kellogg Biological Station, Michigan, USA - KBS C3-3 metaG (SPAdes) (version 2) | ecosystem: Host-associated > Plants > Roots > Rhizosphere > Soil ... | reverse complement strand
TGCGCAAGAACGGATTCGTCGCCTTTTCGATGGCGATCGTCGACGGAATCGTGGGCAAGTGCGTGCCGCGCAGCTCGCTGTCGTGGGCGATCCGCATCTGCAGCGCCCGGTTGCCCGGTTCCAGCGCTTCCGCGAAACGCAGGTTCGACAGCGTGTATTCGTGGGCGCAAAACACGAGGGTGTCGTCGGGGAGGGCGGCGAGTTTCGCGAGCGACGCCGCCATCTGCGCGGGCGTCCCTTCGAACAGGCGGCCGCAGCCGCCGCCGAACAGGGTGTCGCCGCAGAACAGCCAGCGCGTCTTGCCGTCGTCGCGGACGTACGCGATGTGTCCGTTCGTGTGGCCGGGCACGTCCAGCACGGCGAGCTCGAGCGCCAGCCCGGGCACGTGCACGCGATCGCCTTCGCCCAGCGGATGGTTGACGGCCGCAATGGCCTCGTTGCGCGGCCCGAATACGGGCACGTTGCTGAGTTCGAGCAGGCGCGTCACGCCGCCAATGTGGTCAGCATGGTGATGGGTGAGTAGAATGGCGGTCAGGGTCAGGCCATTTTCCTGCAGGGCCGCGAGGATAGGCTCGGCGTCGCCCGGGTCGACCACTGCCGCATGGACGCCGTCATGGATGATCCACAGGTAATTGTCCTTGAACGCGGGCACGGTCAGTACAGCAAGCTCAGTGGGCGCGGAAGTCATATGGGCATCGATAAAGGTTGGGCATGGACAGCGCGGCATCCGAAAAATCCATTATAGCGCTCGACCGCTGGCTGCAATCGCCGGCGGGCGCGTACGTGCGCGCGTGGGAACAGGCGTGCCTGGACGAGTTGACGGCCGATATCTTCGGCTTCAACGCCATCCAGATCGGCGTGCCGCAGATCGATGCGCTGGCCGCCAACCGCATGCCGAACAAATGGCAGGCGGCCACGCGGACGTCGACGGCCGACGAGCTCGCGTACGCTGCGCGGGGCAAGCAGATCGCCGTTGCGCTCGATTTCGCCGACCTGCCGTTCGCGTCGCAGAGCCTGGATCTCGTCGTGCTGCCGCACGTGCTCGAGTTCGCGGCCGAGCCCCACCAGGTGCTGCGCGAGGTCGAGCGGGTGCTGATCCCGGAAGGCCAGGTGATCATCTGCGGCTTCAACCCGGCCAGCCTGTGGGGCGTGCGCCAGGGAATGGGGCGCATCACGAGCAGCGACTACCTGCCGGCCGCGGGCGAGTTCATCTCTATGCCGCGCCTGAAAGACTGGTTAAAATTGTTGAATCTCGGCGTCACGCGCAGCCATTTCGGCTGTTACGCGCCGCCGTTCCGGACCACGCAATGGCTCAACCGCTTCGCCTTCGTCGAAGGGGCGGGGCGGCGTTGGTGGCCCTATCTCGGGGCCGTGTACATGGTCCATGCGATCAAGCGCGTGAAGGGCATGCGCATCATCGGCCCGGCCTGGAACAAGAAGGCGAGCAAGGCGCCGCAGGCGGTGCCGGCGGCGAACCGCAACGAACATCACAAGTAATGCAAAGGAAAGACACGCAGCATGACCAAAGTTGAGATTTATACGGACGGCGCCTGCAAGGGAAATCCGGGCACCGGCGGCTGGGGCGCGCTGCTCGTGGCCGATGGCGGCCACGAAAAGGAAATCTTCGGCGGCGAGCCGAACACCACGAACAATCGCATGGAACTGCGCGCCGTGATCGAGGCGCTGACCGTCCTCAACCGCCCGTGCGAGGTCGTGCTGCACACGGACAGCCAGTACGTGCAAAAGGGCATCTCCGAATGGATCCACGGCTGGAAGGCGCGCGGCTGGAAGACGTCGACGAAGGAGCCCGTCAAGAACGACGACTTGTGGAAGGCGCTGGACGCCGCTCAGCAGCAGCACGCCGTCGAATGGCGCTGGGTGCGCGGGCACAACGGCCACCCCGGCAACGAGCGCGCCGACGCGCTCGCCAACATGGGCGCCGCGTCCATAAAGCGCTAATTTTGCGCTGATTTTGTTATACTTACGGGTTCTCTTCACCGCTTTTGAGTCAAGACGCGCATGCGCCAAATCGTCCTCGATACCGAAACCACTGGCCTCAATCCGCGCACCGGCGACCGCATCATCGAGGTCGGCTGCGTCGAGATCTTCAACCGCAAGCTGACCGGCAATAACTTCCACCGCTACATCAATCCCGAGCGCGACTCGGACGAGGCGGCGCTGGCAGTCCACGGCCTGACGACGGAATTCCTCAGCGATAAGCCGAAGTTCCACGAGATCGCCCATGAATTGCGCGAATTCGTGCAGGGCGCAGAGATCATCATCCACAACGCGCCGTTCGACCTCGCATTCCTGAACCACGAATTCGAGCGCATGGGCTTGCCGCCGTTCATCGAGCATTGCTCGAGCGTGATCGACACCCTTGTTCACGCCAAGGAACTGCACCCGGGCAAGCGCAACTCGCTTGACGCGCTGTGCGACCGCTACGGCATCTCGAACGCGCACCGCAAGCTGCACGGCGCATTGCTCGACTCGGAGCTGCTTGCCGACGTCTATCTGGCGATGACGCGCGGCCAGAACACGCTGTCGATGGACGTCGAGGTGGAAGCGAACGGCGGCGGCATCGTGCTGGAAGCAGGTCCGCTGGGTGACATCCTCGTGCTGCCGGCCAGCGCCGACGAGCTTGCCGCGCACGACGACGTGCTGGCCGCGCTCGATAAAGGCGTGAAGGGAGAATGTGTTTGGAGAAAATATTCTCCGCAGGGGTGACAAAACGCAAAACTCCCCCTATAATGCTCGTCATTGCAGCGACGCAATCGCGGCAATACAGTAGAAAGTAGGGCGGTTAGCTCAGGGGTAGAGCACAGCATTCACACTGCTGGGGTCGCAAGTTCGAAACTTGCACCGCCCACCAGAATTTCAGGTTCCGAGCCAAATGACTTCAGCAAGTTGAGAAAAACAACTTGGGGAATTTGAGGGGGCGGAACAAAAGGAAAGCCAGCGATAAGCTGGCTTTTTTCGTTTCTGCCGTTCAAGCGCGGCTGTTCGTCATGCAGCGTTTCGCGGTTCTGGCCGACGTGCTCGAGCTGTGTCGCAACGTAGAGCGGGCTTGCGCCCAGCATCAACTCAGGTATGCCACGTCTGACACGGGGCACGGCAGCGGACGCCAGCCGTCCACGGGTCAGGGACACGGCATTGCACCGGGAGTGGCGCCGAGCGTGCCGACGGGGACGATCGTCTCGGCGGCCGGCAGCTTCATCCCGAAGAGGTCGAAGAACGGAAAGACCATCTGGTAGGTCAGCTTGGTGCAATTGCCGTCGCTATCCATCGAATCACACACCCGCGCGCGCACGAAGCGGATGCAGTTGTCGGCATTGGGGTCGGTTGTGCAGTTCAACCGATTGGCCGCGGGACATGTTGGAAGACTGCTCATATGAGTCGGGTTCCACGTCGCTTTCGACATCGACAGGTAGTCGATCTTGACGTTGTCCGACGTGACGGGCGTGCCGAGCGCCAGCGGGCCGGATGACGTGCGGAAGACGGCGTCCGTCTGGACTTTGCGCAACGCGGTCGCGTCCCGGAAGTCGACGTTTGCCGCGGCTGCGGCGGCGCGGCGGGTCGCCTCTACCAGGGTGTTCAGCAGGAATTCCATGCGCGCCAGCTCGAGCGTCGCGAAGACAACCATAAAAAAGATCATCGCGACCAGTGCGAATTCAACGGCCACCGCGCCTGTCTGCCTCGTTCGTCCTTTGGATGTGACGCGTCTCATGTCAGTTTCCAACATAGGCCACCGGCGCATAAGGTGCAATAGAAGCGCCAGTGCTGCCCGTGATCGGATTGACGTAAGGTACGCTGATCGACACGCCAAATTGAATCAAGGTGCGGGTCGGGTCCTGGTTGTGTGCGACCGTACAGAGCTGCATCGCCGAAAGCCCCGCCACCCGGTACACGCAGATAAAGTTCGGATCAAGAGACGTTCCGGCTGGTACAAGCCCGGCCAGTTCCTTCGCCATGATGGTATTTGCCACGGTGAGGGCCGCCGGGTTGCCATCCGGGCCCGCCGTGATCATTTCTATCCTCGGCGCTGTGGACAGGTAAAGCGTGGCGTCATGCAGGGCCTTTTGCACGGCCGAGTATTGGCGGCAATAGAACGCCAGTTGGACCGATGGTAATGCGACGAATAACAACAGGATCGGAAGCACGATCGCCGCCTCCACCGCGATCGCTCCGCGTTCGTACCGCCGCCGGATGGCCTCGAGTGTTCGTTTCATCGGTAAAGCCTCGCGTTGCCGCCCAGGGCGGCCTCGGTGTTCATCCCGGCGAATTCCGCATAGAGAGCGGATGAGGTTGCGGGGACCGTCATGAAGAACTTCGCAATCCCGAGCACCGTGGCTGTCGAGCTCGTGCCCGCGGCAACCGGGCAGCGCAGCAGCGGAATATTCAGCACCCGGGTATTGCGGTAGGGCTGGTACGTCGTGCCGCCGCCGTTCGCCTGATAGGGCGTACTCGAGTAGGATTGTGCGACGGGCTTGCCGGGGTTGTAGAGCGTGCTCCAATCCGTCGTGCTGAACGTCGAATAGCCGGCCGCGGGTTCCACACCGCCATTGGCGACATAGGAAGAGTACTTGGCCGCCTTCGCATACGACCACAGGGGCCCATACGCAGTCTGCGTCGCTCCGGCGGGCCGTTCAGCGACCGTCAACAGTGGATTCGGCGACGTCAACGGGTTGGCGGACTGACCGTCGGGCCTGTACTTCATCCACGTTGCGTTGGTCAGGTCGTAGCTCCTGACATTCGGGTCCGCTGGTGCGGTCGCTGGCTGGCAGGACGTGGTGTCGCCGAACCTGGAGTTCAGATGCGTGTACAGTGAACCGATCGGAAAGCCACGCTCGACCGTAACGTCCCCACCGCCCAACGTGGGTATCGCCATTCTCCCGGTGCAGACAAAGGGCCCGACGACATCCATCCTGCCCATCATCGACGTGCCGACTGTGCCGGGAAGGGCGATCGGATTGACCAGGAAGTTTTCCGGCGTTCTCCCGCTGGGGTTCAGGTTCATGAGGTTGTAGCCGACGCCTCGCCTGAATCCGAACTCCACGAGTTCTCCCGTTGCAAGCTGGGACGCATCCGTATTCGAATTCGCGCAGATTGCAAGCGGCAATACGTTCAGTGAATCGCGACCCGCCACTGCCGAGGCCGATACGGTTGTCGTCGCAAGCGCCGACGACAGGACAGGCATGAAGTAGTTATCGACTTGCCCGAAAACAGGGGCGAGATCCGATGTGTCGACCCGGGCAAAAAAAATCTTCGAAGCATTTTGCTTTGCCGTTGCGCCATCGACCCAGCCGCCCGAACCCCCATTGGCGTCCGTGCCGAACTTGAGCGCGGCGCTGGACCAGGAAATGGGCGCCGTGTTGTATGAGTACGCGTAACCTGCATTTTGTCCGGCCGCCGTGACGGCCCTGTCGATACCGGCAGACGTCCCGTCCAGGGCGGCAGCCGCGGCGAGGGCTGCGGCGTCAGCGAGATTTTGCAGCTCCGTTTTCCTGTTGTAGCTGCGGCTGAGGTCGAGCGCCATGCCGAACATGGCGAGCATGAGGATGAGGACGAACGGCGTCATGATGGCGATGGCGCCGTCTTCCGATCCTTTCCGACGCAATCTGTGGTTCTGCAGGGCGGAAGGTGATATCCGCTTGGGTCGTTCGATGGGCACGGACCGGTCCTCCTGGTGACTCGGAACTGTGGCGAGGCAGCTTCCAAGACGAATCCTAGATGCCGGTAACGCCGATATGTTTGAGTAGTCACAACTACCGGTGATGACCAACAGGGAGTTTGTACGCGGATCGCTGGGAACTTCCGCACCGGCTGGATCGAAAGCAGGGGTTTGGTGTCGCGCCCGGCTCCCTTGATGCGTACGGGATGAACCACTGATACCTGATTCCTGGCGCGTTGTTGTATTTTAGTCAAACTTGCATCTTTTCTCATTTCGGTGATTTTTTCTCAATATATTTGGTAGAGAATCTGACCTCCGTAGGCACTTTCTTACTGGAGGCACGCATGTACCAAATTTCGGTAGTCAACCGTAGCCACACCGTTGCCGATCCTGAACTGCACCGCGTGGTTCGTGCAGTGAATCGACAGATCAATGAGGATTTCGAGCCTTACTGGGGCTTTGGCGGCATGCTGAGGGTGGAGGGGCCGGCCCGCGGAGCGGTCGACACGCGATCGCTCCGCGAGCTGCGCGGCGACGCCATCCTGTACATCGTGGACTACGGCACTGCCGACGACGTGCTCGGCTACCACGAGAAGAATTTGCGCGGTGTGCCTTACGGCTTCGTCTATCTCGACCTGTGCGCCCAGCTCGGCGATCCCTGGTCGGCGACGCTGTCCCACGAGGCCCTGGAACTGCTCGCGGATCCGCAAGCCAACCTGCTCGTGCAGGGGCCGAACCCGGCCGGCCCCGGCCCGGCCAAGGTGTATCACTGGTTCGAGCTGTGCGATGCGGTGCAGACACAGCGCTATTCCATCGACGAGATCGAGGTCTCCAACTTCGTCCTGCCCACCTATTACTCGCCAAGCGATGGCGGCGCGCGCACCAATTTCATGGGTACGCCGCTGGAGCCGTTCAAGGCAAGCCCCGGCGGCTACATCGGCTACTTCGAACCCGGCGAAGACAAGTCTCTTCAATTCTTTGGCGATGAGAACGCCAAGCGGCGCTTCAAGACGAAGAATGCCGCCATGCTGCCGGTAGGGAAGCAGTCGAGCGGCCGGTCCCAGCGCCGGGCGCAGAACGACACCGCTGCCCCGGCGCAGGACACGAAACCCGCCGACGCGCTTGCGGATAAAATCCGCCACGTGATCGTGCTGATGCTCGAGAACCGCTCCTTCGATCACGTGCTCGGCGGGCTGCAAGGGGCCATACCCGGGCTGGATGGCGTCGATCCCGCCAAGCCAGGTGAAAACGTCGATGCCGAAACGGGCGAGACGTACAGGCAGCTTCCGATCGCGAAGGACCGCGTGTCGCACAGCTTCAAGGTGCCCCATGAATACGCCGACGTGATCCGGCAACTGGAGAACGGCGGCGAGCACTTCGTCGACAGCTTCGTCGAGAATAATCCGGACTCGAGCGCCGACGAGCGGAAACAGGTGATGGCGTATTTCAAGAACGGCGATCTGCCGGTCACGCACGCGCTCGCAAAAAACTACCTGGTCTGCAATCGCTGGTTCTCGTCGTTGCCCGGGCCCACCTGGCCGAACCGCTTTTTCGTGCACAGCGGGACTTCGCTCGGGAACGTCGTGATGCCGAGTCTGAACGATCCCCGCTCGGCCGGACAGTTGTGGGGCAAGTTCACGCAACCGACCATCTACGACCGGTTGGATGCGGCGGGCATCTCCTGGCGCATCTACCACGATGGCCTGCCGCAATCCATCGTCCTCGACCGTCTGAAAGGCCCCTTCCTCGACGGACGCTATTCGCCCATCGACGACTTCATCGAGGATGCCAAGGACGAAGCGACTTTTCCGGCCTACGTGTTCATCGAGCCGCGCTTCCTCGGCGGTTTTCTCTGCAAGGAAAACGACCAGCATCCGCCGACCGGTATGCTTGACGGTGAACGTCTGGTGGCGTCGGTCTACAATGCGATCCGCAGCAACAAGGCGTTATGGGAATCCTCGCTGCTCGTGCTGACCTATGACGAACATGGCGGCTTCTACGACCACGTCACGCCGCCTGCGGCAATCGCGCCGGACGTCAGCGCCAGCGCCTCGGGCTTCGCCTTCGACCGCCTCGGCGTGCGCGTGCCCACCGTCCTGATCTCGCCGTGGCTGGACGCGGGGTGCGACAACACCGACTACGATCACACCAGCATCCTGCGCTACCTCATCGAGAAATACGACCTGCAGCCGCTCGGTGCCCGCACCGCCCCCGGGGCAGGCGGGAAGGTCGGATTCGCGGAAAAATTCAGGGATACGTTGCGCGCCGCCGACGACGTGCTGGCGCCGTTCGACCTGCCAAATACGCTCCGGCGCGGGGCGATGGCCGGCCGTGAGCCCTTCAAGCCGGACGAATCGCAGCGCCTGTTGCTGGCCCTGGCCGAACAACTGCGCCACCGCGATCAGGCCAAGGGCCCTGGTGAGACGCTGGCGTCAGTACCGCCGCACGCGCGGACCGTGATTCCCGCCGACGCCTACCGCTTCGCCCGGCGCGTCGACCACATCGACGAGTGGCTGCGTACGCGCAGTGGCGCGCCAGCCCGCCCCGCCGTACCGTCGCACGGGCATGCCGGCGCGGCCCTGCACGGGATGAGCGCGGCGGCGGCTGTCCAGCCGGATGGACTGAAGGGCATCGATGTCTGGGCCGGCAACGGTCAGATCGACTGGCGAAAGGTGAAGGATTCCGGGATCGATTTCGTGTACGTGCGCGCCGCTTATGGCACGCACCCGGACAAGTTTGCCGCGGATTACCTGAACAGCGCGCGGGCCGCCGGCCTGCTATGCGGCGTTTATCATTTCCTGCGAACGAGCGAGGATTACGACAAGCAGATCGCCGTCATGGTGCAGCAACTCGCGCGCCTCGAAGTGGGCAAGGGCGATCTGCCGCCGGCGGTGGACGTGGAGGATAATCCCCACTTCGATGGCCCGTGGGATCGCGCCAATAACACGGCGTATAAGGGCGCGTTGCAACGCTGGATTGCGAAGGTGCGCTCGGAAACGGGCGCCGCGCCCATGCTGTATACGCGGGCAGGATTCTGGCAGGAGCTGGACAACCCGACCGGCTTCGACGACTGCCCGCTCTGGGTGGCCAATTACGGTGTGAAGAAGCCGTCCCTGCCCGAAGGGTGGTCGAACTACACGGTGTGGCAATACAGCGAAAGCGGCGATGTCCCCGGCATCGCAGGACAGGTTGACCTGAACAGCTTTGCCGGGACGATGACCGAGCTGCAGGCGCTCACGTTGAAGTAGGGCGTCCTTGCCCCACGCAAGTCGTTGCGACGAACCGCCGGGTGGATCGCCGGTCAAGCCGTGCTCAGTGATCGCGGCTGATCGGCGTCCCCGCTCGACTCCCGGTTGACGATCCAAACCGATCCAGCTAGCAACTTTGAGAGTCGTCCTGACCCGACCGGACGCGTAAATTGCACGGTCATACGTCTTTCACGTCCAGGAGGAGGCATGTTCGGTTCCGGTATTCTCGATACGGTCATTGGCCTGATATTCATCTTCTTGCTGGTGAGTTTGCTGGTCACGATCGTCAACGAGATGATTGCGGCAGCTTTCATGTCCCGGGCGAAATGGCTGCGACGGGGAATCGATCGCTTGATCGGTACCGACTGGATGACGAAGCTCTACGATCACCCCCTGATCGAAGGAACCGGACGCAAGAACACGACCTTGGTGGCCAATCCAGGGCCATCCTATATTCCGTCACGTTCGTTCGCCAATGTGCTGATGAGTATTGTCCAGCAGCACGCGGGCGCATTTGCGGCGTGCCAGCAGGCCCTGCGGTCCGCACTTGACGACGCGGCCAGGCCAGGCGCGACACCAGCGAGCCTGAAAGCGCAACTTGCCGCTGCTGCGCGCGAACTGCAAAAGAAAGATGATCCCTCCAAAAGGATCGCTGGCGATCTGGTCCGATATCTCGAGGCGCCTGACGCGGATACGCGCGCCTGGTTGGGCGAAGTCAGCGCCCTCGTCACGGCGCTCCAGGCCGCCGGCAAGGCCGAGCTACAGCCCTTGCGCGATACGCTGACACAACTGGTTGCCGATGGCTTCAATACGAAGACCGGCGTCGACGACCTGTACACCCGCTTCGCCGCCGCCGTGGCCAGTCTGCCGACCGACCCCGACATGGTCCGGTTGAAAGCCGAGTTGACTGCCATGGGAGAACGGCTGAAGAAGCCTCGTACGGTTGCGGATGCCTACGCTGACATCCAACGATTCATCGACGGATTCTCGGTGAGCAACGTGCGTCAGATGCTCGACGCGCTGCCGGCCGGCGACCTGAAGACGGCGCTGCTGACGTTGTATACAGACGCCAATGACGATGTCGAGAAATTCAAGGAAAACATCGAGGTCTGGTTCAACAATGCGATGGATCGGGTCAACGGCTGGTACAAGCGACAATCGCAGCTCGTCATCAGCGGCCTGGCGCTGATGACCGCGGTTGCCATGAACGTCGATACCATCCTCATTTTCAAGCATCTGCAAACCTATCCGGCTGCGCGTGAAGCGCTGGTTGGGCAAGCGGTCCAGTTCGCGCAAAAGAATCCGGTCCCCGCGCCAGGGGATTTGACCGTCGCGAACCAGGAGGCATTCAGCGGGTACCTGAAGTTGAAACCGGTGGACAGCGAGCGAACGGTCACGATCACGAGCGATAATCCCGACGTGAAGGTGCGAGTGCCATCCGTCAAGGTGCCCAAGGGCGCCACCCAGGTGTCGTTCACCGTCGACGTGGATATGGGCCCCCGGGATCAGCCAGGCACCGCCACGATCAAATCGACCGACGCCACCGATGAGGTCAAACTGACGCTGACGCCCAGCCTGTTCAAGCAATTCGACACGGTTCAAAAGAAGGTGGCTGACTTGACGATTCCGGTCGGATGGGTGCGCGACGGAACAGTTGCGGAAAAGCGCAACGGCCAGATCATTCCGGGCTTTCGCGAGGTCGGCAATCAATTGGGGCTTCTGCGGCAGCACGGGCTCGGATGGCTCCTTACGGCACTCGCGGCGACACTCGGCGCGCCGTTCTGGTTCGATATGCTCAATCGCGTCATCTCGATCCGCGCCACCGGCAAGCCGCCCGAGGAAGAACCGAAGCCGCCGAAAGCCGTGCCGGTGCCGGTGGAGCCAGGAGAGTCGCCGCAGGAGGCCGACAGGATACGGCAGGGCGGTCCGCACAGCCGGTAACGACGTTCTTCGCGTGCCATCGTAGCGCCGGCGGTTCAGTCTCCGCTGAAGCCGGCTCGGCCTGCCCAACGATCGCATGCCTGCTCCTATCGATAGCCGCAGCGTTCGCTGCTAACGCGTCCGGTTTCGGCGTCGCGCATGCCGGGCCCGTCGGCGTCCCGGCTCGGCAGCTTCCTGGGCAGCCCTCATTCCGAACCGGTTGTGATAAAGCGCGTACCTTCGGCGCTACCGTTCTGGTAACGTGTGAGGTTTCGTTTTGGCAAATTTGCGATCCAGAATGTCATTCTCATTGCCGTCCAGCGCACTCCACCGGGCCTATCGCCGTACCGTCGTGCTGCCGATCCTGTGCGCGGCCCTCATCGCCGCGCTCGTGCCGACTGCGGCCACCGGGGCCGACGACGGTACCGACGCATCGATCACCGTCGTGAAGGAGTTGCAGGAATTCGTGGTCCAGGTGGACGGCAGCTTCGTGCTGACGCAGCAGTCGGCGCGGCAGGTCAATGAGCAGCGCGCCATCGCCGGTGCCGGCCAACGTCAATTCCATTTCAACCGGACGGTCGAGGACGTCGAGGTACTCGAGGCGTACAACCTGAAGCCGGACGGTCGGCGCATTCCCGTGTTGCCGGAGCAGGTCAAGCTGCAGCAGGAGCCGGCGTACAGCGGCGCGCCCATGTTCCAGGACATGCAGGTCAAGACGCTGATCTACAGCGACGTCGCGGTGGGCGACGTGCTGTATTCGACGATCCGCCGCACGCGACGCGTCGCCATGTTCCCCGGGCAGTTCGACGACGTCACGTATCCGGAATACCATCCGACCGGGCAGTACACGGTGGTCTACGACATGCCGGCGTCGATGGCACTGAAGGTCGATAACGTCGGCTACAAGGCGGCCGCGCCGACGCAACACGACGGCCGCACCGTCTACCGCTGGGACCTCGTGCCGGCCGAGAATCCGCGCCTGGAAGCCGATACGGTGGCGTACTGGGATTTCGGGCGCCGGCTGGTCGTGTCGACCTTCGACAGCTACGCCAGCGTGGGCCTGGCTTATGACCGGACCGCCGCACCCGCCGCCACGCCCGGGCCCGCGGTCGCGGCACACGCGCGCGCGATCGCAGCGGGCCTCGCCACGCCGCGCGCCAAGGCCCTCGCGATCGCGGACTGGGTGCGCAAGAACATCCGCTATGTCGCCGTCTATATCGGCAACGGCGGCATCGTGCCGCACAGCGCGGACTCGGTGCTCGCCAACCGCTACGGCGATTGCAAAGACCACACGACGCTGATGGAGGCAATGCTGCGCGCCGTGGACATCGACAGCACGCCGGTGCTGATCAACGCCGGCAATTCGTACAAGCTGTCGCCGGTCGCCAGCCTGGGGCAACTCAACCACGCCATCACGTACGTACCGGGCCTGGACCTGTTCCTCGATTCCACGGCCGAAGACATCGCGCCCGGCTACCTGCCGGCATGGGAGCTGGACAAGGACGCCATCCTGACCCGTACCGGCGCGCTGGCGCACACGCCGATCACGCAGCCGGGCGCCGTCAAGAGCCGTTTCCGGGTGCGGATCGCGGCCGACGGTGCCGCCACGTTCGAGTTCACGCGCGACCAGACGGGCTGGCTGGAAGGCCCGGTGCGCTTCCAGCACCGCAACTGGCGCAAGGCCGACCAGGACCGGTTCGTCGAAACCCTGCTGGCGTCGTTCGGGATGAAGGGCAGCGGCACCGTCGAGCAGGGCAACCTGGGCGAACGGGACGTCAGGGACGCGGGCAAGGGCTACCGTTTCACGCTGCGGGGCAAGGCCGATAACTGGATGTATTTGCCGGGCACGATGGGCATGACCGCCGCGAGCAGCTTGTACATCGGCTTGGCGAACCAAGTGTTCGCGCTGACCAACGAAACCGCGCGCACGCAGCCGTTCGTCTGCCCGGAGAACGATTTCGACGAGGAGGCCGACTACGAATTCCCGGCCGGCGCCACGCTGCTGGCGGTCCCGCCGGACGTGCACGTCGCCAGCCCGTATTTCCAGTACGACGCGCGCTTCATCCGCGCGGACGGGCAGCTGCACATCACCCGCCGCTTCAAGAGCGGCAAGGGGGGCACGCGTGTCTGCACCCCGCAGGATCACGCCGCGATGCAGGCGGACATCCGCCGGATGGTGCGCGATCTGCGCAGCCAATTCATCCTGCAGGTGCCGGACGCCACGCTCACGGCGCGCGCGCAAGCGTCCGGCAGCGATCGAACCAATATGGATTGAGGAATCATGGGAATCATCGATTTTCGCGAAATCGTCTCCGCCAAAGCCGATCATGCGTCTGTCCTGAATGCGCCGATCGGGACATCGGCCCTGCCGGACGACTTCGAGACGTTCTGCCTCGAGTTTTTCACATCGCTGCGCGGCATGACGATTTTTGAACGAATCGCGAGGGGCGCGGATAACGGCATCGATCTCGGGGTCGAGGAAACGCGCGCCGATGGCAGCAGAATACGCTGGCTGGTGAGCTGCAAGCACAAAGCCCACTCGAACGCCGCGGTCACGGAGGACGAGGAAAAGAACATTCTCGAGCGGGTGTACAAGTGGGAGTGCGACGGCTTCATCCCTTTTTATACGACCTCGCCATCGGCCAAGGTGAAATCCGATATCGAAGGGGTGGCGAAGGCGGGAAAGCGGGTCGACTGGCACCTGAAGGATCGCATCGAGCGCGTGCTGCTCGGCTCGGCCGAAGGCGTCCGGATGGCGGCCAGGTATTTCCCGAAGTCGATGGTGAACCACTACTCGACATTCATCCCGACCATGGAGCATCTGGCGATGGACGCGCACGAGCCATACTTCGTCAAAGCGCTGAACGACGCCATCGGGCTCGCGCCGGATTTTTTCGATTGCAAAACGTCCCCGGTGACGTTGGCGGATTTTGCTGATGTGAGCCCGACATGGTGTTCTTATTCGCTCTACCGCGCGAGCATCGACAGGAAGAACGGGCGGGCGCTCGCCTTTGCGTATTTTGTCGGGGCGCTCTGGAGCTTCTGGGACCACGCGAAAGCAAACCGGGTCTTTGCCGAAATGCGGGCGTTCCGCGGCAGTCTCTCGCGAGACGACGTGCTGACGCCGGACCAGGTCGCGAGCTTGCGGGCGTCCGCGGAATTCAAGCGAGCGGTGGAACACCATATGGCGCAGGGCTATCTGTCGGTCGGCCTGGTCGGCATCACGCTGCCGGAACCGATGAGAGACATCGTGGCGCGTTTATTCGCTTACACGCATCCGATGCCGGATCCCGCCAGCAAACGAACGCCGGCAGCGGGGACCGCATGAGCGCGCAAGAACGGCTCTCCCGCGCACGGCAGCGCATCGAAGACGGTGAGTATGAAGAGGCGTTGGCGGACCTGATCTGGTTCCATCACAACGCGCTGTTGGAATCGCGCGCGTGGTCGGGTGTCCGGCGCTCTTACGCCCTCTATGACTGGATCAGGCTGGGCGAGCTGTACCCGCGGGCGATGGCCGCGTTGCACGATGTGAGGGACGGCAAGGCTGCGGGATTGCTGGACGGGAGACTGGACAGGTCCGCTTTCCAGGACGTCGCCGCGATCGACGACGTGCTGGAGATGTCGCAGAACACCTGCGCACTGTATCGGCAGCTCATGGACGTACAGCCCGACCTGGCGCGGGCATGTGCCCAGTCCGCGTTGCCCTCGATCGTGGCCGCGCAGGACTACCAGCTCGCCGCGCAACTGATTCCCGAGCCGGACAGCGCGGTGAGAAGAGATGCCGCACAGTTGAACGAAGATGTCCAGCAGATCAAGCATCGCCGGCACACGCGCGCGCCGGTGCGCTGGGCCTTCATTTGCCATTATCTGGAACGTGTCCAGCGCCTGCTCGCGGTGCTGCGCGGCATAGGCAGGCACGCCGAGGCGGCGCGCCTGCAAGCGCTCGCGATCGCGCTGATCCCTGACCCGTCGCTGCGCAGGGAAGTGCGCAATGGATTCGTGAAGCTGCCCCGTGCGCCCATGCTGAAGCGGTAGCCGATGCGGCACCGCAGACCGTGCGGCGCTTGCACCCGATTTACTTTAGGTCTAAAGTAATTCGCGGTACTCACCGATCCCATCTTCTCCGGGGGCGCTTCATGGCAAGTCCGTCCGCAGCAGAGTCCAGTCCCTCGGCCCACGTCGACACGTTCGCGCGCGACCATCTCCCGCCACCCGACCTGTGGCCGGACCTCGTGTTCGACCTGCCGACCCTCCAGTACCCGCCACGCCTGAACTGCGTCGCCGAGCTGCTCGACCGCCACGTCGCGGCCGGCCGCGGGGCGCACAGGGCCGTCCTGGGCGATACGCAGACGTGGACCTATGCCCAGCTGCTGGACCGCGTCGACCGCATCGCCCACGTGCTGCGCGACGACATGGGGCTCGTGCCCGGCAACCGCGTGCTGCTGCGGGGCGCGAACTGTCCCACGATGGCCGCCGCCATCCTCGCCGTGTTCAAGGCCGGCCTCGTCGCGGTGCCGACGATGCCGCTGCTGCGCGCGCGCGAGCTCGGGATCGTCCTCGACAAGGCGCGGGTGAACGCGGTGCTGTGCGCTCGTCCGCTGGCCGGCGAGCTGGAACACGTCGGCGACCATCCGCCCGTCGTGTACTTCCACGACCCGGACGGGCCGGACGGCCTCGAAGCGCGCATGGCGCGGCACGACGGGCCGTTCGCGCCCGTCGACACGGCGGCCGACGACGTCTGCCTGATCGCCTTCACGTCCGGCACGACGGGCATCCCGAAGGGCACGATGCACTTCCACCGCGACATCCTCGCGATCTGCGACTGCTTCCCGCCGCACGTGCTCGGCGCGAAGGCGGACGACGTCTTCATCGGCACGCCGCCGCTCGCGTTCACGTTCGGCCTAGGTGGCTTGCTGCTGTTTCCCATGCGCGTCGGCGCTGCCGGTGTGCTGCTGGAAAAGCTCACGCCCGAGGGCCTGCTGGCGGCGATCGAACGCTTCCGCGCCACCGTCTGCTTCACGGCACCCACGTTCTATCGGCAGATGACGCCGCTGGTGCCGCGCTACGACGTTGGGTCGCTGCGCCGATGCGTCTCGGCCGGCGAGGCGCTGCCCGTGGCGACGCGCGACGCGTGGCGTGCCGCGACCGGTATCGAGATGATCGACGGGATCGGCGCAACGGAACTCCTGCACATCTTCATTTCCGCCAGCGGCGCGGACGTGCGGCCCGGCGCGACGGGCAAGCCCGTGCCCGGCTACCGCGCGTGCGTGCTGGACGACGACGGCCATCCCGTCGGGCCGGGTGTCGTCGGCCGCCTCGCCGTGAAAGGCCCGACGGGGTGCCGCTACCTGGCCGACGAGCGCCAGCGCGATTATGTGCTCGACGGCTGGAACCTCACGGGCGACAGCTACGAAATGGATGCCGACGGCTATTTCCACTATCGGTCGCGCACGGACGACATGATCATCTCGGCCGGCTACAACATCGCCGGCGCGGAAGTCGAAGACGCGCTGCTGCGCCATCCCGCGGTGGCCGAATGCGGCGTCGTGGGGCGCGCGGACGAGGAACGCGGCCAGATCGTGGAGGCGCACGTCGTCCTCAAGCCCGGTCACGACGGCACGCCCGCGATGGCGCGTGCGCTGCAGGAGTTCGTCAAGGAGCAGATCGCGCCGTACAAATATCCGCGCGCCGTGCGCTTCACCGACAAGCTGCCGCGCACGGAAACGGGCAAGCTGCAGCGCTTCAAGCTGAGGCAATCATGAACATCGTGTGCATCGGCGGCGGGCCGGCCGGGTTGTATGTCGCGTTGCTGATGAAGAAGCGCGACCCGGTGCACCGCATCGTCGTCGTCGAACGCAACCGGCCCTATGACACGTTCGGCTGGGGCGTCGTGTTTTCGGACCAGACGCTCGGCAACCTGGTCGCCGCGGACGAAGGGACGGCGCGTGCCATCCTGCGGGCGTTCAACCACTGGGACGACATCGACGTCTTCTTCAAGGGGCAGCGCGTCACGTCGGGCGGGCACGGCTTCTGCGGTATCGGGCGCAAGCGTCTGTTGAACATCCTGCAGCAGCGCTGCGAGGAACTGGGCGTCGAGCTCGTGTTCGAGACGGACGTGCAGGACGACCAGGCCATCGCGCAGCGGTATGGCGCCCAGCTCGTGATCGCGGCCGATGGCCTGAACAGCCGCATCCGGACGCGCTACGCGGCCACGTTTGAGCCATCCGTCGAGACGCGGCGCTGCCGCTTCGTGTGGCTCGGCACGAAGAAGAGATTCGACGCGTTCACGTTCGTGTTCAAGGAAACGCCGTTCGGCTGGTTCCAGGCGCACATCTACCAGTTCGACGGCGACACGTCGACGTTCATCGTGGAGACGCCGGAAGACGTGTGGCGCCGGGCAGGCCTCGCGGACATGCCGCAGGAAGAGGGCATCGCCTTCTGCGAGCGGCTGTTCGCGGAGCACCTGGACGGGCATCCGTTGCTGTCGAACGCGGCGCACCTGCGCGGCGCCGCCATCTGGATCGCGTTCCCGCGCATCGTGTGCGAGCGCTGGGTGCACTGGAACGGCGACGTGCCCGTCGTGCTGATGGGCGATGCGGCGCATACGGCGCATTTCTCGATCGGCTCCGGCACGAAGCTGGCGCTGGAGGACGCGATCGAACTGGCCCGCTGCGTCGACGTGCACGGCAGCGACCTGCGCACGGCGCTCGACGCCTACCAGGCCAGCCGTTCGGTGGAAGTGCTGAAGATCCAGTCTGCCGCGCGCAATTCGATGGAATGGTTCGAGAACGTCGAGCGCTACGGCGCGCTGGATGCCCAGCAGTTTGCCTACTCGATGCTCACGCGCAGCCAGCGCATCTCGCACGAGAACCTGCGCCTGCGCGACCCGGGCTATGTCGCGCAATTCGAGGACTGGTTCGCGCGCCGCGCGTGGGCGCAGGCCGGTGTGGCGCTGCCGGAGGGGGCGCACGTGCCCCCGATGTTCACGCCGCTGCGCGTGCGGGGCGTGCTGCTGAAGAACCGCATCGTCGTGTCGCCGATGGCGCAATACTCCGCCATCGACGGCGTGCCTGGCGACTACCACCTCGTGCACCTGGGCGCGCGTGCGCTGGGCGGCGCGGCGCTCGTGATGGCGGAGATGACGTGCGTGTCGGCCGACGCCCGCATCACGCCCGCGTGTCCCGGCATGTACGCGCCCGCGCACACGGCCGCGTGGCGGCGCATCGTCGACTTCGTCCATGGGCAGACCGACGCCCGCATCGGCATCCAGCTGGGCCACGCCGGCCCGAAAGGGTCGACGCGGCCCATGTGGGACGGCATCGACCAGCCGCTCCCCGACCACAACTGGCCCCTGATCGCCGCGTCGGAACAGCAATACCTGCCCGGCATCTCGCAGGTCGCGCGCGCGGCGACGGAAGACGACCTGGCCCGCGTCGAGGCCGACTTCGTGCGGGCCACGCGCGCGGCCGACGCGGCGGGCTTCGACTGGCTCGAACTGCATTGCGCGCACGGCTACCTGCTGTCGTCGTTCATTTCCCCGCTGACGAATCACCGCACGGACGACTACGGCGGCATCCTGGAAAACCGTTGCCGCTATCCGCTGCGCGTGTTCCGTGCGATGCGCGCCGTGTGGCCGCAGGAGAAGCCGATGAGCGTGCGCATCTCCGCCCACGACTGGGTCGACGGCGGCATCACGCCCGCCGACGCCGTGCAGATCGCGCGCCTGTTCAAGGAGGCGGGCGCCGACATGATCGACTGTTCGTCGGGCCAGGTGAGCAAGGAGGAGCGGCCCGTGTTCGGCCGCATGTACCAGACGCCGTTCGCCGACCGCATCCGCAACGAGGCCGGCATCCCGACGATCGCCGTCGGTTCGATCTACGAGGCCGACCACGCGAACAGCATCATCGCGGCCGGGCGGGCCGACCTGTGCGCCGTGGGGCGGCCGCATCTGGCGAACCCCGCGTGGACATTGGCGGAAGCGGCGAAGATCGGCTACACGGCCGTGCCCTGGCCGCGGCAATACCTGGCGGGCAAGGCGCAGCTGGAACGCAATCTCGAACGCGAGCGCCAGCTGGCGGCGGGCGCTCAGGGCCTGTCGCCGCAACAGATCGCGGCGCGGCTGCTGGAGGGATGATGGACACGTTGAACGGAAAACATGCCGTCGTGACGGGCGCCAGCCGGGGCATCGGCCTCGCGGTCGCGCGCATGCTCGTGGCGCACGGCGCGCGCGTGACCTTGATGGCGCGCGACGAGGGGGCGCTGGCAGCGGCGGCGCTGTCGATGGACGGCGCCGTCGGATGGCAGGTCGTCGACGTGGCCGACGCGGACAGCGTGGCGGCTGCGTTCGCGCACGCGGGCACCGTCGACATCCTCGTCAACAATGCGGGCCAGGCCGCGTCCGCGCCGTTCGGCCGGACGGATGCCGCGCTGTGGCAGCGCATGCTGGACGTGAACCTGACGGGTGCCTACCACTGCATCCAGGCCGCGCTGCCGGGCATGGTGGACACAGGCTGGGGGCGCATCGTGAACGTCGCATCGACGGCGGGCCTGACGGGCTACCGCTACGTGGCGGCCTATTGCGCCGCGAAGCACGGCCTCGTCGGCCTCACGCGCGCGCTGGCGCTCGAGGTGGCGGCCAAAGGGGTGACGGTCAATGCCGTGTGCCCGGGGTTCACGGAGACGGACATCGTGCGCGACGCCGTCGCGACCATCGTGCGCACGACGGGCCGCACCGAGGACGAGGCACGCGCGGCGCTGGCGTCCGCGAACCCGCAGGGCCGGCTCGTGCGGCCGGACGAGGTGGCGCATGCCGTCGCGTGGCTGTGCATGCCGGGCGCGTCCGCGCTGAACGGGCAGGCCGTCGCCGTCGCGGGCGGGGAGGTCATGTGAAGCCGGCGCGCGACGTACCCGTCGACCTGGCCACGCGCCTGACCGGTGGGCACCACCAGGCGCTGAAGCTGTGGCTGCGGCTGCTGGCGTGCACGGTGCGCGTCGAGTCCACGATCCGCGGCCGCCTGCGCGCCACGTTCGGCATCACGTTGCCCCGCTTCGACTTGATGGCCCAGCTGGAGCGCCATCCGGACGGGTTGCGGATGGGCGAGCTGTCGAAACGCATGATGGTCACGGGCGGCAACGTCACCGGCATCGCCGACCAGCTCGAGCGCGAACGCCTCGTCGTGCGCGTGCCCGACCCGCAGGACGGCCGCGCGTCCATGGTCAAGCTCACGCCGCGCGGACGCAAGACGTTCGCCGAGATGGCGGCCGTGCACGAGGAATGGGTCGCGGACCTGTTCCGCGACATCCCGTCCGCGGACAAGGCCGCGATGATCGCGCTGCTCGACACGATGAAGCGGCACCTGAACGACAACGAGGACTAGGAGCACACGATGCGTTACCTGCAGGGCGACCCGCATTCGCTGCCGCGCAACCGCGCGACACTGGCCGGCTACCGCGCCGAGCATTTTCTTTACACGGCCGGCGACGGCGTGGCCACGATCACCTTGAACCGCCCCGATCGCAAGAATCCGTTGACGTTCGACTCTTACGCGGAGCTGCGCGACCTGTTCCGGGCGCTCGCCTACGCGGACGACGTGAAGGCCGTCGTCATCGCGGGTGCCGGCGGGAACTTCTGTTCCGGCGGCGACGTCCACGAGATCATCGGTCCCCTGACGCGGCTGGACATGCCGGGCCTGCTCGCGTTCACCCGCATGACGGGCGACACCGTGAAGGCGATGCTGGCGTGCCCGCAGCCCATCGTGGCCGCCGTCGACGGCGTGTGCGCGGGCGCCGGCGCGATCCTCGCGATGGCGTCCGACCTGCGCCTGGCCAGCCCGCGGGCGCGCACCGCGTTCCTGTTCGCGAAGGTGGGTCTCGCCGGCTGCGACATGGGCGCCTGTTCGATCCTGCCGCGCCTGATCGGCCAGGGGCGCGCGGCGGAGCTGTTGTACACGGGCCGGACGATGTCGGCGGAGGAGGGCGAACGCTGGGGCTTCTTCAACCGGTTGTGCGCGCCGGACGTCCTGCTGGATGAGGCGATGGCGCTGGCGCGCGACCTGGCCGCCGGACCCACGTTCGCGCACGGGATGACGAAGAAGATGCTGCAGCAGGAGTGGAGCATGGGCGTCGCGGAAGCCATCGATGCGGAGGCGCAGGCGCAGGCGATCTGCATGGCGACGAACGATTTTCATCGCGCGTACCACGCGTTCGTCGCGAAGACGGCGCCGTGCTTCGAGGGAGACTGACATGGCGGACAAGGCTTATCTCGCCTGGCCCTTCTTCGACACGCGCCACGCGGACCTGGAAGCTGCGCTCGATGCGTGGGCCGCGGAGCACGTGCGCGAGGTGCACGGGGCCGACGTCGATGCGGATTGCCGCCACCTCGTGCGGGTGCTGGGTGCGGGCGGCTGGCTGCGCCATGCGATCGCGCCCGAGGACGCGGCCATCGACACGCGCGCGATCTGCCTGATCCGCGAAACCCTGGCGCGCCACAACGGGCTCGCGGATTTCGCCTTCGCCATGCAAGGCCTGGGTTCCGGCGCGATCAGCCTGTTCGGCACGGCCGCCCAGCGCGAGCGCTATCTGCCGCGTGTCGCGCGCGGCGACGCGATCGCCGCGTTCGCGCTGTCCGAGCCGGACGCCGGGTCGGACGTCGCCGCGCTGCGCTGCGCGGCCCGGCCGGACGGCGCCGACTACATCCTCGACGGCGACAAGACGTGGATTTCCAACGGCGGCATCGCCGACTTCTACGTCGTTTTTGCGCGCACGGGCGAGGCGCCGGGCGCGCGCGGCATCAGCGCGTTCATCGTGGATGCGGACACGCCCGGCTTCGCCATCGCCGAACGCATCGATGTGATCGCGCCCCATCCGCTGGCGCGGCTGCGCTTCGACCGATGCCGCGTGCCGGCTGCCCAACGCATCGGCGAGCCGGGGCAGGGCTTCAAGGTGGCGATGGCGACACTCGACGTGTTCCGTACGTCGGTGGCGGCGGCCGCGCTGGGCTTCGCGCGGCGCGCGTTCGACGAGGCGCTGGCGCATGCGCTGGCGCGTCCGATGTTCGGGCAGCATCTCGCGGACTTCCAGCTCACGCAGGCGAAGCTCGCGCAGATGGCGACGGCCATCGATGCGAGCGCGCTGTTGACGTACCGCGCCGCGTGGCAGCGCGACCGCGGCGTCAAGGTCACGAAGGAAGCCGCGATGGCGAAGATGACGGCGACGGAGTCCGCGCAGCAGGTGATCGATGCGGCCGTGCAGATGTTCGGAGGGCTCGGCGTCACGAGCGGCCACCCGGTCGAACGTCTGTACCGCGAGATCCGCGCGCTGCGCATCTACGAGGGCGCGACGGAAGTGCAGCAATTGATCATCGCACGCGAACTGCTGCGCGCGGCGGCGGAAGGCGCGTGATGGAGATCCTGCAACCACCGGGCTGGCCGCGTCCGCGCGGCTATGCGAACGGCGTCGCGGCGCGGGGCCGCCTCGTGTTCGTCAGCGGCATGATCGGCTGGAACGCGCACGGCGAGTTCGAGAGCGACGACTTCGCCGGGCAGGCGCGCCAGGCGCTGCTCAACGTCGTCGCCGTGCTGCGCGAGGCGGGGGCGCGGCCGGAGCACATCGTCCGGATGACGTGGTACGTCGTCGACAAGCGCGAATACCTGGCCGCGTCGGCCGCGCTGGGCGCCGCGTACCGCGAGATCATCGGCGCCCATTACCCGGCCATGACGGCCGTCGAAGTGCGGGCCCTCATCGAGGACCGGGCCCGCGTGGAGATCGAAGCGACGGCCGTCGTGCCTGACGAGAGGTAGCGCCTCGCTCAGCTGGACGCGATCAGGGCCGCGATGTCGGCTGCACTGAGAGCCCCGCGGTAGATGCGGAACTCGTCGATGCGGCCGTTGAAATACGGGTCGCCCGCGTATTGCGAGCGGCCGATCCAGTTCTGGCCCGTGCCCCCGAGCTGCCACGGCGGCAGGAATTCCGCGCTGTTGCTGCCGACGGCCGTGCCGTTCACGTACAAGGTGGCGAGCTGCCCGGACAACGTGACGGCCACGTGCACCCACTGCGCCGTCGGCAGCGCGGCCGTGCCGGACACCGCCTGTTCGCCGTGGCCGCCGTCGACGGTGATGGCGAAGCGCACGGTGCCGCTGCCGGAGCGCGGCGTCAGGAACATGTAGCGGCCCGTGCCCGACCCGATATCGAATACCCGCTCCCAGTTGCGGGCCGCGTTCCAGTACACCCAGCAGGCGATCGTGAAGTCCGACAAGTCCGTCACGAGGTTCGCGGGCAGGCTCACGTAGTCCGTGCTGCCGTTCAGCGCGAGCGCGGTGCCCGACTTGCCGGCACCCCAGGCGCCGCTGCCGACGAGCGTGCCGGTGTGGCCCTGGCCGCTCGCATCGGACACGGTCGTGCCGGTGCCTTCGTTGCAGGCGAGGTAGGTGTGCAAGGTCTTGCCGACCTTCGCCGTCGCGCGGTTCGAGTCGGCCGTCTCGCCGCCCGGGGTCATGGCGGAGACGACGTAGTACCACGTGCCGGTGCCCGGATTGTCCGTGCAGGTCAGCAAGTCCGTGATGCCGCTGGCGATCGTCGTCCACGGTCCGCTGGTGGATGACGATCGCTTGACGTTATAGCTCGTCGCATAGGCGCTGCCCCACCACGACAGCTCGACGCCGCCCGCCGGCGTGCGTGCCTTCAGGCCGCTGGGCGGCACGCCGGCCGCGATCGGGTCGCGCGTGCACGTCAGGGTGCCGTAGCCCAGCTGGTCGTAGCCGCCGCTCGTCGAGCCGTAGTTGCCGCCGCCGCCTTCCGGCTGGATCTGCAGCGCGAACATCTTCGAGTATGGCGCCGCCAGGCCACGGCGGTTCACATAATGGTTGTAGACGAGCGCCCAGCAGGGGCGGACGTTGCCCTGGCTGCCCGTCGCGAACACGGTCTGGTTGACGTTGTCGGCGTTGTTGTACGGGACGTACGGTACCGTGTAATACGTCGTCCCGGACTGGATCAGGTTCGCCTTTGCCACGTATTCGGCGCCCATCAGGAAGCGGTTGTTGTCGTAGCCGTACAGGTCCACGCCCTGGTTCCACGCCATCTCGCAGATCGCGCCGCCCAATGCGATGCCGAGCGTGTTGTGGCCCTGGTCGCGGCCCGATTCCTGCCATTGCCCGAGGAAGCCCGGGTGGATGTAGTACACAGCCTGCGCGATCGCGCCATTGCCGGGACCGGACTGGAAATACGCGACGGCTTCGTCGAACAGGCTCCGGTCGTCGCACAGCACGCCGATGGCGAGGATGGACGCGATCTGGCACAGGTCCCAGTTGGCCCAGTAATGCGTGATGTCCGTGCCGTTGTGGCGGATGAGGAAATCGTGGTTGATCGGGTAGAAGACGGTCTTCATCATGTTCTGGAAGCGCGCGAAGTCGGCCGCGGCCCAGCCCACGTACGTCCGCACGATCTCGCCCGCATTGGCGAACTCGTAGCCGTAGATGCCCGCGGCCAGCGCGGCGTCCGTCGTGCCCTGGATGGACGTCAGCGTGGACGACCACGCGTTCATGATTTGCACGGCCTTGTCCGCGTACGCGCTGTCGCCCGAGATCTTCCAGCGCAGCGCGCAGGCGTACGCCGCGGCCACGTCGTTGAACAGGGTCCCATAGTTTTCCGGATGGACGCCGTCGTAGCCCCGGTAGACGATCGCCTGCGGGTGCGGCGTGTACGTCAGGCTCGCGTGGGCGTTATTGATCAGCAGGTTCCAGCTGCCGGACCACGGGCTCGACGTGTATTTCGCCTTCATGCGGTCGAAGTCGGCCTGCGTGTGCAGCAGGCCCGGATGGACGAAGGCGCCGGTGGTGGCGGTCGTCGCGGCGCCGGCGAGCAGGCGCGGCGCGGACGTGCTGCCGGCACCGGCGCCGCAGCCGGTGAGCGCGAGGGCGCCAAGGCTCAGCAGGAAGCCGCGGCGCCCGAGTTCGGCGCGCGAGACCGCGTCCGGGGCGTCGGCGGGTGTGAGGGGAGATGGAGCGGGGGCGTTGTCGTGCGGTTCGATTCTTTTCATGAAGCGTCTCCATGCCATGCAGGCGTGTGTGATGCGATCGAAGGGAGGTCACAACGGATGCTGCCGTAATGCGGCGCCGATGCTAGCACGGAGGCATCGTCGTTGTTATCGTTAACCTCAATCGTGCGCGTGACATGTCCAAAAGATATCCGTTGCGCGAAAAATGGAATGGGTCCGCACCGGGCATTGCGGTAGGATCGCTATGTATCGTTGGCAGCGAAACGGGTGTGGCGCGCGCAAAGTCTTGACAGCGCGATTCCGTGTGATATAAATGTAATCGTAGCTGTTATCGATACCACGAACGGCGGGGCGCTGAGCGGCCAGCCGCGACCAAACGAGAAGCCCGGCGGCGGCGCGTTCCGGACGCACGGGCACGAGGAGACGATGTGTTGTACACGTTACGTGCGTGCGTGCGCCTGTGCGCCGCGCCGCTTGCCGTCCTGTGCACCTGCCTGTGCGCGCTGCCCGCGCTGGCCGCTCCGGTCGTGCTGGCCGCTCCCGCGCACGCCGCCGAGAACCGTGTGCAGGTCCATCCGTTCCCGAATGCCATCCGCTATTCGCACCACAACGACGACTACACGGTACGCGTGCGCGTCCCCGGCGGCGCCTGGCAAGACCTGTACGAGTACAACGTGAAGGTCGATCTCGACAAGCCGCAGGATGCGGCCATGGTCTATTTCAATTTCGACGGCACCGTCGAGGTGGCGGTCCAGAAGAACAACGGAACATTTTCCGATGTGGTCGTCCGCCCGGACGGGAAGGGCGTCCGGCCGGCCGTGCGCGACGGCGTCGTCTACTTGACGCTGCACCGGCCCGAGAACCTGAGTGTGGAATTCGACGGCGACCACCTGCACAACCTGCACGTGTTCACGCACGCGATCCGTGCCGACATGCCGGCCGTGCCCCCGACGTTGACCCCGAACGACATCGGCACGGGTACGATGCCCGACATGACGCAGCGCACCGTGTTCTTCGGACCCGGCATCCACAGCGGTGAGTTCCGCGTGCGCTCGCACAGCACCGTCTATATTCATGGGTCGGCGATGCTGAAGAGCCCCCTCGTGATCGACGGC
>Ga0207657_10001374_pt1 | contig 25948 bp, 29 predicted proteins | sample KBSC33metaG_FD_184316 | JGI IMG/M metagenome (GOLD analysis project Ga0207657, IMG submission 184316) | Corn rhizosphere microbial communities from Kellogg Biological Station, Michigan, USA - KBS C3-3 metaG (SPAdes) (version 2) | ecosystem: Host-associated > Plants > Roots > Rhizosphere > Soil ... | reverse complement strand
CATCGCGCTGGGAGCGGCGGACTGCGGCCCGCTGGCGGCGCCATATTCGGCGCTTCCGCACGGATACGCGGCACTGGCTGACGGTGATGAACGGCCGGCCGCCGGCAAGCGCCTCGCGCAGGCTCGCGACGCGCTCGCTCGCCCGGCTCCAGCGGATCGAGCGGCGCTGGCGGCAGCGCGCACACCAGGCCTGGTGGCGCGCCAAGCACCCGCCCTATCTCCAGGCCTGGCTCTGCATCCACCGCTACGAGGGCAGCTGGGCCGATCCGGGCAGCCCGTACTGGGGCGGTCTCCAGATGGATCTCTCGTTCCAGCAGACCTACGGCGGCTGGCTCCTCCAGCACAAGGGAACCGCGGACCACTGGAGCGCGCTCGAGCAAATCTGGGTCGCGGTGCGCGCGGCACGCTCGCGGGGCTTCTCCCCGTGGCCGAACACCGCGCGTAGCTGCGGCGTGTACTAGCGTTTTCCCTGCATTTGCGGCATTTCGACGGCCCGCTGACGCGGGTCGTCGTCATTTTGGCGTCATTTAGACTTGACAAAGACATCATTGTGATGTCATAGTGCCGCCATGCAGATCGACGGTCTCATCCAGGCGCTTCGGGAAGACCTCGGGCGCGTGGCGGCTCTCGGTGACGAGAACACGTCGCGCGCGGCCGAGCTCCTCTCGGTCGCGATCGAGTCCTCCCTCGGCAGAAGGATCCAGGACGCACTCGCCGAGGCGGCACTCGAGCTCAACGACCAGCTCGAGTCCTCGCATGTCGAGCTGCGGATCGCCGGCCACGACCTCCAGCTCGTGCTCGTCCGCGAGGACGGCACGGTGCCGGAGCAGGCCGAGGAGGCCTACTCGGCGCGCATCACGCTCCGCCTCCCCGAGAGCCTGAAGCAGCGGGTCGAGTCCGCCGCCGCCCGCGAAGGCGCGTCCGTCAACACGTGGCTCGTCCAGGCGCTCCAGCGCGCCGTCGAGCCCCGCCGCTCGTCGTCCTCCGGAAGTCGCAACCGCCTTACCGGCTACGGCCGCAACTGAAAGGAGAGAGGCAATGTTCCCCGACTACCAGGAAATCCTCAAGCTCCGCGAACGGCCCATCCGCCCCGACCGGCGCCAGGCTCCTCGCGACAGCGAGATCCGGCTCCGCGTCAAGCGCCGCACCTGGGTGTACCTCTGAGATGCTGGAGCGCACCTTCCATACTCCTCTGCCTCTCGAGCTCGAGGTCGGCATACCCTCCGGCGGCGTCGAGGTCGAGACCACCGAGGGCGAGGAGTCGAACATCGTCGTCGACGGCGACGACCGCCTCCTCGAGGACGTCGAGATCCGCAACGACGGCGATCGCATCGTCGTCGCCTACCGCGGCAAGGGAAAGTTCGGCTTCTCGCTCTCCCCGCTCACGCTCGTGTTCGGCAGCGAGCTCACCGTCCGGGCCAGCATCCCGCACGGCGCCGGAGTCAAGGTCAAGACGGCATCGGCGGATACGAGGCTCGACGGCCATTTCGGCCCGCTCGGAGTCAACTCCGTCTCCGGCGACGTCCGCGCCCGCGGGGAGATCGCCGGCAGCGCGAACATCAAGACGGTCAGCGGCGACGCCAATCTCGACCGCGTCGAAGGAGACCTCTCTGCGCACACCGTCTCGGGCGATCTCCGGATCGGCCCGATCGCGGGCTCCGCGGACCTGAAGACGGTGTCGGGCGACCTCCGGCTCCAGTCGGTCACGGTCGGCGACGTCCGCTTCTCGAGCGTCTCCGGCGACATCGAGATCGGGATCGCCAACGGCTCCGCACTCGACGTCGACGCGGGCTCGACCTCCGGCGACCTCTCGTCCGAGGTTCCGCTGGCCAGCGAGCCTATGCCGGGCGAGGGCGAACCAGCTCCGACCGTCGTCCTCCGCGGCCGCACCGTCAGCGGCGACGTCAAGGTCTTCCGCGCGGGCTGATGCGCGCGCTCCTCTCCTACCGCGACGCACGGCTGCTGCTCGCCGGCCAGATGCTCTCGGCGTTCGGCGACTGGGCGATGCTGATCGTGCTCGCGGTCTGGATGAAGTCGCTGACCGGCTCGAACGCGCTCGCCGGCCTGACGTTCTTCGTCTTCGCCGCAGGCTCGTTGCTGGCCCCGCTCGGAGGGCTGCTGGCCGACCGGATGCGCCGTCGGCCGCTCATGATCGTGGCCGACTGCGTGCTCGGAGCGTTCGTGCTCGTGCTCCTGCTCGTCCACGATCGCAGCGATGCGTGGCTGATCTACGCGGTCGCGTTCGTGTATGGAGCGCTCGGCACCGTCTTCTTCCCCGCCCGCGCTGCGCTGCTCAAGGTCATGCTCCCCGAGGAGCTGCTCGCGGACGCCAACGGAGCGCTCACGGCCACGCGAGAGGGCCTTCGCATCATCGCGCCGCTCGCGGGCGCCGGGCTGTACACCGTGCTGGGCGGGGGCGCGGTAGCGGTGCTCGATTCCGCCACCTTCGCGGCGTCGGCCTTCTTCCTCTCGCGCATGCGCGTGCCGGAGGTGAAGCCCGCCCCGCCCGAGCACCACTTCGTCCGCGAGGTGACCGCCGGGCTGCGCCACATCTGGGAGACGCTGCTTCTGCGCCAGGTGGTCCTCGGCGTGGCCGTCGCCCTCCTCGTGGTCGGGTTCTCCGAGACGCTGATCTTCGCCGTGATGGCGGCGCTCGGCGAGCCGCCCTCCTTCTTCGGTGTGTTCGCCACGATCCAGGGAGTCGGCTCGATCGCCGGCGGCGTTACCGCCGCTGCCGTCCTGCGCCGCGTCGGCGAGGGGCATCTGGTCGGGATGGGGCTCGCGCTGTTCGCCCTCGCCGACCTCTGCCTGATCGCGCCGTCGCTCCCAGTCGTGCTCGTGGCAGGCCCGGTGGCGGGCGTCGGTGTCGCCTGGGCGATCGTCGGCTTCTCGACGGCGCTGCAGACGCGGACGCCACTCGTGATCCAGGGCCGCGTCTCCGCAGCCGCCGACCTCACGCTCTCGGTCGCGCAGGCCACGTCGATCGCGACCGGCGCGCTGCTCTCGACGCTCGTCGACTACCGAATCCTGTTCGTGGTCATGGCGGCGGTCGTCATGGCCAGCGCCGGATACCTCCTCACCCGGCGGGAGCCGACCCCGGCGCCTGCGACGATGGAGGCGTGACCGAGCTCGTCCCCCTGCGGCGCAACCGGGACTTCCTGCTCTACCAGAGCGGCGGATTGCTTTCGACCTTCGGGTCGGGGATCTCCCAGATCGCGTACCCGCTGCTCACGCTCTCGCTGACGCACTCGGCCGCGAAGACGGGATACGTCGGAGCGATCGAGTTCGCGCCGCTCGTGCTGCTGAGCGTGCCGGCCGGAATAGCCGCCGACCGCTTCGATCGGCGGCTCCTGATGATCGTCTCGGACGCGGTCGGGGCGACGGCGCTCGGGCTGCTGGCCGCGGCGGTTCTGACGGGCAACGCGGAGTTCTGGATGGTCGCGCTCGTCGCGTTCGTCGACATGAGCGCCGCGGTCGTCTACCGCTCGGGCTCGAGCGGGGCGATGAAGGCGGTCGTCCCGCAGCCGCAGCTCGCCGACGCGTCGAGCGTGACGATGGCGCGGATGTCGACGGTGCGGCTGGTCGCTCCGCCGATCGGCGGGGCGCTCTTCGGCGTCTCACGTGCACTGCCGTTCCTCGTCGATTCCGTCTCCTACTTCTTCTCGACCGCGTCCCTGCTGCTTATGAAGACACCGTTCCAGGAGGAGCGTGTGCCGGGCACGCGGACCCCGTTCCGGGAAGGTCTCGCGTACTTCTGGAGCATTCCGTTCCTGCGCACGACCGTCGGCATGATCGCGGCCAGCAACGTCGTTGCCGTCGGCGCGCCGATCGCGGTCATCATCCTCGCTCACCGGGAGGGGCTCTCGAGTGCCGCGATCGGCGGCTTCATCGCGATCCAGGGCGCGATGCTGCTCGCCGGGTCGGCGGTGTCTCCGCTGCTGCGGCGGCTCTTCCCGATGCGCCTGATCCTGCTCTCGGAGTTCTGGATGGCGCTCGTCTACGTCGCCTTCGTCATCTACCCCAACGTCTGGGTGCTCGCTGCATGCACCGCCTTGCACGCGTTCTGGTTCCCCAACACCGACTCGGCGATCCAGGCCTACTCGTACGCGCTCATCCCGGACCGCCTGCTCGGACGGGCCATGGCCGCGTCGAACACGTTGCGTGCCGGGTCGGCGCCGCTCGGCCCGCTGCTCGCCGGGTTGCTGCTCGCGCACACGACGCCGCAGATCGCGATCGCAGTGCTCGCTGCACCCGTCGTCATCGCCGCGGCGCTCGGGACGGCCAGCTCCGCGCTGCGCGACCTGCCTAGCCTTGCTGAAGCTTCTCCCGCAGGAGCTGGTTGACCACCTTCGGGTCGGCCTTGCCCTGCGTCTCGCGCATCACCTGGCCGACGAAGAAGCCGAGTACGCCCTCCTTGCCGCCCCGGTAGGTCTCGGCCTGCTCCGGATGCGCCGCGATGACGGCGTCGATTACCGGCGCGAGCGCATTCTCGTCGCCCAGCGCCGTGCGTGAGAGGTAGTCCTCGGCGTCGATAGGGTCCTCCGCAGCGGCCGCGAACGCCTCGTCCAGGGCCTCGCGCGTGACGTTGGCCCGCACGATCCGCGCGAGTGCGGGCGCGTTCTCGGGGAGAAAGTCGCCGCGGTTCATCGCGACGGCGGCGGCCGTCTTCCAGTCGAGGCCCTCGGCCGCGAGCGCCTCCGCCTTCCACTCGTTGCCGGTGATGACGAGCTCGTCCGCGGCGGCGAAGCCGAGCTCGGCCGAGAGCCGCCGGATGCGGTCGCCCGGCCGCTCGCGAACCCGCCCGCGCAACCGCTCGACGAGCTCCGCCGGCGGCTCGACCGGGACGAGATCCGGTTCCGGGAAGTAGCGGTAGTCGTCCGCTTCCTCCTTCGAGCGATGCACCGTGAGCCGGTCGGTGGTGTCGTCGTAGTCGTACGTCGACTGGAGGACCTCCTCCCCGCTCTCGTGCGCGGCGACCTGCTGCCGGAACGCCGCCTCGATCGCGCGGCCGATGAAGCGGAAGGAATTCATGTTCTTGATCTCCCAGCGAGGCCGGAACCCCTCCTCGCCAGCGCGCCGCACCGAGACGTTGACGTCGGCGCGCAGCGTTCCCTTCTCCATGTCCGCGTCCGAGACGTCGAGCTCGCGGATCGTCTGCCGCAGCAGCCTGAGATAAGACATGGCCTCGTCGGCCGAGCGGAGATCCGGGGCGCTCACGATCTCGAGCAGCGGCGTGCCGCCGCGGTTGAAGTCGACGAGGCTGTAGTCGGCGCCGACGGAGCGGCCGGTCGCGCCGCCGGCATGGACCGTCTTCGCCGCGTCCTCCTCGAGGTGCGCGCGCACGATCCCGATCTCGCGCTCACCGTCCTCCGTGGGCAGGAGGAACCGGCCCGTGCCGCAGAGCGGAGCCTCGTACTGGCTGATCTGGTAGCCCTTGGGCAGGTCGGGATAGAAGTAGTTCTTGCGGGCGAAGACGGCCCGCTCGGCGATCTCGCAGTCGAGGGCGAGGCCGAGCAGGATCGTCATCTCGATCGCGCGCGCGTTCGGGACGGGCAGCGCGCCCGGATGCGCGAGGCAGATGGGGCACGTGTGCGTGTTCTCGGCGGCGCCGTACTCGAGCTCGCAGCGGCAGAACATCTTCGTGCGCGTCTTGAGGTGCACGTGCACCTCGAGCCCGACCACCAGCTCCCAGTCAGGCGGCGCGTTCACGGAGCTTCTCCTTCGCCTCGCGCACCGCCGCCTCGACGTCCTCGTGCACCTCGACCATGCCGAGCCTGTGCTCGAGCGGGCCGTGCGTCTCGATCAGCCAGAGCTCGCGCTCCCCCGCCTCGAGCTGGAGCTTCACGTCGCCGACGAGGAGGGCGCGTGAGCCGTCGAGCACTCGTGGCTGCTCGCCGAACACACGCTCGACCGCGAGCACGAAGTCGGCGGCCGGATCCTCGAACCGCATGGTCATCGCAGCCTCTCGGGCACCGGGTCGAAGCCGATCGCCTGCTCGAGCGCGTGGCCGATCCGGAAGAGCGTGTTCTCGGCGAACTGCGGCCCGATCAGCTGCAGGCCGACCGGCAGGCCCTCCGACAGCCCGCACGGGACGTTGAGACCCGGCAGGCCGGCCATGCAGGACGGGATCGTGAGCAGGTCGCTGAGGTACATCGCGATCGGGTCAGCGGTGCGGGCGCCGAGCGGGAAGGCGACGGTGGGCGAGGTCGGCGAGACGAGCGCGTCGAACGTCTCGAAGAGCGCGTCGTGCTCGCGCTTGATCACCGTCCGCACCTTCTGCGCCTGGCCGTAGTACGCGTCGTAGTAGCCGGCCGAGAGCGCGTACGTGCCGACCATGATCCGCCGCTTCGGCTCGTCGCCGAAGCCCTCCTCGCGCGTCTGCTTGTACATCTCCAGCCGCTCGGTCGCGTCGGCGCGGTAGCCGTAGCGCACGCCGTCGTAGCGGGCGAGGTTGGAGGAGGCCTCGGCCGGCATGACGAGGTAGTAGCAGGCCATTCCGTACTCGACGGAGAGCGGCAGCGAGCACTCCCCCACCTCGGCGCCGAGCGCCTCGAGCTTGGCGATCGCGGCGTGCACGGCCTCGCCGACGCCGGGCTCGATCCCTTCCGCCTCGTTCAGCTCCTTCGGAACGCCGACCCGCACCCCGCGCAGGTCGTCGTCCTGCGGCAGCTCCACGGGCTGCGGCAGCTCGACCGTCGTCGAGTCGCACTCGTCGCGGCCGGCGATGATCGAGTAGAGGAAGGCGCAGTCGCGGACGGTGCGGGCGACGGGGCCGACCTGGTCGAGGCTCGAGGCGAGCGCGACAATGCCGTAGCGGGAGACGGTGCCGTAGGTCGGGCGCAGCCCGACGTTGCCGCAGAGCGCGGACGGCTGCTTGATCGAGCCGCCGGTGTCCGAGCCGAGCGCCCACGGTGCGAGCCCCCCGCTGACGGCCGCGGCCGAGCCGCCGCCGGAGCCGCCGGGCACACGCGCCGGATCCCAGGGGTTGTGCGACGGGCCGTAGGCGGAGTTCTCGGTCGAGGAGCCCATCGCGAACTCGTCGGTGTTCGTCTTGCCGAGAATCCGGAGCCCGTGGGCCTTGAGGCGCTCGACGACCGTCGAGTCGTAGACCGGGAGGTAGCCCTCGAGGATCTTCGAGCCGGCGGTCGTGGGGATCCCTTTCGTCCCGATCACGTCCTTGACCGCGATCGGCAGGCCGTCCCCGGCCGGGTCGTCACAGACGTGCAGGTAGCAGTGGAGCTCGGGGTCGCGCTCGTCGATCGCGGCGCGGTAGGCGGCAAAGAGCTCGGCGCCCGAGATCTCGCCTGCCTCGAGGAGCCGCTTCGCCTCCTCGGCGGTGAGCCGGAGCGTGTCGATCACCCAGCGCCTCCTGGCGGCACCTTGAAGAAGTCCCCCTCGCGCTCCGGCGCGTTCGCCAGCGCTTCCACGACGGGTAGGCACGGCCGCGGCTCGTCGTCCGCCCAGACGTTCACGACTTCGAGCGGGTGCGAGGTCGGCGGCACGTCCGAGAGATCGAGCTCGGAGACCTTCGAGACGGCCTCCAGGATGTCGTTCAACTGCCCCTCGAGCCGCTCGACCTCTTCCTCGCGCAGCTCCAGGCGGGCCAGATGGGCCACATGGAGCAACTGTTCGCGGTCAATCGCCATCTCGTTCGATCCTCCCAAAAAGAAAGGGCCCCTTGCCGGGGCCCTCTCAACCTTGGTCCGACAGGTTCTCTAGATCGCCTGGACGTTCGCGGCCTGCGCGCCCTTGTCGCCCTGAACGACTTCGAACGACACGCGCTGACCCTCGGTCAGCGACTTGTAGCCGTCCATCGTGATCGCGGAGAAGTGGACGAAGACGTCATCGCCGCCTTCGCGCTCGATGAAGCCGTAGCCCTTCTCGTTGGAGAACCACTTTACGGTGCCCTCAGCCAACCCTTCCTCCTTGCAGAAAAACGACGGCCCGGGCACCGAGCCGCCGACCTTTGCTGAAACAGGCCGGAGTCTAGCTCAGTTTTTCCCGGTTGCAATGGCTGTTGCTCTGCGCAATCGCGCTGCGGTAACGGCGTTCTGGAGCACCATCGCGATTGTCATCGGCCCCACCCCGCCCGGCACCGGCGTCATGTATGCCGCCCGCTTCATTGCACCAGGGTCGACGTCGCCGAGCAGCTTGCGGCTTCCCTCGACACGGTTCATCCCCACGTCGATCACCGTGGCGCCCGCCTTGACCATGTCCGCGGAGATGAGATGCGTGCGCCCGACCGCGGCCACGAGGACGTCGGCGTCGAGCGTGTGGCGCTCGAGCTCCTGCGTGCGCGAGTGGCAGATCGTCACGGTGGCGTTGCGCTGGAGGAGCAGGTGTGCCATCGGCTTCCCGACGATCGCGGAGCGCCCGACGACCACGGCGCGCGCGCCTTCGAGCGGGATCTCGTACTCGTCGAGCATCCGCATGATCCCGAGCGGCGTGCCCGGGACGAGCGTCGGCCGGCCGAGATAGAGCCGGCCGGCGTTGACGGGGTGGATGCCGTCGACGTCCTTGTCGGGCGCAATCGCCTCGATCACGCGGTTCTCGTCGATGTGGTCGGGCAGCGGAAGCTGGACGAGCAGCCCGTCGACGCCGTCGTCGGCGTTGAGCTCGGCGATCGTCTCGAGCAGCTCCTCCTCCGCCATGTCCGCAGGGAGCTTGAGGTCGCGCGCGTCCATGCCGGCCTGGGTCGCGGCCTTCTGCTTCAGGTCGATGTAGATGTGGGACGCCGGGTCGTCGCCGACGAGAACGGTGGCGAGCCCGACGTGGCCGAGCTCGGCGACCGATGCGGCCACCTCCTCGCGCACCTTCGCGCCGAGCGCCTTGCCGTCGATGATCGTTGCCGCCACCAGGCGAGGTTATAGCCTCCGCCCGATGCGCCTTTCCCGCAAGAACGACGCCGCCGCCGTGCGCTCGCGCCAGCAGGCGCTCGGCCTCCCCGAGGTCGATCTCGAGTCGTGGGCCAAGGCGGCCGAGTCGGTGGCCGGCCTCGTGTCGATCCCCGTCTCGGTCGCGCAGCTCGCGGTCTCGCTCGGCGAGTACGAGCTGTCGGAGGACGGCGAGGTCGTCGAGACCGGCCGGGCGCGGGAAGAGGTCGTCGTCCCGCTCGCGCACACCGAGGGCGGGCTCACTGCCTCCGTGCAGCGGGGCGCAAAGGCGATCGCGGAGTCGGGCGGCGCCAGAACATACGTGATCGCTGACCGGATCACCCGAGCATCCTGCTTCGTCTGCAAGGACTCGGGCAACGCGTTGACTCTCGCGCGCTGGATCGAGGGGGAGGTGCCCGCGCTGCGCGAGTTCCTGCGCGAGGCCGACTCGCCCGAGCTGTCCAGGCACGCCGTCCTGCGGGAGGCGAAGACGCACGTCGTCGGCCCGATGTGCCACGTCCTCTGGCGCTTCACGACCGGCGACGCCTTCGGCGCGAACATGATGACCCGCAACGCCTACGCGCTGAACATGGCCTACGTGCTGCCGCAGGCGCCGGTGCAGATCGAGCGGACGATCCTCGAGGCGAACATGGGCGGTGACAAGAAGCCGTCCTTCGAGTACTTCCAGCAGGGACACGGCAAGACGGTGATCGCCGAGACGACGCTGACCGAGGCGGCGATCGAGCGCGTGCTGCGGACGACCCTCGGCGACCTCGAGGAGCTCGCCTGGGCCGGCACGCACGGCGCGGTCGCCTCCGGCATGCAGTCGGTCGCCTTCACGCCCGCCTCTGCGATCGCGGCCGTGTTCGCCGCCACGGGCCAGGATCTCGGGCTCGTCGGCACCAGCTCGATGGCGCACGGGACCGAGCAGCGCGTGGAGGGCGGCCTCCACGTCTCGATCCGCTTCCCGGGCATCGAGGTCGGCACCGTCGGCGGCGGCACGACGCTCCCCGACCCGGCACGCTGGCTGGAGCTGATGGGCTGCGCGGGGCCGGGCAAGGTCTACCGGCTGGCGCAGCTCGTGGCGGCGACGGCGCTCGCGCTCGAGATCAGCGCGTCCGCGGCGATGGCGACCGCCGGCAGCGAGAACTTCTTCCGCGCCCACTTCGAGCGCGGCGGGATGCGCTAGCGTCCCAAACGGTCCGCGCCGTGCAACAAAGGGGGAACCTGTGACGACTTTCGAGAACCGCCCGAACACCGCAGTCCTCGTGATCGACGTGCAGAACGGCGTCGTGGGCGAGGCATACGAGCGGGACGCCGTCGTCGCGAACGTCGGCACCGTCGTCGAGAAAGCCCGCGCTGCCGAGGTGCCGGTCGTGTGGGTGCAGCACGAGAGCGAGAACCTCGCGCAGGGCAGCGAGGAGTGGAAGATCGTCCCGGAGCTGAGCCCCGAGGAGAATGAGCCGCGCGTCGAGAAGCGGTATCCGGACTCGTTCGAGGAGACGACGCTCGAGCCCCTCCTGGCCGACCTCGCCGTCGGGCGGCTCGTCGTGGTCGGGGCGCAGACGGACGAATGCGTCCGCTCGACGCTGCACGGCGCGCTGGTCCGCGGCTATGACGCGACGCTCGTCAGCGACGCCCACACCACCGAGGATCTCTCGCCCTGGGGGGCTCCGCCGCCGGAGCTCGTCATCGCACACACGAACCTCTACTGGGGCAACCACGAGGCCCCGGGACGGACGGCCGGCACGGTCGAGGCGAAGGACGTCGACTTCGCGGCCGGCTGACGACGCCGGCCAACGCGCTCCCTCCTAGCCCGCAGGGACGCGGACGTCGGAGACGTCGAGGCCCAGCGAGTTCGCGAGCCGGACGCCGTGGTTCAGCTCCTCGCGGAGCCGCTCGCGGTCGCGGGACTCCATCAGCGTCCCGATCACCTCGCGCGCCTTCGGCCGCCAGAGGACGTGCTTCGCGAAGATCGGCAGCATCGTGTTCGCCGCGTCCACGAGCTTCGCACGGACGTTCTTGCCGGCCGACTGGAGCAGCACGCGTTCGTACGCCATCCCTGCGCCATGGTGGATTCCGTCGTCGACGGCGAGCCGGTTGCAGAGGTCCTCGAGCACCGTCCCGCGCGACGAGCGCGCGATCAGGCGAAAGCGCGGGATGATGAGCCGCTCGAAGAAGACCTGCATGAGGAAGACCTTCTCCTCGAGCAGGTCGGCCTCGAGGAACATGTGCGCGAGTTCGTCGAGGTACGGGTCGCGCTCCCCCTCCCCGCCGACCTGGCCGATCAGCCGCAGCCAGGCCTCGGTGTGACGCGACTCGTCCTGCACCATCGTCGCGTAGTAGAGGCGCGCCTCCGGGTCGGGCGCCGCCGCGAGCAGCTGCGACGCCATCTCGCAGGCGAAGACGTCCGCCTGGAGCTGCTGCATGATCACCGAGCGCCAGATGTCCCGCCGCCGCGCCTGCCGCTCGGGCGATCCCTTGCCCTCCGGCACGAACGGCATCTCGCCCCAGGGGACGTCGTCCACCTGCCACTCCTGGTGCTTGGCGAGGTGGTAGAAGCGGAGGACGCCGGCGTACTCGGCGCGGGACTCGGGCTCGGCTGGAACGGCTTCCGCGCTCACGGCCGGACCTTATCCTCAGCTGGATGATCGCACTCGTCTTCAGCTACGAGGTGACACGGGACGTGGCGGAGTTCGAGCGCGTCTACGGGACCGACGGCGAGTGGGCCGGGTTCTTCGGCCAGGGTCGCGGCTACATCGGCACGGAGCTGCTGCGCGACGTCGAGGCGCCGGGCCGCTACCTCGTGATCGACCGCTGGGAGTCGGCCGACGCCTACAACGCGTTCGTCGCCGCGCATCGCGCGGAGTACATGGAGCGCGTGGACGCCACGCGATTCCATTACGACAGCGAGCTCCGCTTCGGCACGTTCGAGACGCGCATTTCGTAAGTAGAGGACGCCGCAAGCCTCGCATTGCGGGGCAACTGCCGCTTGAACGCGCCGCATCGCGCGGAGATAATCGAGGCCGATGTCTGTGGAGGAACGCGCCAGCGCCGCCGAGGGGATCCGCGCAGCGCGCGAGCGTTATGTCGCGCGCGGCGTGGCGACGCCGTCGCTCGTCGTGGACCGCGCGGAGGGGGCGCGCGTCTGGGACGTCGACGGCCGCGAGTTCCTCGACTTCGCCGGCGGGATCGCGTGCCAGAACCTCGGCCACGGCCCGTCCGCGGTCGTCGCCGCGATCCACGAGCAGGTCGACCGCTACCTCCACCAGTGCTTCATGGTCGGGACCTACGAGCCGTACGTCGACCTCTGCCGCCGGCTCGACGAGCTCTGGCCCGGCGAAGCCGCCACGAAGTCGATCCTCGTCAACTCGGGCGCCGAGGCGATCGAGAACGCGGTCAAGATCGCGCGCGCCGCGACCGGCCGCGCAGGCGTCGTCGTCTTCGACCGCGCCTTCCACGGGCGCACGAGCCTGACGATGGCGATGACGGCGAAGCTCGTCTACAAGCAGGGCTTCGGGCCGCTCGCCACTGACGTCTACCGCGCCGCGGCGCCGTACCCGTTCCGCGGGGTCTCCACGGAGGACGCGCTCGCCAGCCTCCAGCTGCTGTTCCAGCAGGACGTCGATCCGCGCTCGGTCGCCTGCATCGTGCTCGAGCCGGTGCAGGGCGAGGGAGGGTTCATCCCGATGCCGCCGGAGTTCGTCCAGGCGCTGCGGCGGGTCTGCGACGAGTACGGGATCGTCTTCGTCGACGACGAGGTGCAGGCCGGCTGCGGCCGCACCGGCACGGTGTGGGCGATCGAGCAGCTCGGCGTCGAGCCGGACCTGCTCGTCAGCGGGAAGACGCTCGGCGGCGGTCTCCCGCTCGCGGCCGTCACCGGCCGCGCGGAGCTGATGGACGCCGTCCACGTCGGCGGGCTCGGCGGCACGTTCGGCGGCAACCCGGTCGCCTGCGCGGCCGCGCTCGCCGTGCTCGACGAGCTGACGGCGCCCGGCTTCGCGGCGCGGGCCGAGCACCTGGGCACGCTGCTTCGCGCGCGGCTGGAGGAAATCGCGGCCCGGCAGCCGCTCGTCGGCGAGGTGCGCGGGCTCGGCCCGATGCTCGCGCTGGAGCTGCGCGAGCCGACGCCGGACGCCGCGAGGGCGACGACCGCCGCCGCGCTCGAGAAGGGGCTGCTCCTCCTCGCCTGCGGACTGGACGGGAACGTGATCAGGCTCCTCCCACCCCTGACGGCAACGGACGAGGAGCTCGAGCGCGGGCTGACCCTGCTGGAGGAGGCACTTGACGACGCTGGCGCCGACCGCGCCTGAGGCCGAGCAGGTCGCGGGCGTCCCGGCCGTCCGGCTGAGCGGCATCCGCCGCGTGTACGGCGACGTCGTCGCGGTCGCCGGCATCGACCTGGACATCGGCGCGGGCGAGTTCTTCACGCTGCTCGGCCCGTCGGGCTCGGGCAAGACGACGACGCTGCGCGTGATCGCCGGCTTCGAGCGCCCCGACGCGGGCCGCGTCGAGCTGCAGGGCATCGACGTGACGCGCGTCGCCCCGGCCCAGCGCGCGGTCAACACGGTCTTCCAGGACTACGCCCTCTTCCCGCACATGACCGTGGCCGAGAACGTCGAGTACGGGCTGCGCGTGAAGGGGATGTCGCGCCGCGACCGCCGCGCGCGCGCCGACGCGATGCTCGAGAAGGTGCGGCTACCGGGTCTCGGCGACCGGAAGCCGGTGCAGCTCTCCGGCGGCCAGCGGCAACGCGTCGCGCTCGCGCGCGCGATCGTCAACGGCCCCCCGGTCCTCCTCCTCGACGAGCCGCTCGGCGCGCTCGACCTCAAGCTCCGCCAGGAGATGCAGATCTTCCTCAAGGCGTTGCAGCGGGACCTCGGGATCACGTTCGTCTACGTCACGCACGACCAGGAGGAGGCGCTGACGATGAGCGACCGCCTCGCGGTCTTCAACGACGGACGGATCGAGCAGGTCGGCTCGCCGGCCGAGGTCTACGAGCGGCCTCAGACGGAGTTCGTCGCCGGCTTCGTGGGCGTCTCGAACGTCCTCGAGCGCGACGGCCGGCGCATCACGATCCGGCCCGAGAAGATCCGGATGAGCGACGAAGCTGGAGGCGACGGCGAGGCCGGGACGATCCGCGAGGTCGTCTACATCGGAATGGTCACGCGTTACGTCGTCGACCTCGACGCCGGCGGCCAGCTCGTGGTCGTCCGGCAGAACCTCGAGACCTCCTCACAGGAGGCGCTCGCGGAGCAGGGCAAGCGGGTCCGCCTGTCGTGGCGGCCCGAGCACACGTATGAGATCAGGGGGGACAAGGAGGGCACGTGAGGAGGATTTGGCAGAGGCCGCGCGCGTCGGTCGTAGTCGTGCTGGCTGTCACAGCCGCGCTCGCATTCGTGGCGAGCGGCTGCGGCGGCGGGGGCGGCGGCGGTGGCAGTACCACGGCGGCGTCGACGACGGCGACCACGATCGGCAAGGGAGAGGGCTCGCTCGACGTCATCGAGTGGCCGTACTACACGGACAAGAGCTTCGCGCAGCCGTTCGAGAAGCAGACCGGCTGCATCATCCACCGCAAAGACGCCGGCACCTCGCAGGAGATGTTCGCGCTCATGCACGCCAACGGCGGCGGCGGCGGCGGTCAGTACGACCTCGTCTCGGCCTCGGGCGACGCGAGCCTCCGCCTCATCGACGCCGGCGACGTACAGCCGATCGACATCAACCAGATCCCGAGCTGGAAGGACTTCCTGCCTCAGTTCAAGTCGCCGGCGCACAACACGGTCGACGGCAAGCACTACGGCGTCTCGGTGCAGTGGGGGCCGAACACGCTCATCTACAACACGCAGAAGGTGAAGCCGGCGCCGACGGGCTGGGGTGACACCTACAGCTCGAAGTACAAGGGCAACCTCACGGCGCCGAACAACGCGATCCAGATCGCGGACGCGGCGCTCTACCTGATGCAGACGAAGCCGAGCCTCGGGATCAAGGACCCCTACGAGCTCACGCAGGCCCAGCTGACGGCGGCCACCCAGCTCCTCCTGAACCAGAAGCCGCTGCTCAAGCGCTACTGGAACTACGCCGCGGACGAGATCACCTCGTTCAAGAACGGCGACGTGTGGATGGGCGCCGGCTGGCCGTACCAGACGCTGCAGCTGCAGGGTGACAAGCAGCCGATCAAGGAGATCGTGCCGCTACCGACGACCGGCTGGGCCGACACGTGGATGCTCGCCGCAAAGGCCCCGCATCCGAACTGCGCCATGAAATGGATGCAGTACGTGACGACGCCCAAGGTCGAGGCTCAGCAGGCGATCGTGTTCGGCGAGACGCCGGTCAACCCGCTCGCGTGCCCGTACATGGACAAGATCCAGAAGGGCTCCTGTGCGGCGTATCACCTGAACGAGCCGGAGTCCTACTACAGCAAGATCAAGTTCTGGAAGACGCCGGTGCCGCAGTGCGGCTGGAACTCGAGCTCGGATTGCATGGACTACAACGCCTGGGTTCAGGCGTGGGCAAAGGTGACGGGGTGACGCTTGGCGGTTGACGCCGGCGCACTCGAGACGGGCCCGTCGGTTCGGCGGGCCCGTCTACGCCTCTCCGGCTTCTTCTGGCGGCGGCCCTGGCTGCGGGCGGTCGGGCTGCTGGCGCTTCCGCTCGCAGCGTTCCTCGTCGTCTATGTCGGTTCGCTCGGCGTGCTCTTCATCTCGTCGCTGTGGACCTCGAGCTCCCTCACGTCGACGATCGAGCACACGTGGACGTTCGCCAACTACCGGACGATCTTCTCGAGAGCCGGGCCGTATCTCCACATCGCGGGGTTCACACTCGAGATGGCCGCGATCGTCACGCTCACCTGCGCGGTTCTCGCTTTTCCCCTCGCCTTCTTCATGGCCCGGTTGGCAGGCAAGCGAGCGCGTGCGGTGCTCTTCGTGCTGGTGCTGCTGCCCCTGTGGTCGAGCTACCTCGTCCGCCTCTACGCCTGGCAGACCATCCTCGCCCACAACGGCGCGATCAACTGGGCGCTCAACGGGCTGGGCCTGCCGAGCCAGAACCTCGCGTACACGAACACGGCGATGTGGATCGTCTACACCTACGTCTGGCTGCCATTCATGGTGCTGCCCGTCTACGCCGCACTCGAGCGGATCCCGGACTCGTACCTCGAGGCCTCGGCCGACCTCGGCGCACGCGGCTGGCGAACGTTCCGCTCGGTGATCCTGCCCCTGGTGCTGCCGGGCATCGTCGCCGGCTCGATCTTCACCTTCGCACTCACGCTCGGCGACTACATCACGCCCGCACTCGTCGGCGGCACGAGCTCGGACATGATCGGAACGGTCGTCTACCAGAACTTCGCGACGAACCTCCCGTTCGCCGCCGCGTTCGCCGTGATTCCGATGGCGATCATGGGCGCCTACCTCTTGATCGCCCGACGACTGGGAGCGTTCGAGGCCCTATGACCGGCCGCGGAACCCACATCTCGCTGGCGATCTGGTCTGTGCTCGTGATCGCCTTCCTCTGGATCCCGCTCGCGATCATCGCGCTCTACGCCTTCAACGGCTCGACGATCCAGGGCTGGCCGATCACGAGCTGGACGACCCACTGGTTCAGCGTCGCCTGGCACGACGCCGACGTGCGCAGCGCCTTCGAGCTTTCGGTGAAGGTCGGCGCCATCAGCGCGGTCATCGCGCTCGTGCTCGGGACGATGGCCGCGGCCGCCGTGGCCCGCTACCGCTTCTTCGGTCGCGAGGCCGTCTCGTTCCTACTCGTCCTGCCGCTCGCGCTGCCCGGGATCATCACGGCAATGGCGCTGGTCTCGTTCTTCAACTTCGCCGGGATCCAGGCCTCGATCTGGACGATCGTGATCGGGCACGCGACCTTCTGCGTCGTCGTCGTCTACAACAACGTCGTCGCCCGCCTGCGCCGGTCATCGGGCTCCTTGATCGAGGCGTCACAGGATCTCGGTGCGGATGGATGGCAGACGTTCCGCTTCGTTCTCTGGCCCGTACTTTCGACGGCGCTCGTCGCAGGCGGCCTGCTCGCGTTCGCGCTCTCCTTCGACGAGGTCATCGTGACGACCTTCACCGCGGGCGCACAGCACACGCTTCCACTCTGGATCCTCGACAACATCCGCCAGGGGCAGCAATTGCCGGTCATCAACGTCGTGGCCTTCTTCGTCATCGTCGTCACCGTGATCCCCGTCGCGCTCGCGCAGCGCGTGATGCGCGACACTGGCGTCATCCGCCGTGGTTCGGCGCAGGTGACCGAGGCGGTCGAAGCGGCCGAGATACCCGCGGTGTAAGCAAGGGAGGGAACCATGAGCACCACTGCAACCCAGTACAAGATCCTGATCGGCGGCGAGTTCGCCGACGCGGCCTCCGGCGAGACGATGGAGGTGATCGCGCCCGCGACCGGCGAGACCATCGCCGAGGTCCCGCGCTGCGGCGCGGAGGACGTCGACCGGGCGGTCGAGGCGGCCCAGGCCGCTGCGCCGGAGTGGCTCGAGAAGACGCCGAAGGAGCGCTCGGAGCTCCTCCACAAGCTCGCCGACGTGCTGGACGAGCACGCCGAGGAGCTCTCTCAGCTCGAGTCGGTCAACGTCGGCAAGCCGCTGATGGCCTCCCGCGACGAGATGCCGTTCTCGGCAGACAATCTGCGCTTCTTCGCAGGCGCCGCCCGCAACCTCGAGGGCAAGTCGGCCGGCGAGTACATCGAGGGCTACACGTCGATGATCCGGCGCGAGCCGATCGGGATCGTCGGCGGCATCTGCCCCTGGAACTACCCGCTCATGATGGCGGTCTGGAAGCTGGGGCCCGCCCTCGCCGCCGGCAACCTCCAGATCCTCAAGCCGTCCGAGCAGACGCCGCTCTCCCTACTGCGCTTCGTCCAACTCGCGCAGGAGGTCATCCCGCCCGGCGTGCTGCAGGTCGTGACCGGCGACGGCGTCCCCGTCGGCCAGGCCCTCGTCGAGCACCCGGCGATCGGGATGGTCTCGCTCACCGGCGACGTCGAGACCGGCAAGACCATCGCCCGCACCGCCGCCGACACGCTCAAGCGCGTCCACCTCGAGCTAGGCGGCAAGGCACCGATGGTGATCTTCGACGACGCCGACCCGAAGGCGGTCGCCGAGGGGATCCGGCTCGCCGGCTACTGGAACTCCGGCCAGGACTGCACCGCCGGCTCGCGCGTGATCGCCGGCCCGAAGATCTACGACAGCCTGCTCGAGGAGCTCGTGCCGCAGGTCGAGTCGCTCAAGGTCGGCGACCCGCTCTCGGACGAGACGGAGATGGGGTCCGTGATCTCGCACGAGCAGCAGGAGCGGATCCTCGGCTTCCTCGAGCGCGCGAAGGGCGCGACGATCCTGACCGGAGGAGGGACGAACGGCGACCGCGGCTTCTTCGTCCAGCCGACCGTCGTGACGGACGTGAAGCAGGACGACGAGATCGTGCAGCGCGAGGTGTTCGGCCCGGTCGTGACCGTGCAGAAGTTCGCCGACGACGACGAGGCGATCCGCTGGGCGAACGACGTGAAGTACGGGCTTGCGGCGTCGGTCTGGACGAGGGACGTCGGCCGCGCGATGAACGCCGCGCGCAAGCTCCAGTTCGGGGCGGTCTGGGTGAACGACCACCTCCTCCCCATCTCGTCCGAGCTCCCGCACGGCGGCTACAAGCAGTCCGGCTACGGCAAGGACATGTCCATCTACTCGATGGAGGAGTACACGCAGCTCAAGCACGTCGCCTTCAAGATCGACTGACTCGTCCCCACACAGTGCGGAGGCGGACTCGTCACGAGTCCGCCTGTCGCCGCAGTGTCTAGGTTTGGGCCGGTCGTGTTGCGCTCCGGGAGCGGTGTGCACGAACTCGGAACCCGTCTCTTCCGACATCGTGAGCGACCTGCGCGGGCCGGGCACCGGCGGAACGGCCAGTTTCGCGGGCTCCAACCGTCGTGCCTCGTTCGAGGGACGAATCCGGCCTCCGAGCCGGACGGACTAAGGCATCCTCGCCCTCCTGGGGACGACGCCGACGCGCGAGCGTCCTATTTCGCGGGAGAGGTCAGGAAGTCGCTTGCGCAACGACGCAGGGCGCGTTGTCTAGCCACTGACGCCCGGCACGCGAGGGGGCGAGTACGCGCCGGGGACGTGCCCTTCCTGACCTCTCCTCACCGCGGGCTGCTACGAGCCTTTCGCGTACTCCTCTGCCGCCTTCGAGTCGAACTCGAAGCCGACGACGGTCTCGTCGCCGACGACCCAGGCGTCGTGCCCCGGCTCGATCACGTACGCGTGCCCCGGGCCGATGTCCTGCGCGCTGCCGTCGTCGTGCTCGACGTGGAGCGTGCCCGACATGAGCACCCCGACGTGGTGCACCTGGCAGCTGTCCGTGCCCGCGACCGGCTTGATGCAGTCCGACCAGCGCCAGCCCGGCTCGAGGGACATGCGAGACGCGCTCGTCCCGCCCATCCGGACGATCTCCACCTTCGTCTTGTCGGGCGCCCTCGTCTCGTCGGGCGCCGAGAAGTCACGCACCTCCAAACCGGCCATTGAACACTCCTCGCGTCGTGGACGACCCCGCCGGCGATCCTACGGTGCCGCCGAGTCCCGTTCAAGGTGGTTGATCGATCGCTGAGCGAAGACCCCTTGGAGGGGCACGATCCACGCCGCGCCCCTCCGGATTCCCCCAACCTCTGCCCCACTTTCGTCGTCTCAGCGGGTGAGGCTAGGCTGCGGACCAAGGGCCGCTCTCTGAAGGGAGTCCGGGTTGGCAATCCAGACGCACGCCGAGGCGCACGAGATCGCGTGCCGGCTGCTCGACAACATCGAGACGGTCGTGCACGGGAAGCGCGAGCAGATCACGCTCGTCGTCGCTGCCCTCGTCTGTGGAGGCCACGTGCTGCTCGAGGACGTGCCGGGCACCGCGAAGACCGTGCTCGCACGGGCGATCGCTCAGTCGATCGAGGGAGCGCAGGCCTCGCGCATCCAGTGCACTCCCGACCTGCAGCCGACCGACGTGACCGGCCTCTCGATCTTCAACCAGCGCGAGCGGGACTTCGAGTTCCGGCCGGGCCCGGTGTTCGCGAACGTCGTCCTCGTGGACGAGATCAACCGCGCGATGCCGAAGACGCAGTCCGCCCTGCTCGAGGCGATGGCGGAGCAGCAGGTGACGGTGGACGGGGTCACGCGCACGCTCGTCGAGCCCTTCCTCGTCATGGCGACCCAGAACCCGATCGAGTACGAGGGCACGTTCCCGCTGCCCGAGGCGCAGCTCGACCGCTTCTTCGTCCGCACGACGCTCGGCTATCCGGACGCGGAGGACGAGAACCGGATCGTGGACGAGCAGCTCGGGGGCCATCCCCTCGGTCGCCTGGAGGCGGCCGTCGACGTCGCCGACGTCGCGACGATGAGCGCCGCGGTCCGGGAGGTGTTTGTGCACGAGGCCGTCGCGCGCTGGGTCGTCGAGCTCGTGCGGGCCACCCGCGGCCTGGAGATGGTCGCGATCGGCAGCTCCGTGCGCGGCTCCCTCGCCCTCAACCGCGCGGCGCGCGCCTGGGCGATGCTGAACGGCCGCAGGTACGTGACCCCGGAGGACGTCGAGCGGCTGTTCGTTCCCGTGCTGATGCACCGCCTGCTCTTCCGGCCGAGCTTCGTGGCCGAGATCCGGGACCGCGGCTGGGAAGCGGCCTCGCACCAGGTCCAGCAACGGTGCCTCGAGCAGGCGCCGAAGCCGGGCTTCGACATCGACCTCGACGTCCCAGCCGCGGCGGTGTAGGGCTCGTGCCCGCCGTGCGGGTCGTGGACTAGGCGATGGCGGCCGGGACCTTCCCCCTGATCCCCCGCCGGCGTGTGATCGGCCTCGCGTTCGGCGGTGTCCGCAGTGTCCGCCGCGGTAGTGGCTCCGACGTGGCGGGCTCGCGCCAGTACGTCCCCGGCGACAATCTCGCCTGGATCGACTGGGCGGCGTCGGCGCGCCTCTCCGCCGTTCGCGACAACGACGAGTTCATCGTCCACGAGTTCTTCGCGGACGAGGCTCCGCACGTCGTGATGATCGCCGACCGGAGACCGTCGATGGGGATCCGCCCCTCGCCGCTGCGGCGGCTCGACAAGCCCGCGGCGCTGCTCGAGAGCGTGCGCCTGATCCGCGAGAGCGCGCGCGTCACCCGCAGCCTCACGGCCTACTACGACGAGGCCGAGGGCGAGATGCACTGGCGCCCGCCGCGTAGCGAGCGCTTCGTGCCGCAGGGCACGCTCGAGGGCAGGCCGTTCGGGGCGCCCGTGGACACCGTTTCCCGCGGCCTCGAGCATCTCAGGCGGCACCGGCGCGAGCTGCCGACGCAGACCTTCGTGTTCGTCCTCTCGGACTTCCTCGTCCTGCCGGAGGAGCACGCATGGCAGCGGACGCTCGAGCACCGCTGGGAGCTCGTGCCGGTCGTGATCCAGGATCCGGTCTGGGAGCGATCATTCCCCGACGTGGGCGCCGTGACCGTGCCGTACGCCGACCCTGACTCCGGTGCCGTCGTGCCCGTCTACCTGACGCGCGCCGAGGCCGAGCGGCTGCGCGAGGAGCACGAGGCACGGCACGCGGACCTCTTGAGCTTCTTCCGTGCGTTCGGGACCGAGCCGGTGCTGGTCGACTCGCACGATCCGGGGGCGATCCTCGGCGCGTTCCTGCGCTGGGCGGATCTGCGGATGATGGTCCGGGGAGCGCTCGTATGAGGCGCGCCGCAGTCGTCGGCGTCACCGCCGTGCTGGCGGCCTTCGCAGCCGCCGCCCCGGCCGGCGCGGACGTGCCGCCCGTCCACGGCGGCTCCGTGCTCGGCCGCAATCTCCCGCTCAAGGTCTACGCCTCGGTGACTCCTGCGGTGCACACCTTCGGAGACGCGATCACCGCCCGGGTCGCGGTCCTCGCCGACCGGAGGTGGGTGGCGCCGGCGAACGTGCGCACGATCGTCCACTTCGCCCCGTACCAGCCCACCGGGCTCCCGACCGTGACCCGCACGAGCAACGGGCGCCTCCTGCAGATGACCTGGACGTGGAAGCTCCGCTGCCTCACCGTGGCGTGCCTCCCGGTGATCAAGAAGAAGACCGACCTGACGCACATCTTCAAGTTCAGCCCCGCGCACGTCGAGTACCTGTCGCCCCAGGGGCAGGTCCGGTACGCGGTCGACGCGCAGTTCCAGCGCGTCGCCGTCCTCTCCGAGCTCAGTCCCGACGAGGTCAATGCGCTCCTGCACCGCAGCCTCATCTGGTACTACCAGTCGAACATCACGCCCGTCGCCGCGCCGCATTACCGCGTGTCTCCGGATCGCGCCTTCTGGCTCGCCGTCGCGCTCGCGGCAGTGCTCGGAGCAGCCGGCCTCGTGATCGGCGGGCGCTGGGCGCTGCAGTTCCGGCCCGCCCGCGCCGCCAGGGCAACCGCCGAGTCTTCCTCGCTCGAGCGGGCGCTCACGCTCTTCTTCTGGGCGCGGGCGAACGACGACGAGACCCTGCAGAGGAAGGCGCTCGAGCGCGTCGCCGACGAGCTGCCGTTCGACGTCCACGAGCTCTCCGAGACCGCGCGCGCTCTCGCCTGGTCGCCGGAGACGCCGGAGGAGGAGGACGTGGAGGAGATCTCGGAGCGCGCCGGCATCCACCGCCGCAACGGGGAGGGCGAGCTGTGAGGGGGACGACCTTCGCCCGCCGCGGCGCGACCCGCCTGGGGGACCTGGCCCGGCTCTCCGAGCCCGCCCAGCGCACGACCCTCGTCCGCGTCGGGCTCGCCCTCGCGCTCACCGCGACGCTCGCCGGCGCGATCCTCCTCGCCCGTACCGCCGGCAGCGGGCGGGCGGCGGTGCTCCCGGTGGGCGCGAAGACCGGCGTCGTCGTCCTGGACATGTCCGCGAGCGTCGCCGGCCCCACCTTCGAGCGCGTCGGAGCCGTCGTGCGCGGCCTCGTCGCGGCGAACCAGCCGGTGGGCCTCGTCATGTTCTCGGACGTCGCCTACGAGCTGCTGCCCCCCAACTCCCCGCCGAGCGCGCTCCAGCAGTTCCTGCGCTTCTTCGTGCCCGAGCGCGTCAAGCGGGGAGCGCCGGTCTTCGGGCAGAGCCCGTGGAGCGTGTTCAGCGGTGGAACGAGGATCTCGACCGGCCTCGTTGCCGGCCTGAACGCCCTCCGCCGCGCGCGCGTGCCCCACGGGTCGCTCGTGCTGATGAGCGACCTCAACGACTCGCAGAACGACCGTGACCCGCTCGTCAAGGAGGCAACTGCGCTCCGGAAGGCACACGTCCCGATCCGGATCCTGCCGCTCAACGCCACGCCGCAGGACATCGAGGTCTTCTCCCACCTCTTCGGGGCGGACGTGTTCGTCGGGCCGCAGGCGTTCAAGAAGACCGGGAAGCACCGCATCGAGCCGATCGAGGCCGCTTCGCCCTGGGCCTTGCTCGCGGTCGGCCTCGTCCTCGTCGGGCTGCTCGCGGCGAACGAGCGCCTCAACTCCCGCCTCGTCCCGGAGTCGGTCGCGTGAAGCTCATTCGCCGCGCGCTCCCGCTCGTCGTCGCCGTCGTGCTGCTCGGCCTCGCGACCGTGTGCGCGTTGTTCGCGGCCGACGTGCGCGCGTGGCAGGGGACCCTCACGCAGGGTGACCTGCGCTTCCGGGCCCAGCGCTCGCACGTCGGGCTCTGGCGCTCCCCGGCCGTTCTCCCGCGCGACCCGGCGCGCTCGGTGCTGGGCCTCGACGACGCGCTCTCGTACCGGCGCGCGCTCCAGCTCTTCTGGTTCGCCAACATCGGCACGAGCACGGGCGGCGAGGCGGACCTCGCCGCGACGCGGGTCGCCGCCGAGACGGACCTGCAGACGCTCATGACGTCGGGAGCCACGGCGGAGGAGCGCTCGAACGCGGCCAACCTCCTCGGCTACATGACCGTCACGGCCCCGGCCAACAGCCCGACGCAGAAAGAGGAGATCAAGACCGCCATCGGCTACTTCCAGCAGGCCGTCATCGAGAATCCGAAGAACTACGACGCGAAGCTCAACCTCGAGCTCCTGCTGCGCGTGGCACGTCCCACCAAGTCGAAGCTCGACCAGGACGCCCGCGGCGGCTTCGGCTTCGGAGGCTCGAACGGCGTGGGCGTCAAGGGCGGAGGCTTCTGATGGGCTTCACGTTCCTCACGCCGATCGACGCGCTGTTCGCGCTCGCGGCAGCGGTGCCGCTCGCGGCCATGTGGCTGGCCCAGTCCCGGATGGAGCACATCCGCCGCCTCTTCTCGCTGACCACTCCGCGGCGCCGCGAGCTCGCTGGCGTGGTCGCGTCCCTCGCTCTCCTGCCCGTGCTCATGGGCGTCGCAGCCGCCCAGCCGGTCGTCGTCCGTCATCACCTGCTCGGACAGCGGCAGGACACGCAGGCGTTCTTCGTCTTCGACACCTCGCAGTCGATGCTGGCGCGCACGGGGCCGCATGGGCCGACGCGGCTGGCGCGTGCGAAGCACGAGGCCGAGGAGGTCGCCCGGACTCTCGGCGACATCCCGGTGGGCCTGGCGGCGATGACCGATCGCGTCCTCCCGGTGCTGATGCCCACGCCCAACTACGGGCTCCTGCGGCGCACGCTCACCGAGTCGGTGGGAATCAACCGCCCGCCGCCCGGTCAGATCTACCGCGGGCGCGCCACGACGTTCACGGCGCTCTACCCGATCCCGACCGCCCACTTCTACAGCCCGGGCGTGGAGCATCAGATCCTCGTCGTGTTCACCGACGGCGAGGCGGTTCCCATCCAGACGTCGGTCGGCTACGACCTCGCCCGCGCCATGACGGTGCATCCGCTGTTCGTGCACGTGTGGGCGACGAGCGAGCGGATCTACGTGCACGACCGGGTCAATCGCCGTTACAGGCCCGACCCCACGAGCCCCCGCGCACTGAGCAGGTTCGCGGCCGCGGCCCACGGGCGGGTCTTCGAGGAGAACGACCTCCACGAGCTCGAGCAGACGATCAAGGCCGAGGCGGGAAGCTCCCCCGTCTCGACGGCCGTCATCGGCTACGCGCGCGTCGCGCTCGCGCCGTGGTTCGTGCTCGCCGGAGTCGTCCCGCTCGGCTTCCTGCTCTACCGCCGGAACTGGTAGCCGAGCCGCCGGGGCTACGTGGCAGGCTGCACGGCGGCGGCGGCGGCCAGCTCTCTCGCCGTGGGCTCGTCGCGCGCAGCAGTGTGCGCCCGCTCGGCCTCGACCTCGGAGCGGACGACCCGCTCGTGTTCGAAGCAGTAGGTGCTCAGGGTGAGCGTCTCGCAGCCCGTGAAGCTGCAGCTGTGGAGCATCGGCACGACGCCAGCATATTACATTTTACAAACAATAGGGAAACCCGTGCTCCAATGGGCGCGTGAGGCGACAGGAATGCTGGGACCGACTCGCTGAGGCATTGCAGGCGCGTCGGCAGCTGTGGTGCGCCGCGTGCGGACGGCGCGACGACGGCTGCGAGCGCGGCTGGACGCTCCACCTCGGCGAGGACGCAGAGCTCATCGCCTTCTGCCCCGCATGCGACACGCCCGAGGTCGCACAGCGGTTTGGCTTGTGACCGAGCGGATAGCGGACTCACAGCAGCCAAACCGAGAGGAGAGGACGACGATGGGAACCAAGATTTCGGAAGTGATGTCGCAGCGGCCGCGCGCCGTGACCGCGCAGACGAGTGTGCGCGAAGCTGCGCGGCTGATGGACGAGGAAGACGTCGGCTCCCTGCCGGTAGTCGACGACGGAGAGCGGCTGATCGGAATCGTCACCGACCGCGACGTGGCCGTGCGTGTCGTGGGCCGCGGGCTGGACGCCGACGCGACGCCGGTCGTCGAGGTGGCCACGCGAGACGTCGCCGCGCTCACCCCCGACCACGACCTCGACGACGCCCTCCGGCTGATGGCCCGGGAGCAGGTGCGGCGGGTGCCGATCGTCGTCCGTGAGAACCAGCTGGTCGGCATGCTCGCGCAGGCCGACGTGGCGAATGCCGGCAAGGACAAGGCGACGGGTGAGCTGGTCGAGGCCATCTCACAGGCGCCGGGTGGTCCGCGTGTCGCCGGCTCCGACCCCAACGCGACCCCGCAGGCGAGGCAAGCCGAGCCGCCCGCGCGCGAGGAGCAAGCGGC
>Ga0207657_10001373_pt1 | contig 25953 bp, 27 predicted proteins | sample KBSC33metaG_FD_184316 | JGI IMG/M metagenome (GOLD analysis project Ga0207657, IMG submission 184316) | Corn rhizosphere microbial communities from Kellogg Biological Station, Michigan, USA - KBS C3-3 metaG (SPAdes) (version 2) | ecosystem: Host-associated > Plants > Roots > Rhizosphere > Soil ... | reverse complement strand
AATTCCAAAATTTCCCAATTCCAAATTTCAAAATCATAAAAGTTTCCTTCAGTTTCCATTGCTTTCGTTAACTTTCTGCAATCAATACATTCATTATGAACCTGATTCGAGTTCAGTATGATTTTTTCAAAACTTTTTTTTCCTCACGACGTTTTTATCAAATATTTATTGCTCTAATCTTTTTGTGCAACATTCATTCATACGCACAAAACCCCCAGGTTGATAGCTTGAACAGATTGATAGCAAAAGCCACGACTGATACTGCAAAGATCAATCTCGCCAATAAAAAAATAACTATTCTCAGCCGCGTTAATATTGATACGGCTATAAATGCTGCGCAACAAACAATTGAAGAAGCAAAAAAAATCAATTACAAAAAAGGCGAAGCCGAGGCCTTGCTGCAGCTCGCAACAAGTTATTGCAACAAAGGAAAATTCGAAGAGGCACATGCAGCCCTTGAAACATCCCAGGGAATTTTTAAACAGTTGAAAGATTCAGCAGGCTTTGGGAAAATGTACTCCGGATACGGAATGATGTATGGAATGCAAAGTAAGTATGACAGTGCTATTTTTTATTTTCAAAAGGTAATTGATGTGGCACAACGGGCAAATGATAAATCGTTACTGAGTACTGCTTACCATAACATCTCGATTTCATACTACATGCAATCGAATTATTCGCAAGCCCTGATGTACCAGCAAAAAGCGTTACAGTTTGCGGAAGAACTGCATGACGAGCCCTTGCAGGCAAAGGTGATAATGAACATGGGGCTTGCATATTCAAGTTTGAATGATACAAAAAGAGCAGAGCAATCATATTTGAAAGCGATCACCCTCGCAAAAAAACGAGGTCTTAAGAATGTGGAATTATATACTTACTCCAACTTATCTTCTTTATACGATGTGCAAAAAAAATTTAAATCTTCTTATGATTATGCAATGAAGGCTGCCACTCTTGCAGAGCAAATGGGCGACCAGGGAATGCAGGCAACAGGTTTATCAAATGCCGCACGCTCTTTAGCTGCTCAAAAAAAATTTCAACCCGCTGAAGAATTGTGCAGACGTTCAATGTCAATAGCAGATTCATCGGGGCAACCATTGAATATTTATCAAACATATTCAACGATGGGGCATATTTTAAAACTTGAAGAGAAATATGGAGAAGCTATATCTTTTTTAGAAAAAAGTTTTCATGCATTAACAGATGCTGATATTTATGATGAACAAATCAGGGATTCTTATAGCGATCTTTCAGAGTGTTATGAAAAAACGGGCAATTATAGTAAGGCATTATCAGCATATAAAATGTCCTCAAAAATTACAGACTCCATAAGAAGCAAAGACAATATACGCAAGTCAACAGAGTTAACGCTGAATTATGAGTTTGAAAAAAAGCGACAAGCGGCAAAAGCAGAGCAAGAAAAAAAAGATGCAGTGGCAAGTGCAAAGCAAATTGCATTGCTTGGAGGCTTAGTATTAACGCTGATACTTGCAATAGTTGCATTAAATGCTTATCGTCATAAACAAAAAGCAAATGCATTGCTGCAGGAACAAAAAGAAGAAATACAAACAACTTTAACCGAGTTAAAAACCACGCAGGCACAACTTATACAAGCAGAAAAAATGGCTTCGCTGGGTGAGTTAACCGCAGGTATTGCACATGAAATTCAGAACCCGTTGAATTTTGTAAATAATTTTTCTGAAGTAAGCGATGAGTTGGTAGATGAAATGAAAGATGAACTGGCAAATGACAATCGGCAACAGGCTTTGGCAATTGCAGAAGATGTAAAACAAAATCTCCAAAAAATTGTTCATCACGGCAAACGTGCAGATGCTATCGTGAAAAGCATGTTGCTGCATTCGCGTTCAAGCTCTGCACAAAAAGAAGCAACAGATATTAACGCGTTGGCGGATGAATATCTGCGATTGAGTTATCATGGCCTTCGCGCAAAAGACAAAACATTTAATGCAACAGTGCGCACAGAGTTTGATCCTTCCGTAAAAGAAATAAGCATCATTCCGCAAGATATCGGCAGAGTGCTTTTGAATTTGTTTAACAACGCATTTTATTCCGTTACTCAAAAAAAACAATCCATCGAAAATTATGAAGCTGTCGTATCAGTTTGCACAAAAAAAATAAAAGATAAAGTAGAGATACGTGTAAAAGATAACGGCACCGGCATTCCCAAAAAAGTGCTTGATAAGGTTTTTCATCCTTTCTTCACAACAAAACCTACAGGACAAGGAACGGGGCTGGGATTGAGTTTGAGCTATGACATCATCAAAGCACACAGAGGAGAAATAAGAGTGGAAACAAAAGAAGGCGAAGGCGCGGAGTTTACTATTCACTTGCCGGCAAAATAGATGTTTAAAATTTTTGTACTTAGCTGACGAATTACTATTAAGCTTTTGTTGTGTCACTCACTTATACTGTTAATCTTTATTCAACAAACCAAAATTTTTAAATTGTACAACTATGGCAATTAATCCCAAGACTTCAGGTCTTCACCATGTGAATCTGCGTTGCTCTGATCTTTCCGTTTCAAAAAACTTTTATCAAAATGTTTTAGGCTTTCCGGTTCCCCTTGAAACGCCTGAATTATTTGCATTTCCTGTTGGCAGTGTATTTATTGTTTTTAAAAAGGCTGAGGACGATGCACGTTTTAACCCGTTTACAATCGGAACAGATCATTTGGCGATGGCTTGTGAAACAGAAGATGAACTAAATCGCGTTGCAAAAGAACTTACAGATGCAGGAGTAGAAAATACGGGAGTTAAATTAGATCCAACATTGCAGAAATTGTATGTTGCTTTTAAAGACCCCGATCGTATTCAATGGGAATTTTACATGGTTTAAGTAAACAACCAATCCAAAACTTCATGGATAAAGAATCTTCTGAAAATAAAATCGATGATCTGAACAAAGAAGCTTGGGAAGTGCGTGTCAGCGATTCTAACCGTGCACATTTGCTAAGCGGCGAAGCTGTGAAGCTTGCAAGTGAAACAGGTTATACGAAGGGAGAAGCGGAAGGTTTACGCACATTGGGTTTTACTTATATAAGACTTTCAAAACATAACGAAGCAAGAAAATTATTGGATGAATCATTTAAGCTGTTTCAAACCCTCAACGACTTGCAGGGTCAATCAGATATTTATGAATACTACGGCATCATTGAACGAAGTTTCGGTAATTATAAAAAATCCCTTGAATTTCTTTTCAAAGCATTGGAGATTCGTCAACAAACAAAATACAGAGATGGCGAGTCGTTATCGTATTATCATCTCGGAGTTACTTATCGTTATATAGGTAATCTTGAACAGGCGCTGGAATATTTTTTAAAAAGCCTGACAATAGCAAGGGAAATAAATTATTGGATTGCTGAATCTTATTCCCTCAACAATATCGGCAGCATTTATTTTGAATTAAATGATAATGCAAATGCTCTTGAGTATTATAATCAAAGTTTAGCAATAAGAAAAGAATCGGGTGATAAATGGGGCGAAGCCGGCTGTCTTGATAACATCGGTTACATTTATTTTAAAACCGGTGAGTATAACAAGGCAAAAGAATTTTGTGAAAAGAGTTTTACTATTTCTAATTCAGTTGGCGATAAGAAAGGAGAGGCGAATGCACTTTTTCATTTGGCGGAAATAAATCATTCAAATAAAAATTCAGATGAAGCAATTGCATCTGCAGCGAAAGCGCTTGAATTACGCCGGCAGATGAAAGATAAGAAAGGCCAATCCGAAGTAAATATTTTTTTAGCAGAGCTGCATGAGAGCGATTTGAAAGATTGCCTGGATTTTTTGAATAACGCGCTTGAACTCGCAGAAGAATTAAAAGCACTTGATCTGCTGTATAAAATTCATCACGCACTTTATAAAGTATTTAAGCAATTAAATAAAAACGCAGAAGCCCTTGTTCATCTTGAATTATCAAATGCTTTTGAAAAAGAAATTCATTCAAGCGCGATCAACCAAAAGATTTTAAATCTTGAGATAACGCATCATGTTGAAACTTCAAAGAAAGAAGCGGAAATATTCCGGCTTCGCAACATTGAGCTTGTGAATTTATATGAAGAAATAAAAAAACAAAAGGAAGAGATAGAAGCGCAGAAGAAAAACCTTGAAGAAACGCTTGCCGAATTAAAAGCAACTCAGGCCCAGCTTATTCAATCCGAAAAAATGGCATCGCTTGGTGAACTTACCGCAGGCATTGCGCACGAGATACAAAACCCCTTAAATTTCGTAAATAATTTCTCGGATGTAAATGCTGAATTAATTGATGAATTAACAGGCGAAAGACAAAAGGCAAAAAGCGTAAGGAATGAAGAAGTGGAAAATGAAATATTAAACGATATACAACAAAACCTGGAAAAAATTCTTCATCATGGCAAGCGTGCAGATGCGATTGTAAAAAGCATGTTGCAGCATTCACGTGTAAGCACGGGAAAAAAAGAGCCAACAGATATTAATGCTTTGTGTGATGAATATTTACGATTGAGTTATCATGGCACGAGAGCAAAAGACAAATCTTTCAATGCAATAATTAAAACAGGTTTTGATGAGAACATTGGAAAAATAAATGTAGTGCCGCAGGATATTGGAAGAGTGTTACTCAATTTATTTAATAATGCGTTTTATGCAGTGAATGAAAAGAGAAAAAACCCCGTGGGTTTAGAAACATACGAGCCCACCGTTTTAGTTAAAACAAAAGAAATAAATGATAAGATTGAAATAAAAGTTTCAGATAATGGTATTGGTATTCCTCAAAAAGTTATAGATAAAATCTTTCAGCCCTTTTTCACTACAAAACCAACAGGGCAAGGAACAGGCTTGGGTTTGAGTTTGAGCTATGATATTATAAAAGCACATGGAGGAGAAATAAAAGTGGAGACAAAGGAAGGAGAAGGTGCTGAGTTTATTATTCAACTACCAATCAATGAATGATTCTGATTTAATGTACTTTCAATTCCATAACAGCAATTATTTATAATGAAAATCAGGCTTTCTATTTTCTTTTTGATAATGGTATTATTGTTGTCAGGCTTAAATCAAATAGATGGTTTGAAACATCGGCTTGCTATTATATTTTAAAAATATTCCCGCAATCTGCGAACTGCAATCGATCATTAGTTATGTTTCTTTTTATTTGCCCCGATAAGATTCTCAATAAGCGCCGTAACAACTGACAATAAAAGACTAAACAATAATGCAGACCACCAGTTCCTTACCGAAAAACCCGGAACGATCTCGGACGCCCATTTGATAATGACAATGTTTATAATGAGTAAAAATAAACCAAGTGTGAGTATAGTGATGGGAATAGTAAGTACAATAAGAATTGGCTTTACAAAACCATTAAGCAGTGCGAGCACTACGGCGAGTATGATCGCTGTTACACTATTATCAATACTTACACCGGGCAACAGATACGACACCATTATTGCTGCAACCGCGGTGACCAATATTTTTCCCAAAAATTGCATTTAAACTACTGTGAGCTGATAAAACTCTTCTTTAATAAAATATTTTTTTGCAAGCTCCGTTAATTCTTCTGCCGTGATTGTTTTGATTGTTTCCAGGCTTTTATAAAAGTAAGCCTCTGTAAGATTATTGAGAACATAATTTTTCCACCGTGCAATTATTTGAAATGGCCCGTCAAGATCGCCAAGAATTGAACCCATCATGTAATTGCGCACAAGATGCAGTTCTTCTTCATCAACAGGTTCATTGCATAAACGTTCCATTTCTTTATATACTTCAGTGATCGTTGCTTCAGCAACATGACGTCCCGCTTCAGTACTGATCATCCATGCGGATTGCTGAATATGATTTTGCAAATAACTGTGAATGCCGTAAGTGTAACCTTTGTCTTCACGAATATTACTCATTAATCTCGAACCAAAATATCCGCCGAAAATATTGTTAAGTATCTGTACTCTTATAAAATCAGGATGATGACGATTAGGAAAAGGTCGTGCAATTCTTATCGCTGCCTGCACGCCGTTGGGATCATTGATGATGCTGTGTTGCTTTGCTGTTACGGGTTTTACAATGTGTTCAATTGCAATTACCGGCTGCTGATTAAAAGAAAGCGTTCCGAAATTTTTATTGAGCAACTGCTGAATATCGTGTGGTAATTTGCCTGCAACAAACAAAATACATTTTCCGTTTGTATAAAACCGTTTATAAAATTCAATGGTTTCTTGCTGCTGAATCGCATCATACTCTTCCATTGATGTGTATTTGCCATAAGGATGATGAAGCCCGTATAACAACTCGTCAATAATACGATTACCAACAAAGTCACATTTCTTCAAATTAACTTCGAGTTTTTGTTTTTGATTTTGTTTGTAGATCATCAATTCCGTTTCAGGAAAAATACTTTCCATTAATATTTCAGCAATAACAGGCAAAAGTTCAGGAAGATATTTGCTTAAAGAATGCAGCGTTACGCTTGCAGTTTCATTGTAACAATTGCGGTTGAGATACGCGCCGTAATATTCAAAATGTTCGTTTATCCCATAAGCAGTTTTATTCTTTGTGCCATTCTTCAAAAGATAATTTGTTGTCGCCGCAACAATATTTTTTTCTTCGTACCAGTTGCCCGCATAAAAAACCCATTCTACCATCAGCACTTCTTCTTCACCTGCATCAATTGCATACACAGGCACACCGTTGTCAAGCGTAAAATATTTGTAGGGCTTTAGCTTCAGGTCAAGTTCAACTGCGTCAACTATCGGAGGCTGCACCTTTCTGTCGATCATAAAATAATATTAAGAGCGCAAAAATACTATTATGATGTATATGATTTAAATGATCGAAATGATTATGATTTTTGGCTGATGAGAATAATTTTTATGAGCCCAACTGTTTATTGCTATTAAACTTCCGTTGCGTCGCACTCTTGTACGAAGTAATTCTGTTGAACAGTGTGAGATGCAGATGCCTCATTCTTCGGTTCGATAAATCGGAATAGACTATGACAAGCTTAAGTTTTTGATGTACTTAAAATTTTATTCTCAGCTTATGCTTATTCTTCAGTTTGTCATTCCGACGTAGGAGGGATCTATATAATCTTCATCTGCTATGTGCCGCCGTTGTTACATGTTGAATTGTACTGCAACAAAAATTTCAGCTTACGCGTTCAGGTATTCTTATGTTGTTGCTTTTTTGTTTCAGCAATTTTTTTATCATAAGCTTCCTCGTCTTTTTCGTCAGGCAGATCTTCAATGTTTGCTTCTTCACGCAAGTAATCTTCTGCTTTTTGTCCTAATACAGGATAAAGATGTGACCGAAAGTTTTTTGGATGTTGTGTTTCTTTTTTACTGTTTTCTTTTGCAGTATGTGGAACTTTTACATCTTGTTTATTTTGATTTTTATCCGGTTCGCTGCTTTTGTTTTTCATAGTAAAGCTTTTAAAATAAAACCAAAAAAATGATGCCACAAAAATTCTCCTCTTGCAAATCTATTTTACTGTTCTCCCTTTCCACTCATATTTTCCGAACTTTCCCAAAAATCCGGAAACAACAGTGTAAACAATATGAAACGGTTGCATCAAAGGAAACCACCAAAGCAATTTTCGCTGATCAAAAAATTTTGCAACGGGAAAAAGGAAAATAAATTCGCATCCTGTTTTTAAAACTAAAAACGCAAGCCAGTAATAAAATAATTGATGATCAAAGATTGCGATAAACGGAAGTGTGAACAAACAAAAATTGAAAATATAAACCAGCAATAAAACAAGAAATATTTTTTTGTCGCTGTAGCTCGTTGCCTTGCTTGCCCAACGAATGCGCTGGTTGATGAAGCGTTTAACATCAGGCATTGGCGGTGTGGTTACAATAATTTCTTTGTTAAACAGATAACCAATTTTGTTTGGAAAAGGATGCTGTATTTTATGCATCAGCAGCATATCGTCGCCGCTGGCAATGTTATCAACACCTTTAAAACCATTCACTGCATTGAATGCTTCTTTTTTGTAGCCGAGGTTTGCACCGTTGCACATACTAAGAAAACCCGCACTCACAGAAGCGGCTGTGATGCCCTGCAGGCTTAAAAAATCGAGACATTGAAAAATAGAAATGAAAGAATTATTATTGAAAAATCTTACCGGCGCAGCAATAAAAACAGGATCATTGGTTTGAATAAAATTATCAAAGAGTTTCAACCAGTGCTTGCTCACAACACAATCTGCATCTGTTGTAACTATCCATTCATAAGATGAGTTTAAAATAGCAGTTTCAATAGATTTTTTTTTGTAAGAATTTAATTTGGGTTCTACAAAGTTTTTTAGCTCAATCAACCTAAGATTAGAAAAATGCTTCTGCATTTTCTTTATTGTGACAGCCGTTGCATCATCAGAAAAATCATCAACAACAATTACTTCATATAAGTTTTCAGGATAATCATTTTGTAAAATGGAACTAACACAGCGCTCAATATTTTCCTCTTCATTTCGTGCAGGAATAATAACGCTAAAGCAGGTTGCAGGTTTTAATGTTTCATCGGGTTTAAAATATTTCAACTGTTTGAACCACGTGTAGTAAAATAAAATAAGCACGCAATAGATAAGCGTAAAAAATATTGCCAAACCGATAATTACAAACCACATGGTCACAAAGAACGTGAAATTATTGAGAGAACAATGAAGCAATGTCCTCTGCATATTTTTCTTTTAATAGCATATGCCCCGCTTCGATCACTTTTATTTTTACATGAGGATTATCGTTGAAGAAAGAACTGCGGTTACTTAAAATGATCTTGTCATAACTGCCAAATAAAAGCCGGATTTCGATTTTATAATTTTCAATTGCTTTTTTAACTGCTGAAATATTTGGTTTGAATTTTCGCATCGTTGTCCATCGCTCATACAATAAAGTTCTTTCCTGCGCATCATCAAGATATCGATGTGTGAATCTCACAATGCTTTTGCTGAGAAGTTTGATCTTGTATCCAAAATTTACTAAGCGTGCAAACCAATCCGGTTGCTTCATGGTATAAGCAAAAAGCTTGTTGCCCCAATTTGTTTGTGTTCCCAATGCGTACCAAAAGTTCAGATGCAAACCATCCGGAGCAATAAGCATGACTCTTTCAATTCGTGATGGAATTGTTTGCAATAAATGCAATGCCACTCTTCCACCAAGACTAAAACCAAGCAGTGAAATTTTATTTTGTTTTTCAGAGTTACCGTTTGCCGCAATGATTAAGTCAATAATACTTATCAAATCCTGCGGCGCCATCAATAATCCTTCGTTCCAGTTTGTTCTTCCATGAAAAGGAAGATCTATCGCAACCAAAGTATATTCATCACCCAAAAAATTTTTTAAAAATTGAAAGCTGCTTCCATCCTCACCATAACCATGAAAACAAAACAACCACTTATCTCCTTTACCAAAAAAGTAAATACTAATAAAGGACTGCCTGTATTGAATTATTTGCGTTTTTACTTCCATTGATTATTTGTTCGTTCGCAAAAATTAACTGCATCAAGGTTTGGTAATGTGCTAAAGATATACCAATTTTGAAAATAGTTGCATAACTAACTATATGCCAAACAACCAATTTAGAAAAGGCGAATTGTACAGTGTGATTAATGGTATGGCAAGTACCGCGATTGCAAGACGTTTACAAAAGCATTTCAGGCAGGCCGGTCTTGAAATTACCATAGAGCAATGGAGCATTTTATATCATTTGTGGTTGGAGGATTGCCTTAGTCAGCAAGAGTTATGCAACAGAACTTTCCGTGATAAGCCAAGCATAACACGGCTTATAGATAATTTGGAAAAACAAAAGCTTGTAAAAAGACTCGCATCAAAAACAGACAGAAGAATAAATCTTGTTTGTCTTACGGAAGCTGCAAAAAATTTACAAAGCGCAACAATTGATCTTGCTAATCAAACAATGGATGAAGCACTTACAGGTGTTACAAAAGATGAAATTGAAACGGTAAAAAAAGTGCTGCACCAGGTTTACGAAAACCTCAATAAATAAAAGTTCATTTAAAAAATATTTTTTAAACCATTGTAAAAATAAAATCATGGAAACGCAGACGAATAATACCACCACATTAAATGGTGGTGAGTGGTTGATAAAAGAGAGTAATGTTCATGATATTTTCATCCCCGAAGAATTTTCAGAGGAGCAAAAGATGATACGCGATATGAGTAGCCAGTTTCTAAAAACTGAAATAATGCCGGCGCTCGATCGCATAGATGCGAAGGAACCGGGTCTTTTGCGCACGTTGTTAAAAAAAGCCGGCGATCTTGGCTTATTGGGTGCAGCCGTTCCCGAAGAATACGGAGGATTAGGCAAAGATCTTGTAACATCAACTATAATCATCGAAAGCCTGGGGCCAAGCGATTCTTTTTGTGTTTCTGTCACTGCGCACAATGGCATCGGCACTTTGCCTATTTTATATTTCGGAACAGAAGAACAAAGAAAAAAATATCTTCCCAAACTTGTTACAGGTGAATGGATCGGCGCTTACGGATTAACAGAACCCGGCAGTGGCAGTGATGCATTAAGCGCAAAGTCAACCGCTAAACTCAGCGATGATAAAAAATATTATCTGCTCAATGGTCAAAAAATTTGGATAACAAATGGTGGCATCGCAGATGTTTATACAGTGTTTGCAAAAGTTGACGGAGAAAAGTTTACTGCATTTATCATAGAGCGAGGATTTGAAGGATTCTCTCAGGGTCCTGAAGAACATAAAATGGGTATTACCGGTTCTTCCACCGTACAGTTGTATTTCCAGGATTGTAAAGTGCCCGTTGAAAATGTACTTGGCGAAATTGGTCGCGGACATATCATTGCTTTCAACACATTAAACACCGGTCGTTATAAATTATGCGCCGCCACCACCGGTGGCGCAAAAGCTGCAGCGGATATCTGTATCAAATATGCCAATACACGTGAACAATTTAAAACTGCTATTGCAAATTTTGGCGCCATCAAACATAAACTTGCTGAAATAGCTATTCGCACCTGGGTGGGAGAAAGTGCGCTTTACAGAACAGGTAAAATGATCGATGATAGAGAAGCAGGTTTGAGAGCGCAGGGCTTATCATTTGAAAAAGCATATCTCGGTGCTGCCGAAGAATATGCTATTGAATGTGCGATGCTGAAAGTGTATGGAAGCGAGGCATTGGATTTTGTGGTGGATGAAGGCGTGCAAATTCACGGTGGCAACGGTTTTAGCGCAGAGTACCTGATAAGTAAGGCGTATCGCGATAGTCGCGTCAATCGTATTTATGAAGGAACGAATGAGATCAATCGTTTGCTTACAGTTGATATGATGCTGAAGCGTGCAATGAAAGGCAAACTAAATTTAATGGCACCTGCACTTGCTGTAAGTAAAGAATTGATGAGCATTCCTGAGTTTGGCGATGAAGATGAAACACCTTTTGCAAAAGAAAAAAAATATATTGCCAATTTCAAAAAAGCGATATTGATGGTTGCCGGTGCAGCAGTGCAAAAATTCATGGCGAATCTTGAAAAAGAACAAGAAATAATTATGAATGTCGCTGACATGGCGATTGATACTTATCACGCAGAAAGCGCTTTATTGCGTGTAATAAAACTTACAGAAACTTTCGGCGAAGCATCTGCTGCTTTGCAAACGGATATTGTGCGCACATTTATTTACGATGCTGCAGACAGGATCAATAAAGCAGGTAAAGATGCGCTGAACGCTTTTGCAGAAGGTGATGAATTGCGCATGATGCACATCGGTATAAAACGTTTCACAAAAGTGGAACCCTTTAACACAAAAGCAGCACGGACAAGAATTGCAGAAAAAATGATCGTAGAAAATGAATATTGTTTTTAAATGAAAATTTATTGTGAGCCTAACAAAAGAATAAGCATTAGGCTTTCATTGCGTCGCACTCTTGTACGTTCTGTTCTTTACGCAGCAGGTTCAATTTTAACATCAAAAAAAATTTCATCTGCCTATATTTACAACATACAAATAATATTGTGAAGAAGTATTGTTTTTATATTATTGTTCTACTTGTATTAAGCATTACTGCAAAAGCACAAATGAGAATTGATACTTCCGGTATTCATAAAGTTCTTCGTGATACTTCAAAACATTTTTCTTTGCATGTTCTGCCCTCAGACTATTATTCATCAAACATTGGATTCTTCTGCAAAAAAGAATTACAAGTGCAAAATACTTTGAAAGTACCATTACGCTTTCGTTTGGGAAGTGTTGCTTACTGCGATGCAATGGAAGGGAAAAATAATTTGCACCCATAATTTTCAATAATCCAACTCCATTTTCAGCTTATCTTTTAATTCTCTAATCAGCGGATATTGTTCTGCAATCCTTTCAAATTTTTCTCTGCTGTTCATGGTAAGATGTGCCGGAAGTTTTTCCTGCTCACCTTCTTCTATGAGTATTTTAAAAGAGATACTCCTGTTATTAAATGACATTTGAATATGATCTAACAATAATGTTCTTTCTTGTTCAATAAATTTTTGCTGCGTGATGGCATTTACAGTTACAGTAAAAAAATTATCAGCTTCAATTTGCAGTTTTGCAATTTTAAAAGTGCTCACGGCTGAGTGTTTCTGTTGTTCTTCAAGTTTACTGAGATACTGCTGCCATACTTCACGAAGTTTTTGAATAGTTAATGGCTCTGCTTCTTTTATTTCTTCAATCAAATATTGGTCGCCATATTTTTGACGTAAGCCGTCAAGCAAACTTTTTTTATTGCCGTTCCCGGAACTGGTATTTCTTTTGGTAAAAGGTTTTGAAATTGTTTCAGTTACCGTATTTGAAGTATTGACCGGTGAATTATTAACCGGCGTCGTAACTTTTTTTTCTTCAACAGGTTTGATTTCCCCGATGATTGGTTGCGCTATAAAAAGTTTAGATCCTTCCGTTTCACTTTTTTTTGCTTCACTTTTTTTTAACTGGAGCGGATTAATCGGTTTTATCTTATAAGCTACAGGTGCATCAACCCGTTTTTTTTTCACCAGATTGCCATTCTCTGTTGCAAGTTCAATCGCCTGTTGAAGAAAATTTAATTTTATTAAAGCCATTTCAACATGCAATCTTTTGTTGCGTGCCATCTTGTAATTGATCTCCGCTTCATTTAAAATATTCAGCGCACTAACGAGATAAGAGAGATCGGTATTCTTTGCAACCTTTGTATATTTTTCGTGCATACCTTCTACAACATCAAGTAACAATGCGGCTTTTGCATCTTTACAAACGAGAAGGTTCCGGATAAATCCTGCAAAGCCGTTCATTACCATATCACCTTCAAAACCTTTTTGATTTATTTCATCATACAACAACATCGCTGCCGCAAGGTCTTGCTGCTGCAAATAATCGAGCAGTTTAAAATAATAATCGTCATCTAAAATATTTAAATGTTCAAGTGTGTTTTGATAAGTTACTTCACCGTTTGTAAAACTTACGATCTTATCCAAAATGCTCAACGCATCACGCATGCAGCCTTCGCTCTTTTGAGCGATCACCTGCAACGCCGCTTTCTCTGCTTTGATATCTTCTTTGTCGGCGATCTCCTGCAGATGTTCAACTGTGTCATTATTGGTAATGCGTTTAAAATCGAAGATCTGGCAGCGTGATAAAATGGTAGGAAGTATCTTATGTTTTTCCGTTGTTGCTAAAATAAAAATCGCGTATGGCGGCGGTTCTTCCAATGTTTTCAAAAATGCGTTGAACGCACTTACACTAAGCATATGCACTTCATCCACGATGTACACTTTGTATTTTCCCGCTTGTGGTGCAAACCGCACTTGCTCCACAAGAGAGCGGATATCATCAACCGAATTATTACTTGCCGCATCAAGTTCATGAATGTTCAAAGATGTGCCTTCATTAAAACTTTTGCATGAGTTGCATTTGTTGCAAGCCTCACCATCAGGCTGAAGATTTTCGCAGTTGATGGTCTTTGCCAAAATTCTTGCGCAGGTTGTTTTACCCACACCACGCGGACCGCAAAACAAAAATGCATGCGCAAGTTGTTTGTTCTTTATCGCATTCTTCAATGTTGTTGTAATATGCGATTGACCTACCACCGTGTCAAAAGTTTGCGGACGGTACTTTCTCGCCGAAACAATAAATTTCTCCATACAATTTGCAAGATAATAATGTTAGGGGTTTCAATTGGTAGCTTTATACTTTAATTGTGCACACTGGAAATTTCTTATGTTTATTTTTTTGAGCCAAACTGAAGAATTACTATTGAACTTTCATTGCATCGCACTCTTTCTCTGAAGGTAATTCATTCAGCAAGCGAAATAGATGCCTCATTCTTCGGTTCCGATAAATCGGAATAGACTATGACAAGCTCAAGTTCTTTGGGAAGATGAAATTTTATTCTCAACTAATGTTTGTTGTTCAGCTTGTCATCCCGACGTAGGAGGAATCTATATAACCTTCATGTGCCTGCGTGCCGCCATTATTGCATGTGAAATTTTTAAACATTGTTCAACAATACCTACAAGCAAAAATTTTAATTCGCACATTTATCACAAATGCCGCTGGCAACAACATCAGTACGTTTTACAACGAAACCTTTAGGAAGTGAAAGTGCCGGAATTGAAATGTTTTCAAGACAATAAGTAGTGCCGCATTCGTCGCAAATAAAATGCACATGATTATCGTGATGATGACCTTCTTTGCATTCGTCTTTGCACAAGGCATACAGAACGGAATTATCGGCGGTAGGAATGGTATGTACAATTCCTTTCTCCACAAAAGTTTGGAGGGTACGATAAATAGTAACACGATCAAAATGTTCACCGGTCCTCTTTTCAATATCGGCATGTGCAAGTGCGCCGGTGTTGTTGCGAAAGAGTTCAAGAATTTTGCGCCTGCTTTCTGTAACGCTTAACTGGTTGCGTTTTAAAATGTCGGCAACTTCATGTTTCATGATACTAATTAAAAAGATTATTTGAAAAGGTGGTGTTGTTTGCTTTTTCTTTAAGCAGAGATTTTATGTTAGCCTTCAATTGATCAAGGTCTTCTTCTTTCAAGCCATCATAAATCTGTCCGCGCACATTTCCGTTCTTATCAATCAACGCAAAAAATTGTGTATGTAAAAATTGATCGTCGATGTTGAGAACGCTGTTCTTAGGATCATCGAGTAAATAACTAACTCTTGCCTGTTGATACAAACTATCTTTTCGCCCCGTTAAAAAAACCCATTTGCGTGTATCCACTTTTAATGAATCGGCATAATGTTTTAAACGTGGTGCAGAATCTCTTTCCGGGTCGCAGGTGTGGGAAATGATCATGAAATCAGGATAATTTTTAAACTCATCGTATATCTTGTGCATGTTGCTGTTCATGCGCGGACAAATGCCTTTGCATGTTGTAAAAAAATAATTTACCACGCATACTTTTCCCTGCATATCCTGTAGTGTAAAATCTCTGCCATCCTCGGTGATAAATGTAAAGGGTTTTACATAGCTGATAGTAGGTGATTTCGATTTCCAGTTATCCGTTCCCCAAAACACAAACAAATAAAACAGTGCAATAAGAGCAATAAAAAAAACGCTGTAACCTATAATTTTTCTTTTCATTTTTGAGAGGAGTTTTAAGCAGGGTAAAACCAATGCTAAAAGTAAAACATCGCAAAGGTATGTGAGGAATGCGCCATGTTAATAATTAGAAAAATGGTTAACAATTAGTTTGCAACTTTGTTGCAAACCCTTTATTTTTGCAACCAATTATGACGTTGACAAAAAGAATAAACTGGGACGCTATCGGAGCTGCAACTTCGGTTGCCTGCGCTATTCACTGCGCCTTATTACCGTTGATATTAACCTCATTGCCCTTATTCGGGGTTAACATCATCAATAATCTTTCCTTTGAATTTTTCATGATAGTGCTTGCGTTTTGCATCGGGGCGTATTCGTTATACGCAGGATGGAAAAAGCACCATCGCAGTGTGCTGCCGTTTATTTTTTTTGCCGCAGGCATGTCGCTTCTTTTCTGCAAACAGATATGGCATAATTATCAGCTCGAATTCCTGGTTCCCGCGGTAATATTTATTGTAACAGCTCATTATCTTAACTACAGATTGTGCAGTACATGTGAAGGGACGGATAAAAAAGAGTTTGGTATTTAATTTTTGGGGACCGGCTTTTGTAATTCTGGTCATCACCTGTTGTGTCACTCACTTGTACGTTCTGAACTTTCTTCAGCAATAACTTCAATTGCTTAATAAAATTTGTTATCACGAAATTTTTTTAAATCATTCAATCTGTTTTCCGATCTCCCAATGAAGTCCGAAAGGGTCTTCCAATCTTCCTAATCTCCATCCATATTCTTCCGTTACAGGAAATATTTCTTTTGCTCCGGCTTGTACAGCTTTCGCAAATATTGCATCAGGATCTGTGACTGTTAAGATCATTCGAACTGTGTTTCCACCAAGTGGAATCGAATCATCAACAGATGAATCACTTAACCAAAATTCTGCACCATTAATTGAAAGTTTTACAACTGCATTTCCATCAGGATCTTCCAATCTATAAGTTTCAATAGCGCCAAATGCGGAGGTGTAAAATGCAACTGCCTTTGAGCTGTTTCTAACAGAAAGCCACGGTGCAATAGAAGTTTGAATTTTACTATCATTCATAAAGGCAGAAATTAAAAGACATATAAGTAAGTGCTAAGTCATGTTGCATCTTTCTTTCTTCCTGATGATTCATCATTTGCTTATTCACTTCAATTATTTTTTATCGTCATCATCGGAAGATGATTGCGGTTTTGTACCGGTACCTCGAAGATTGGATATTTTATTCAACAGATCAAACCAGAATGGAGCTCCCATAAAAATTGCCAGGATAGTTGCAAGCAATCCTGTAATTTTTGTGATCACTACACCCACGGTAATTGCAGTGTTCGTTTTGCTTTTCCAACCAAGAGGAATGTCGCTTGTCAATGCAGCATTTGCTTCATTGATATTTTGCAGGCTTTTATTTATATCACCTTTAATTTGCTGAAGTGTTACTGAATCTTGCGGTGAAGCATGCAGCTCATTCAAACGTTTTATATAAGTGCTGTCATTTGCCGTTTGATAAGCTTGAGCAACTATTTTAGCTCGTGCTTCAGGATCATTGTATAAATATTTTGTAATAGCTATGCTGTCAGCGTTTAAAGCGATGGCGGTAATTATAGCAACAAGCAAAGTAACAGGACGGGAAAATCTTTTTTTAAACGTACCTGTGAGTCTGTCCATTGAAGTGTCAAACCAATTTTCAACTTTACCTCGAAAATATTCTATCTCACTTATTGTTTTCATACTTAAAGCTGCATAAGTATCTCTTGCTTCGTACGCATAGCCCAATAGTGCACGTTGCATTTCGGTTGAAAGTAATGTTGTGTTTTTTAATGCTGTTATTATATCATTAATATTGGCAGCAATGCTTGTAGGGTTTTGCGGATCGTAAGTTAATTTTTCAATCAATGCTGAAGTGAAATTTTTCGCATCGATATAGGAGGGAGCTTTGCCGGGCGCAGATAATGCAATTACTGCGCAATGGTCCATAATGATCTGCCCTACAGTTTTTTCTTTTCCATCTTCTTTTATCACTGTATCAAAGATCCTGTTAAGCCATTCTTCAAGGATCTTTGATCTTGCTTTAAGACCGGTTAAGATCATTTCAACTGCGGAACTGCTGATAACACTTAGCAAAAAATAAATAAAGATCATTCCAACAACAAGGTCAAGAATAGGGAAGCCGCTCATAAGCATATTATTTGATTAGTAATAAAATTGTCTTGCAAAATTTACCGGGAGGATTGAAATGAGTATTGGTGCACTTACAGGTTCGTTATTCAGTTCTAATGTAAAAAGAGTTTTTTAGCAATGCAAGTTTTTGTTGAATATTTTCTTTTGTATCATCACTTTATAAACAAGATTTTTATTGCATACCCATTCGGATTTTTTCAAGCAATGCTTTTGTTTTGCGAACTCCTTCATCTTCACTCGTGTCTTCGTTACTGAATTCAATGCCTGCATATCCACGAAACCCTGAATCTTTAATGATCTTAAACATTTTGAAAAAATCTGTTTCGGCGCAGTTTCCCTGTTCATCAAAATTTTGTGCCTTTGCACTTACTGCTTTAGCATAAGGCATCATTTCTTCAACGCCTTTGTAACGATCATACTCCTCAATACATTTTCCCTGCCACACATGACCACCTTCGCGCTTCATACAAAAGTTTCCGAAATCGGGCAATGTTCCAACGTTTTGCTTATTGATGCGTTTCATCAAAGTCACCATCCATTGAGCATCCGAAGTATAACCTCCATGATTTTCGAGCAGCACATTGATACCGGCTTTTTCTGCATATGCTGCCAGCCTGCTTACTCCGTCTGTCGCGGCACTCTGAACATCTTCCGAGCTTCCTCCGCTGCTAAATGCATTCACACGAATGCTGGTGCAACCAAGCGTTTTAGCAGCATCCACCCATTTGTAATGATTCTCGACTGACTCCAATCTTTTTTTGTCATCAAGGTCAGCAAGCGGTCCTTCATCATCTACCATGATCAAATGATTTTTTACACCGTTATCATTAGAGCGGCGTAACAACTCATTCAGATATTTCCCGTCTTCCGCTTTGTCTTTAAAAAACAGGTTCACATATTCTACAACATTTATCCCATAGGTGTTTTTTGATATTACAGGAAAATCAAGATTGGTCATCTTGCTTGCAAAAAGTGTTTTGTGAAAACTCCATTCTGCCAAAGAAATTTCAAAAAAAGAATTTGATGTGGTGATTGACATAGTATTTGTTTTAAATAAAAATATGTAACGAGTTTTTAGTCTGAATAAAATTTCAAAAAATGTTTTAGAGCATCGCAGTTTACATTTTCAAATCAATATGTCTTCAAATTTTCAAATTAAATATCTCCCAACTGCGGTCTTAATAAAATTTCTTCGACACATGCCTGCGGAGAAAGTTGCGAAGCTGCAAATACCATTTCAGCAATGTCCTTTGCCTGCATAAATCTTTTTTCTTCAATGCCGCTGCTTGCCCACGATTCAGTATAAGCTGCGCCGGGGATCACGGCAGTCACTTTAATATTATAAGGTTTCATTTCTTCGCGAAGATTTTTGCTGAAACCAAGCAATGCAAATTTGCTGATACTGTATGCGCCACCATTCGCATAAGCTTTTATCGATGCCACTGAACACATATTAAATATGTGCCCACGCTTTGCTTCCATCATTTTTGGCAACAGCAAACGCGTTAAATGATAAGCGCCGAATAAATTCATTTCAATCATTTTTTCCAACGCACCTTCTTCTTCGTTATACACGCTGCCGGGAATAAATTGTCCTGCATTATTTATCAGGATATCGGGCGCACCAAATTGTAAACACCAGTTGCCAAATGATTTCACTTCTTCTTTTACGCTTAGATCAACCGGCTTTGCTTTAATGGTACATTGCGGATATTTGGTAAGAATTTCTTGCATCATTTTATACAATTCCACTTCGTTACGTGAGCACACAAATAAGTTATTTCCCGCCTCTGCAAATTTTTCTGCCATTGCTTTACCCAAACCTTTTGATGCGCCCGTTATGATCACATTCATTGTTCAATAGTTTAACTTTCTGAAAAAGTAAGTTGATTACTTTTGCGCAACGAAGTTAATCAGCCATCGTTCAATTCAGGAATGTTATTATGCAGTATAAACATCTTTTTTTTGATCTTGATCACACGCTTTGGGATTTTGAAACAAACGCAAAGGAAACATTGTATGAATTGTGCGAAATGAACCAACTCCATGAAAAAGGTGTTCACGATTTTCAATTGTTTTATGAGCGATATAGTTATCACAACGAGCGCCTTTGGGATCGTTACACAAAAGGCTTTATAAAACAGGAAGAGTTGCGATGGAAAAGAATGTGGCTCGTGTTGCTCGATTTTAAAATTGCAAATGAACCTTTAGCGCGAAGTCTTGCAGCACAATTTCTCGAACGTTTGCCCTTCAGAAAAAATCTTTTCCCTTACACTGTTGAAATACTTGAATATCTTACATCAAAAGGTTATGTGCTTCACTTGCTCACCAATGGTTTCGAAAATGTTCAGCACAGCAAACTGCGCAGCAGTAATCTGCAAAATTATTTTACAGAAGTCATCACATCCGAAGCTTCAAATTGTTTGAAACCGAACAAAGGAATTTTTGAGTATGCGCTTGAAAAATGTAAGACCTGCAAAGAAGAATGTATCATGATCGGCGACAATTTAGATGCAGATATACAAGGAGCAATCAATGTGGGCATCGATACTGTTTTTGTAAATCATCTTAATGTTGAGCCGCACATTCAACCAACTTATATGATCTATCATTTGAAAGAGTTAGAAGATATATTTTAATTTTGAATCAAACACTTTTACTACTATTGTACATCGTTGTGTCACTCTCTTATACGCCTTATTCTTTACTCAACACTTATCGAAATGCGTAAAGTAATTTTAAATCTTGCTCTTAGTCTTGATAGCCTGATTGAAGGTCCAAACGGTGAATACGATTGGTGTTTCAATGACCAGGATTATGGGTTGACAGATTTCTTTAAAAGAATTGACACTATCTTTTTTGGAAGGAAAAGTTATGAACTCGTACTTAAAAATGATGATGGTTATTTTGATAGCAAGAAATGGTATGTTTTTTCAACAACTTTAAATGAAGTAAAGGATAAGAACACAACACTCATTAATAAAGATGTTACGGCAACTGTAAATAAAATAAAAACCGAACCGGGCAAAGATATATGGTTGTTTGGCGGTGCAAGTCTTGTAACAACTTTTATGAATGAAGGTCTTGTTGATGAATTGGAATTAGCTGTGCATCCAATTTTATTAGGAAGTGGTAAACCCTTGTTTCAAAATATTTCTAAAAGAATAAAGCTTGAACTGACCAACTCAAAAGTTTATGACAGTTGTCTTGTGCAATTGTTTTATAATGTTTTGAAGTGAAAATATTATAACCACACAGACACATAGAAACATAGGTTGCACATAGAATTATTTCAATCTTCTATGTGTTTTCCCATGTGAACTATGTGTCTATGCGGTGAAATTAAATTGCTCAGTAATGAATCCAACAGTACAAGTGAGTGACACAACAAAAGCATCATAGTAGCAATGCAGCTCGCACCAAAAAAATTATTCTTCTAACTTCGCGTATTTATTTTCAAATTATTTATGGCAGAAGATCTAACCATCATCGAAGGAAACAAAACCGAGCAATACGAATCGCTGATCCCTCAAATAAAAGCCTTGATCGAAGGCGAACCAGATTTGATCGCCAACCTTGCAAATGTTGTAGCGGCGCTTAAAGAGCAATTCGGTTGGTTGTGGACAGGTTTTTATTTAGTGAAAGGAGAAGAATTAGTATTAGCACCGTTCCAGGGGCCGGTTGCATGCACACGTATTCGCAAAAGCAGAGGTGTGTGCGGGACAAGTTGGGCAAACGCTGAAACATTGATTGTGCCTGATGTTGAAAAGTTTTCCGGTCACATTGCGTGCAGCAGTTTATCAAGATCTGAAATTGTTGTACCGGTAATTCGCAACAATAAAGTTATCGGAGTGCTTGATGTTGACAGCGAAAAGCTAAATCAATTTGATGCAACCGATAAAAAATTTCTTGAAGAAATAGTTTCTTGTATCAATTTCAGCTAAGGCAAATATCTTTTTGTGTTTGGATGAAACGTTTGCCATGAATGCCAAAACTCTTGTGATGCTTGTACAGGTTGCAATTGCTGACCTTTCAAAATTCCTTCTGTAGAAATACCATCTTCATTCCAAACTGATTGTGTGTTGCTATCTTTCAATTCATCATTATCGGTTTTCACAAAATGCAATGTTTGTCCATTTACATTTCTGTTCCATACATGAAATGATGCTGTATCTTTTTCAAGGAAAATAACGATTGGTAAACCGGGAAATGAATCTTCTATTATTTTTCTCTTCACAAGATCATTCCAGTCATATGCCTTTGCATAACCTGTTGTTGCAGCGCCAACAACCCACGATTTCATTTTCCAGGAAGCAGAATCTCTTTTTTCAAGACCACTTTTTATTGTGCCTTTATCAAAGTCGGCAAGGTCATCATACTCTTTTTTGAAGACGGAATCGGGCTGCAAAATTTTTGAGTTAGGGTGTGCACGAAGCCAAGCTGCAAGCGTTGTTTGTTCAGATGGAATTTCTTTCAAGGTTGTTCCTTTCAAGGGTCCTGTGATCGCCTCACCGGTTACTTGTCGCCACCAACTGTTTGTAGTTTTGTCTTCAAACATCGCGTTGAAATGATCCATACCCACCAATCGAAAACTTTCTTTTTTCCCATTTAAAACCGGGCTGTAAATCCTTCCTGTTCTGCAAACCGTGCAATAAGTAACAATGATGGGTTCTCCTGCAATAGTATCCTGCACCTGGTGATGATACCCGATTATTTGAATGGGATACGCTTTCGCTTCTCCATTCATTGCAACACAGATCATCAGTTTATTTAATGGCACTTTATTTTCATCAACCGATACAACATTTTTATGTTGCGGCTGATAAAACATTTTATCAGCAAGAAATTTGAAATTGAAAAAATAAAATACTACTCCGTACAAAACAAACACAACACTCAAAAAGATTTTTGACCAACGCTTATGTCCCCTATATATATTCAAAGCGGGAACGATAATGAGCAACAACGCTATTAATCTTATATACCAGATATTTTGGTCAATGAAATAAGCAATGTCAATTGTGTTCGCTTGCTGACTTCCGGGAAAAGGCATAATAAAATAAACTCTCAAGATCTCTGCCGCAAAAAGGATCAGGATCCCAAGAATAAGAATAAATTTTTTCATGTTGGCTAACGGATTATTACAACAAAATTAAACAGGTAAAACAGCGATCACAGTTATGCCTCCAAAAACATTCTGATTAAGCTTAACATTAATAGTTGCATTTAACGGAAGCAGTACGTCCACACGGCTGCCGAATTTTATAAAACCAAGTTCTTCACCTTGTTTCACTTCTTCACCAACAGTAAGATAATTACAAATTCGTTTTGCAAGCGCACCGGCAATTTGTTTTACAAGGACGGTGCCTTTTGCATTTTGAATCACTGCACTGTAGCGTTCATTTTCTACAGATGATTTCGGATGCCACGCGACCAAATATTTTCCTTTATGATATTGACTATATTTAACAACGCCGCTTATTGGGTTACGATTTACATGCACATTTGCAGGGCTCATAAAAATGCTCACCTGAATACGCTTGTCATGAAAATATTCTTCATCAATAATTTCTTCTATCGTTACAACTTTACCATCGGCGGGGCTTGTAACTTCACTTTCACTCGTAGTATAAACGCGTTTAGGAATTCTGAAAAAAGAAACAATAAAAAGGAACAGGAGCAGCGTAATAAAAAACACAACCATTGCTGCCATTGGCGCTGTACCGCTTAAAAAAGTAAATGAGATAAGGTTAATAAATCCAAACAACAAAGCAGCAATGCCAATGCTTTGATATCCTTCCCTGTGAATAGTCATGAAGCAAATGTTTGAACTTACAAATATACATTATGAAATTACAGTTGCAGGTAAGAGGATATTTAAAAGAATTTTTTTGTTAGGGGTAGTGAGTCAAGCCGAACTATGTACAAATGTTATCGCCTGTGCAGTTTATCCTGTGCTTGTCGAGAGGATCACTCACTTATACTTTCCGAACTTTGTTGAACAATAAAATATAGTCACTAAACTGAAGATATTGAACGATTAGATTTCTGATAAGCTTTCTTCAGTTGCTTTGAAAGTATGATCAAGATCTTCTTTTGTTAATGCATTGTTGAGGAACCAGCTTTCAAATGCAGAAGGTGGTAAATACACACCGCGATTTAGCATAGCGTGAAAATATTTTTTAAATCGTTCAATGTTTGAAGAAGCAGCAGTAACAAAATTTGTTACAGGATACCCACTAAAATGCAAACTGATCATTGAGCCAAACTGGTTAATCACAAAATCAATTCCTGATGCAGCAAAAACATTTTCTAATCCATTTTTTAAATAAACAGTCTTTTCTTCGAGTTCATTATAAATAGAAGGATTATTATTAAGTTCATTTAATAATGTATAACCAGCGATCATTGCGATAGGATTACCACTCAACGTTCCTGCCTGGTAAACATTTCCAAGCGGTGCAACTACTTCCATGATATGTTTTTTTCCGCCAAAGGCTCCAACAGGCATGCCTGCACCGATCACTTTTCCGTATGTTACAAGATCAGCATTGATATTTAATTTTTCCTGGGCGCCACCTTTTGCCAAACGAAAACCTGTCATTACTTCATCAAAAATGAAAATGATATTTTCTATGTCGCAGATTTTTCTTAATCCCTCTAAAAATCCGGATTGTGGTAATATGCAACCCATGTTTCCTGCAACAGGTTCAACAATAATTGCAGCAATTTCATTTTTATTTTCTTCAACTAATTTTTCAACAGCAGCAAGGTCATTGTATGAACATGCAAGTGTATCATTGCTTACACCAGCAGTAACTCCGGGAACAGTTTGTATGTTGAAAGTTGCAACGCCACTTCCCGCTTTCACTAAAAAAGAATCTGCATGACCATGATAGCAACCTTCAAATTTTATGATCTTATTTCTTCCTGTGTAACCGCGTGCAACACGTATGGCACTCATACATGCTTCAGTGCCGCTGCTTACCATTCTTATCAGGTCAACATTTGGCACCATGCTTTTGATAAGCTCTGCAATTTTTATTTCCAATTCTGTTGGAGCGCCATAAGATGTTGAAAAAACTGCTTGCTCCTGTATTGCTTTTACAACAGGCTCATAAGCATGACCAAGAATCATCGGTCCCCATGATGCGATGTAATCGATGTATCTGTTATTATCTGCATCGTATAAATATGCGCCTTTTGCTTTGCTGATAAACAAAGGTGTTCCACCTACACTTTTAAATGCACGAACAGGAGAATTTACTCCGCCGGGAATTGATTGCTGTGCTCGTTCGAAAAGTTGCTTGCTATAAGAAATGTTCATTATTGTAAATAGTATTCTTTTTTAAAAAGTAATCAATTAATTTCTGAAAAGCTAAATTGTGAATTTTGCTGATGAATTTTATTTGAATTAGCTCAAAAAGTTTTTCAGAACAAAATCTTTTATTTCAAGCGCATCCTTCTGGGCTTTTTTAGCATCGTCAATTGTAAGATCATCAAAAGCATCAGGATATCTTGGAGCAATTGCATAATCAGAAAGTCCTATTATGGGTTCAGTTAATTGATTGAATATATAATTGACTACAACGCAAATGTTGAGCAATGCCTGTAAGTCGTGTGTTTTAGGAAAACTTATTTGTTTTGAAACAAGATATGCTTTTAAATACTTTTCAGCTGCTTGCTGGGCATGAAAGCAACAGGCATCAATTGGTATTTCTTCTGCTGACAAATTATTTTTTATTACCAGCAAATCACTTTCTGCCTTTCTAAACCACTTTTCAAACTCTTTCATATAAAAGTTTTCCTGTGGTAACTGCTTCTTTACCTATACTAATAATTTGATTTAAGCCTTGCTCTAACTCAAATGGAGTAAATACAAAAATATCCAAACCGTTTTGAGGATATGTTTTAATACATTTTCGTACTTCGCGGTTTCGGTCAATTTTTCGTCGTGTTGTATTTTTTACAATGAACAGGTCGATGTCGCTATCATTGGTTTGTTTGCCTGAACCATAAGAGCCAAACAAATAAATTTTTTCAGGCTGATATCCCGAAACAATTTCTTCAATTAATTTATTTATTTGTGTTTGCTGGAGCATTTTTAAAATTACATTATTCGTTTAACAACTTCACCGCATCTCTTGCAAAATATGTTGCGATCAAATCTGCACCAGCTCTTTTAATTCCTGTAAGTGTTTCGAGAATTG
>Ga0207657_10001372_pt1 | contig 25957 bp, 28 predicted proteins | sample KBSC33metaG_FD_184316 | JGI IMG/M metagenome (GOLD analysis project Ga0207657, IMG submission 184316) | Corn rhizosphere microbial communities from Kellogg Biological Station, Michigan, USA - KBS C3-3 metaG (SPAdes) (version 2) | ecosystem: Host-associated > Plants > Roots > Rhizosphere > Soil ... | reverse complement strand
CCCAGGTGACTTGCGCCTCCCGGGGCCTGCCAGACATCGGCAATGTTCAGTGCACCCGCACCGGCCTTCGACCGGCCCGCGAGCGAGCGGCCCTATAGCCAGGGAGTCGCGGAGCGTCAACGGGAGTCCGGCGATAGCTCGCTCCGTCGCACGAAATCTTCGTTGCACCGCAACAATAGACGGAGGCCGCCGGCCTCGTGCGTTGGTTCATCACCCGTCCAGCGTGGGGCGCAAAGGCGAGGTGGCATGTACCAGACCCCCTTCGACAAAATGGGCCGCGAGCTTGTCGACGCGACGGCGGAGCGCGCCGCCCCGGCCTTATCGAGCACACCGACTCCCGACGCGATCTGGCCATCATCCCCGCCTCGCCGGGGGTTGAGGGGCACGATCGCCGAGCGCTGGCTGTTCGTCGGACTGTGCCTGATCGTGGTCGCCGCGCTCGCGATGCAATTCGCGATGCCGATCGCTTCGCTCACGCGGCAAATCTCCATGAACAACAACGAGGGCTGGAACGCTTATTGGAGCACAAGAGCGCTGGCGCGGCTTCCGCTCTACACCGACGCTTCTTCGCCGATCAGCAACAATTATCCGCCTTTGTCCTTCTACATCGTCGGATTGCTTGGCCGCGCGATAGGCGATTCGATCCTGGCCGGCCGCTTGCTGTGCCTTTCCGGGTTGATCGCGGTGGCGATCATGGTCGAGCGGGCCGTGCGGCGGTTTGGCGGAACCCGCCAATGGTCGGTCGGTGCGGCCGGCATTTTCCTGCTCATCATCGCGGCCGTCGCGCCGCGCTATCTGGCCGCCGACGACCCGCAATGGCTGGCCGAGGCCTTGATGACGGGAAGCCTGCTGCTGCTGATCGGGCGCATGCCGTCGATCCCAGATGACGGACGGATCGTGGCGGCCTGCCTGTTGATGCTGCTGAGCGGTCTGATCAAGCACAACCAAATCGCGCTGCCGATCGCGACGACTTTGTGGCTCGCCTGGTACGACCGACGTGGCCTGAAGATTTGGCTGGCGGCGGCCGCGGCGGCCGGGGGCGTGGCGGTAGCGGCGCTGGCGTTTCTCTACGGCAGCGCGGTGTTCGAGGAGGTGCTGCACCACCAGCGGCTGATCGACCCCGCGTTGATCGGCGATGCGCTTCGCTCGTTGGGTTTCCAGCTGCCCGAGCTGCTCGTCGCACTCGCGCTGGCATGGCGCCGCCCGCGCGACCCGCGCATCACCTTGCTGCTGCTGTTCGCGCTGTTCGCCATCGCGATCGGCATTGGCGAACGGATGGGAACCGGCGTGTCGCAGAACGCCCATTTCGACAGCGCCATCGCGCTGACCATCCTGGCCGGAATCGCCTTGTCGCGCGGAGCCGTCGGGCTTCGACCGATCGCGCTGCGGCTGGCCGCGTTCGCGGTGATGATCGTACCGATGGCGGTGAAGGTCGAGCACCATGCCCGCGCCAATCTCGCCCAGTTGGCTGCGATCGACCGGACAGACGCGCAGTGGCGCGACGCGATCGCCTTTCTCGCCGCGCAAAAGGGTCCCATCGCCTGCGAGCGAACCGCGCTCTGCTACTGGTCTGGGAAACCTTATGCGCTGGATGTGTTCAATTACGGGCAAAAGCTGCACCTCGGGCACGACCCGATCGGGCTGCGCGAACGCCTGGCCGGCCGCGAGTTCGCGGCGCTGGTCGAGGTGCGAAGCGCGCGCGACGGTGACGACGACGCCCACCTGCCCGCGGACTTCCGCAAATTGATTGCCGCCAATTATCGCGTGGACCGCATCCTGTCCGATCAGGTCTATATCCTGGTTCCCAGGACCAGCTAGACCTTGAATAGAGTCTGATCGCTCTAGGGATCGGCAGCGCTCAAACTGCCTTCGGCTTGATGTAGATGCTCGCAATCTGCGGCCAATCGGCACGCAATTGCGCCTCGGTCTCCGCGATCAGATGCTCGATCCTCCCGACCGCGATCGGGTCCTCGAAATCGACGCTCGCCGCGACGAACACCTTGCGCGGCGCCAAATGGATCGTGACCACCTCCTGCACCGAGGAAACCTCGGGACGCGCGACGAAGGCGGCGCGGATCGCGTCGGCCAGCTCCGGATCGGCGCGCTCCCCGATCAGCAGCCCCTTGGATTCGCGTGCGAGCATGAAGGCGACCCCGGCCAGCGCCACGCCGATCACGATCGAGGCGGTGCCGTCCCAGACCGGGTTCAGCGTCCAATGCGTCAGAAACACCCCCGCCGCCGCGACGACCAGGCCGAACATCGCGGCACTGTCCTCGAACAGGACGATGAAGGTGCTCGGGTCTTTCGAACGACGCAGCGCCTTCCACCAGCCGAGCTCGCCTTGCGTGCGGCGGAATTCGCGCACCGCGGTCAGCCAGGACGCGCCCTCGAGCAGAAACGAGACGCCGAGCACGATATAGGCGATCGTCGCATCCTCGATCGGCGCGGGATGCCGGATATGCGCGATGCCCTCGTAGATCGAGAGGCCGGCACCCGTCGCGAAGATCAGGATCGCGACCACGAAGCTCCAGAAATAGAGTTCGCGGCCATAGCCGGCCGGATGAATGTCGTCCGCCGGCCGGTTCGACGCGCGCTCGCCGTAAAGCAGCAAAAGCTGGTTGGTCGAATCCACCACCGAATGGAATCCCTCGGTCAGCATCGCCGAGGAACCCGTGATCGCCGCCGCCCCGAATTTGGCGACCGCGATCCCGAGATTGGCGCCGAGCGCGGCGAACAGGACCAGCTTGTTGCCGCCCTCGGCCATGCCGCTTAGCGCGCCGGTCCGGTCACGATTTGACCGCCCTTGAGGACCCAGACCGGATGCTGGAGCAGGCGCACGTCCCTGGTCGGATCGCCCGCGACGGCGACGATGTCGCCATAATGGCCCGGCGTGAGCCGGCCGACGTCATCGGCACGGTTGAGCGCGATCGCGGCATCGCTGGTGGCAGCGCGGATCGCCTCGACCGGAGTCATGCCCCATTCCACCATCGTGGCGAACTGGCGTGCATTGTCGCCGTGCGGGTAGACGCCCGCATCGGTGCCGAACAGCATCTTCACGCCCGCGGCATGCGCGGCGCGAAAGGTCTCGCGTTGCTTGCGGCCGATCATCTTTTCCTTGGCCAGGCTTTCGGCGAACACGCCGTTCTTCGCCCCCTCCGCCATGATGTAATCGTCATTATATATGTCCATGTCGAACCAGGCGCCGTGCGCCTTGGCGAGCTTGAACGATTCGGCGTCGGCAAGACTGGCATGTTCGATCGTGTCCACGCCTGCCCGCAACGCATCGTTGATGCCATCGGTGCCGTGCGCATGAACCGCGACGCGCAGGCCCAGCATATGCGCCTCGTCGACGATCGCCTTGATCTCGTCATAGGATAGCTGCTGCGCGCCGACCGAGTCCGTCTTCGAGAGCACGCCGCCGGTCATGCAGACCTTGATCACCTCCGCCCCATATTTGCGTAGGGTTCGGACGAGGCCGCGGAACTGCTCCGGGCTATTGGCGATCTGGGGTGACGGCACCGTCACCGAGGGCGGGAATTCGGTGGCATCGCAATGGCCGCCGGTCACGCCGATCGCATAGGTTGCGGGCACGATGCGCGGCCCTTCGACATAGCCATGGTCGATGCCCTGCTTGAGCGCGACATCGTCATAATTGCCCGAACCGACCATGCGCACCGTGGTGAAGCCGGCCTCGACCGTCTTCTTCGCATTGGCGACGCCGATCACCGTCCAGAAATTGTCGGTATATTCCAGCCCCTGATAGCCCGACAAAGTCGGGTCCGAGGTCAGGTGGACATGCATGTCGATCAGGCCCGGCAGTATCGTCGCCTCGCCCATGTCGATCCGCTTGGCGTCGGCCGGAATCTGCGGCCGTGCTCCGTTACCGGTCACGAGCGATTGGACGCGCCCATCGTCGCCGATCACGATCACCGGATTGTCGACCATCACGCCTTTCGCGGGATCGAACATATGCGCGGCAGTGACGACCGTGGTGGCATTGGCGCCGGTGGCCACGGCAAACGCGGCCAGCGCGGTAAGAGTCCGTTTCATCGGGGGCCCCTGTCTGGATGATGGAGCCAGACTGAACGGGGAATTTCGTCGGCGCAACCAATAGCTCGCCGCAGCGAAACAATCCGTCACCCCAGCGAAAGCCGGGGTCTCGGGAGGGCTGATGGTCGGGATCCATTTCCTTGCCCGTCACGGCAGGGACGCTAAGTTCGCGTCGCTGGGGCTTCTGCCAAGCGCCGAGGGCTCATCGGACAATCATCCTTGAATCGAAGGAGCCTGGACATGACGAAAAAATACACAGCGCGATGCGCATGTGGTGCGGTGAAGTTCGAGTTCGACAAGGATCCTGACTTCATCGCCGTCTGCCACTGCCAGGATTGCAAAAGGGCCTCAGGCGGCGAGGCGGCAACCTGGTTCGGCGTGTCCGAAGAGGATTTCAGCTTAACCAGCGGCGAGCTCAAGGCCTATTCCTATATCGCGGATTCCGGGGGAAAGCTGGACCGGAACTTCTGCCCGATCTGCGGCTCCCGTGTTTTCACAAACAATCTGGATAGTTTCCCGGGCTTGGTGTTCGTGCAGCTAGGGAGTCTCGATCAACCGGAGACCATCACCCCGAAGCTCGAGATGTTCGTGAAACGGCGACTTCCCTGGGTGAGGTCGCTCGGCCTTCCGGAGTTCTCAGACATGCCGCATTGAGACGTCTCAGCTAGGCTGGGACGACCACGCGCGTTTGGGCCGAATGTCGCACTTCGGCCTGCCCAGTTTAGGCGGTCTCGCTTGCCTCAGGTCGCCGGCCCGGGCCGGGGAACGACCGGCGGCAAAGGCACATAGGCCGGCGGCGCCGCGCCGAGCCGCGCGATCGTGCCGAGCGCGATCACCGCGATCAGCACGCCGCTTGCGATGAAGCCGCGCCGCCGGTCGAGCCCGCGCGTGTCGAGCAGCAGCACCAGCGCGAGCGCGGCGGCGACCATCGACCAGAGGTGATAGCGCAGGTCGCTCGCGATGCTGACCAGCGCGAAGCTCGCGCTCATGCAGAAGGCCGATCCAGCGAGCGCGCGGCCGAGCCGGGCCTGCGGATCGGTGAGGCCCATGCTTGCCCAGAGCAGCCCCGCCGATACGACCAGCCAGGCGATCGGCCATCCGAGCGGGCTGATCGCCATCAGGTGCGCCGCGTCGATCAGCCCATTCCCGCCCGGATTGGCCGGCGCGCCGAGCCCGTCTTTATTGGGCTCGCTCGACCGCGGCGGATCCGCCTCCGGCTCACCCGGGCCAACCCAGAAACGCAGGTTGGAATTGAGATGGCCGATGCGGTGCGCGGCATAAGCGAGCGGATGCGCGGCAACCAGACCAGCCCATTCCATCACCATGTGCCGATCGTCGAGATGATCGAAAATCACCGCGTCGCCGACGAAGCCACACTGGCTGTCCTCGCCATAAGGGTTCCAGAAGAAAGGCGTGTAGCAGCCCTTCCGCTCGGCCAGCGCCCAGCCTTGCGGATCGAGCCCGGGCAGGCTGGCGAGGTGCGCCTTATGCGCGATGCCGGCCATGTCGTAGAGCGGCAGGCTATTCTCGACCCCGGTATGGTCGGCGCGCAGGATGCGGGTGTTGAAGAAAGGATTGAAGATCAGCACCGCGCCGATCAACGCGAGCGATGCCGCCGCCTTGTGCCACGGCTTCGGAAGCCGCGGCCAATCGAACAAAGCGAGCGCAAAGGGAATCGTCGCGAACACCGCATTGCCGCGCACCAATGTCGCATAAACGATCAGCAGGATCGCGAGCGCGCTTGCCCAGCGCGGCAGCGGCCGTTCGTCCAGCCGCCAATGCGCGACCAGGCCGGCCGCACCCACCAGGCAACAGGCCATTTGCGCATCCTTGAGCACCACCGTCGCCCAGCCGAGCCAGAGCGGCGCGATCCCGACCAGCAGCACGAAGGCCGCCGCGCCATGCTTCTGCCGGCGGCCGAGCGCTGCGGAGATCGCGCCGATTCCGCCCCACCAGAGCAGCATCTGCAGCAGGAAGAAGGGCTCAGTCCCCCGCTTGAGATGGTTCAGCAGCGCCCAGGTGCGCGCCATGATCGGCGGATGCCAATCGACATAGACGCCCGTGATCGCCTGCTCATATTGCCCGACGCTGTCGTACATCGCCACGCCTGGAAAGCGCATCGCCAGCGTCGCGCCGAACAGCAGGAAGGCCGAAATCACCCACGGCGTCGAGGCGCGAGACCGGCCGCTATCCACTTGCCTCGAAGATGTTTTGTCCGCCATCATCTCTCTTCTTAGGAGAGGAACATGCCTGACTGGAAGCTCCCTTGCGACGGCGGCTGCCGTTGCGGTCGCGTTCGCATTCGCGTGACCATGCCGCCAATGCTGACCATGGCCTGCCATTGCCTCGGCTGCCAGACGATGAGCGCGAGCGCTTTCTCGCTCAGCATGGCGCTGCCGATCGACGGGCTGGAGGTGATGCAGGGCGAGACCGTGATCGGCGGCCTGCACGGAGAACCCGCGCATCATCATTTCTGCGACTGGTGCAAGACCTGGATGTTCACGCGCGTCGAGCAGTTCGGACTGGTCAATCTGCGCCCGACCATGCTCGACGAGCATCGCGACTTCACGCCGTTCATCGAAACCCAGACGGCCGAGAAGCTCCCCTGGGCGACCACGCCCGCGAGACACAGCTTCGAGCGCTTCCCGGGGATGGAAGATTATCAGGCGCTGACGGCGGAGTATCAGGCGAGCCAGGCGTAAGAAGGCACCCGCCTCCCGGTGGGGAGACGGGTGCCGATCCGCGGGGTGGGATTATTTCCAGCTTGCCGCCGCCTCCTCCGCAAAGCCGCGATAGGTGCGTGCCGGGTGACCGAGCAAAGCTTCCATCCGGCCGACCTGAGCGGCGGAGGCGAGTGCGCCCTGCTGCTGGTAGCGCCGCATCATCAGTTTCAGGTCATACACATACCAGGCCGGCGCAACGGCCTTAACATTCCGCTCCCAAGCCTCCAGATCATTGCCGCCATACGCGATCGGCCGACCCAGAACCTCGCCCCAGAGCGCGGCGAGATCGTCGCCGGTCAATGCATCGGGGCCAACCAGATCATAGGCTTCGCGCGGCAGCGGGCCATCCGCCGTCTCGCGGCGCATCAATTCGCCGGCCGCGGCTTCGCCGATATCGCGGATGTCGATCATCGACAGGCCCTTGCCGCCAATCGGCATGCCGTAGACGCCGTAGGTCAGCAACGCCTCGCGCAGCCGGACGTCGTTCTGCATGAAATAAGCCGGACGCAGCACCGTCACGGGCAGGTCATACGCCTCGATCATCCGCTCGACCGCCGCCTTGCTCGCGAAGTGCGGCAGGTCGGCATAGTCGCCTGCCTTGAACACCGACAGATAGACCACGCCCTTCACCCCCGCATCACGCGCAGCGTTGAGCGCGAGCAGAACCTGGGTGGATTCGTCGGCCACATTGGGCCCGAGCAGGAAGAGCGTGCTCACGCCCTCGAGCGCCGCGCGGAAACCCTCCACGTCGGAAAGATCCCCCTTCACCGCGGTCACGCCCGCCGGGAAGTTCGCCGTTTCGGGCGAGCGCGTCAGCGCGCGGATCTCGACCGCCTGCGGCTTGAGAAAGGAAAGCACTTGCGAACCGATCACGCCCGAGGCGCCCGTCACCAGAATAGCCATTGTCTGTCTCCTTCGATCCAGGGGCGCCGCACAACCGGGCGTCCATGAAGCGAAAGTAGCTGTTCCGATTTTTGCGAATAGATGGCAGTATTGGGACTCAACGTCCCAGATATGGAACATCCATGGACCTGCAGGCGCTACGAGATTTCAACCTGGTCGCGATCCATGGCGGCTTCGGGCGCGCCGCGCGCGCGACCCGCCGGCCCAAGGCGACCTTGTCACGCAAGGTGAGCGAGCTCGAGCAGAGCCTGAACGTGCGCCTGATCGAGCGCGGCTCGCGCGTGCTTCGGCTGACCGACGAAGGTGTGGCGCTGCATGAGGCGACGCGCGGTCCACTTCAGGACATTGCCGAAGCGGAGCTTGCGGTGGGATCGAGCGCCTCGGTGCCGCGCGGGCGGCTGCGGATCAGCGCGCCGATCGTGCTGTCCCACGTCGCGCTGGCGGCGGTAAGCGCGGAATTCGCGCGAGCCTATCCGGAGGTGGAACTCGAAATCGTCGCCGAGGACCGCAAGGCCGATCCGGTCGAGGATGGCTTCGACATCGTCATCCGCGTCAATCCCGCCCCTGACGAGAGGCTCGTGGGCCGGCGCATATTGGAGGACGAGCTGCTACTCGTCGGCGCACCGGGTGCGGTCCTGCCGAAGGGCGAGAATATCGACGCGGTCGCGCTGATCACCATGCCCGCTGACATGACCTGGCGCGTGGAAACGCCGGATGGCCCGCGCGTTTTTCGGCCACAAGCACGGCTGCGCTTCTCGTCTTTCCTGATGGTGCGCGAAGGACTGCTGGCAGGCGCCGGCTTCGCGCTCGCGCCCAAATTGATGGTGGCGGGCGACATCGCCGCTGGCCGCCTCACCCGACTGGGTGTGGCGGAGGGCCCCAAGGTCGAGATCTGGGCGCTCCAGAACTCGCGCCGCCTCGCCAGCCTCAAGGTGCGCCTGTTCCTCGATACCCTCAGCCGCGCCTTTGCTGGTTAGGAGGGATCAGTATTCAGACTCAAATCCTCCCCTGTAAGGGGAGGGGGACCGCCGAAGGCGGTGGAGGGGTGACACCGTTGAGGTGAAGCACCAGCCGGGACACCCCTCCGTCATGCCTTCGGCATGCCCCCTCCCCTTCCAGGGGAGGATTTCCGACGGACTCGGCCTAACTACTGGATCATTCCGATCGTCCGCAGCCAGCGTTCGGCCAGTTTGGGCCAATCGCTTGCCGGCTTGGCTGGATCGTGGCGCAGGCCGAAAGCATGCCCACCCTTGGCGAACAAATGCATCTCGGTCGGCACGCCGGCCTTCTTCAGCGCGGCATAATAAACCAGTGAATTGTTGATGCTGTCGACCGGGTCATCCTCGTTCTGGACGATGAACTGCGGCGGCGTATGCGCGTCCACCGGCACATTCGGGTTGAGCTCGAATTTGCTCTCGTCGTCCAGCCACAGATGGCCGGGATAGAGCGCGATGCCGAAATCGGGCCGGACGCTCGCCTGATCGATCGCATCGACGGGTTTGTAGATGCGGCCGAGCGTGCTGGTCGCGGCGACCAGATAGCCACCCGCGGAAAAGCCGAGCACACCGATCTTGTGCGGATCGATACCCCATGATTTCGCATGGAAGCGGGTGAGCGCGATCGCGCGCTGCGCATCCTCCGTCGCGACCGGATTGTCAGGATAGGGCCCCGAGCGTGGGTATAGATGGGCGCCGGGCACGCGATATTTCACGAGCACGCACGATATGCCTTTAGCGGTGAGCCAGTCGCACACGTCGCTGCCTTCAAGGTCCATCGCCAGGATCCAGAAGCCGCCGCCGGGATAGACGACCACCGCGGCACCCGTGTTCCTTCCCCTCGGCCGGTAGAGCGTGAGCGTCGGCTGTGAAACGCGTTCGATTACCACCACCGGCTTGCCGCCGACCGGCGTCTTGGGATTGCTGACCGCATATTCCGGTCCGCTGACCGGCAAGCTGTCGGGCGCAGCATTGGGCCACAAGGGAATCTGCTTATGGCCGGGCGTGGGCTGCCAGGCCGCCGCATGCGCCATGCCGGCGAGGCCCAGCGCGAGGCCAAGAAGGGTCGTTTTCATCATTTGACCTTCCCCGCTTTCTCGTCGGCAATGCGTGTGTCGAACAGCTGCTCATAGTGCGCGGCAAAGACGCGGCAGGCGGCAGGATCGACGAACGGATTAGGCTCGGTGCCCGCGCGCAATCTGGCCGCCTTTTCGTCGCCCCCCGATTGGTCGGGATGCGCGCTGATCAATATGTCGCAGGGCAAAGCCTTCATCGTCGCGAAGCTGCGGCGGAACGCTTCCTGCTCGCTTCGATGCTCGGGCGCAGTGAAGAAATAGCCGTCGGCCGAGACAGGATTGAGGCTGGAGGCAAAGACGACCGCCTTGCATTCGCCCTGCTCGCACGATTGCCAGGTCCAGCTCGTGCTGCCGGGCGTGTGGCCCGGCGTCGCAACGGCAGTGACCGTGACCCCTCCGAGCGTGAGCTTGTAACCGTCGCTCACGCCCCTGACCGGGCCGACGCCGTGATAGCGCGCATGGTAACCCGCCTGCGGATCGTCGGGACTCGGCAGGCCCGTTTCGAGCGCGCGCACCGCCGCCTTGCCCGCCAAGACGGTGGCGTGGCTGTCGCGTGCGAGCGCGCCGATGCCGCTCGCATGGTCGAAATGCGGCTCGGTGCTGAGGATGTAGCGCACATCCCGCACGCGCAGGCCGAGCGCCCTGATATGCGCCTCGATTCTTTTCACGCCCTGCGGCAGCGATCCGTCGATCAGGATCAGCCCGGCCTTGGTTCGGATCAGGCCGACATTGAGCCCGCCGAAGCCCGCAAGATATGTATTGCCGTAGACGTGGAGCGGCGGCTGGTCGATCAGCCAGCGGCTGGCCGCGACAGGCTCGACAGGACGCAGCAAAGGATCGCGCACCGGGCGCGCCTGAACACTGCCAGCCAGAGCAAGCAGGGCGGCAAAAGCCAATTTCGGATATATCATTCGGCCCTCTCTTCATCATTCGCCGGCGATGATGATGGCTGAACGGCGTTCCGATCAAAGCATCTTATCTCGACAGAGGCATGAGATTGATTCATGCCTTGGCCATGGAAAGAGCCCAGCTCCCGCTCAATGCCTTGCGCGCGTTCGAGGCTGCCGCGCGCCACCTCAACTTCACCCGCGCGGCGATCGAATTGTGCGTGAGCCAGGGTGCGGTGAGCCACCAGGTGGCGGCGCTGGAGGAAAGGCTGGGCACAGCCCTCTTCCGCCGCCTGCCGCGCGGCTTGGCGCTGACGGACGAAGGCCAGGCGCTGGTGCCGGCGGTGGCCGACGCTTTCGACCGGATCGGCGCGACGCTCGACCTCTATGCCGACGGGCGGCTGCGCGAGGTGCTGAACGTCGGCGTGGTCGGCACCTTCGCCGCGGGCTGGCTGCTGCGCAAACTGGACGATTTCAACCGCGCGCATCCGCGCGTCGATCTCAGGCTGATGACCAACAATAACCGGGTCGATCTCGCCGGAGAGGGGCTCGATTTCGCGATCCGCTTCGGTAACGGCGCGTGGCACGGCGTGCATGCCGAGCCGATCCTTGAGGCGCCGCTTTCGCCGCTGTGCAGCCCCGGCATCGCGGAGCGGCTGGCCGAGCCCAGCGCCTTGTCGCGCGAGATCCTGCTCCGCTCCTATCGCGCCGACGAATGGCCGCGCTGGTTCGAGACGACGGGCGCGCCCTGCCCTTCGCTCCACGGTCCGGTGTTCGACACCTCGCTGGCAATGGTCGCGGCGGCGCAGGCGGGCATCGGCGTCGCGCTCGCCCCGCCACTCATGTTCGCTGACGACCTGATTGCGGGCCGCCTGATCCAGCCTTTCCCCACCGAAATCGTGACCGGCGGCTATTGGCTCACGCGGCTCATGTCGCGCCGGGACACGCCCGCCATGGCGGCGTTCCGCGACTGGTTGAGGCAGGCCGCCAACACATAGCGTCATGCCGGACTTGTTCCGGCATCCACCCCTCCACGACGGAACCCTTTGTGGCTTGGTGGACCCCGGAACAAATCCGGGGTGACGGATGGCCTAGCGCTTCGGCAGCGCCGCCCGCACCGACGGCATTACCCCCCGCACGATGATCGCCACACCGCGCGGGTTGGGGTGCAACCCATCCGCCTGCACCAGGTCGCGATGCCCCGCGACGCCGTCGAGGAAGAAGGGATAAAGCGGCACGCGATATTTACGGGCGAGGCGCGGATACATGCCGTCGAACGCCGCGCGATAGGACGGCCCGAGATTGGGCGCGGCGCGCATGCCCGCGAGCAGGACGGCGATATGCCGCCGCTTCAGTTCGGCAAGGATGGCATCGAGATTGGTCTCGGCCTGCTGGGGCGAAAGGCCGCGCAGCATATCGTTCGCACCAAGCTCGACGATCACGAGGTCGGGCTGCGTGCCCAGCCCACGCAAGCCCCAGCGCAAGCGCGCTTTCCCCTGCGCGCTGGTATCGCCCGCGATGCCGCCATTGCGCACCGTCGCCACCACGCCCGCGCGGCGCAACGCATTCTGGAGCTGGACGGTGAATCCCTGCGCGGGCAGCAGGCCGTAGCCCGCCGTCAGGCTGTCGCCGAACGCCCAGATCAGCGGGCCTGAGGCGAAGGCCGGCGCGGCACTCGTCGCAATCCACAGCAAGAGGAGATGGACAATGCGCCGAACCGCCCCATATCGCGCCAGTCGTGCCATTCGCCTCCCTTTCCCGGACCGCCGCCGCCGATAGCATCGCGATCGAGGCGCGTAACCTGCGTCTCGCGCTCGGCCGTCCGCCGGCGCAGGTCGAGATATTGCGCGGGATCGATCTTTCAGTGTCGGCCGGCGAGAGCGTCGCTTTGCTCGGTCCGTCGGGATCGGGCAAATCCTCGCTGATGGCCGTTCTGGCCGGGCTCGAACGGCCGAGCGGCGGCAGCGTGCTGGTCGCGGGGCTCGCCTTCGACACGCTCGACGAGGACGCATTGGCGGTCGCACGGCGCGGACGGATCGGGATCGTGCTGCAGGCCTTTCACCTGCTGCCGACGATGACCGCGCTCGAAAATGTCGCGGTCCCGCTCGAGCTGGCGGGCGAGGCCGATGCCTTCGCGCGCGCCGCCGCCGAGCTGCGCGCTGTCGGGCTGGAGCATCGTCTCGATCATTATCCCGCGCAGCTGTCCGGTGGCGAGCAGCAGCGCGTGGCGATCGCCCGCGCGCTCGCCCCCCGCCCCATTTTGCTGTTCGCCGACGAGCCGACCGGCAATCTCGACGCCGCGACCGGCGCCGCGATCATGGACCTCTTGTTCGAACGGCAGGCGGCGAGCGGCGCGACTTTGTTCGTGATCACGCACGATGCCGGCCTTGCCGCGCGGTGCGGACGGATCGTACGCCTGAGCGACGGCCGCATCGTCGACGATCAAGAGGGCCGGTGATCGCGGCGTTGCGGCTCGCGCTGCGCGATCTTCGCGGCGGCGGACGCGGCCTGTGGCTGCTCGTCCTGTGCCTGTTCGTCGGCACCGCCGCGCTCGCGGGGATCGGCAGCCTGTCCGCCAGCATCCTGGGCGCACTCACCGACCAGAGCCGGCAGATGCTCGGCGGCGATCTGGAATTGCGCGTCTCGCAGCGCCGCGCGACGGTCGAGGAGCTTGCCGCCTTTGCCGAGGCGGGGCGCGTCTCCGAGACCGTGCATACCCGCACGATGGCGCAGCGCATCGACGGCGGCGCGCCGAGCCTGGTTGCGCTGAAGGCAGTCGGCGAACGCTGGCCGCTGGTCGGGCGGCTGACGCTGCGCGACGCAGGCAGGCCGCCGCACGGGTCCGAGGTGGTGATCGCACCCGCTTTGGCCGACCGGCTCGGCCTGCGCGTCGGCGACCCGATCCGGATCGGCGCGGCGCGCATGCGGATCGCCGGGCTGATCGGTGTGGAGCCGGATGCCTTGGGCGACGGCTTCAGCTTCGGCCCGACCGTACTGGTCGACATGGCCGGGCTCGACGCGACCCAGGTGATCCAGCCGGGAAGCGTGTATGAAAGCCGCTACCGGCTGCTGCTGCCGCGCGGCACGGATGCCGCCGCCACGGGCAAGCGCCTGAGCCATCTTTTCCCGAGCGCGGGGTGGTCGGTGCGCACGCCCGATCAGGCGGCGGGCAATTTGCGGCAGGCCCTCGGCCAGCTCGGCCAATTCCTGCTGCTGGTCGGGCTCGCCGCCTTGGCGATTGCCGGCGTGGGCGTGGGCAGCGGCGTCAGCGCCTATCTGGGCGACAAGACAGGCATGATCGCGACGCTGAAGGTGTTGGGCGCGCGCTCCTCGACGATCGCCGGCCTGTTCCTGACCGAATTGGGCCTGGTCGCGGGCGTGGGCATCGGCGCGGGCCTCGCGCTCGGCGCGGCGGTGCCGGCCTTGCTCACTATCGTGGCGGGCGATGCCTTGCCGGTGCGGCCCCGGCTCGACCTCTATCCCCAGCCGCTGGCGGTCGCCGCCGCACTGAGCCTGCTCGTGACCTTGCTTTTCACCCTCCCCGCGCTCGCCCGCGCGCGGTCGGTGCCCGCCGCAGGCCTGCTGCGCGACACTGTTGCGACCAGCACACGGCCCGGTTGGCGGCTGATCGCGGGCATGGCCGTGCTGCTGGTCCTGCTGGCCGCGCTGGCGGTGCTGACCGCCACCGACCGCACGATCGCGCTCGGCTTCGTCGGCGCGACGATGGCGCTGGTGGTCGGCCTGTGGCTGCTGGGGCTGCTGGTGCGATTCGTGCTGAGGCGGCTGCCGCGGCCGCGCCGTCCGCTCCTGCGCCTCGCGCTCACCAATCTCCATCGCCCCGGTGCGGCGACCGATCGGCTGGTGGTAGCGCTCGGCCTCGGTTTCTCCTTGTTCGTGGCGCTGGCGGTGATCGACACCAGCCTGTCGAGCGAATTGCGCAATGCCGCGCCGGGCCGCGCGCCGCGCTTCTTCGCGATCGACCTGCAACCCGAGGACGCCTCCCGCTTCACCGCCGCCGTGACCGCCGCCGCGCCCGGTGCGCGGATCGACTCCATGCCGTCGCTGCGCGGATCGATTGTCGCGCTCAACACAATGCGCGTTGCCGACATGAAGGCGCCCCCCGACACCTGGCTGCTGCGCAGCGACCGCAACATCACCTGGTCCGCTAACCTCCCTTTGCGCAATACGTTGGTCGCCGGGCGCTGGTGGCCCGCGGACTATAAGGGACCGCCGCTCGTTTCGCTGGAGGAAAGCGGCGCCAAGGCACTTGGCCTCAAGGTCGGCGATACGATCACGGTCGCGGTGCTGGGCGTGGAGGTGCCGGCGCGCATCGCCGCGATCCGTCATGTCGATTGGGGCGGGCTGGGGCTCAACTTCGCGGTGATTTTCTCGCCCGGCTATATCGAGGAGGCGCCGCACAGCCTGCTCGCGGCGATCTATGCGCCCGCCAGCCGCGACGGCGCGATCACCGGCGCGGTCGCCGCCGCCTTGCCATCGGTGACTTTGGTGCGGACCGGCGACATGATCGGCCAGGCCGACGATCTGCTCGGCAAGGTGGCGCTGGCGATCCGCCTCGCCGCCGCGGTGACGGTCGCGGCGGGTATCGTCGTGCTGATCGGCGCGGTCACCGCGTCGGGCCGGCGGCGGCGCTACGACAATGTCATCCTCAAGCTGGTCGGCGCGCGACGGCGCCAGCTCCTGCTCGGCCAGGCGTTCGAGTTCCTGCTGCTGTCGGCCTTGCTCGCCGGCGTCGCGATCGTCGTGGGTGGGACCGGCGGCTGGTATGTCGTGACGCGCGTCTTTGCCTTGCCCTTCACCCCCGATGGTGGCGTGATCGCGCTGACGCTGGCCGCCGCGACCGGCGTCACGCTGGCGGTCGGCCTGCTCGGCAGCCTGCCCGCGCTCGCGGCGCGTCCGGCGGAGAGCTTACGTAGCATCTAACTCCATCGTCATGCTGAACTTGTTTCAGCATCCATCTATCATTCTCACCGGCGGTGATTGTGACTCGATGGACCCTGAAACAAGTTCAGGGTGACGCAGGGCAAATCAGATGTGGATCACCCGCCCGTAAGCCGCGAGCACGCTTTCATGCATCGCTTCGCTGAGCGTCGGGTGCGGGAAGATGGTCTCCATAAGGTCCGCTTCGGTCGTCTCGAGCTGCTTGGCGACGGTATAGCCCTCGATCAGCTCGGTCACTTCCGGCCCCGCCATATGCGCGCCGAGCAGCTCGCCGGTCTTGGCGTCGAACACGGTCTTCACGAAGCCCTCGGCCTCGCCCAGCGCGATCGCCTTGCCGTTGCCGATGAACGGGAATTTGCCGACCTTGACCTCAAAGCCCGCTTCCTTGGCCTTCGCCTCGGTCAGGCCCACACTCGCCACCTGCGGGCGCGAGTAAGTGCAGCCCGGGATCTTGAGCTTGTCCATCGCGTGCGGATGCTTGCCCGCAATCGCCTCGACCGCGATGATGCCCTCGTGGCTCGCCTTGTGCGCGAGCCAGGGCGCGCCGGTGATGTCGCCGATCGCGTAGATGCCCGGCACATTGGTGCGGCACGCGGCGTCGGTCACGACATGGCCGCGATCGGTCTTCACGCCCAGCGCTTCCAAGCCGATATTCTCGGTGTTCGGCACGATGCCCACCGCGACGATGACGTGGCTATACTCCTGCGTCTCGGTCTTGCCGTCGGGCAGCTTGATCGTGGCGGTGACCGAGCGGCCGGGCTTGATGTCGATCTTCTCGACGCCATGCTTGGGCAGCACTTTCATGCCCTGCTTCTCGAACTGCTTCTGGACGAAGGCGGAAACCTCCTCGTCCTCGACCGGCAGGATGCGGTCGAGCATCTCGACGATCGTCACCTTGGCGCCCATGTCCGAATAGAAACTGGCGAACTCGCAGCCGATCGCGCCCGATCCGATCACGAGCAAATTGGTCGGCATCTCGCCTGGCGTCATTGCATGGCGATAGGTCCAGATGCGGTCGCCATCGGCTTTCGCAAAAGGCAGGTCGCGCGCGCGCGCACCGGTGGCGAGGATGATGTTCTTCGCCACCACATCGGTGGTCTGATCGCCATTCTTGACCTGGATCTTGTCCTTCGCGGTCAGGGTACCGACGCCCTCCACCACGGTGACCTTGTTCTTCTTCATCAGGCCCTTCACGCCGGCATTGAGCTGGCCCGCGACCTTGCGGCTGCGATCGACGATCTTGGCGAGATCGAACCCGGTCTTCTCCGCCGACAGCCCATAGGCGGAGGCGTGCGTCATGTAATGATAGACCTCCGACGTGCGCAGCAGGGCCTTGGTCGGAATGCAGCCCCAGTTGAGGCAAATGCCCCCCAGCCGCTCACGCTCGATGATCGCGACCTTCATCCCCAACTGCGCCGCGCGAATCGCCGCGACATAGCCGCCGGGGCCCGAACCAAGAATTGCGAGATCGTAGGTGTCAGCCATTAGTCAGGGGCTCCGCTAAGCCCCTCCCCCCTGGTGGGGGAGGGGTTGGGGAGAGGGGGCAGTGAGGCAAGGACTGCGCTCAAGACTCCCTCTTCGTTGGTTAGAATATCGGTGTTCCAGAAGCGAATTACACGCCAGCCTTGGCTGGTCAGCCAACGGTCGCGCATAGCATCGTGAGCATTCTCGTTATGCTGACCGCCATCCGCTTCGATGATCAAGCGCGCAGTCGGACAGGCAAAGTCGGCAATGTAGCGTCCAATTGGGAGCTGCCGGCGAAATTTCCAGCCTTCGAGACGCTGGGCGCGCAATAGCTTCCACAAGCGATGTTCGGCATCGGTCTGGTTGCCACGGAGCTCTCGCGCCCGGTTTCTGAGGCCCCCTCTCCCCAACCCCTCTCCCACAAGGGGAGAGGGGCTTCCAGGCGTCGTATCCCTACTTAGCCCTCTCCCCTTGTGGGAGAGGGTTGGGAGAAGGGTTGGCGGGGCGGAACGCTCCGCCATCACTCCCCGATCACCCTCGGCCGCCCATCATCACCGATCGCGACGAACGTGAAGACGGCATGCGTAACGCGGTCGGTATCCTCCCCCGCGCGGATGCGGCGCCACGCCGAGACGTCGATCTTCATCGACGAGCGGCCGACCGCCACGACATCGGCATAGACCGACACGACGTCGCCGATCTTGACCGGCTTGTGGAAGGTCATTCCGTCGACCGCGATCGTGACCGCGCGACCCTTCGAATAGCGCGCGGCGACGGTGCCGGCGGCGCTATCCATGATGCTCATCAGCCAGCCGCCGAAAATATCGCCATAAGGGTTGGTGTCCGCCGGCATGGCGACCACGCGGATGGCGGGTTCTCCGGTTGGAAGTGCCGGGTCTTCGCTGCTCAAGCGAGCATGCCCAGCGGGTTTTCACACAGTCGCTTGAACGCTGCCATGAACGCCGCGCCATCCGATCCGTCGATCGCGCGATGGTCGAAACTGCCGGTCGCGCTCATCACGGTCGCGATCTGGAGCGTGTCGTTGACCACATAGGGACGCTTCTCGCCCGCGCCGATCGCGAGGATCATCGCCTGGGGCGGATTGATGATCGCCTCGAACTGCTTGATCCCGAACATGCCCATATTGCTGAGCGAGGCGGTGCCGCCGGCATATTCGTGCGGCTGCAATTTGCCCTCGCGCGCTCGGCCCGCGAGATCCTTGATCTCGGTCGCGATCGCGGAGAGCGACTTGGTGTCGGCGCTGGTGACGACCGGCGTGATCAAGCCGCCGGGGATCGACACCGCCACCGAAATATCGGCGCGCTTGAACTGGATGAGCGTGTCGCCCGCGAACTGGACGTTGCACGCCGGCACTTCCATCAGCGCGGCGGCCTGCGCCTTGATCAGCATGTCGTTGACCGACAGCTTCACGCCCCGGCTTTCCAGCCCCTTGTTGAGCTCGCCGCGCAGCTTGAGCAGCGCATCGAGATTGATGTCCACCGTCAGGTAGATGTGCGGCACCTGCTGCTTCGATTCGCTCAGGCGGCGCGCGATCGTCTTGCGCATGTTGGAGAGCTTGACCGTTTCCGACGGCACGCCCTCGGGCGCGGGGGCCGGAGCATGCGCGGCAACGGGCGCCGCAGCCGCAGCGGAAGCCGGGGCAGCGGCGGCAGGCTTGGCCGCGCCGGGCTGCGCGCCTTCGAGGTCGGCCTTGACCACCCGGCCGTTCGGGCCCGAGCCGGTCACGGCCGAAATATCGACGCCCTTCTGCTCGGCGATACGGCGCGCGAGCGGGCTCGCCTTAACGCGGTCGCCCGCGGCAGCGGCCGGAGCGGGCGCCGGCGCTGCGGCCTTGGCGACCTCCGGCTCCTTCTGCGGCTCGGCGGCAGCGGCTGGCTTGGCAGCCGGCGCCGCATCCGCCTTGGGCGCGGGCGCCGAGGCATCCTCGTCCTCACCCGCCATGATCAGGATCGGCGCGCCGACCTTCACCCCGTCCGTGCCCTCGGCCACGAGCAGTTTCTGGATCGTGCCTTCGTCGATCGTCTCGAATTCCATCGTCGCCTTGTCGGTCTCGATCTCGGCGAGGATGTCGCCGGATTTGACCGTGTCGCCTTCCTTCACGAGCCATTTAGCCAGCGTGCCCTCCTCCATCGTGGGGGACAAAGCGGGCATCTTGATCTCGATCGGCATGGGCAAGGGGCCTCGTATCAGGCGGAAACAAGCGGGCGTCCCTTTCGGACAGCAAGGCGGCACGGTCAAGGCTCGCTTGCCTTGGAAGCCCGAACGCGCGATCCACGGCACGAAATGCGCACCTATCTGGCCGTGATCGATGACAAGCCCGAGGCGCGGACCGCGCTCCGCTTCGCCGCGCGCCGCGCCGCGAAGACCGGTGGCGCCATCGCGATTCTCGCGCTCGTGCCCGCCGCCGAGTTCGTCCAATGGTCGGGCGTGCAGGCCGCGATGGAGGAAGAGGAGCGCCTGCGCGTCGACGGCATGGTGACCGAAGCGGCGGGTGCGCTGATCAAGGAAACCGGGCTCACGCCCGACATCATCGTCCGCCAGGGCGACCCCGTGGAGGTCGTGCGCGCGATCCTGAACCAGCGCGACGATGTCGCCGCGCTCGTGCTCGGCGCGGCGGCGGAGGGCGGGCCCGGCCCGCTGGTCGAACATTTCGCGGGCGCTGGCGCGGGCACGATGCGCTGCCCGGTGATGATCATTCCGGGCTCGCTGAGCGATGAGGCGCTCGACCAGCTGAGCTGAATTTCGCGGTGGGCGATATCGCGCTGCTTGTGGGCTGCGCAGCGCTTACCTATGCGGTTTCCATGGCCGCAAGCTTCGATCCCGCCGCATTGCTCGCCCAGCACAAGACGGGGCATATCGTGGCGCTCGGGCTGCGCTTCGTCGCGAATGGCGACGATTGGTGCGAATTCGCGATCGATTATGACCGGCGCCTGGTGTCGGATGCGAATAGCGGCATCCTCGCCTCGGGCCCGATCGTGTCGCTGATGGATACCGCCGCGGGCTTTGCGGTCTGGGCGAAGCGCGGCGGGTTCAAGCCGCAGGCGACGCTCGACCTCCGCCTCGATTATCTCCGCCCGTCGCGCCCCGGTCAGGCCGTCACCGGCCGCGCCGAATGCTACCGGCTGACGCGGCGCATCGCCTTCGTGCGCGGTCTGGCGCATGACGGCGATCCAGGCGACCCGATCGCGCATTTGACCGCCACCTATATGGTGCTGAAGGACGAGGCATGAGCGACGTCGCCCTCCTCCCCTATGCCGATTTCCTCGGCATCCGCATCGAAGGCGAGCGAGACGGCGCGCCCTTGCTGGTGATGCCCTTTTCCGAAGGGCTGCTGAACCTGCAGGGCGGAATTCATGGCGGCGCGATTTCAGGCCTGCTTGAGATCGCCGCCACCGCCGCGATCGACGCGACTTTGGAGGAAGGCGAGGATCCGCGATCGGTGTTCAAGCCGATCACCGCGACGGTCGATTTCATGCGCCCCGGCTTGCCGAAACATGTTTACGCCTGCGGGCAGGTGGTGCGCGTCGGCGGCCGCATCGCCAATGTCGCGGTGAGCGCGTGGCAGGACGATCCCGACCGCGCCATCGCGGCCGCGCACATGAACCTCGCCATCACGCCGCCGACAGGGAAATAGATGCGATACTGGATCCTGCGCTCCGAGCCCGACGCCTATAGCTGGGACGACCTCGTCCGCGACCAGGGCACCGAGTGGAATGGCGTGCGCAATTACACCGCGCGCAATTTCCTGAAGGACATGGCGCCCGGCGACCAGGCGCTCTTCTATCATTCCAATACCGAGAAAGCCGCGGTCGGGATCATGGAGATCACGCGCGCCTGGCAGCCCGACGGCGAGGACGGCAAATGGGCGAGCGTGGCGGTGAAGCCCGTGCGCAAGCTGGCGAAGCCGGTCACGCTGGAGGCGATCAAGGCCGAACCCGGCCTGAAGGCGCTGGAAATGGTCCGCCAGTCGCGCCTCTCGGTCACGCCCGTGCGCGACGAGGAATGGGCGCAATTGCTGGCGATGGGCGGCTAAACCGCCAGTCTTTCCGACTCCGTTTTCCCCTGTGCGATTCCGAGCCGGACGACTTCGGGGCGGCGGCGGACATCCATCGTGTTGGCGCCGATCGCTGCTTGCGTAGCCGGATCGGGAAAGATCACGTCGACCCTCGCGCCTGCCGCGTGCAATTGCGCCACTTGCTCGTCCAGCCGCGCCGCCATGCGCTCGCCGGCAGGTCCGGCGGGGCGAAAGCACAGCACCATCACCGTGTCATAGCCTTCGACCAGATCGGCATTGGCGACCGATCCGAACCCCCCATCCATATAGCGCCGCCCTTGAATCGTGATCGGCGGGCTTATTCCGGGCAAGCTGCAACTCGCGGCGACCGCCTGGGTGAGAGACCCGCCGCTGTCGCGGGTCAGGACGCGCACCTGACCGTCTTCGGCATCGACCGCGACGCAGCCGAAGCCGCGATCCGACCAATCCGCCCCCCTCAGCATGAGCGAGACGCGCGCCAACTCCTCCGCCTCAGCCGGCGTTTGCGCGGCAAGAGCTTGCGCGCCCACCTCGGCGCGCGCGGCCTTTCGATTTCCCGGCGCCAATGCCTTGGCAAAAAGCGCGGGTAACGAAGCAACCGCCGCCGGATCATAATGGCGGGCGCCGGGCGGTGGCACGCCTGTCTCCTCCTCCAGAATCGCGGCCGCCAATGCCGCCGGCGTGGAGCCGGTGGTCAGCTGCGCGCCGACGATCGCGCCGGCGGAGGTGCCGAGGATGAAATCCGCATCCGCCGCGGCAACGCCCGCTTCCGCAAGCCCGGCGATCAGCCCGCTCTCCCAAGCGACCGCAAGCGGTCCGCCGCCGCTCAGCACCAATGCACGCATGACCTCTCCTTATCGCCTTTACGGCTCGCCGATCGGGCCTGGCCCGAATGCTACCAAAGCCCTGCCCCGATTGTACCCGCGCGATATTCCGCGATCCGGCGGGCGGTGGCGGCCGAGAGGTCTTCAGGCAAGGCATCGGGTGCGAACCATCCGGCTTCGGCAATCTCCATCCGGTCCCTCCTGTCGATCGCGGCGCCATCCGGTGCACGCACCTCGAACAGGACGATATGGTCGTCCTTATATTCGCGCCGGCTGTGATAGACTCCTAGGATTCGTTCGATCGCGCAGCCGGTAAGGCCGATTTCCTCCTCCACCTCGCGCACGGCTGCCGCGGCAAAGCTCTCGCCCTTCTTCACGCCGCCGCCGGGCAGGTACCAATGGTCGGCATAAGTGTGGCGGACGAGCGCAACCCGGCCCGCATCGTCGCGTACCAGGGCCCGCACGCCGAGCGTGCGCGGCCGCCATATGCGCCAGTAAAGCCGGGCCGCCTTGCCGATCAGGCGATGGCGCAACGCCATGCCGCCGCCTCCAGCGTCGCCTTATTTCTTCTTCGGCGCCGGCGCGGGGGGCTGAGCGGCACCATTCGGTCCGGCCGCGAAAGCACGCATCGCGAGGCCCTTGTCCGTCAGGCGCTTGGCGCAATTGTTCATCGTCGGACCGAGGCTGGCGGCCGGCATCGTCTTGGCCTGCGCCTGGACCGCCGTCTTGAGCTGCTCGTTGGAGATGCGCGCATCGAGCCGGCCGAGATAGAAGACCGACGCCGCCGTCGCCAGCTGACGCCTCGGCGGATCCTTTTCGGCGCGGGCGAAGACGTTCGCCGCCAGCAGGCAGCGCACATCCTCATCCACGCTTTGCGCCGCCACCGGCGCGGCGAAAGCAAGTGCTGCCAACGCCGCACCGATCATCACGAACTTCCGCGCCATGGCGCCGCCCCCCTGTCGATTCTTGTTAAATATATCCCAGGAGCACCAATAGCAGGACGATCAAAAGCACAAGCCCAAGACCGCCCGACGGCGCATATCCCCAACTGCGGCTGTGCCCCCAGGTGGGCAGCGCGCCGATCAGAACCAGGATCAGGATGACGATCAGGACCGTGCCGAGCATCGACATTTCTCGCGTGATTGCAGGCCCCTAACGGGTCGCGATCGGCACGGTTCCGGAAAATGGGCGTAACGCCGGGGGGACGGCCTGCGGATACCGGCGATCCCATCGCATCGCCGTGCGCCAACGGCCGTCATCCATCCGATTTGCGCGAAATCAATCGATCCGCATCAACGGGGTCTGACGCTGGACCTGACCGACCGCGCGCTGGATCGCATCATGCTCCGTATGCGAGCCCAGGTAATAAGCGAGCCGCCAGCCCGTCTCGCGCGATCCTCCCGTGGAAGCCGGTTCGACCGGGCCCAGCAGGTCGAGGAAATGATCGATATTCTGGGCGGAGGCCGCCGCAGCCTTTTCCGCGATCGCGTGGCGGATCGCGCTAGCCAAGGGCAGTCGTATCGGCATCTGCCGAAGCGTTCCTATCTCGATCATCTACCGAAAAATCCGCGCTACTCGACACTCCGCCCCCCAACCAAATCCCGGATCGTTTGTTCCGATGGCTCCGAATCGGCGATCTGATCGTCCGATAGGGGTGCGGCCAAGCTGTCGGATAGTGGTCGTCTAGCTAGCTAGATTCGGGCGTCGGCACGGGCCTATCAGACTCGCAGTACGAGTAGCTTCGCGTTCCGATTCTTCGTTTTGATCCGAGTATTTAGCGTAGCGTTGTATTGAGTTTTTGCCGCGCTCGCATTGACGAGTGGGGGGGGAGCTGGCGGGTCTGGTTGCCGATATTCGCTTGGGCGTGGGGCCGGGCGGATAGGACCAGGCCCGCCACGCGTGGCCGCGGCGCCCGGCGAGCTCAGGCCGCGGCATTCTCCTCGGGCGCGGTCGTCCAGCCGAGGCTGGGTATGGCGGCGGTGCGGCGACCGCGCAGATCGACCCGCAAGGCGAGATAATTCCTGCTCTCCATATAGCCCAGCAGGCGGCGCGTGCGGCCGATCGAGGCGGTGCCGTAGACGCGGGCAATCTCGGCATCCGATGGACAAGGCGCGCCCTCGCGCGCGGCGCGCGCGATCAGCATGAAGACGCCGAGCATGTCCTCGGGCACGCCGTCGGCCAGGCGCAAGGCCGCGGCCCAGCCATCATCGGCCAGATCCTCCGCGAACAACCCCGCGCGTGCAAGGGTAAGCCGGCGCGTGAAATCGGCCGGCGCGAGCGGTGGCTTGGCCACACCCTGCATTCGGCAGCGTATCGAGAAATCCTGAAACAATGCGCCGGGCGCGCGATGCTCGGCATCCGCGTCGGCGACGATGTCGCGCAGCACGGCGTCGATCGTCGGGCCGACATCCGGCACGTCTCCTCGCGGCTCCGCTTCGGCGACTGCGGCGTCCGGATCGGCTTCGTCGATCCGTTGGAGCAGACGCTCGACGGGCTCGACCGGCGGTGGCGGCGGCGGGGCGGGCGGCGCCTCCTCCAGCATGTCGAACAGCAAAGCCTGGGCATCGCCATGCGCGGGCAAGGGCTTGAGTCCCGGCGCGGCGCCGCGGCCGCCTGTATCCACCTCTCCGATCCGCACCAGCAGCGGCCGCCGCGCGATCGCCGGACCCAGCGCGAGGAACTGGCCGCGCTCCAGATCGCGAATCTGTTCCGCCTGGCGGCGCTCCATGCCGAGCAGGTCGGCGGCGCGCGCCATGTCGATGTCCAGAAAGGTACGCCCCATCAGGAAATTGGAAGCCTCGGCCGCGACGTTCTTGGCGAGCTTGGCGAGCCGTTGGGTGGCGATCACGCCCGCGAGCCCACGCTTGCGGCCACGGCACATCAGGTTGGTCATCGCCCCCAGCGAGACGCGGCGCGCCTCCTCCCCCACTTCGCCCGCGGCGGCGGGCGCGAACAATTGCGCCTCGTCGACCACGACCAGCACCGGATACCATTGGTCGCGCGGCGCATCGAACAGCCGGTTGAGGAAGGTGCCCGCACAGCGCAACTGCGCGTCGACCTCGAGTCCCTCGAGATTGAGCACGACCGAGACGCGATGCTCGCGCACGCGCGCGGCGATGCTGCCGGCCTCGGCCTCGGTATAATCCGCCGCCTCGATCACGAGATGGCCGAAGCGATCGGCGAGACTGACGAAATCGCCCTCCGGATCGATCACCACTTGCTGCACCAGTCCCGCGCTCTGTTCGAGCAGCCGGCGCAGCAGATGCGACTTTCCCGAGCCGGAATTGCCCTGGACGAGCAGGCGGCTCGCCAGCAATTCCTCAAGGTCCATCCCGGCGGAGCCTCCGCCGGTGCCCTGGCCCATGTCGATTTGGGTGGTCATCGCGCTTCCCTTTGGCGGAGCGAATCCGGGCACGGCAAGCGCTTCATTCAATCATAATGATAAAGCTTGATCCGCTGGATCGAATAGCCGTCGGGCGGCAGGCGCAGATGGCGCCCCTGATGGCTCTCGTCGCCGTTGAGGCGGCGCCCCGGCACCCAGCTCCCATCAACGAAATCGCCTTCGTCGATCCAGTCGATCCCGGTCGCGCCCTTGCCGTCGGCGGGTGCGAAGGTGATCGTCACGCCGCGCCCGGCGACGAGCAATTCATCATGCCCCATATCCATCACGATCGCGCCGTGCGTCTCGGGATGTTGCCGATCCTTCGGCGTCCAGGGATCGATGAAGCGGACAGTGAGCCGGTCGCCGCCCATCGTCACGCTCTGGTCGGCTAGGTCCGGCGTACCGTCGAACGCAACGGGTGCGCGGAAACCCGCGATACGCGCGCTGCCCTGCCGTTCCTGGATCATCGGCCAGAGCTTGCCGAGCATGAGATACAGATCGGCGAGCGGCTTGCCTTGCACAGGATCGAGGTTGTCGATCGAGAAGGGGCTGAATCCGAATGCGCCCAATTGCCCGATCGCGAACAAGGCGTTGGCGGGCGCTTCGGGCTTGCCCGCCTGATTGGCCTCGGGAATGAAGA
>Ga0207657_10001371_pt1 | contig 25987 bp, 25 predicted proteins | sample KBSC33metaG_FD_184316 | JGI IMG/M metagenome (GOLD analysis project Ga0207657, IMG submission 184316) | Corn rhizosphere microbial communities from Kellogg Biological Station, Michigan, USA - KBS C3-3 metaG (SPAdes) (version 2) | ecosystem: Host-associated > Plants > Roots > Rhizosphere > Soil ... | reverse complement strand
GCCTCGGCCCAGACCTTCGTCGACGGCTGGGTGCGCACCGGCGACCTGGCGAAGCTCGACGAGGAGGGCTTCTGCTACATCATCGACCGGGCCAAGGACATGCTGATCCGCGGCGGCGAGAACATCTACTGCGTCGAGGTGGAGAACGCTCTCTACGACCACCCGGCCGTGATGGACGCCGCGGTCGTCGGCATCCCGCACCGCACCCTGGGCGAGGAGCCGGGGGCGGTCGTGACCCTGAAGCCCAACATGCATGCGACCGAGGAGGAGCTGCGCGCCCACGTCGCCGAGCGGCTGGCGGCCTTCAAGGTGCCGGTGGCGATCAAGTTCTGGCGCGAGGTCCTGCCGCGCAACGCCAATGGCAAGATCATGAAGAACGAGCTCAAGAAGCTGTTCGTCGAAGAGCAGGCGCCGGCCTGAGGACCCGCGCCGACCTCCTGCTGGTCGCGCGCGGCCTCTTCGAGAGCCGCGCCAAGGCCCGCGCCGCGATCGAGGCGGGCGGGGTCATGGCCGACGGGCGCCCGGTGCTGAAGCCCGCCGAACTGCTGGCGGACGACGCGGTGATCGACGCCGCGGCGGCCCATCCGTGGGTCGGGCGCGGGGCGCTGAAGCTGGAGCATGCGCTGGGCGTCTGGCCGATCGCGGTCGAAGGCCGCGTGGTGCTCGACGTCGGCGCCTCCACCGGCGGCTTCACGGAGGTCTGCCTGGCGGCCGGCGCGCGCCGGGTCTACGCGCTCGACGTCGGTCGCGGCCAGCTCCACGCGAGCCTGAGGGGCGACCCGCGGGTGATCAGCCTGGAGGGCCGCGACGTCCGCAGCCTGACCGCCGGCGAGCTTGCCGAGGCGCCGCAGGTGGTCGTCTGCGACGTGAGCTTCATCGGCCTCGCCAAGGCGCTGCCGCCGGCGCTGGCTCTCGCCGCAGAGGGCGCGGACCTCGTCGCCCTGGTCAAGCCGCAGTTCGAGGTGGGGCCAGAGCGGGTCGGCAAGGGCGGCCTGGTCAAGGATCCGACCGCGCGCGCCGAGGCGCTGGCGGCGGTGGGGGCCTTCCTGGCCGGCGCGGGCTGGGCCGTACGGGCCTCGATCGACAGCCCGGTGGCCGGCGGCGACGGCAATCGCGAATACCTGCTCTGGGCGCAAAAGGAAGGGCCGCCCGCGGCGAGCGGACGGCCCTGACCTCCAACCGGATGGCTGGCTTAGTCGACGATGTGATAGCGGCCGCGATAGTCGGGGCAGACGCGGACGAAGCGGCTGTCGACGCGGCCGTCCGGCATGTAGACGGGGCTCTCGGCCACCGTGCAGCCGTCCCGCCCGCGGCGATCCTCGATCACCCGGAAGCGGGCGCCGTGACGGCCGTAGACCCAGACGCTCTCCCGCTCGGCGTAGCGCGGCGGCGGGCCGTCATAATAGGCGCCCTCGTAGGCTGGAGGCGGCGGGGGCGGCGGCGGTTCGGCATAGGCCGGGCCAGGCGGCGGAGGGGGCGGCGGCGGCGCGTCGGCGTAACGCGGCGCGGTGTTGCAGGCGGCCGTCGAGTGGCCGATGGCGGCGCCGGCGATCGCGCCCACGATGCCGCCCAGCAGCGAGCCGTCGCTGCGGTGGCCGCTGGCGGCCATCTGCGAACCGATCACCGCGCCGCCCGCGCCGCCCACCAGGGCGCCGGTGACGCCGCGGTTGCCGGCTTCGCGCTGGCACGGATCATAGCCGCCGCCATAGGGCTGGGCCGACGCGCTCGCGGCCAGGCCGAGCGCCGCCAGGCCGGCGGCAACCGCCAGCGCGCCCTTGGCGAAGGTCGAAGACTTGGTCATGGGTATCCCTCTCTCGAATTCTTGGAGCGGCCCTTCGGCGGCTTCGGGAATGGTTATGCTTCGGCAAAGCTGAACGGAAATTGAGTGGGCCGTTCATCTTCGTTCATCCCGCTTAACGCGCTCGCGCCAGGACGCCTTTCGAGCCCATGAAGCCGCATCCGCGACGCCATCGTCCGCCAGGCCGGCCGGCCCGCCCATCCGGGCCGCCCGTGGAGCTCACCATCGAGGCCGTGGGCGGCGAGGGCGACGGCCTGGCGGCGGGGCCCGCCTTCGTGCCCTTCACCCTGCCGGGCGAGCGCGTGCTGGCGGCGGGTCAGGGCGAGCGGCGCGAACTGGTCGAGGTCCTTGCGCCCAGCCCCGAGCGCGTCGAGCCGCCGTGCCCGCACTTCGGGACCTGCGGCGGCTGCGCCCTGCAGCACTGGGCGCACGCGCCGTACCTGACCTGGAAGGTCGAGCGGCTGGCCGCGACCCTGGCGCGCCAGCGGATCGAGACCGAGATCCTGGCGCCCTTCGCGGCCGCGCCGCAGACCCGCCGACGGGTGGCGCTGCATGCGCGGCGCGGCGACCGCGAGGCCGCGCGGCTGGGCTACAAGGCGCGCAAGTCCTGGGACCTCGTCGACATCGCGGTCTGCCCGATCTCCGATCCGGCGATCCAGGCGGCGATTCCGGCGCTGAAGCGGCTCGCCGCGCCGCTGTTCGAGCACCCGAAGTCCGCGCCCACCCTGCACGTCACCCTGACGCCGAGCGGGCTGGACGTGGACATCTCCGGCGTCGAGCGGAAGTCGGGCGGCCTGTCCGCCGACGCGCGCGTGCGACTTGCCGAGCGCGCGGCGGACGCCGATTTCGCGCGAGTGACCCTGGACGGGGAGGTCGCCTATCTCGCCAGGCTCCCGCAGGTGCGTCTCGGCCCCGCGGTGGTCTCGCTCCCGCCCGGCGGGTTTCTGCAGGCGACGCCGCAGGCCGAAGCGGCGATGGCCGCCTTCGTGGCCTCGGAAGCCGCCGGGGCGACGCGCATCGCCGACCTCTATTGCGGCGTCGGCACCTTCACCTTCCGCCTGGCGCAGATCGGCCAGGTCCACGCCGCCGATTTCGCGCCGGACTCCATCCGGGCCCTCAACGGCGCGCTGGCCGCTGCGCCCGGGCTGCACGGCGTCAGGGCGGAAACCCGCGATCTCGTGCGTCGGCCCGTATTGGCCGAGGAGCTGAGGAAGACCGACGTCGCCGTCTTCGATCCGCCCCGCGCCGGCGCTGCCGAACAGACGGCCGAGCTCGCCCGCTCGGCCGTCGCCCGCGTCATCGGCGTCTCCTGCAACCCCGCGACCTTCGCCCGAGACGCCCGCGCCCTGATCGACGCCGGCTTCACCCTCGACCGCGTCCTGCCCGTCGACCAGTTCCTCTGGTCCCCGCACATCGAGCTCGTGGGCGTGTTCAATCGCTAGGGCACCTCTCAGATTTTTGGGAAAGGAAGCGTCGTCATCCGAACAGGTCGATCTGGTCGCCGGCTTTCGGCGGGACGTGGAATTGGGTGAGGTCCAAGGGCGGGAGCTTGCCGCCCAGGCCGTAGCGGACCTTGGCTGTGGCGAAGCGGCGGGACATCAGGGCCGCGATCGGGCCTTCGCCCTTCATCCGCTTGCCCCACTGGCTGTCATAGGTCTTGCCGCCGCGCATCTGGCGGACCAGCGACATGACACGGGACGCCCGATCGGGGTGGTCGGTCGCCAGCCACTCCTGGAACAGCTCGGCGATCTCCATGGGCAGGCGCAGGGCCACATAGCCCGCGCCTTGCGCCCCGGCCGCGGCCGCGCTTTCCAGAACCGCTTCCATCTCGTGGTCATTCAGGGCCGGGATGCAGGGGGCGAACATCACCACGGTCGGCACGCCGGCATCCGCCAGGCGGCGAACCGCGTCCAGCCGCTTGCCGGGCGTGGCGGCGCGCGGCTCCATGGAGCGGGCGAGCTTGCGGTCCAGCGTGGTGATCGAGATCGCCACCCGGGCCAGGTTCTTCTCGGCCATCGGCGCCAGCAGGTCGAGGTCGCGCAGGATCAGGGCGGACTTGGAGATCACCGTGAAGGGGTGATTGAACCGCGACAGCACCTCGATCACCTGCCGGGTGATCCGCAGGCGGCGCTCCTGCGGCTGGTACGGATCGGTGTTGCCGCCGATGTGGATCACCTCGGGGAGGTAGCTCCGCTTCGACAGCTCCCGCTCCAGCAGTCGCGCGGCCTCCGGCTTGAAGAACAGCTTGGATTCGAAGTCGAGGCCAGGCGACAGGCCCATGTAGGCGTGCGCGGGTCGGGCGTAGCAGTAGATGCAGCCGTGCTCGCAGCCGCGATAGGGGTTGATGGAGGCGGAGAAGCCCACGTCGGGGCTGTCGTTGTGGGTGATGATCACCTTCGCCTTCTCCGGCGAGACCGTCGTCGTAAGCTGCACGGGCTCGACGTCGTCCGGCGTCCAGCCATCGTCGAAGGCCTCGCGCACCTGGCTCTCGAATCGCCCGGTGGCGTTGGTGCGCGCGCCACGGCCCCGAATGGCGCCTGGGATCTGCTGGGTGAAGGTGGTCACCAGCCAAGACTAGCCAGCCGAAGAGAACAGAACAAGAACCAATTGACCTTGGGCATGAGGCTGCGCTTGGTGCGGGCATGCTCAGCGTGATCGTGGAGACCGGCGACGCCGGTGATCGGCTGCCGGCCCTGTTGGCGGCTTTGACCTCGGCGGCCGTAGACGGCCTGGTCCGCGAGGTGCTGATCGCCGGCGGCGGCCCGCCGGGGCTGCTGGAAGTCCTGCGCGAGGAGACCGGCGCGGACCTCACGGCGGATCTGGCCTCGGCCATCGCCGCGGCGCGCTCGGAGCGGCTCCTGGTGGCGCCCGCCGCAATCCGCTTGCGGCCGGGGTGGCTGGAGGCGCTGGGTCGCCACCTGCGCAGCGGCGGCGGCGATGCGCTGATCGTGGGCGAGGGCGGAGCGCTTTCCGGCCGCAGCTACGGCCTGCTGATCGGACGCAGCGTCGCGGGGGCCCTAATGCATCCCGACTTGAAGCGTCTGCGCGGCGAACTGGGGCGCAGGGCGGCGCGGCTGGCCTAGGTCGAGCCGGTCGTCGATCACCTTCTCGCCCAAGGCCAGTGCGTCCAGGCTCGGCGAGGCCTCGCCCCACATCTTGCGATAGGTCCAATAGCCGGCCAGGACGCGCTGCACGTACATCCGCGTCTCGCGGGCCGGCAGGCTTTCCATGAACATCAGGCTGTCGGTGTCGTCCCCGAGCGTCTGGACCGTCTTGGCGATGGTCGCCGGCCCACCGTTGTAAGCCGCGACCGCGCGCACCAAGTCATGGCCGACGCCGCGTTCCAGCAGCCAGGTGAAATAGTCCTGCCCGACCCGCAGGTTGTAGGCCGGGTCGAACAGCGGCGTGCGGTCGGTCTTCAGCTTGTCGTCGCCGGCCGCGCGGGCCGCGGCCTCCGGCATGAGCTGCATCAGGCCGGTCGCGCCCACGGGCGAGACGGCCTGCGGATTGAACCGGCTCTCCTGGCGGACCAGGGCGTAGACCAGGGCTTTGTCGATGGTGAAGCCGTCGCGGGGCGCGAGCTCGGGCGTCGGATAGTCCAGGTCGGCGCTGGCGGGCGGACTGGCGCGGTCGGCGAGCGAGGTGCCCATGGCGAGTGTCAGCGCCTTCCACTTCGCCTGCTCGTCCGGCGTACGGGCGAGCGCCATGCCGGCGCGCAGCTCCTGGATGGCGTCCGAGCCGCGGCCGATCTGCGCCAGGGCCGCTGCGCGGTGGGCGCGCGGGTCTGTGGCGACGAACTGGGCGAGGTCGGTCTGGCTCGCGGTGGCGGCTTGGGTCGTATAGGCGGCGAGCAGGAGCTGGCCTACGCGGTCGTCGGAGGCTGCGGCGAGGGCCTGGTCGGCGAGCCTGAGCTGACGGGCCGCCAGCATGCCGTAGAAGGTCTCGGTGTTGCGCGCCGCGGCGCGCAGGTACTGCGCCGAGCCCTGCACGTCGTTCTGAGCTTCGGCGGACCGCGCGGCCCAATAGGCGGCGCCGGACTGCAGCCAGGCGTCGCACTCACCGTCGCGGGCGAGGTCGGCAAAGGCCGTGCGCGCCCGGTCGTAGGACTTCAGCCGGTAAGCGGCCAGGCCTTCGATCCAACGGTCGCCGGACGCCGAGGCCAGCTTCAGGGCCTGCCGCAGGTCGCCGTCGTAGAAGGCCTCGCGGCCTCTGCGCGCTTTTGCGGAAAGCACCGGATTGGCGACCGCCGGGCCGTCGGAGAGCGCGATCAGCGGGCGCGGGGCGTCTGCGGCGGGATCGGTCTTGCGCTTGGCGGCCAGGGCGAAGATGCGGTCGGCGACCGGCAGGTCGCGGAACTTGGCAAGCCAGTTGGAGAGTTCGTCGAAGGCCGCCACGTGCTGCGTCGGGTGCATCAGCTCATGGAACGACAGGTAGCCCAGCAGCGAACGGTCCTTGACTGTGGCCGTCTGCATCTCGGCGTCGATGAAGTCGCCGCGCTGGGTGGCGTCGAAGGCCGCGGCATAGGCCTTGGCGTCGTCGCTGGAGAGCGCCTGGGGCGCTTCCGCCCAGGCCGAGGCGGGGGCGATGAGGGCGGCGGAGCAGGCGAAGGCGAGAGCCCCGACCCGCAGGCGCTTGTTCAGCGTCATGCGTCTCTCTCCGCGCGGGCCCGTCTGACGCGAGCGATGCGCGATCCTCTTCTCGAAGCCCCCAACAGCCAGGGTTAGGCGGGACGATCCTGCCGATCAAGTCTTTCCGTAAGGGTAAGAAGGTCCGACCAGGCGCGTTTCTTCGCCGCGGGCTGTCGCAGCAGAAACGCGGGGTGCAGCGTCGGCAGGGCGGGCAGCTCAAGGTTTCCGTCGCTCGCGCGCCACTCGAACCAGCGTCCCCTGAGCGACAGGATGCCCTCATCCTTCTTGAGCATCGCCTTGGCCGAGGCGCCCCCGGCCAGGAGCAGCATCTGCGGTTTCACAAGCGCGATGAGACGCTCGACGAAGGGGGCGCAGACCGCCTGTTCGGCGGGCGTGGGCGTGCGGTTCCCCGGCGGTCGCCAGAAGACAGTGTTGGTGATCAATACGCGGTCCGCCAGCCCCGCGGCGCCCAGCATGCGGTCGAGGAGTTGGCCCGCGCGCCCGACAAACGGCTTGCCCTGCCGGTCCTCTTCCTGGCCCGGCCCCTCACCGATGACCATCAAGGCGCCGGCCGGGTCGCCGCGATAGACCACTGCCTGGGAGGCGGCGCCCTCGAACTTCAGCGCGCAGCCGTCGAACCCGGAAATGGCTTCGACCAAGGCTTCCAGGGTGTCGGCCGCGGCGGCGAGTTCGCGCGCCTGGGCGACGGCGCTGGAGATGTCCGGCTCCCTCTGCCGGCCAGGGACCGGCGCAGGCGCGGCGGCGGCCTTGCGCTCCGGCGCTCGCGGGGGCGCGATCTGGCCCGCCGCGATGCGGTCGGTCGGCTCTTCCAGCAGCATGGCGTCCACGCCGCCGTCCGCCCAGAAGGCGAGCAGGGACTCCGAGAGCCGGGCGGCAGACTCGTTGGCGGCGGGCATCGCCTCAAGTCTTGGCGGCTGGCGGCGGGCCTGTCATCCGCCGATTGCGCCTGCGCTTGCGTCGTAAGCTTGCTTCAGAGGCCGGAGAGGTCCTGAATGGGCGCAACGAGACAAGACCCGGGAGGTCGCGATGCACGACGGTTCGGTGGACCTGAAGGCCGAGGCGCGGGCGCGCATCTACGCGCAACCGATCGAGGCGGTGGACCCGGCCCAGCCGGACCTGTTCGCCCAGGACAGCTTCTGGCCGATCTTCGAACGGCTGCGGGAGGACGACCCGGTCCATCACGTCGTCTCGCCGGACTACGGGCCGTTCTGGTCGATCACCCGCTGGAACGACATCATGGCCGTGGACTCCAACCACGGCGCCTTCTCGTCCGCCGACGGCATCACCCTGCAGAGCCTGGAATCCAAGGCCGAGCAGGCCCGGCGCGGGACCCGGCCGAGCTTCATCTCCATGGATCCGCCGCGCCACGACGAGCAGCGCAAGACGGTGAGCCCGGTGGTCGCGCCCTCCAACCTGCAGGTGCTGGGCCCGGTGATCCGCGAGCGGGCGGGCCAGATCCTCGACCGCCTGCCGATCGGCGAGGAATTCGACTGGGTGGAGAACGTGTCGAAGGAGCTCACCGCCATGACCCTGGCGACGCTCTTCGACTTCCCGCAGGAGGAGCGCGGGCTGCTGCCCTACTGGTCGGACATGATGACCAACGCGCCGGGCCATGGTCCGGTGAAGAGCTGGGAGCACAAGCGCGAGGTGCTGGACGAAATGGTCGCCCGCTTCGTGGGCCTGTGGAACGAGCGGGTGAACGCGCCGCCGGCCGGCGACCTGATCTCGATGCTGTGCCACGGCGCCTCGACGCGCGACATGGACCGCGCCGAATATGCGGGCAACCTCGGCCTCCTGATCATCGGCGGCAACGACACGACCCGGAACACGATCTCCGGCTCGGTCTACGCGCTCAACAAGAACCCGCGGGAATACGACAAGCTGCGGGCCGATCCAGCGCTGATCCCCTCGATGGTCTCGGAGACGATCCGCTGGCAGACGCCGCTCGCCCACATGGCGCGCACCGCGACGGTGGACACCGAGGTCGGCGGCAAGACCATCAAGGCCGGCGACCGGGTGGTGATGTGGTATGTCTCCGGCAACCGCGACGCCTCCATGGTCGAGGAGCCCGAGAGCTACCGGATCGACCGCGAGCGCCCGCGCCAGCACATGTCGTTCGGCTTCGGGATCCACCGCTGCGTCGGCAACCGGCTGGCCGAGCTGCAGCTCACCATCATCTGGGAAGAGATCATGAAGCGCTTCCCGTCGATCGACCTGGTGGCGGAGCCGACGCGGACGCATTCGATCTTCGTGAAGGGCTACGAGACCCTGCCGGTGATGATCCCGCGCCGCCACTAGCGGCCCTCGACCGGCCCGCGAGGCTCTGCGAACCTGCGCCCTTCGGAGTCGGGGAGGCTGTATGTCGTTGAAACTTGCTATGGCGGCGCTGGCCGCGCTGACGCTCAGCGCCTGCGCCACGCCCAGTTCCGCGCCGGTCGCTCCCGTGACCTATAGCGGTACGCCGCAGGAGCAGTGGGCGCAGGGCCAGAAGGCCTATGAGGCCTGGAGCGCCGCACGGCCCGGCTGGACCACCACCGCCAGCGGCCTGCAATATCACCGCGACAGGGCCGCGCCGGCCAGCGCCGCGAAGCCCGCGCCCGGCGCGACGGTCACCATCCAGTACGTCGGCAGGTTCATCGACGGGCGGGTTTTCGACTCGTCGCGCGAGCGCAACGAGCCCGCGACCTTCCCGCTAAACCGGCTGATCAAGGGGTGGCAGGAGGGCGTGCCGATGATGCGCGTCGGCGAGACCTGGAGCTTCGTGATCCCGGCCTCGATCGCCTATGGCGACCGCTCCGACCGTGGCCCGATCCCACCTGGCAGCACGCTGCTGTTCGAGATCGAGCTGATCGCCATTCCCGCGGAAGGCGACTAGGTCATCCGCATCCAGAAGCTCGCGCCGTAGAGGTCGAGCTCGGCCATCGGTCCCTTGCGTAGGATGGCGTCCGCATGGGCCCGTAGGTCGGGGTCGCGGCCGACGAACCAACTCGGGAACAGGATCTCGAACCGCTGCGATCCGAACAGCAGGGCGGTGGCCAGCAGGTACTGCTCGTTCCAGAGCCTGGGCACGTGGCCTGAGATATAGTCGTCGGGCAGGTAGATGTCGTGGATGTGTACGATCACGCCGGGCTTCAGTCGGGGCAGGATATCGAGGAAGAAGACCGTGACGTCCGAGTTCTGGAACGCGCGGTGGGAGGAATCCAGGAAGCAGACGTCGCCGGGATCGAGGGCCTCGAAGACGCGCAGGTCGCAGCGCTCGAGCGGCTGGCGGATCACTGCGTCGCAGAGCTGGTCGATCTCGTTGCGCGGCTGCGGGTCGATGGAGGTCAGGTGCGTGCGCAGGCGATAGCGGCCGACCGCGCGCCGCGCGTACTTGGTCGACACGCCGGAACCGACTTCGACCATACGCGCCGCGTTCTGTTGGCGCAGCATGCCGGTCAGCGCGATGGCGTCGAGCGGCGAGAACCAGGCGTTCAGCCAGAACGGCGTGGGCGTGTCGTAGGTCCCGCCCGGCGGCACGTCGGCGAAGTCCTCAGAAAGGTCCGCAAGGCTGTTGAGGAAGGCTCCGTAGCGATCTCGGCCCGCGCCGATCAGCGCCGCCAGTTCCGGATGCGCCGGCCGGCCGGCGCCATAGCGGATCTGCGCGCGATAGGAATAGTCGACGATCTTGAAGTCCAGGCGGGCGGTCTCGGTCGAGAAGACGCGATTCGCGAGCGGCTCCCTGAGCGCGGCGCGCGCATAGGCCGCCTGCGCCGCTGCGGCGTGTCCTGCGTCGCGAAGCGCCACCGCCAGGTCGGCCCAGGCTTCCGCAGACGCGTCGGCTTCGGCGCCGGCCGTGATCTCGGCGACGCCCTCTTCGGCGCGGCCCAGCTTGCAGAGCGCGATCCCATGCAGCCGCCGTGCGAGCGCATGGCCCGGATCGGCCGCCAGGATGCGCCCGAAGGTGATCTCGGCATGGTTCAGCAGATGGTCCCGCAGCCAGCCCAGCCCCTGCTGGAGCTGGACCTCGTGCGGGCCGGGCGGCGCATCGGGCATGGACCCTAGGCGAGGCCCTTGTTCGGGTTGATCAGGTACTTCTCGCCGGTCGCGCGCCTGTTGTAGGCGGCGATGACCTCGGGGTTCAGCGCCTCGGCCAGGCTGATCTCTGCCGTGTAGTGGCTGGCGAAGGTGGTCTTGAGTTCGTCGGCGACGCGCTGGCGCAACCGCTGCGTCTCGGCCGGCGCGACCTTCATCAGGAAATAGGTGAGCAGCCAGCCGCCAACGCCCCAGGACATGCCGTAGCTGCGCACCAGCTCGGTCGGGCCGGTGTCGAGGCCGCCGTAGATGTAGACTTGCTTGTGGGTCGCCGAGCCGTAGCGGCTGTAGACGGCGGCCTTGCGGTTAAGCGCAACCTCCATGGCGCCCAGGATCTGGCTGGTCAGCTTCCCGCCGCCGATGGCGTCGAAGGCGAGCGTGGCGCCGGTCTCGGCCAGCGCGTCGGTCAAGTCGGCCACGAAGCCGGGCGAGGTCGAGTCCAGCACGTGTTTCGCGCCGATGCCGGTCAGGATCTTCGCCTGCTCGGCGCTGCGCACGATGTTGACCAGCGCCACGCCGTCCTTGAGGCAGATCTTCTGCAGCATCTGGCCGAGGTTCGAGGCCGCGGCGGTGTGGACCAGCGCGGTGTGCCCCTCGCGGCGCATGGTCTCGACCATGCCGAGCGCGGTCAGCGGATTGACGAAGCAGGAGGCGCCGTCGACGGCTGTCGCGCCGGGCGGCAGGACCAGCGCGTCGGCCGCCTTGAGGGTGCGGTACTGGGCGTACATCGCGCCGCCGATGCCGGCCACCAGCTTGCCGAGCAGGGCCTGGGCGGCGGGGTCAGAGCCGGCCGCGACCACCGTGCCGGCGCCTTCGTTGCCGACCGGCATGGACTGGTCGATCCGCGCCGCGAGCGCCGGCAGGAAATGCTTCGGAACGCTGGCGGTGACGACCGGTCCGTCCGACGCCCTGGCCGTGGACATGTCGGCCGCGCTCAGCAGCAGGCCGAGGTCCGACGGATTGATGGGCGAGCCTTCGACGCGGACCAGGATCTCGTCCGGCGCGGGATCGGGAATATCGACCTTGGCCAGGGACAACTCGAGCTCGCCGCTGGACTTGATCAGCGAGCGCAGTTGCAGGCCGGAGCCCGGATTTCCGTTGGCCATGTTGGTTTCCCTCGTCCGCCGTTGAAGCGGGCCGACAGAACCGCTTTGCGGGCCTGGGGGCAATACGAGAAGGCCTCGCGGCGCGATCAGCGGCGCTGGCGGCCGATCCGGTCTAGAGTGGTGTGATGAACGACACGATCCCGCAAGGCGCGCGGACAGCCCCGTCCACCGCGCGCAACCGACAGCCGATTCTCGACGTGCTCGCGCCGCGGCTGCCCGACAAGGCCCGCGTGCTGGAAGTCGCGAGCGGGGCCGGAGAACACGCCATGTTCCTGGCCGCCGCCTTGCCCCCCGTGCGCTGGCAGCCCACGGACCGGGACGCCGACGCGCTGGCGAGCATCGCGGCCTGGCAGGCCTCGGCGCGGCTCCCAAACCTCGCGCCGCCGCTTCGGCTCGACGCGGCGGACCTCGCCACCTGGCCGGCAGGGCCGTTCGACGCGGTCGTCTGCATCAACATGGTCCACATCTCGCCCTGGGCCGCGACGGAAGGCTTGATGGCCGGGGCGGGGCGAGTGCTGACGTCCGGCGGGCGGCTGTTCCTCTACGGGCCGTTCCTGGAGGCCGACGTCGAGACGGCGCCCAGCAACCTCGCGTTCGATCAGAGCCTGAAGAGCCGCGACCCGGCTTGGGGACTCCGCGACCTGGCGGAGGTCACGGCGCTCGCGCACGCGAACGGGTTGGGGTTCGCTGAGCGGATCGCGATGCCGGCCAATAACCTCGTGGTGATGTTCGAGAAGCGCGCTTAGGACTTCTTGAGATCCGGCCGGGCGGCCAGGAAGGCGGCGCGTTCGGCGGCGCTCAGCACCTTGCCGGGCTTCTGCCGCGAAACCCGCGGCGTGGGCGGGGCGTAGACGCCGGCGGGGGACGAGCCGCCCTTGAGGTCCGAAAGACGTTTGGGCGGGGGCTTCATCGGCGGTCCTAGCGCTTGCGGAAACGTTGAGCCTCGGCCGCCAGGGACGTGGCCCAGGGGTCGGGCCGATCGTCGTCCGGCTGGAAGGGTAGCGAGCCGGCTACGCCGCGAAGCGCGAGCCAGAGTTGCTGGTTGAAATGGCCGAGGGTGCGCAAGGGCCGGCGCTTGTCGTCCGTGACGTCCCACCCCTCCGCCTCGAAAGCCGCGACCTGCGCGGCCACCGGCAGCCGCTCGACGCCATCCCAGCCGGCGGGACGCGCCTGAGCCTCGGCCTGGTCGGCCGTGAGGCCGAAGTTCTTCAGCGAGCAATCGTCGATCTCGGGATGTTCCGCGCGGGCGGCCGGCTCGGCGAACTCGCGCTTCAGGAGCGCCCGGTATTCGAGGTCGGCGACGCCGGGCAGGTCGATCAGGCGGCGGAGGTTGGGCATCACCCTGGCCTAGCGCGGTTTGCCGCCGCAGGGTGGAAAAAAGGCGAGGGGCCTGTCGGAACGCGCGGCGCCGGTGCGTCCTTTGGCCACGAAAACCTCAAGGAGGACGCCATGCCGAAGATCCATCCGTTCCTGTGGTTCGACAACCAGGCCGAAGAGGCCGCCAACTTCTATGTGTCGATATTTCCCAATTCGAAGATCCTGAATGTCATGAGGAATCCGGGAAGCGCGCCAGGGCCGGAGGGTTCGGTGCTGACGGTGGACTTCGAACTGGACGGCGCTCGCGTCACGGCGCTGAACGGCGGCCCGAACTTCACCTTCTCCGAAGCGGTCTCCTTCGTCGTCGACTGCGAGGACCAGGCGGAGGTCGACCACTACTGGGACAGGTTGCTGGACGGCGGCACGCCCAGCCAGTGCGGTTGGCTGAAGGACCGGTTCGGGTTCTCCTGGCAGGTGACGCCCAGGCAGATCTTCGAGACCATCGGCGGCCCTGACCCTGCCGGCCGCGAGCGGGCGATGGCGGCCATGATGCAGATGACCAAGCTCGACGTCGCCAAGCTGGAGGCCGCCTACGCCGGCAAGGCCGCCGCCTAACGGAACAGCGACAGGTCTACCGCGTCGCCCATCACTCGGTAACCGGCGTCGTTCGGGTGCAGCCAGTCGCCCGACTGCAGGTCGGCGCGCATCCGCTCGGCCCGCGCCGGATCGCGTATGGCGGCGTCAAGATCGATGACCGCGTCGAACTCGCGGCTCGTGCGCATCCAGCGGTTGACCGCCTGGCGCGCGGCTTCTCCGGGCTCGCTGAAGTAAGCGGCGCCGCCGTACGGCAGGATTGTCGCACCGATCATCTTGAGCCCGTGGGCGTGGCCCCTGGCGATGAGCTGGCGGTAGCCGCCGATCAGGGCCTCGGCCGTCGGCGGGTTGGTCTTGCTGGCGCCAAGGTCGTTGACACCCTCCAGCACGATCACGTGGGTCGCGCCGGGAACCGAGAGCACGTCGCGGTCGAAGCGGGTGAGCGCGCTCTGCCCGAAAATCGCAAGACCGCCGTCGCTCAGCACGCGATTGCCGCCAATCCCTGCGTTGACGACCCCGACCGGCCGTCCCGGCCACTTGGCGGAAAGGCGCTCGGCCAGGCGGTCCGGCCAGCGGCGGTTGGCGCCTGTGGTCGAGGTGAACCCGTCGGTGATGGAATCGCCGAACGCCACGATCACCGGCCCCGTCCGCCCGGCGTTCTCCACCTCCACGCCGGAGAGAAAGGCGCGGAAGGTCTCTGGGCCGGAGACCGGGCCCGCATCCCGCGTAGCGTCGCCGGGCGAGACCTGGACGAACTCGGAGCCGCTCATGTGACAGGTGCAGCCGTGGGTGTCGCCCGGCAGATAGAGGCTGATCCGCAAGCGGGAGAGCGCTTTGGTCGGCAGCGCCACGGGATCGCTCACCAACGGCGCGCCGGGCGGGATGGTCGCGTTCGCCGCCCCGGAGAAGGCGAGTGGGCGCTCGCTGCCGGGCGCAAGCGAGCCGTCCTTGTTCAAAACTGCGATGCGCGCGGCCCCGACCGCCAGGGGCCGGGCGCCGTACTCGTTCGTCAGGCGCACGCGCAGCCGCTGCCCGCCGGCGCTGAGGCGGACGACCTGCACGAGGGTCTGATTGTTGAACGTGGGCGTGCCGAGCCGCGGGGCGTTCGGCGGAGCCGTCAGCGGCGGCGCGGGCGAGGCGCCCCAGCTGCCGATCCAGCGGGCGCCGGCGGCCTGCGCCTGCGACCCCGCAAGCGCGAGCGCGCAGGCCAAAGTGAGCAGACGCATGACGATTCCCCCAGAACGCATTCGACGGCTTTTCCTTGACCGCCGCTAGGTGACCTTCCGATAAGTCCGCCAAGTGATCAACGGAGCATCGGGGCACATGAGCGAAGAGGCCAACCCAGCCGAAGAACGCGAGGCGATGGAATATGACGTCGTCATCGTCGGCGCGGGGCCGTCGGGGCTGTCGGCCGCGATCCGCCTGAAGCAGCTCGCCCAGGCCGCGGGTTCCGAGATCTCGGTGGCGGTCCTCGAAAAAGGCTCCGAGGTGGGCGCGCACATTCTGTCCGGCGCCATCATCGACCCCAAGGGAATCTCCGAGCTCTTCCCCGACTGGAAGGCGATGGGCGCGCCGCTGGAGACCCCGGTCACCGAGGACCGGTTCGTGTTGCTGGGCCCGCAGGGTTCGGCCGATCTGCCGATGTTCGGCATGCCGGGCCTCATGCACAATCATGGCAACTACATCGCCTCGCTGGCCAATGTCTGCCGCTGGCTCGGCCAGCAGGCCGAGGCGCTGGGCGTCGAGGTCTATCCGGGCATGGCGGCCTCCGAGCCCGTGTTCGATGAAGCGGGCGCGCTCAAGGGCGTGGTCGCCGGCGTCTTCGGCATCGACAAGGCCGGGAACAAGGGACCTGACTACCAGCCTGGCATCGAGCTGCACGGCAAGTACGTCTTCATCGGCGAGGGCGTGCGCGGTTCGCTCTCCAAGCAACTGCGCGACCGCTACAGCCTGGCGGAGGGCTGCGATCCGGAGAAGTACGGCATCGGCCTGAAGGAGATCTGGCAGGTGCCGGACGAGGTCTTCACGCCCGGCCTGGTGCAGCACACCGTGGGCTGGCCGCTGGACGACAAGACCGGCGGCGGCAGCTTCCTCTACCATTTCGGCGACAACTACATCGCCCTCGGGTTCGTGGTGCACCTCAATTACAAGAACCCCTGGCTGTCGCCGTTCGACGAGTTCCAGCGCTTCAAGCACCATCCGGAGATCGCCAAGTTCCTGGAGGGCGGCAAGCGGATCGCCTACGGCGCGCGCGCGATCTCCGAGGGCGGCTTGCAGTCGGTTCCCCGGCTGTATTTCCCCGGCGGGGTCCTGCTGGGCGACAGCGCCGGTTTCGTGAACGTGCCGCGCATCAAGGGCAGCCACAACGCGATGAAGAGCGGCATGATGGCCGCCGAGGCCGCCTTCGCCGCCATCCAGGCCGGCCGCTCCTGCGACGACCTCGTCGAATACGAAGAAGCCTACCAGGCGTCCTGGGTGCGCAAGGAGCTGAACGTCGTCCGAAACGCCAAGCCGATCCTGTCGAAATTCGGCACCATCCTGGGCGGCGCGATCAGCATGTTCGACATGTGGTGCACGAGCCTGCTCGGCGGCTTCTCCTTCTTCGGGACGATGCATCACGGCAAGAACGACGCGGACTCCACGGGCCTGGCCAAGGACTACGAGCCGATCGTCTATCCGAAACCGGACGGCGTGCTGTCCTTCGACAAGCTGTCCAGCGTGTTCCTGTCCAACACCAATCACGACGAGAACCAGCCGGCGCACCTGAAACTGCGCGACCCGGCGGTGCCGATCTCGATCAACCTGCCGAAGTATGGCGAGCCGGCGCGCCTCTACTGCCCCGCCGGGGTCTATGAGGTGCTCTACGACGACAAGGGCGAGAACCCGAAGTTCCAGATCAATTTCCAGAACTGCGTCCACTGCAAGACGTGCGACATCAAGGATCCGTCGCAGAACATCGTCTGGACGACGCCGCAGGGCGGGGATGGCCCCAATTATCCCAACATGTGAACCCGCGGGTTTGTGACAGCACGCCGCCTTGCCGCAGCCATCCTTAGGGCCGAAGGTCGAACCATGCGCCTTTCTCTGCTGCTGACTGTCGCCCCGCTCGTGCTGCTCGCCGCCTGCGCCACCGCGCCAGTCGGCCAGAAGGCTGCGGCTCCGTCACCCAATTATCTGGCGGACGACGTCTCGTCCTACGGCATGTTCCTGGCTGGCGAGTCGGCGCTGAACAACGGCAAGAGCGCCGACGCCGCGCGGTTCTTCGACCGGGCTCGTCTCGAGACCGGTGACCCGATGATCGCCGAACGCGCCTTCACCGCCGCGGTCCTGGCCGGCGAGATCGACCGGGCCGCCGCCCTTGCGCCCACCGGCGACGACGCGTCGGAGGCGTCCAAGCGGCTGGGCAAGCTGGTGGTGGCCGTCGAAGCCATGGCGGACGGCAAGGGCAAGGAGGCCAAGGCGCTGCTGGCCAACGACAGCATCGCCTTCCCGCACAAGCCGGCTGCGGTCCTGCTGGCCCCGTGGGCGGCGGCGGAGGCGGGCGACGTGGAGGGTTCCCTCGTCCGGCCGCAGGTCCGCGGCGACCGGCTCGTCGATTATTTCGGCCAGCTCGGCCAGGCCGCGCTCTTCGAGCGCGCCAAGCGCTATGGCGAGGCCGAAACCGACTACAAGGCCGCGGTCTCGGTCAGCAATCCCACCGAGATGGCGGTGATCGGCTACGGCGAATTCCTCGAGCGGCGCGGCCGGCGCGTGGACGCGCTCGCGCTCTATGAGCAGCACCTTGCCCGCGAGCCCGGGAGCGTGGCGGTGAAGGCCGCCAAGGCGCGCGCCGCGGAGGGCAAGGTCACGCCGCCCATGATGACCATCCGGCAGGGCGCGGCCCAGGCCCTGCTGGCGCCCGCCGCGACGATGATCGCGGCCAAGCAGACGCAGTTGTCGCTCGCCTACCTGCGCCTCGTCCTGCGCCTGGATCCGCAGCGGGACGAAGCGTGGGTCATGGTCGGCGACCTGATGCAGGGCGCCGGCGACATCGATTCCGCGCGCGCCGCGTACAGCCATCCCAAGCCCGGCTCGACGGAGTATTCGACGGCCCAGGCCAAGCTCGCCTGGACCTACCAGGCGAACGACGACAAGGAGACCGCGCTGAAGCTCGCGCGGGGGGCCGCCGCCTCGGGCGACCTCGACGCGCGGGTGACGTTGGCCGACCTGCTGCGCTCGGACGAGAAATACACCGAGGCCGCCGAGGTCCTGACGGGCGTCATCGCGCAATCGAAGACGCCGGACTGGCGGCTGCTCTACGCCCGCGGGGTCTGCTACGAGCGGATGAACCGCTGGCCCGAGGCGCAGGCCGACCTGCAGGCGGCGCTGAAGGAGCGGCCGGACGAGCCGGAGTTGCTGAACTACCTGGGCTATTCCTGGATCGACCGCGGCGAGCACCTCAAGGAAGCCATGGCCATGGTGGAGAAGGCCGTGGGAGCCAATCCGCGGTCGGGCGCGATGGTCGATTCGCTGGGCTGGGCCTATTACCGGCTGGGCGACTACAAGCAGGCGGTCCAGAAGCTGGAGGAAGCCGTCGAGCTCGAGGCCGGCGACCCCGAAATCAACAACCATCTGGGCGACGCCTACTGGAAGGTCGGCCGCCGTGACGAGGCGCAGTTCCAGTGGCGCCGCGTGTTGACACTGAAGCCCGACGACAAGATCAAGCTGAGCGCCGAGACTAAGCTCGCTTCGGGGCTCGGGCCGGACGGCCCCGCGCCCAAGCTCGCCGACAAATAGCCGTGGGGCGGACGGCGTTCGCCCCGGCCAAGGTCAACCTCTTCCTGCACGTGGGCGCGCCGGAGGAGGGCGGCTTCCACCCGCTCTGCAGCCTGATGGCCTTCGCCGACTTTGGCGACCTGGTCTCGACCTTCGAGGCCGAGGCGCTGTCGCTGCGGGTCGGCGGGCCGTTCGCGAAGAACCTTTCCGACGAAGACGACAACCTGGTGCTGCGCGCGGCCCGTGCGCTCATCGCCGAGGCGCGCCGGCCGGTGGCGCCAATGGGTCTCAGCCTCGACAAGCAGTTGCCGGTCGCCTCCGGGCTCGGAGGCGGCTCCAGCGACGCGGGCGCGGCGTTGCGGTTGCTGCGCGAGGCGCTGAGCCTGAAGATCGACGACGCCCGGCTGGAGGCGCTGGCGGCTACCCTGGGCGCGGACGGCGCGGCGTGCCTTTGGGGTGCGCCGGTGGTCGCTCAGGGCAGGGGCGAGCGGCTGTCGCCGGCGCCGGGCCTGCCGCCGCTGGATGCGGTGCTGCTCAATCCGCGGGTCCCGGTGTCGACGGTTGAGGTCTATCGGCGGTTCGACCAGTTGGGCCGGTTTTCCGATGTCGCGCCGCCCGCCATGCCGGACGCCTTCGAGGACGCCGCCGATCTGGCGGCCTGGCTCGCCGGCCTGCGCAACGACCTTCAGGCCGCCGCGATCGCCGCCGCGCCCGCCGTGGGTGCGGCCTTGGAAACCCTGGCCGGCGAGCCCGAGGCGCTGCTGGCGCGGGTGTCCGGCTCGGGCGGGACGTGCTTCGCCCTGTGCGCCGGCGACATCGAGGCCGAGAGCCTGGCCGAACGCGTCGGGGCGCTGGCGCCCGACTGGTGGGTGCAGCGCTGCCGCCTGGGCGGCCCCTGGCCCGACGCCGCCTGACGAATGCGAAAGCGGAGGCCCCTAAAAGACCTCCGTTCCGTGGCCGCCGCTGCGCAGAGCCTATTCGTGCAGGGCTTCGCCGTGCAGGGCGAGGTCGAGGCCTTCCACCTCGCCTTCCTCGGAGACGCGCAGGCCGATGGTGAACTTGCAGATATAGAGGATCACCAGGGTGGCGACGGCCGTCCAGGCGATGGTGACGCTGACCCCGATGAGCTGCTTCACAAGGCTGGCGTCCTTGCCCAGCGGGTTGATCGTGGCGTCGGCCAGCAGGCCGGTCAGCAGCGCGCCTGTGACGCCGGCGACGCCATGCACCCCGAATGCGTCCAGGCTGTCGTCGTACTTCAACAGGCGCTTCAGCCAGACTGCGCCGCCGAAAGCCGCGGCGGCGCCCAGGACGCCGACGATCAGGGCGCCCTGCGGATTGACGAAGCCGGCGGCCGGGGTGATCGCCACCAGGCCGGCCACGGCGCCCGACGCCAGGCCCAGCATGCCTGGCTTCCTGCGCTCGATCCACTCGATGACCATCCAGGTCAGGCCCGCCGCGGCGGTCGCGACCTGGGTGTTGAGCATGGCCGCACCCGCCAGGGCGCCGGAGGTCACCGCCGAGCCGGCGTTGAACCCGAACCAGCCCACCCACAGCAGGCTCGCCCCGATCATCGTGAAGACCAGGTTGTGCGGCGCCATGTTGTCGGTCCCGTAACCCTTCCGCTTGCCGAGCACGAGGGCGCACATCAGGCCGGCGACGCCCGCGTTGATGTGGACGACCGTACCCCCGGCGAAATCGAGCACGCCCAGGCCGCCAAGGAAGCCGCCGCCCCACACCCAATGGGCGATCGGGGCATAGACGAAGAGCGACCACAGCGTCGTGAACAGCAGCAGGGCGGAGAACTTCATGCGCTCGGCGAAGGCGCCGGCGATCAGGGCCGGGGTGATGATCGCGAAGGTCATCTGGAACATCATGAACACCGACTCCGGGATGGTGCCGGCGAGCGCGTTGGCCTGGTCGACCTTCACGCCCCGCATCATCATCGCGCCGAACCCGCCGATGTACTTGTTGAGGTTGGCGTCGGGATTGGTGGTGAAGGCGGTCGTGTAGCCCACGATCATCCACAGCACGGTCACCAGGCAGGTGATGGCGAACGACTGGGCGACTGTCGCGATGACGTTCTTGCGCCGCACCATGCCGCCGTAGAACAGGGCCAGGCCCGGAATGGTCATCATCAGGACCAGGGCGGTCGAGGTCAGCATCCAGGCGGTGTCGCCGGAATCGAGCTTCGGGGGCGCAGCCGCCTGGGCGAGGGCGGGCCCTGCGAACGGGGCTCCCGCCACGACGGCCGCGAGCGCGAGCCCCGCCAGCCTTTTCAATCCCCTGAGTCTTATTTGGCCGATGAGTTTCATCTGGTCAGGTCCCCTTGTTCTTTTTTGAAGGTCAGAGCGCCGCGACGCCGGTCTCGCCGGTCCGGATGCGCACGGCGTCCTCGACGTTGAGGACGAAGATCTTGCCGTCGCCGATCTTGCCGGTGGCGGCCGCGGCCTTGACGGCCTCGACGGCCTTGGCCACGGCCGCGTCGTCGACCACGGCCTCCAGCTTCACCTTGGGCAGGAAGTTCACCTGGTACTCGGCGCCCCGATAGATCTCGGTCTGCCCCTTCTGGCGGCCGTAGCCCTTCACTTCCGAAACCGTCAGCCCCTCGACGCCGGCGCCGACGAGCGCTTCGCGCACATCGTCCAGCTTGAAGGGTTTGACGATCGCCATGATCAATTTCATCCGCTCGCTCCCGCGCGGCCCGGTGAGGCGGGGCCAGCCGTGACTGTTGATGTTGTTCCCGCCGCGTATGTCCCCATCCCCGTTGCGCGGCGGTCGCCTGACGCTAGCGGTGTGGACGTGCGGCGCGGCGCAGCTGGATCGCCCCGCCGGGCAAGAAGCGTCCGCGCGCCCGATTCCTGGGCGGCCCCGCCGTGCGGCGCCTGAAATCTGGGCGGTTAGGGGGTCCGGCCCGCCCTATTTTGGGCGGAGAGCGCCACATTCACGATTTGCGGAGGTGGCAGGCTGGGGCCGGCGATGGCTGGACAGCGGCGAACCCTGGCCGTACCCAGCGCGTTTCCGTCCGATAGTTCGCATCGCAATATTGAGGACCTGATGAAGATCGATCGCTTGCTGACCGCGGCCGTGGCCGTTTCCCTGATCGCCGGCGCCGCGATGGCCCAGGCGCCTGCCGCGCAACCGCCCGCCGCCCAAGCTCCGGCGACCCAGTCTCCCGCCGCTCAGCCTCCCGCGTCAGGCGCAGCGCCTGCGGCTGCGGCCGCCCCCGGCGCCAAGCTGGTCCCCAACGGCGACCTCGCCTCCACCCTGCGGTCCTCGGGCCAGTTCAACACCTTCGTGAAGGCCCTCGACGCGACGAACCTGTCGAGCCTGCTGCAGAAGTCTCCGAACTTGACGGTCTTCGCGCCGACCGATGCGGCGTTCCCGCAGTCCAAGCTGGACGCGATGATGGCCGACAAGGCCGCGCTTCAGAAGACGCTGCTGCACTACATCATCAACGCCCGCGTCGACTCGTCGAAGATCAAGGGCGCGCACGGCCCGGTCCCGACGGGCGCGGGCGACCAGATCGTCCTGGACGGCACCGGCGACGTGCTGAAGGCCGACAACGCCAACATCATCCAGTCTGACGTCATGGCTTCCAACGGGATCATCCACGTCATCGACCAGTTGTTGGTCCCCGGCTCCGTGCCGGCAAAGCTGCCGGACCAGGCTGGGGCGGATAAGGCTCCGGCGGCCGAGACGCCTGCCGAAACGCCCGCCGAGCCCAAGAAGAAATGAACCTTCACCGGCGTGGGGATTTTATTTGCCGGAACGGCAACGGAGACCCCACGCCATGAAGATCCAGCACCTGATCACTGCCGCGGCGGCGACCGCCCTCATCGGCGGGGCCGCCTACGCCCAACAGCCCGCGGCCGGCGCATCGACCACGACGACCACCACGACTTCGGCCGAACCGGCCGCCCCGACGGAGGCGGCCGCCCCCCCGGCGGCCGAGACGGGGACGGCGGTTTCGACCTCGGTGACCACGACAGATCCTTCGACGGGCGCGTCGGTCACCAACACCACGACGACCAACGGCCCGATCCCGGACACCCCGGAAAACCGGAAGAAGTACGGCCAGCCGATGTCCAACGCCGGCAAGCGCACGGCCCCCAGGGGCAACTGAACGGCCGGCAGGCTTTTCCGCCCCTCGGAGCGGGTTGAAGCCAAGGTCGGCGGGCCCTATGGTCCGCCGACTTTTTTTGCGCCTGCGAACAGCTCCCAAACCGATGCCCGACAAGCCGCTCTCGTTTCAGGACCTGATCCTGAAGCTGCACGAATATTGGGGCGCGCAAGGCTGCGTGATCCTGCAACCGCACGACATCGAAGTCGGGGCCGGGACGCTGCATCCGGCGACGGTGCTGCGCGCGCTCGGCCCCAAGCCCTGGCGCGCCGCCTATGTGCAGCCGTCGCGGCGGCCGGCAGACGGCCGCTATGGCGAGAACCCCAACCGGCTGCAGCACTACTATCAGTACCAGGTGATCCTGAAGCCGAACCCCGATGACCTGCAGGACCTCTATCTGGGCAGCCTGCGCGCCATCGGCCTGGACACCCGCCTGCACGACATCCGCTTCGTCGAGGACGACTGGGAGAACCCGACGGTCGGCGCCTGGGGCCTCGGCTGGGAGGTGTGGTGCGATGGGATGGAAGTCACCCAATACACCTATTTCCAGCAGGTCGGCGGGCTCGACGTCTGGCCCGTGGCCGGCGAACTGACCTATGGCCTGGAGCGCCTGGCCATGTACCTGCAGGGCGTCGATCACTTCACCGACCTGGCCTTCAACGACCCCGACGGGCCGGCTCCGATGACCTATGGCGAGGTATTTCTGGAGAACGAACGCCAGCAGTCGGAAGCCAACTTCCACGGCTATGACGTCGACATGCTGAAGCGCGAGTTCGAGGACATGGAGGCCGAGGTGCCGCGCCTGCTGGCGATCAAGGGACCGCAGGGCCAGGCCATCGTCCTGCCGGCCTACGATCACGTGCTGAAGGCCAGCCACCTGTTCAACAAGATGGACAGCCGCGGCGCGATCGCCGTGGCCGAACGGCAGAGCTACATCGGCCGTATCCGCGACCTGACCAGGATGTGCGCCGAGGCCTGGGTCGCCAACGAAGGCGGGAACGGCTAGGCGATGCCCCAACTCCTGCTCGAACTGTTCTCCGAAGAGATTCCGGCGCGCATGCAGGCGCAGGCGGCGCGCGATCTCGAGCGCCTGGCCCGCGAGCGGCTGGCGGCCGAAGGCCTGTTGCCTGAAGCGCTGAAGACCTTCGCGGGGCCGCGGCGGCTGACGCTCGTCGCTGAAGGGCTGCCCGCCGCGCAGAACGATCGCCATGAGGAGCGCAAGGGCCCGCGCGTCGGCGCGCCCGACCAGGCCATCGAAGGGTTCCTGCGCTCGGCGGGCCTGACGCGCGACCAGCTGACCGAGAAGGACGGCGTCTATTTCGCCCACATCCACAAGGCCGGCCGGCCGACCGCGGACATCGTCGCCGAGATGGTCGACGGCATCGTGCGCGGCTTTCCGTGGCCGAAGTCGATGACCTGGGGCCGCGGGACCCTGCGTTGGGTGCGGCCGTTGAAGCGTATCCTCTGCGTGTTCGATGGCGAGGTCGTGCCGTTCTGGATCGACGAGGTGCAGTCGGGAGACACCAGCGAAGGGCACCGCTTCATGGGCTCGGCCCAGCCGTTCAAGGCGCGGGACTTCGACCGCTACGCCGACGAGCTCGCCAGCCATTTCGTCGTGCTCGATCCCGAGGAGCGCAAGGAGCGCATCCTGGACGCGGCGCGCACGCTCTGCTTCGCGCGCAACTTCGAGCTGGTGGAAGATGAGGGCCTGTTGGACGAGGTCGCGGGGCTCGCGGAATGGCCGACCCCGATCCTGGGTGACATGGACCCGGCGTTCCTCGATCTTCCGCCGGAGGTGATCCGCACCTCGATGCGGACGCACCAGAAGTATTTCGCCGTGCGCGACCCGCGGACCGGCTTCCTGGCGCCGCACTTCGTCACCGTCGCCAACGTCGAGGCGCCCGATGGCGGCGCGACGATCGCGGCCGGCAACGCCAAGGTCCTCTCCGCCCGCCTCTCGGATGCGCGGTTCTTCTGGGACGAGGACCGCAAGGTCCTGCTGGAGGATCGCCTCGAGAAGCTGAAGGGCGTCACCTTCCACGCCAAGCTCGGGACGATGTACGAGCGGGCGGAGCGGATCGCGGCGCTGGCCGGGGAGCTTGCGCCGTACGTGCGCAACGACGCGGAGACCAAGGCGCTGGCCATGCGGGCCGCACGGCTCTGCAAGGCCGACCTGGTCACCGGCATGGTGGGCGAGTTCCCCGAGCTGCAAGGCGTCATGGGCGGCTATTACGCCGAGAAGGAAGGCCTGGAGCCCGAGGTCGTCGACGCCATCCGCTGGCACTACAGGCCGCAGGGGCCGAGCGACGAGGTTCCGGTGCAGGCGGTGGCCGCCAGCGTCGCGCTGGCGGACAAGCTGGACACGCTGGTGAGCTTCTTCGCCATCGACGAGAAGCCGACCGGCAGCCGCGACCCCTATGCCCTACGCCGCGCCGCTTTGGGCGTGATCCGCATTGTCCTGCAAACGCGCACGCGCCTGCCGTTGAAGGCCGTCGCCTCGGCCGACCTGATCGCCTTCTTCGCTGATCGCCTGAAGGTGCTGCTGCGCGAGCAGGGCCAGCGGCACGACCTGGTGGATGCGGTGTTCGCGCTGGGCGACGACGACCTCGTGCGGATCGTCTCGAAGGTGAATGCGCTGGAAGGCTTCCTCGGGACCGAGGACGGCAAGAACCTGCTCGCGGGCTATAAGCGCGCCGTGAACATCCTCAAGGCAGAGGAGAAGAAGGGCCCGTTGCCAACCGGCGAACCCGTCGAGATCAAGGGTGCGCCGCCGGAAGAGGCGGGGCTGGTCAACGCCATCGGCCACATGCAGATCGAGGTCGGCAAGGCGCTGGCCACGGAAGACTACGAAGCCGCCATGCGCGAACTCGCGGCCTTGCGCCCGGCGGTGGACGCCTTCTTTGACAAGGTCTTAGTGAACTCCGAGGTAGCCTCGGAACGCGAAAACAGATTGCGGCTTTTGATGAAGGTCCGCGACGCCATGGGCCGTGTGGCGGACTTCAGCCAGATCACTGGGTAAATGGTTCCCGCCTGCGCGGGGACGAGCGGAAAGAGGACATCGATGCCGGCCGAGACGATGGTCAAGACGCGATGGGTCTACGCCTTTGGCGGCGGGCGCGCGGACGGCGACGCCTCGATGAAGAACCTCCTGGGCGGCAAGGGCGCGAACCTGGCCGAGATGTCCTCGCTCGGCCTGCCGGTGCCGCCAGGCTTCACCATCACCACCGAGGCCTGCACCCACTATTACGCCAACGCCCAGCAGTATCCGGCGGGGCTGAAGGAACAGGTCGCGGACGCCCTGAAGGTCGTCGAGAAGCTGACCGGCAAGGCGTTCGGCGATGCGGCCAACCCGTTGCTGGTGTCCGTACGCTCCGGCGCGCGCGCCTCGATGCCCGGGATGATGGACACGGTCCTGAATCTCGGCCTGAACGACCAGACTGTCGAGGGCCTGGCCAAGCTCGCAGGCGACCGGCGCTTCGCCTTCGACAGCTACCGCCGCTTCATCCAGATGTACTCGAACGTGGTCCTCGACCTGGACCACCACATGTTCGAGGAGATCCTCGACGAGCATAAG
>Ga0207657_10001369_pt1 | contig 26010 bp, 17 predicted proteins | sample KBSC33metaG_FD_184316 | JGI IMG/M metagenome (GOLD analysis project Ga0207657, IMG submission 184316) | Corn rhizosphere microbial communities from Kellogg Biological Station, Michigan, USA - KBS C3-3 metaG (SPAdes) (version 2) | ecosystem: Host-associated > Plants > Roots > Rhizosphere > Soil ... | reverse complement strand
CGGCTCGAAACGCAGGTTCATCTTGCCGGCCTCGATCTTCGACATGTCGAGGATGTCGTTGATCAGCGCCAGCAGGTGCTGGCCGGAGTTCAGGATGTCACGGGCGTAGTCGCGGTAACGGGGGTCGCCCAAGGGGCCGTACATCTCCGCGGCCATCATCTCGGAGAAGCCGTTGATGGCGTTGAGCGGGGTGCGGAGCTCGTGGCTCATATTGGCCAGGAATTCGCTCTTGGCCTGGTTGGCGCCCTCGGCGCGGACCTTCTCGGTTTCGTACTTGCGGGCCAGTTCGGAGAGCTGCTCCTGGCTGCGCTCGAGGTTGACCACGACGCGGCGCAACTCCTCCTCGTTGAGCCGGCTGGCTTCTTCCTGGGCCTTCAGCGCCGTGATGTCGGCGGCCGTGACCACCAGGCCGCCCTCGGCGGTGCTGCGCTCGGAGATCTGCACCCATCGCCCATCGACCAACTCGGCCTCGCGCACGCCCTTGCGGCCGCCAAGGTCAGCGAACTCCTGGCGGATCGCGAGCTTCGCCTGGGCGTCGAGTTCGGCGCGCGCGACGCCGGGCTTCAGCACGTGCGGCTCCAGGCGGAAGAAGCTGCGGTAGTTGCGGTTGCACATCAAGAGCCGGCCCTGGCGGTCCCAGAGCACGAAGGCCTCCGAGACGCTCTCGATGGCGTCGCGCAGGCGGGTCTCGGCGGCCTGGGCGCGGGCCTGAGCCAGGCGCTCCTCGGTGACGTCGAGGGCGACGCCGATGATCCGCGAATAGCCGCCCTCGGGGCTCTTGCCGAAGGCTTGGCCACGGGCGTCGATCCAGACGGGGCGGCCGCCGGTCAGGCTGGGCACGCGGAAGGAGACGTCGAACCCGCCGTAGACCGCGGCCGCGCCCAGCGCCTCTCGCAAGCCGTCGCGATGGCCCTCTGACACCCGGTCGAGCACCGCCTGGCCGTCGACCACCCCGCCGCGCCATCCGAACAGGGCCGCGGTTACTTCGGACATGAAGATGCGGTCGGCCGCCAGGTCCCACTCCCAGATGCCGCAGCGAGCGGCTTCTACGGCCAGGCGGAACCGCTGCTCGCTGTCGCTGAACGCCGCGTGGGCGCGCTCGACCCTGCGGGATTCCAGCAGCAGCAGCACGCCGAGCGAGAACGCGACGACCAACGGCACGATCAGCGAAACCAACTGCTCGGCCGGCGATAGCGGCCCGCGCAGCAGGCGCGCGATCGCCAGGCCCGTGTAGATGGTCAGCAGCAGCAGCGCGCCGAGGATCGCGATGCGCACGAAACGCTGCGTCGGCGGCTTGGCAAGCGCCAGGTCGGCGGAACGACCCGCCGAACGCGAGGCCTCCTCCGACCGCGCCTGGGCCGCGCTCTCCCTGTCGCGTGCAGCCAAGGGCCGCTGCTCCTCCGAATGCAAAACCAAATCACCCCGATCCACGGGCGCGAGTCTACGCGTGAAGCGTAAACAGCGTCACCGTCATTCAGCGGCGAATTGTCTCGTCACGGTCAAGCTGGCGGCTGGTCCTCCGCCAGGGACCGGCTGACAAGCTCGAAGACGTTTTTCGAGAGGTTCGGCGTCGCCAGAATCCGCTGCAACTCGGCTTTCATCAAGGCGCCCAGCTGCGGCTTGTAGCGGCGCCAGCCGCCGAGCGGCTCGACAAGCCTGGCGGCCGTCATCGGGTTGAAGCCGTCGGTGGCGAGGATCTGATCGGCCAGGAAACGATAGCCGGCCCCGCTCGGGTCGTGGAACCGCACCGGGTTGAAGTTGGCGAAGGTCGAAACCAGCGCCCGCAGCCGGTTGGGGTTCTTGGCCTCGAAGGCCGGGTGGGCCGTGAGGCCCATCACCCGGCCCAGCGCGCCTTCGTCGGGATCGCGGGCCTGGGCTGCGAACCACTTGTCGATGACCAGCGGCTCGTCCTTCCAGCGTTCGTAGAAGTCGCTGAGCGCGCGTTCGTAGAGCTCGCCGCCGATCAGCGTCAGGGCGGAGAGGCCGCCGATCGCGTCGGTCATGTTGGCGGCGGCCTCGTAGTGGCCATAGGCCAGGTCGCCCACCTCCGCGCGGGGGTTCGCGGCCATCAGGTCGAGCGCCGCATTGCGCAGGGCGCGGCGTCCGGCGCCGGCCGCGTCGGGCGAGAACTCGCCCATGTCCTGCAGGCCCGAATGCAGACGCTTGAGCTCGTCGGAGAGGTGCAGCGCAAGCCGCGTCCGCAGCGCCTCGCGCGCCGCATGGATCGCGGCGGGGTCGGCCGGGCTCATGGCCAGCGCCAGATCCGGTTCGGACGGCAGGCTCAGCAGCAGGGCCTTGAACGCAGGGTCCGCGGCCTGGTCGGCGAGCGCGCGCCCCACCGCCTCGGCATAGCGCTCCTCGCCTACCTCGTCGGTTTCGCCGGTGGCTCGCGCGAGGATCAGAGCGCGGGCCAGCTCCTGGCCGGCTTCCCAGCGGTTGAAGAGGTCCGGATCGCCGGCCAGCAGCAGGTAACGGTCGCGGGCCTCGGCGTTGCTGGCGAGCTTCACCGGCGCGGAGAAGCCGCGCAGAGCCGAGACGACCGGCCGCTCTTCGATGTCGCTCAGGGTAACCGTCGCGCGCTCGCCCTTGAGCACGATCACGGTCTCGTCGAGAGCGTGGCCGTCGCGCACGAAGGCCTGGGTGCGGCCGTCGCTGTCGAGCAGGCCCACGACGACCGGGATCGGCAGCGGCCGCTTGGTGGGCTGGCCAGGCGTGGGCGCCGTCTCCTGGACCAGCTCCAGCTCGAGCTCGCGGCGGTCGGAGTCGTAGCGGCTGGTGAGTGTGACGTTCGGCGTGCCGGCCTGCTCGTACCAGGCGAAGAAGGCCGACAGGTCCTCCTCGCTCGCCTCGGCGAAGCAGCGGATGAACTCCTCGACCGTGGTGGCGTGGCCGTCCCAGCGTTCGAAATAGAGGTCCATGCCGGCCCGGAAGGCGTCTGGCCCGATCAGGGTCTTCAGCATCCGGATCACCTCCGCGCCCTTCTCGTAGATCGTCGCGGTGTAGAAGTTGTCGATCTTCAGGTAGCTCGACGGGCGCACGGGATGGGCCAGCGGGCCCTGGTCCTCGGCGAACTGCCGCGCGCGAAGCGCCTTCACGTCCTTGATCCGCTGGACCGCGTGGCCGCGCATGTCGGCGGAGAAGCTCTGGTCGCGGAAGACCGTCAGGCCCTCCTTCAGGCAGAGCTGGAACCAGTCGCGGCAGGTGATCCGGTCGCCGGTCCAGTTGTGGAAGTATTCATGGGCCACAACGCTTTCGATGCGCTCGAAGTCCATGTCGGTCGCGGTGGCGGGGTCGGCCAGCAGCAGCGAGGAGTTGAAGATGTTCAACCCCTTGTTCTCCATGGCCCCGAAGTTGAAGTCGCGTACGGCCACGATCATGAACAGGTCAAGGTCGTATTCGCGGCCGAAGGTCTCCTCGTCCCACTTCATGGCGCGCTTCAGCGCGTCCATGGCATAGGCGGCGCGGGTCGCCATGCCTGGGTCGACGTAGATGCGCAAGATCACCGTGCGGCCGGTCATGGTGACCAGCTTGTCCTCGAGCACATCGAGTTCGCCGGCCACCAGGGCGAAGAGGTAGCAGGGCTTGGGGAACGGGTCGTTCCAGACGGCGAAATGCCGGCCGCCGGGCAGGGGCCCGTTCTCCATCAGGTTGCCGTTGGAGAGCAGGCGGTGGAACGCCTTGTCGGCCTCGATCCTGACCGTGAAGCGGGACAGCACGTCCGGCCGGTCCGGCCAGAAGGTGATCTTGCGGAAGCCCTCCGCCTCGCACTGGGTGCAGAAGCGGCCGGCGGACATGTAGAGCCCGTCCAGCGCCTTGTTGGCCTCAGGATCGATCTCCACCTCGGTTTCCAAGGAGAAGGTGTCGGGCGCGTCGGGGATGGTGAGGAACTCGCCGTCGATCGTCCGTTCGGCCTCGCTTAGGGGCCGCCCGTCGATCGCCACGGAAATGGCCTTCAGCCGCTCGCCGTTGAATTTCAGCGGCTCGGCGTGTGCGCCGTTGCGGCGAACGGCCAGCCGCGCCTTCACGCGCGTGGCGTTGGGCTTCAGGTCGAAGGTGAGATGGACCTCGTCGATGAGGAAGGCGGGGGGGCGATAATCGGTGAGCCGGATGGGCTGGGGCGTGTCTGTGCGCATGCCAAGCATCTAGTCCTTCGCCAGCCGCGGCGCCAAGGCGGGGCCTGGCTCCGCCGATTTTTCTCAACCGGGTCAGGTATGTGACAGACGCGTCGGCATAAGGTTCTACAAGGGACGCGCGCCGGGGGGCGTTCGAAGTGAAGTCATACCGCATCTACATCGTGGGTCTCGACGGCCGGCTGCAGCTCGGGCTGGCCTTCCAGGCGTCAGACGACCGGGCGGCGGGCGCGCAAGCCGAGGCCGCGGCGACGCGCGGCCAGGTCGCTGAACTCTGGGAAGGCGGGCGGCTGGTCGGCAAGGTTTCGAAATCCGGCGTCTTCCATCTGGGCGACAACTAGCTCGCCGCCTGACGCGAGGTCACGCTTTCCACCCCCATCCCGGCGCGTATGCTGCCGCCGGAGGAAACCTCGGAAATCCGGGAAAACCGGCGGGACAGGCGGCGCATGAACTTCGACTTCTCCGACGACCAGAAATTCCTGAAGTCCGAGGCGCGAAAGTTCCTCGAGGCCAATTCGCCGACCGAACGGGTGCGCAAGGTGCTCGACGACGAGGCCAAGCCCTATGACGAAGCGCTCTGGACGGCGGTCGCCGCCCAAGGCTGGCTGGGCGCGGCGATCCCCGAGGAATTCGGCGGGCTCGGCCTCGGCCACCTGGAGCTTTGCGTGATCGCCGAGGAGCTGGGCCGGGCCGTGGCGCCGATCCCCTTTGCGTCCACGGTCTATTTCCTGGCTGAGGCGATCCTGCTGGCGGGCTCCAACGAGCAGAAGGCCGAGCTGTTGCCGAAGATCGCCGCCGGCGAGGTCATCGGTGCGATCGCCACCTCCGAAGGGCCGGGCGCCACGACCGCCGCCACGCTCAAGGCCACGGTCACGGACGGACGGCTGAACGGCGTCAAGCTGCCGGTCACCGACGGCGACACCGCCAATGTCGCCCTGGTGCTGGCCAAGGAGAACGGCAAGCCCGGCTTATTCCTCGTGGATCTGGCCGGCGCGGGCGTCACGCGCGAGACGCTGAAGACTCTGGACCCGACCCGCGACGCAGCCCGGCTCACCTTCAAGGACGCCCCGGCTCGCAGGCTGGGCGAGGCCGGCGCCGGGATGGAGCTGGTCGAGCAGGTCTTCGACCGGGCGGCGATCCTGCTGGCCTTCGAACAATGCGGCGGCGCCGACAGGTGCCTCGAGATGGCCAAGGCCTACGCCCTGGAGCGTTACGCCTTCGGCCGCGTGATCGCCTCCTACCAGGCGATCAAGCACAAGCTGGCGGACATCTACGTCAAGAACGAGCTCGCCCGTTCCAATGCCTACTACGGGGCCTGGGCGCTCAACACCAATGCGGCGGAGACGCCGCTGGCGGCCAGCGCGGCGCGGATCGCGGCCTCCGAGGCCTTCTGGTTTGCGGCGAAGGAGAACATCCAGACCCACGGCGGCATCGGCTTCACCTGGGAGATGGACTGCCACCTCTACTACCGCCGCTCGCGTCAGCTCGGCCTGGTCGCGGGCGCGCCGCGGGTCTGGAAGGAACGGTTGGTCAGCCACCTCGAACGGCGCAACGCGGCCTAAGGAGCGGACAGATGGATTTCAACGACACGCCCGAAGAAGCCGCTTATCGCGCCCAGGTGAAGGCGTGGCTCGACGCCAACGCGCCCAAGGTCCACGCGGCCGACGACGATGGCGAGGGCGGTGGCTCGATGGCCGCCTCCAAGGCCTGGCAGGCCAAGAAGGCCGCGGCCGGCTATGCCCAGATCACCTGGCCCAAGGAATGGGGTGGGCAGGGCGGTACGCCGATCCAGCAGGTCATCTTCAACCAGGAAGAGGCCAAATATCCGGTGCCGGGAAACCCGTTCCAGATCGGCCTGGGCATGTGCGTCCCGACGGTGGCGACCTTCGCCGACCAGGCGACCAAGGACCGCTTCGTCGGCCCCGCGCTGCGCGGCGAGGAGATCTGGTGCCAGCTGTTCTCCGAACCCTCGGGCGGATCCGACGTGGCCGCGGCCAGGACCAAGGCGGTGCGGGCTCCCGACGGTTCCGGAGACTGGCTCATCTCGGGCCAGAAGGTGTGGACGACCGGCGCGCAGTTCTCCGACTACGGCATCGTCATCTGCCGCACCAATCCCGACGCGCCCAAGCACAAGGGGCTGACGATGTTCTGGGTCGATATGCACGACCCCGGCATCGAGGTGAAACCGATCCACCAGATGTCCGGCGGCTCCGGGTTCAACGAGGTCTTCTTCACCGACGTGCGGGTGAAGGACAGCCAGCGGCTGGGGGCGGTCGACGACGGCTGGAAAGTGAGCCTGGTCACCCTGATGAACGAGCGGCTGGCGGTCGGCGGCGCCTCTGGCGCCGGCTGGCGGGAGTTCATGGAGGCTGCGCGCGCCGTGCCCAGCCTGGACGGCGGACCGGCGCTGAAGGACCAGGCCCTGCGCGAAAAGCTCGCCGACTGGTACGTCCAGGCCGAGGGACTGAAGCACACCCGCAACCGCACCATGACCGCGCTGTCTCGGGGCCAGACGCCCGGCCCCGAGAGTTCGATCGGCAAGATCGTCTCGGCGCTGCAGATGCAGGACCTGGGCAACACCGCGATCGAGATGCTGGACCAGTTCGGCATCATCAACGACCCGGACGTCGCCCCGCTGCACGCGGCCTTCCATTCGTCGTTGATGTTCGCGCCAGGCCTGAGGATCGCCGGGGGCACCGACGAGATCCTGAAGAACATCATCGCCGAGCGGGTCCTGGGCCTGCCGGGCGACATCCGCGTCGACAAGGACGTGGCGTTCAAGGACATGCCGACCGGGCGCTGAAGTTCGCCCGCCGCACCGTCGTCTACGGGTCGCGCGGCAGGGTCACCTTCGGAAAAGAGCAGCGCCGGCTTGACAAGGCGTCATCGCGGCTAAATAGTTTCCTATATGGTGAACTATAGTCTTCGGCTCGACCGCACCTTCGCCGCTCTGACGGACCCGACGCGGCGCGCGATCCTGGCGCGGCTGGAGCGCGAGGACGCAGCCACGGTAAGCGCCCTGGCCGAGCCGTTCGCGATCAAGCTGCCCGCGGTGATGAAGCACCTGGACGTGCTGGATGAGGCCGGCCTGATCAGCCGCACGAAGGCGGGGCGCACGGTCACGGTGAGGCTGCGCCCCGAACCGATGAGGGAAGCAATGGAGTGGCTGCAACGCTACGAGCGGTTCTGGTCGGCGAGCCTGGATCGGCTGAAGCTGCTGGCTGAGGCCCAGGAGAGATCGGCCCGCGGGGCGGAAGCCAAGCCGGATGGCGACGCATGACCAGCCTGACCCTGGTGCGCCAGATCGCGGCGCGCCCCTCCATCGTATTCGACGCCCTGACGACGCCGGATGGCATCAAGTGCTGGTGGGGTCCGGACGGTGGGCCGGTGCTGATCGCCGAGACTGAGCCGCAGGCCGGCGGGCGCTTCCGCGTGCGGTTCCGCATGCTCGACGGCACAGAGCACGAGAGCAGCGGGCAATATCTTGAGTTCGATCCGCCGCGCCGCCTGGCGATGAGCTGGCGCTGGCTCGGCGGAGCGGAGGATCCGGGGGAGTCGCGGATCGAGATCGACCTGCGCGCCACGGAGAACGGCACGGAGCTCACGTTCACGCACTCGCTGCTGCACGACGAGGAGACGCGCCGCAGCCACGAGGAAGGTTGGACCGGCGCCCTCGACAAGCTGCAGCACAATTTCGAAGCCCTGAAAGGAACGGCCCATGTCTGACCATCCGATCGTCTCGCAAGCCGAATGGATCGAGGCCCAGCGCACCCTGCTTGCGCAGGAGAAGGCCTGGACGCGGGAGCGCGATCGCCTCTCGGAGCTGCGCCGCGCGCTGCCATGGGTGAAGGTCGAGAAGGACTACATCTTCGAGGGGCCTGACGGGCCGGTCGCCTTGGCCGATCTGTTCGACGGCCGCAGCCAGCTCGCCGTCTACCATTTCATGTTCGGCCCGGACTGGGAGGAAGGCTGCCCCGGCTGTTCCTTCCTCTGCGACCAGGTCGATGGCGCGCGCCAGCACTTCGAGCACGCCGACTTGAGCTTCGTGGCCGTCTCGCGCGGCCCGATCGACAAGTTGATGGCTTACCGCAAGCGCATGGGCTGGGGCTTCCGTTGGGTGTCGTCGGCCGGCAGCGATTTCAACGCCGACTTCCACGTTTCCTTCCCCAAGGAGGTCCGCCAGGACGGGGTCTTCTACAATTTCGAGGACGCGCCCGATCCGGGGACCGACGAGCTGCCCGGCGTCAGCGTCTTCTGCCAGGATGAGGATGACGCGATCTTCCACACCTATTCCAGCTACGGCCGCGGCGGCGAGGCGTTCCTGCCGGCCTATAGCTGGCTCGACATCGCGCCGCGCGGCCGGCTCGAAGGCAATACCGGCGACATGAACGACTGGATGCGTCGCCACGATCGCTACGAGGATGACGGCCGCACCCGCCGCGCCAGGCCCGCCTTGGCGGCCGTATAGGCCGGACCGATGCTTTGTTGCGGCGTCTTCGCGTTGCTGGCGGCCGGAGCGCTTGGCGCCTGGCGGCTCGTGAAACGGCGCAGGCGGGTGTTCCTCGGACTTGCGGCGGCCTTCTTCGCCGCAGGACCGGTCGCAGCGGTCGCGATGAATTCCGCCATGAACGCCGGCAACGGCGGCGCCTGGGCCGCGGCCATGCTGCAGATCTGCGGCGACCGCCACATCCCAACCCTCGCTCCTGGAGTTCAAGACCGATGATCACCCTCACCGCATTCCGCTGGGTCCCTGAGTTCGCGCAGGGGCTGGTGAAGGACCTTCGCGTCCGCTGGGCGTTGGAGGAAGCCGGTATTCCCTATCAAGAGAGGCTGATCGGGCCCGAGGATCAGGCCAGCGCGGGCTACCGGACGCTGCAGCCCTTCGGCCAAGTCCCGGTCATCGAGAGCGATGAGTTGAAGCTGTTCGAATCCGGCTCCATCGTGCTGCACATCGCCGAGCAGTCGGAGGCGCTGATGCCGTTAGACCCGGCAGGCCGCGCACGGACCCGAACCTGGGTGTTCGCGGCCCTGAACTCCATCGAGCCCTCGGTCGACAATCTCGGCGACACCGAGGGCGAGGAAGCCTGGGCGGTCGCGCGACGGCCCGCGGCGATGGAAAAGGTCGAGCGGCGCCTGGGCGATCTCGAAACCTGGCTGGGCGAGCAAGACTACCTGGAAGGCCGCTTCACCGCCGGCGACCTGATGATGACCACGGTGCTGCGCAACCTGCGCGAGACCGACATCGTTGCGAAACGGCCGCGGCTCGCCGCCTATGTGGCCCGCTGCCAGGCGCGGCCGGCCTTCCAGAAGGCGCTGGCCGACCACCTGCGCCCGTTCACGGCCAATGCGCCCCGGGTGACGGAGGTCTCCTAGGCGCTGAGCCGCAGCGGCGCGCGGCGCGGGTTGCGGCCGAGCAGTTGGACGTAGAGCCGGGTCAGGCCCTCGAAGGTGTGGTCCCAGCTGTGGCGGGTTTCGGCGCGACGCCGGGCGGCCAGCTTCAGCGCCTGGACATCACGGGCGAACAGGGCCTCGACGGCTTCGGCCAAGGTCCGGGGATCGACGGCGGGGGCGAGCTGGCCCACCGCCTCATCCAGCAGTTCGCCCACGCCGCCCTTGTTCGGTCCGATCACCGGCAGCCCGGCGGCCATGGCCTCAAGCACCACCAGGCCGAAGATCTCGTTCTCGTTGGCGTGCAGGAAGGCGTCGCAGCTGGCGATGACGCCGGCCAGCCGCTCCGGCGCGCGCTCGAAGTCGATGCAGGCGACCCGGGAGGAATAGCGCGCGTCCTTGCCGGCCCCGATCAGCACGAGGCGGTACGGGTCGCCCAGGAGTTCGACGGCCGCCACCATGGCGTCGACGTTCTTCTCCCGGGCAGGCCGGCCGGCGAAGACCAGCAGGCGGGAATCCGCGGGGAACTCCAGGCGCTTCAGCAGGGCCGCGCGATCGCCGCGGCTCGGATGGAAAAGATCGAGATCGACGCCCAGGGGGTGGACGCTCACCCGCTCGACGCCCGCATCGGCGAGGCGCGAGGCGGTGTGGCGGCTGGGGGCCACCACGTGGTCGAAGCGCTGATAGGCCTGGGCCCAGAAATTGAAGGTCGGCTGTTCGGCCCAGTCGCCCAGGTGCAGGGCGGCGAGCGTCGGCGCATCGGTATGGCAGACGCCGACGACGGGCGCGCCCAGGGCCTCGGCGGCGTCCATGGCCGCATGGCCAGGCACGAAGACGTCGCCAGCCTCGATGATGTCGGGTTCCAGCAGGCGCAGGACCGCCGCCCACTTGGTGGGGCTCGCCGGCATCCGGTAACCGTCGCCGAACGGCAGCTTGGCGGCCGAGACCGTGTAGATCCCAGGCCCGTCCGCGCGCGTCGCGGCGCCAGGCACCACCAGCGTGTGGCGGATGTCCGGCCGATGGCTTTCCAGCCAGGCGCGCTTGGCCGTCAGGTAGCGCTTCACGCCGCCGGAACGGGGCGCATACATCATGGTGGTGTCGATGAGATGGAAGCCCGGCGCCGGCGGCGCCCGGCTGGTCAGCGTCAGGGCGTCCGGCCGAGCCGACTTCGGCGTGAAGGCGTCCAACACCCGCTCAGCCCCACTTTCCTCGAACCCGGTGGGAGAAGCCCCCGTCGGGGAAGCAACGAACAGCGCAACCGTTCGATCCCGCTCGCGCTTGGCTAGCCGGGTCCGGAGCGCTGATTTTTTCCAGAGCTTGGTCAGGGGACCGGCGCCTTTCCGCGAACGCTGAAGCTTGACGCTCAAATTGGGGCGAAACACCGGCCCGGCAAGGGCCTCATTGCGGATCGTAAGCCTTAGCATATTCCGGGCGCGCGCCGATGTTCGGAAGGAACTGCGGATCGATCCGGGCGTGGGTGGCCTGTTCGAAGGCATAGCCGAAGGCGAGCAGCCTCGCCTCCGACCAAGCCGGGCCGATCAGCGAGATGTTCACCGGCAGGCCCGCCACCTCGCCCATCGGCACGGTCAGGTGCGGATAGCCGGAGACCGCCGGCAGGGTCGAGTAGGAACCCAGGCTGCGGCTGCCGTCGACCGGGTCGACCATGAAGGCGGGGCCGGTGGAGGGGCCAACCAGCGCCTCGACGTTGTTGTCCTGGAGCATCTTGTCCAGCGCGGCGCGGGCCGCGGTGCGGACCGACGCGCGCTTCTGCAGGTAGGCCTCGTCGGTCAGTGGCGGGGCGGCGGCGGACTGTTCGAAGATCTCCTGGCCGAACAGGGGCATTTCCCTCGGCTCGGCCCTGTTGAAGGCGATCAGGTCGGCGAGCGAGCGCGTCTTCACCTGACGCGGGGTCGAGGCGAGATAGGCGTTGAGCGCAGCCTTGAACTCGATGCGGAGCGCCTCGCCCTCGCTGGCGCCGATGGCGTTCATGGCGGAGTCTTCCGGCCCCTTGACCTCGACCAGCACCGCGCCGGCCCTGCGCAGGGCGCCCAGCGCGGTCTCGAAGATTGCGTCGGTTTGCGGCGAGCGGCCGGCGGTCATCCGCATCACGCCGATGCGGACGCCCTTCAGCGCGTCGGCCTTGAGGCCAGCCAGATAGTCGACCTTGTGCGCATCGGCCTCCCTGGTCCAGGGATCGGCCGGATCGGAGCCGGCGATGGCGTTCAGCACCGCCGCGGCGTCGGCGACGCTGCGGGTCATCGGGCCAGGCGTGTCCTGCTCGGGCGAGATCGGCACGACATAGGTGCGCGAAACCAGCCCGACCGTCGGCTTCAGGCCCACCACGCCGTTGCTGGCCGCCGGACAGGTGATCGAGCCGTCGGTTTCCGTGCCGATGGCGTAGGTGGTCAGGCCGGCAGCCACCGCGGCGCCCGAACCGGCGCTGGAGCCGCAGGCGGTACGGTCGAGCGAATAGGGATTGCGGACCAGCCCGCCGATCGCCGTCCAGCCGCTGATCGAGCGGATCGAACGGAAGTTGGCCCATTCCGACAGGTTGGCCTTGCCGAGGATCACTGCGCCGGCGTCGGTCAGCCGCCTGACGATTGGCGCGTCGCGCCCAGTGACGTTGTCCTTCAGCGCCAGCGATCCGGCGGTGGTGGCCGTGCCGTCGTCGGACTCGATGTTGTCCTTCAGCAGGATCGGCACGCCGTGCAGGGGTCCGCGCACGTGGCCCGCCTTGCGCTCGGCGTCGAACTTGCGGGCGTCCGCCAGCGCGTGGGGATTGACGGCGATAATCGTGTTGAGCCTTGGCCCCGCCTTGTCGAGGGCGGCGATCCTGGCGAGATCCTCACGCACCAGCGCCTCGGAGGTGAGTGTCCCCGCCCTCATTGCCGCCTGCTGCTGCTCGCCGGTGGCGAACGGGCTGAGCGCCGGGTTCTTGGGTTGCGACTGCGCCGCGCCGGCCAGGGCGGCGACAGACACCGCGACGGTGAGTGACCTGAACATCCGCATCCCCCGATTCCGACGCGTCCATGAGAACTGAGCCGCGCGGAAAACACTAGCGGGGAACTCGCCCGGATCTGCGCCTACAGGCCCGCCGGCGGCTCCAGCCGCAGATGACTGACCGGCGTCAGCACGGCGCGCTCGATCACTTCGGCCATGGCTTCGACATCCACCTTGTCGAGGTGACGCAGCCACCAGGAGAGCAGGTTGAGCGTGGTGGAAACCAGATGCGACAGCAGGAGATCGTCGATCACGCCCTCAGCCGGCCGCTGGCGGGCCATCGCCATGGTCTCCATGGTCTGGCGCAGCATCTCGGCGCGGACCGTCTCGCCCGAGCCGCCGGCGAGCAGCGCCTTGTAGATCGGCAGCCGCTCGGCCACGAAGGCGCACATCGAGCGCGCGGCGGCGCGGCGGTCCTGGGCCAGCACCAGCGGACGAACCTGGCGCAGGAAGTCCTGGATCAACCGATCGGCGACGTCGGCCAGCAGGGCGTCCTTGTCGGTGTAGTGCCGGAAGAACGTCGCGTAGCCCACGCCGGCGCGGGCGGCGATCGCCCGCACGGTGATCGCGTCCAGGGGGCTTTCTTCCGCGAGCGCGGTCATGGCCTCCCGCAACGCCTCGCGGGTTCGCACAACTCGAGCATCTGAAAGCGTTGACATCACCCGGCAATCGTCCGTTATGATCCACTGTATATCGTAATTTAAGGCCATTGTGGGCCTTTACAGTCACGTCGGCCGATTGTGAGCGCGGGGCAAGCCGCCCGCGACCGCCAGGCGAGCATACGGACTTGGGGAGGATGGGCGGATGAAGATCTCGAAGAAGGCGGCTGGAGCCGGATTGGCGGCGTTCGCCGCGGCCGCGGCCACGCTCGCGCTGGGCGGCGCCTCGCAGGGCGTTTCGGCGGCGAGCGCGCAGAGCGCGCCGGCCGCGGGTCCGGCCAGGGTCGACGACTTCATGCTGGCCGACCAGAACCTGCTGGCGCGTCAGCTCTACCGGATGAGCGACGACAAGGCCGTCGTCCTGGTGAGCTACGCGAGCGGCGACGCGGCGTTGCGCGCCGACGCCAAGGCGTTGATGGCGTTGAAGGCCGCCTACGCCGGCCAGAAGGTCGACATGCTGGCGGTCGCCAGCCGCATCGGCGAGAAGCGCGATCCGGTGATCGCCGACGCCAAGGCCATCGGCCTCGATATGCCGATCCTCTTCGACTACGAGCAACTGGTCGGCGAGGAACTGGGGATCACGCGGGCCGCCGAGGTCATCGTCATCGATCCGCGCGGTTGGACGATCGCCTACCGCGGCCCGGTGGACGGCGCGAAGGCGGCGCTCGACGCCCTGGTCGCCGGCGAGAAGGTCGCGTTCGCCAGCCGCCCGGCGAAGGGCCAGCTGATCGCCTTCCCCGAACGGGTGAAGGCGGCGACCTTCGCTCAGATCTCCTACGCCAAGACGGTGGCCCCGATCATCGAGGCCAAGTGCGCGACCTGCCACCAGCCCGGCGGCATCGGTCCGATGCCGCTCAACAACTATGAGCAGATCAAGGGCTTCTCGCCGATGATCCGCGAGGTCATCCGCACCCACCGCATGCCGCCCTACCTGGCTGACGAGACCGTCGGCGCGTTCCAGGACGACGACCGCCTGACGCCGGATCAGATGAAGACCCTGGTCCACTGGATCGACGCCGGCTCACCGCGCGGCGCGGGCGAGGACCCGCTGAAGAAGATCGCCTTCAAGGCCCCCGAGTGGCCCTTGGGCAAGCCCGACGTGGTGCTGAACGTGCCTGAGGTGAAAATCCCGGCGAGCGGGATCATGGACTACCAGCACCCGGTGGTGGCCAACGCCATGCCCGAAGGCCGCTGGATGAAGGCCACCACCTTCCGGGTCAGCGACCGCCAGGTGGTCCACCATATCCTGACCGGCGTCGTCGCGACCGACCACGCGGGCGACACCTTCTCCGAAAGCCAGTGGGGCGCCTCGCTCGGCGGCTACGGCCCGGGCCGCGGCTCGAACATCCAGCCGGCGGACACCGGCGTCTGGGTCCCGGCCTCCGGCGGCGTCGGTTTCCAGAACCACTATACGCCCTACGGCCGGGAGACGACCGAGAAGACCCAGATGGGGATCTACTTCTATCCGAAGGGCCAGGAACCGAAGTACGTGCTGCGCACCTTCGGCATCTTCGACTTCTCGATCGAGATCCCGCCGGGCGAGGAGCACCACCCGGAGACCTCGTACATAACCTTCCCGAAGGACGCGATCCTCTATGGGATCACGCCGCATGCCCACGTGCGGGGCAGCTCGACCCAGGTGTCGATCCTGTATCCGAATGGCAAAGAAGAGAAGCTGCTGGCCCTGCCGCGTTACAACTTCAATTGGCAGTACGAGTATTTCCTGAAGACGCCGCTGAAAGTGCCGGCGGGCGCCAAGATCCTCGCCAAGTGGACCTACGACAACTCCACCCGCAACCCGGGCAACCCGGACCCGACCAAGAGGGTGTTCTGGGGCGAGCAGACGTCTGAGGAGATGATGGCCACCTACCTGCACTACCGCTGGGTGGACGAGACGGTGAAGCACCAGACGCCGGAGTACGAGAAGATGCTCCAGGCCAACCTTATGATGGGCGTGCTCGACGACAACATGGACGGCAAGATCCAGCTCGCCGAACTGAAAGGCGGCCCGCAAGGTCCCGCCAGCATGTTGAAGAAGTATTTCGCGCTGATCGACGCCAACCACGACGGCGGCCTCTCCTCTGAAGAACTGGCCGCAGCGTCGAAGCTGATGCCCAAGCGCGGAGGTGGCGGCGGCGCGAAGCCCGCAGCCGCTCCGGCGCCGGGCCCGGCGGCCACGCCGGCGGTGGCGGCGGCGGACTCGAAGGCCGCTCCGGCGGCCTCGCGCTAGGGTTCCGGCTCTGCGCTGCGTCCCGGCTGGGATGACGAGCTTTTTCGATATGAACGCCCGGTCAGCGGCGGGCAGGTGACCGGCGGCGGCGCATTGGGCATGATGCGGCGCGTCCGATTCAAAAGAAGACATATTTCCCGGGGGATTTTTCAGTGCCGTCCATTCGTTCCTGGCTCTTCGGGGCCGCGCTCGCGGTCGCGTCCGTGGTTTCCGTCGCGGCTCACGCTCAGGGCGCCCCAGACGGCGCCAGCATCTACGACACCCGCTGCAAGGCCTGCCATGACGGCGGCAATCCGCGTGCGCCCAACCGGGCGGACCTGGCCCAGCGCCCGGCGTCCGACATCGTCCAGGCGCTCACGACCGGCATCATGCAGCCGATGGCGCAGGGCCTTTCCGACGCCGACAAGCAGGCGGTGGCCGCCTACCTGACCTCCGCCCAGGGCGGAGAGATCGCCAAGGCAGGGCCCTCGGAGAAGGCTGAGGGTCGCGAGATGCCGCAGGTCGCCGTCAAGACCGGCCCGATCGGCGTCGATCCCAAGTGCGCATCCAATCCGCCGATCCAGGCGACGCCCGGCGACTGGGCCTCGACCGGCATCGACGACGCCGCAACCCGCTTCCAGCGCCATCCGGGCCTCACTGCCGCGGACGTGCCGAAGCTTAAGGTGAAGTGGGCGTTCTCCATGACCGGCGGGGGCCAGCCGACGGTGGTCGGAGACTGGCTGTTCGTGACCAACCGCTCGGGCAAGTTCTACGCCATGGACGCCAAGACCGGCTGCGTCCGCTGGACCGTGGACGACCTCGTCTCCCGCACCACGCCCGTGGTCGTGAAGTCGGACATCTCGCCCAGCGGCTGGGCGGCCTTCGTCGGCCAGAGCGACCGCATCGTGCGGGCCTTCGACGCCCAGACCGGCAAGCAGCTCTGGAAGAGCGCCGAGCTCGAGAAGCACCCGATCTCGGTCCTGACCGGCTCTCCGGTGGTGGCCGGCGACCGGCTGATCGTTCCGATCTCGTCGATCGAGGAGGCCGCGGCCATGAGCAAGAGCTACGCCTGCTGCACCTTCCGCGGCTCGGTGGCGGCGCTGGACCTGAAGACCGGCAAGCTGCTGTGGAAAACGGTGATGATCCCGGAGGCCTCCCAGAAGATCCGCGAGAAGTCGCCCGGCGTCCATGTGCAGGGACCCGCCGGCGCGGCGATCTGGGCGGCGCCGTCCATCGACCGCAAGCGCGGCCTCGCCTACGTGGTCACCGGCGACAGCTACACCGACGTCGACACGATCGGCGCCGACGCGATCGTGGCCGTTGACCTCAAGACCGGCGCGATCCGCTGGCGCCGCCAGGTCACGGAGAAGGACAACTTCGTCATGGGCTGCGGGCCGACCTCGCAATCCGGCAACTGCCCCAGCCCGATGGGCCCCGACTATGACTTTGGCGCGACGCCGATCCTGATGACGCTGAAAGGCGGCAAGCAGGTGCTGGTGGCAGGCCAGAAGTCGGGCGCGGTCTATGGCCTGAACCCAGACACCGGCAAACTGCTCTGGACCACGGTGGTCGGCGCGGGTTCGGCGCTGGGCGGCGTGGAATGGGGCATCGGCGCCAACGACACCCACGTCTTCGTGCCGATCTCGGACCTGGGGCGGCTGTTCTCCGAAGGCCGGCCTGACGCCGAGCCCGGCAAGCCCGGGGTCTATGCGCTCGATCCCGCGACCGGCAAGATCGCCTGGTCGGCTCCGGCCCCGAAGGCGCCGTGCGTCTACGCCAGCGCCAAGGGCAAGCCCAGCCGCTGCGCCCGCGCTCAGCCCGCTGCGCCGGCGGTGATGCCGGGAATCGTCTTCGAAGGCGGCCTCGACGGCTGGTTCCGCGCCTATGACGCCAAGACCGGCAAGATCGTCTGGGAGGATTCCACCACCTCGCGGACCTACGACACCCTGAACGGGATCAAGGGTCAGCCCGGCGGCGGCATCGACGGCATGGGCCCGACCATCGCCCACGGCATGGTCTACATCCTGAGCGGCAACAACGGCGCCGCGCGGGTCGGCTCCAACGGCGTCAACGTGCTGCTGGCCTACTCGGTGGACGGGAAGTAGCGGCGCCACGCTTTTCTCCCTCCCGCGCTTCGCGCGGGAGGGAGAGGCGTTTTACGGCGCCTTCCAGCCGCCGCCGAGGGACTGGATCAGGGCGACTGCCGTGGTCTGGCGCTGGGCGGCGGCCTGGGCCATCGCGCGCCGCGCCTGATAGGCAGTGGTCTGGGCGGCAATTACGGCGGCGTAGTCGACGGTCCCGGCCTTGTACTGGTTGCCCACGATCTGCTCGGCCTGGTCGGCGGCGGCTGACGCCTGGCGGCGCAGGTCGCTCTGCCGCGCCAGGATACGGGTCGCGGCGAGCTGGTCTTCGACATCCTGCAGCGCCTCCAGCACCGTTTCGCGATATTGCGCCACGGCCTGGTCGTGGGCGGCCTTGGCCTGGTTCACCCGCGCGCGGCGCGCGCCGGCGTCGAAGATCGTCTCTGCGATCGAGGCCCCATAGCTCCACAGCGAGTTGGCGCTGGAGAACAGGTGGCCGAGCTCGCTGGCCGCGAAGCCATAGGAGCCGGTCAGCGTCAGGTCGGGGAAGTAGGCCGCGGTCTGTACGCCGATCTGCGCGTTGGCGTTCTGCACCCGGCGCTCGGCCGCGGCGATGTCCGGTCTGCGTTGCAGCAGCGTAGACGGCAGGCCCGGAGGCACGTCGGGCACAGTCTCCGTCCAAGGCGCGGCCGGCAGGGTGAAGTTTCCCGGCGCCTCGCCGATCAGGACCGCGATGGCGTGCTCGAAATTGGCCCGTTGCTGCTGGGCGCCGGCGAGGTCGGACTGCGCGTTGAAAAGCTGCGTCTGCGCCTGCAGCACGTCGCTCTTCGGCGCGATGGCGGCGTTGTAGCGGTTCTGGGCGATGGTCAGCGCGCGCTGATAGGCGGCCACCGTCGCCTGGTCCATGGCTATCTCGGCGTCGATCTCGCGCAGGCCGAAGTAGTCGGTGGCGAGTTCCCCCTGCGCCGAGAGCCTGGCCGCGGCCAGGTCGGCGGCGCTCGCCTCGGCGAGCGCCTTGGAGCCTTCGATGGAACGGCGGATGCGGCCCCAGACGTCCGGCTCCCAGGTCGCCCCGATGCTGGCGCGATAGGTCGAGCGCGCGCCGCCGCCGCCCGAGCCGCCGGAGGTGCTGCCGTCCGGATTGACGATCAGGGTTCCGCCACCGCCGCCGCTGCCCGAACGGTTGCCGCTGCCGGTCAGGTTGACCGTCGGGAACAGCGACGCGCGCTGCTGGCTGACCACGGCGCGCGCCTCGCGGTAGGCGGCCTCGGCGGCGATGATGTTCTGGTTGGAGACCTGCACCTTGGCCGCCAGCGCGTTCAGCGTCGGGTCGCCGAAGAGCGTCCACCAGTCGCCCCGGTCCAGGGTGTCGGCGGGCGCGGCCGGCGACCAGCCGGCGGCCTCCTTGAACGTCGGCGAGATCGGCGCGGACGGCCGCACGTAGTTGGGTCCGACCGCGCAGCCGGCAAGCGCGGCGGCGCTCATCAGCGCCATACCGGCTGAGTGGAAAAGGGCGACGGAACGGAACGGGGCGTGCTTCATGCGGGATGGGCCTGGCCTTCGCCGCCGTGGCGGCTGAGGTAGCGCTCGTCCTTGCGACGACGGCGCAGTTTGTCGAGGTAGATGTAGACAACCGGCGTGGTGAGCAGGGTCAGGATCTGGCTCGCGATCAGGCCGCCGATGATGGCCACGCCCAGGGGCTGGCGCAGTTCGGACCCTTCGCCGAAGCCGATCGCCAGCGGCAGCGCCCCCAGGCCTGCGGCCATGGTCGTCATCAGGATTGGGCGGAAGCGCAGCAGGCAGGCTTCACGCACCGCCTCCTGGGCAGTGAGGTCGCGGCTTCGCTGCGCGTCGAGCGCGAAGTCGATGATCAGTATGGCGTTCTTCTTCACGAGCCCGATCAAGAGGAAGATCCCGATGAGCGCGATGATCGAGAACTCCATCTTGAACAGCATCAGCGCGAGCAGCGCGCCGACCCCCGCCGAGGGCAGGGTGGAGAGCACCGTGATCGGATGGATCAGGCTTTCGTAGAGCACGCCCAGCACGAGGTAGATCGCGATCAGGGCGGCGCCGACGAGCACCGGCTCCTGCTTGAGCTGCTCGGCGAAGCTGCGGGCCGTGCCCTGGAAGCTGCCGCGCACGTTGCTGGGCATGCCGATATCGGCCTCGGCCTGGGAGATGGCGGCCTGCGCGTCGCTGAGTGAGGCGCCCTCGGCCAGGTTGAAGGAGACGGTGGTGGCCAGCTCGGTGTCCTGGTGGTTCACGGACGCCGGCGTGGCGCGATTGTAGAACTTGGCGATGGCGCTGATCGGGACCATGCGCCGCACGCTGGTGTTCAGGGCGCTCCCGGTGGAGGGATCGCGCGATGCCGGGTTGGCGGCGGTGGTGGCCGCGGCGCCGTTGGCGCCGGTTGCGCCGCCCGACGCGCTCTGGGCGCCCGCGAGCGATGAACTCGCCTGGGTCGCCGCCTCGTTGGCCGCCGCCACGGCCGCCGCGCCCCGCGCCACGGGCGCGGCCGGCGCCGCTGCGCCGATCGAGCCGCTCGCGGGCACATAGACCCCGGTCAAGGCGTCCGGCCCGCGGCTGTACTCCGGCGCCATTTCCATCACCACGGTGTACTGGTTCAGGTCCTTGTAGATGTTAGCGACCTGGCGCTGGCCGAAGCTGTCGTAGAGGGCGTTGTCGACGTCACGCATGTTGACGCCGAGCCGCGCGGCGGTGTCGCGGTCGACCTCCACAAATGCCTCGACCCCATTGTCCTCCTGGTCGGTGTTGACGTCGGTCATCACGTCGGTGTGCTCGGACATCGCGTCGCTCAGCTTCTGCGCCCAGAGTTTGAGATCCTGGGTGTTGTCGGCCTTCAACGTGTACTGGTAGGTAGCGTTGGAGCTTCGCCCGCCGGCGCGAACATCCTGCTGCGGGTTCAGGAAAAGCGTGACGCCGGTCACCTTGGCGAGCTGCGGCCGCAGCCGCGTGATCACCGCCTGACCGCCGTCCTTGCGCTCTCCGCGCGGCTTCAGATCGACCGAAAGGAAGCCGCCGCCCGCGCGGCCGCCGCCGGTGAAGCCCACGACCGTCGAGACGGCGGGGTCCTTCATCAGGATCGTGACCAGCTGCTTCATCTTGCGGCCCATCTCCTCCGAGGAGATCGACTGGTCGGCCCGCAGGCCGCCGTTCAGCCGGCCGCTGTCCTGCCGCGGAAAGAAGCCCTTCGGTATGGCCGTGTAGAGAACGACGTTCAGCCCGATCACCGCGACGAGGATCAGCATCATCAGCGGCTTGGCGGAGAGCGCGAAGTCGAGGCTGCCTTCGTAGCTGCGATGCAGGGCGTCGAACCCGGCGGCGAAGGCGCGCGAGATGCGGCCCGGCTTCTTCTCGTCGGCCTTGGCGCGCAACAGGTAGGCGCACATCATCGGCGTGGTGGTGAGCGACAGCACCAGCGAGATCAGCACCGCCGCCGAGAGGGTCACCGCGAACTCGCGGAACAGCCGGCCGACCTGCCCGCCCATGAAGAGCAGCGGGATGAACACCGCGACGAGCGAAATGCTCATGGAAACCACCGTGAAGCCGACCTCGCGCGCGCCCCGCAAGGCCGCCTCAAAGCGGCCCATGCCGTTCTCCAGGTGACGGCTGGTGTTCTCCAGCACCACGATGGCGTCGTCGACGACGAAGCCCGCGGCGACGGTGAGCGCCATCAGCGACAGGTTGTTGAGGCTGAAGCCCAGCAGGTACATCGCCCCGAAGGTGCCGAGCAGCGAGACCACCGTCGCCGCCGCCGGGATCACCGTCGCGCGGGCCGAACGCAGGAAGGCGCTGACCACGATCACGACCAGCAGGGTGGCGATCAGCAGGGTGATCTCGATCTCCCGCAGGGAGGCGCGGATGCTGGTCGTGGCGTCCGAGGCCACCTGCAGCTTCACGTCGCTGGGAAGCTGTTCGGAGAGGAGGGGCAGGGCGGCGCGGACCTTGTTGACCGTCTGAATGACGTTGGCGCCCGGCTGCTGGGTGACCAGCACCACGATCGCGGGCTTGCCGTTGAAGAGGCCGATGGTGCGGGTGTCCTGCACGCTGTCGTTGACCGCCGCGACGTCGCCGAGCCGGATCGCAGCGTTGTTGCGGTAGGCGATGATCAGGCCCCGGTAGTCGGCCGCCTTGGTCCCGCCGGTGTTAGTGTAGACCTGGAGCCGCCGGCCGGCGGCGTCCTGCACCATGCCCTTGGGCCGGTTGGCGTTGGCCGACTGGATCGCCGCACGGACGTCCTCCAGGCTCACGCCCCAGTGGTTCAACGCGAAGGGCGAGACCTCGACGCGGACGGCGGGCTGGGAGCCGCCGCCGATCTCCACGTCACCGACGCCGGTCACCTGGCTGAGGCGCTGTTGGACGATGTTGTTGACGCTGTCGTAGATCTGGCCGGGCGTCTTGGTGTCGGAGGTCAGCGCCAGGATGATCACCGGCGCGGCCGAGGGGTTGATCTTGCGATAGGTCGGGTTGCTGCGCAGCGTCGAGGGCAGGTCGGCCCGTGCGGCGTTGATGGCGGCCTGCACCTCGCGGGCGGCGGAATCGATGTTCTTCGCGAGGTCGAACTGCAGGCTGATCCGGGTCGATCCGTTGGAGCTGCGCGAGGTGATCTCGTTGATCCCGGCGATCGTGCCCAGCCTCCGCTCAAGCGGGGTGGCGACGCTGGAGGCCATGGTCTGCGGGCTTGCGCCGGGAAGGTTCGCCGACACCGACACCGCCGGGAAATCGACGTTGGGCAGGGAAGCCACCGGCAACACCAGGAAGCCCGCCACCCCGGCCAGCGCCAGGCCGATGGTCAGCAAGACCGTTGCGATGGGCCGCTTGATGAACGGGGCCGAGAGGTTCACGTGGCGACCTCCGGGCCAGTCCCGCCATCACCCTCGCCCTGGGCCGCGCCGGTCGCCTTCTTCTTCGGAACCAGCCGGTCGAACCACAGGTAGACCACCGGCGTGGTGAAGATGGTGAGCAGCTGGCTCACGATCAGGCCGCCGAAGATGGCCAGGCCCAGCGGGCGGCGCAGCTCCGCGCCCTCGCCCATGCCCAGCATCAGCGGGACGGCGGCGAACAGCGCGGCCATGGTGGTCATCAGGATCGGGCGGAACCGCAGCAGCGCCGCCTGGTGGATCGCCTCGCGGGGGCTCTTGCCCTGCTCGCGCTCCGCATCGAGCGCGAAGTCAATCATCATGATGGCGTTCTTCTTCACGATGCCGATCAGAAGGATGATCCCGATGATCCCGATCACGCCCAGGTCGTTGCCGGTGAACAGCAAGGCCAGCAGCGCGCCGACCCCGGCGGAGGGCAGGGTGGAGAGGATCGTCAGCGGGTGGACGTAGCTCTCGTAGAGCACGCCCAGCACGATGTAGACGCAGACCACCGCCGCCAGGATGAGCCAGAGTTCGTTGTTGAGGCTGCGCTCGTAGGCTCCAGCCGCGCCGAGGAAAGTCATGGTCACGCCGTTCGGTGCGCCGGCCTTCTCGGCGACCTTGCGGATGCGGTCGACCGCCGCGCCCAGGGAGACGCCCGGGCCGGTGTCGAAGCCGACGGTGGCCGCTGGAAACTGGGCGACGTGGCGCACCTGCAGGGGCGCGGTCTGCTCCTTGATCGAGGCCACCGCCGCCAACGGGGTGGAGCCGCCGGTGGACTGCAGCTGAACCTCCCCAAGCGCTTGCGGCGTGGCATCCGACGGGCGCGACTCCAGGATCACCCGGTACTGGTTGGTTTCGGTGAAGATGGTCGAGACGATCCGCTGGCCGAACGCCGAATAGAGGGCGTCGTCCACAGCGGCCGGCGTGATCGCCAGGCGCGCGGCGGTGTCGCGGTCGATGTCCACGAAGGCCGAGAGTCCTTGGTCGGCGGCGTCGGTGGTGACGTTCTGGAGCTTCCCGTCCTTGGCCATGGCCGCAGCCAGGGTCACCGCCCAATCCTTGACCTCCTGGGTGTTCGCGCCCTCGACGGAGACGCGGTACTGGGTGGGGCCCGACTCGGCGTCCACGGTCAGGTCCTGGGTGGGCTGCAGGAACAGCTCCACGCCGGGGACCTGGGCCGCGCGCTCGCGCAGCCGCCGCATCAGCTTGGGCTGCGAGCCGTGGTTCGGCTTCAGGTTGATGAGCAGCTGCCCGTCGTTGATCGTCGAGTTGTTGGCTCCGTCGACGCCCACGAAGGACGACAGGTTGGCCACCGCCGGGTCCTGCAGGATGCGGTCGGCCACCTCGCGTTGCAGTTCGACCATGCGCGGGTAGGAGACGGTCTGGGAGGCGTGCAGCCGCGCCTGCAGCTGCCCGGTATCCTGCACCGGGAACAAGCCCTTGGGGATCACGATGTAGAGCACGACGGTCAGGACGAAGGTCGCGACGGCGACGGCCAGGGTGGCGCCCTGGCGGTCCAGCACCCAGTTCAGCGCCCGGTCGTAGCGTTCGACCACGCGGTCGAACCACGCCTGGGTCTTCTCGCCGAAGCTGCCCGGCTTGACGCCCTCGTGCGGGCGCAGCCACCGCGCGGCCATCATCGGCGTCAGCGTCAGCGACACCACGGCCGAGATCAGGATAGTGACGGCGAGCGTGATGGCGAACTCGCGGAAAAGCCGGCCCACGACGTCGCCCATGAACAGGAGCGGGATCAGCACCGCGATCAGCGACACGGTAAGCGAGATGATCGTGAAGCCGATCTGCCGCGCGCCCTTCAGCGCCGCCTCGAACGGCGGCTCGCCGTCCTCCACGTGGCGGGAGATGTTCTCCAGCATGACGATCGCGTCGTCGACCACGAAGCCGGTGGCGATGGTCAGGGCCATCAGGCTCAGGTTGTTGAGGCTGAAACCCAGCAGGTAGGTGATCCCGCAGGCGCCGATCAGCGAGATCGGCACCGCCAGGCCTGCGATCACCGTCGCGCGCAGGCTGTGCAGGAAGAAGAAGATCACCAGCACCACCAGCACGACGGCCAGCAGCAGCTCCATCTCCACGTCGTGCACCGAGGCGCGGATGCCCGTCGTGCGGTCGGCCAGCACCGTCACCTTCACCGCCGGCGGCAGGGAGGCGGTGAGCTCCGGCAACTGGGTCTTGATGGCGTCGACGGTCTTGATGACGTTGGCGCCGGGCTGGCGCTGCACGTTGACGATGATCGCAGGCGTTTTGCCCGACCAGGCGCCAAGGCGGGAGTTCTCGGCGCCCTGGATCACCGTGGCCACATCCGAGAGGCGCACCGAGCCGCCGTTGCGGGTGGCGATGATCAGGTTCTTGTAGTCCTCCGCGGTCAGCAACTGGTCGTTGGCGTTGATTGAGTAGCTGCGCGTCGGGCCCTCGAAGCTGCCCTTGGCGGAGTTGGCGTTGGCCGCGCTGATGGCGTTGCGCACCGAGGTCAGGGTGAGGCCGTAGGAAGCGAGCGAGCGGGTGTCGACCTGGATCCGCACGGCGGGCCGCATGCCGCCGCTGAGCGTGACAAGGCCCACGCCCGACACCTGGCTGATCTTCTGGGCGAGCCGGGTGTTGACCAGGTTCTGCACCTCGGTCAGCGGCATGGCGTCGGAAGTCACCGCAAGCGACAGCACCGGCGCGTCCGCGGGGTTGACCTTGGCGTAGACGGGCGGCGCGGGCAGGTCGGCGGGCAACAGCGTGCCGCCGGCGTTGATGGCGGCCTGCACCTCCTGCTCCGCCACGTCGAGGGTGGCGGCCAGGGTGAACTGCAGGGTGACGATCGAGGCGCCGGCGGAACTGACCGAAGTCATCCGCTCGAGGCCAGACATCTGGCCGAACTGCCGCTCCAGGGGCGCCGTCACCGTCTGGGCCATCACCTCGGGGCTTGCGCCTGGATAGAGGGTGGAGACCTGGATCGTGGGATAATCGACCTCGGGCAGGGCGGAGAGCGGCAGAAGCCGAAACCCGACGAGCCCGGCCAGCACGATCGCCAGCATGAGCAGGGCGGTCGCGACGGGTCGCATGATGAAGGGGCGTGACGGGTTCATCCGCTCGGACCGGCCGGAACTCTGTCAGCCGCCGGCCGGCTGCGGCCGGTGCGGCATCTTGGCGATGGCGGCCCTGCAGGGGGCGCTCAGCTTGTCCTCGTTTTGGCGGATGCACATGAAGAGCTCCCGGCCCTCCAGCCCCGGGCAGACCTTGGCGCTGTCGGCCGCGCAGGCCTGACGCATCGCCTGGCGCGCGGCCATTATCTCCGGCGAGCCGCCGCCGCCGGTGCTTGGGGAAGCGGCCGGCGCGGTCGCGCTTGGCCCGCCGTTCGTCGTGGTTGTCGTGGTGGTCGTCGTCGTGGAAGCCGGCGCTGCGCCGCCGCCGCCGGCTTGGCGGCCGCGGGCCTTGGCCATGGCGGCCGTGCAGGCGGCGCTGGCCTTATCGCCGTTTTCGCGCAGGCAGATGAACGCTTGGCGGCCTTCCTGTCCGGGGCAGAGTTTCTTCATGTCCGCGCTGCAGGCCTGGGCCATGGCTTGGCGGGCCGCGGTCATTTCGGGCGAAGGCGTATACCCGCCCGCCACGCCGCCAGCCGCTGCACCGCTACCGCCCCCCGCGCTTTCGCCACCGCCG
>Ga0207657_10001367_pt1 | contig 26016 bp, 19 predicted proteins | sample KBSC33metaG_FD_184316 | JGI IMG/M metagenome (GOLD analysis project Ga0207657, IMG submission 184316) | Corn rhizosphere microbial communities from Kellogg Biological Station, Michigan, USA - KBS C3-3 metaG (SPAdes) (version 2) | ecosystem: Host-associated > Plants > Roots > Rhizosphere > Soil ... | reverse complement strand
ACACAAACAGGTCCAGCAGCCCATCGCGATCATAGTCAAACCATAAAGCGGATGTGCTGAGCGCCTGGCGACCCTGCAAACCGCTCGTCTTCGTGACGTCAATGAACGTTCCGGTGCCCGTGTTTTTGAACAGGCGATTCTGGCCCACGCAGGTGACGAGAATGTCGGGGAAGCCGTCGTTGTTGTAATCGCCGACGGCGACGCCCATGCCATACATCTCAATGTCGAGCCCGGACTTGTGCGTTATGTCGGTGAATGTCCCGTCGCGATTGTTTCGATAGAGGTGCAGCGTAGATCGTTGCTTCTTGTGTCCCGGCCAATCCATTCCATTAACGAGCAAGATGTCTTGCCAGCCGTCGCCGTCAAAATCCAGAAAAGCGCAGCCTGAACCGAGTGTTTCCGGCAACAGCTTGCCCCCATAAGCGCCGCTGTTATGTCGAAACCGAAGGTTTGAAGCGCTCGTCACGTCAACAAACTGGAAACCAGGGGACGACTGATTAGCGGCCCCAAGATCAGGGGCAAGCAACGAGGCTCCGGCGATTCCCCCCAGGCCGAGCAAGAATGACCTGCGATTCACGGGATGTTCACCAGCCCGTTGCGGATTGCGTAGACCACGAGCTCGGCAGTCTTGTGGATGCCGAGGGCATCCATAATATTGGCGCGGTGGACGGCGACCGTATTGGCGCTGAGATCCAGTTGCGCCGCTATCTCCTTGTTCGATTTTCCATCCACGATCAACTGGAGAATCTCCAGTTCGCGCGCTGTCAAGCCATAGTCGCGCTCGCCTCGGAGTGCCTCGGGCCGGACCAGTTGCGGGTCGAGAACAGTCTGTCCTGCGGCAACGTTGCGCACGGCAGTCACGAGTTCAAGATCGACTGCACTTTTCAAAATGTAACCGCGAGCGCCCGCTTGCATGGCCTGTTTCACCAGTGTGTCTTCAGAGTGCATGCTCAGCATCAGGACACCTGTCTCGGGCAGCTTCTCCAGGATTTTTCTGGTGGCGACTAAGCCACTCACTCCAGGTAGAGCGCAGTCCATGACGATCACTCGGGGACGAAGTTCCTGCGCCAAACGGATAGCTTCCTCTCCGTCCTTCGCCTCTCCAACTACGCGCACATCAGGAGCATCTTCCAGAAGGCGTCGAAAACCGAGCCGCACCAGGGTGTGATCGTCTACTAGTAAGACGGAGATTTTATTGGGCATGTAAATCCGACTTGTCTACAGGTACTCTCAGCCGAACCAGGGTTCCTCCCTGAGCGGGCTCGGAGAATTCAATTGTGCCGCCAAGTAATTCTGCCCGTTCTCGCATCGCGACTAAGCCGATCCCTTGTCGCGCGGCTTGTGGCATGAAACCCGAACCATGGTCCTCTACTTCCAGTTCCAGCACGTTTTCCGCGAAGCGGAGCCTGACCCAAGCTTTGCGGGCTCCCGAGTGCCGCGCAAGGTTGTTCAAGGCCTCCTGCAATACGCGGTAAACGTGGACTCCCTTACCGCCATCGACCGGGAAAGAGGTGCCTGATTTTTCATAGCATATTTCAACTCCGGTCTGCCTTTCCACTACAGGAAGGTACCAGTCGATCGTGCTCTCGAGTCCCGACTCGTCGAGCATGACGGGATGCAAGCCTTGTGAGAGACTGCGAACACTTTCGAGAGCGGTCTGTGTGATCGCTGCCACCTCTTTGATATCGTCCCGCAGAGTCGAACCTTCGGGAGCATGTTTGCCCGCACGGCTGAGCATGGAACCGATAGCCGTGAGAATCTGTCCAAACTCATCATGTAGTTCTCGCGAGATGTAACGCAGGGTTGATTCCTGGGTGGAGATGAGTTTCTGGGCTAACTCGCTGCGCTGCTCGGACAGTGCGCCCAGACGGGCGAACAGCAAGCGGTTCGACCGTATGACATACAAACTGGTGAGAAGGATTGCCGCCAGTATGGCAGCGAGAAACCAGTAGACTTGCCGCTGAACTCTGTCATAGATCTGGGCAATCCTTTGCGCCGCTTGTTCTTCGCTTTCATTGTTCTGTACCAGCAATCGTGCGACGGCGTTACTGAGGGCCGCCTCCCGCGATTGCAACGAAACCCGAATCTCTTCCCGCGCCTGCTGCTCTTTGCCGGCCTGCGCGAAAGCGAATGTGCGGTCGACGGCGTCCCAGAATTGCGCCAGCGACTTTCCCAGATATTCCCTCTGCTCTGGAGTTCGGCGGCCTACTGCCAGTTGCTCCTCGCGCTTTAGAGCGTCGTCCAAATCGGCGCGAAGGCGCTGGAATTGTGCTGACCACGCCGTGAGCGGATACGGCTCATCATTGTCGAGCATATCTCGCATGGCGATCGCGAGAGAGTTCAAGTCGTTCTGGATTCGTAAGAGTTGGAGGGAGTCTTTCCGGTTGCGATCGGCAAGGTCATTTTGCAGTTTTCTGAGACCGCGGATTTGTACGGTGATGTAAGCAGAATATGCGACCACCGCTACCAGCGTGATGATCAGACCCAGAAAGAGCCCTGCGGTAGGTGAACGGACCGGTTGGCGAACGCGCAGCACGTCCCGAGAATATAACGTCTCTCGCGGGATGACCAAGCCAGCGGTTACTGCAGGCACTGGCCAACTCGTCACAGGGTTGTGTGCCGCCGGTCACAGATAACTCTCGGACGGTAAGCGCAAACTCATATCTCACCTTCGGGTGCGCAGAGACAGCGTAAATGCCTCAAGGAGAGAGTCCCCCGCCCGGGAAGGGTGGTGGAAACGAGGCCGCGGCATGGAATGCCCACACTCCTGCGCACCCGAGTTTCTGCCAGGTAAAACCCACCTTAGTTGAAATTTGCCTTCGCATCCCAAATTGAGGGCGCACTCGGTCGCTCAATCTCAACGGAAAAGCAGTGCTTGTTTATCTGCCCGTACGCTCGAAAGTACGAGCCGAAAAGAGGCGAGATAATTCAACAGAGCTATAACAGGTTTGTGTAGTCGAGTGCAGGAGAGGACTTGCCGATCACGCAATCAATCGGCAGTTTCGCCTATAGCCTTCTCCGCGAGCTCGGCACGTTCGCGCAGTTTTTGGAGGGAAGCGTTCAGCGTAATCACCTTCTCAGTCAATCCTCTTTGCCCAGCCATATCGAGGACGAGATCCGCATTTTCCTTGGCGGTTCGCGCCGCCGCTAACAGCAACATCAACGAGTCGCGATGCGGCGGAGCCATAGGGGTGCGCCGCTTTCGCTTTAATTCTTCCGTTTCAGTACTCATGCGGGCGACGATGGCAACCATACGGACCAATATGCGGGCGTGATCTGCTCGAAAACTGTCTTCTTCCAGGTAGTCTGCGCAAAAGGCATCGGCCTCGGCCGCCGTCAAGATAAGGTTGAAGGAAGTCATGGGGACGATCTCACGCAATTTCGAGTTAGCGGCACGAACGAATGCGCGGATGGACTCTTCTACGCTGCGCAGCTTTGTTTCTTCCAAAGTGATGAGGCGCGGATCGGAAGTGGGCGGAATTGCAGGTTTTGACCGCCCTTGTGGCGCTCGCGCCGGTTTGCCGGATACAGCAGCCGCCAGCTTGCCATGGACGAATGGAGCAGGACCTGATTCGACCCCCGCGGCCGCCGCCCGCACCTTGGGCTGCCCTTCAAGGGACTTCTTCAGCTTCACTACACGCCGGAAGCGCTCGACCGAGATACCGTAGTCGGTGTTTAGAATCTCGTCTTCGTTCATCGCGGCCACCAGGTCGACTGTTACATCCACGCCATCGACTTGGCCTACGATGTTTCCCCCACGTTCTTCCACGGATTCCGCGAACTTCTTGATCTCGAAACTTGCGGCCCGAAATAGCGTGTCGATCTTTTTGCCTACTGCAACATTCAACGGAGCCAGATTGGCCAGCACGGTTGGATGGTAGAAGGAGAAGCCAAGGGCGCGCTTCAATTCGCGAATATTCTGCGTCAGGCCTGAATCCAGGAACGCTCCAAAATCGCGAAATATTTCCGCCTTTGCGCGCAGAATGTCCAGATCCGCGAGGCACTGCATTTCTTCACCCGAGAGCGGCGGTACCTCACCGTCGGACAGGATTTCAGTCAACGCGATTTCAAAAGGAGGAATGGGAAGAATCCCATCAAGGGCATACCCACGACGCTCCCATTGTCCGGGTACGCGAGGATTTCGGTAAAGGAAGGTTGCGATAAGGTCAGTTTTATCGCGGTCCAGTTCGCTCGGTTCGGGTTTCCGCGCATAGTATCGAAGCAGGCCTTCCGCCATCTCGGGATCAGCTTCGGCGGTTAAGGCGCAGCGCACCATGGCAGGAGTGATCGCCATGTCGAGCAACTGCAGCCAGCGCTGCATGCTCTCCAGAGTCCGCTCCGATTCCTGGTTTCGGTTGGCCAGTTCGTGCGTATCCAGCCCTGCAGGGATTGGCATCTCTCCCGCGAAATAGTCGCGCAGAAGCTTCTGATAGAAGCCGTGCACGGTGGCTAAAATCGCCAATTCCCATTTTGCGTCTATGCCCACTTGCGGCTGCGTCCCCCTCCAGACACACTGATTCGGGACAAACGTATGGTTATCAAAACCTAAAGCCGCTTCAGGCGCAAGCGCGAGAAGGGTTACTCACGTTACCAAGGTGTAGCCGATGTCCTGATTGCGGGAGCCGCAGAACTCACTGGCTCCAGAGGCGTGTCTAGTCGTTTTCCACTATTGTCGCGTTACTCCCAAGGCAATAGATTGCTGCGCAACTCTGAATCGAGCCGAAGCTGGCGTAAATCCGCGTCCGTCAGGCGATCCGAAGCTCTTCATCTGTGGGGGAAGTCAGTGAACGCAAAAATATTGGCGGTTTCCTGTGTGTTGTTCTGGACGCTCACCAGCAACGCGCAAGAACTGGGGACAGCTGTTCTCAACGGCGACGTAACCGATCCGCAAGGAGCCGTCGTCTCAGGTGCGCAGATTTCGGCGCGCAACCTTGCTACCGGGGCGACCCGAAGCACGACCAGCAGCAAGGCCGGGCTGTTTGTTTTTAATGATCTCCCTCCAGGAACGTATCAGATCAAGGCCGAGTCCTCCGGATTTGCTGCCAGCTTGGCTACGGTTCGCCTGCAGGTTGGTCAGCAAGCGAATTTACCTATTCGTGTGAGCGTCGGCAGGGCGCAGACAACTATCGAGGTCGAAGACGTGGACGCGACGGAGCTGGTGAACACGGTGTCCTCTGTCGTCGACGGGGTTGTGAATACCCGCCAGATTGATAGCCTGCCATTAAATGGCCGCAACTTCCTGGAATTAGCTCTGCTGATGCCGGGCAATACTCTGGCGCCAAATTTCGACCCGACCAAAGCCAACACGGTGGTGATCTCGTCAGCTGGGCAGCTGGGCCGCGGCGGCAACGTTACCATCGACGGCGGCGACAATAACGACGATGCCGTGGGTGGCATGCTCCTTAACATTCCCGAGGATTCAGTACAAGAATTTCAGGTCGCAACCAACCGTTTCTCGTCCGAGATTGGGCGTTCGGGTTCGGCCGTCGTGAATGTCGTCACCAAGGCGGGCACGAACAACCTGCACGGTTCAGCCTCCTTTTACGAACGCGACAAAAGTTTGCAGGCTTTGCCCGCTACGTTCGATCCGGCGTCGGCTGCCGGGCAGACGCCACCATTCAGCCGCCAACAATATTCGGGAACCTTGGGCGGTCCCATCGTGAAGGATAAGGCCTGGTGGTTCGCAGCATTCGAATATCGAGACGAACTGGGCGGGGTGCTGGTTGGCAACCGAGTGCTTCCCACAGCACCGGGTGGGAAGGGTACGATTACGAGAAGTTTTGCGCGTGCTCCTTTAAACGACACGCTGGGAACTGTACGAGGCGACTGGCAGATTTCTAACCAGGATCGATTGGGCCTGCGTTATTCGATTGAACGGCAGGACGCCGTAGCTGGTAGTGCCCTGAACACGTCGATTGGGAGCGCGTCGCAGCGTCAGGATGCCCGCAACAATTTCCAAAACTTCCTGACGTCGTGGACTCGTGTCCTGAGCCCTACTCTGCTGAACAAGTTCAGTTTCAGCGTGAACAACTTCATCAACACGACTAATCCGCTTGGAACCGGGCCGCAGCTGGACTTTCCCAGCATTACAGACGGCGTTTCGTTCCGCATGCCGCAGCGAACTACTCAGAACCGCTTTCAGTTCGATGACGGTATCGATTGGACGCACGGCAAACATAACTTTCGCTTTGGTGGCCAGGTACAACGGCTGGATGACGAATTCGATCTAGGGGTATTTCAGGGCGGGCGCATCGAGTTCATCCAGGACTTCGCGGATTTCGATCACAATGGCGATGGCCTCGTCAACGATCAGGACTTGCTCTTTGCCGTAACCATTCGCAGCGCGTTCCCCGACCGGGCTCTGATCATTCCGAATGCCGACAATAATTTCGTTGCAGCGTACGCTCAGGACGACTGGCATTTGCACCCGCAGTTCACTTTGAATCTAGGCCTACGCTACGAACTCGACACGGATGTCAATAACGTTGGTCACTATAACCAGATCAACCCGATTCTGCTGCCCTTCCTGCATGGAACGCGGCACAAGGACACTAACAACTTCGGTCCACGTATCGGTTTCAACTGGGCAACATCGAGCGGTCGTTTCAGTTTGCATGGCGGTTATGGAATTTATTACGACCGCGTTACGCTTGAAGTACTGTCACTGGAGCGTGGCTTGGACGGCAGGGCTTTGCCCATCAACGTGCGCCTGGGCAGCGTCAACTATCTCGATAACACGGGGCACTTCGTTCCCGGTGCGCCCACGATGGCTGATCCGTTCACCGGGTTCATTATTCCAGGGGCTGGCGCGGCCGAAGGGATGAATGTCATCGATAACCGCTTACAGAATCCCATGGTGCAGCAGTTCAACCTGGGTATCCAGAGTGAATTTGTCAAGAATTGGATTTTGCGTGCCGACGGAATCCACAACCTGGGCACGCACTTCATTATTGGCCGACCCGTGGGAGCAGTTTTCAACCCTGTCGCAGGTGGCCCCGAAGGAGTTTCCAACCTCGAATCAAGCGTGAATACCCATTACGATGGCTTGCTGGTAAGCATTGACCATCGCTTTTCACAACGCTATCAGTTTCACTCCGCCTACACACTTTCCAAGGCTCTTAACTACGCTAACGACGATCAGATTCCGTTCGCATACGCGCCTATCGACCCGAACAATCTGCATCGGGAATATGGGCCGACGCCGAACGACCAGCGCCATCGTCTCGTGCTCTCCGGTGTGGCAGAGTTGCCATACGGGTTCAGCATCGCGCCGATCTGGACCTATGCATCAGGTGTGCCCATGGATATCATGCTGCCCGACAACAGCTCGCGTGTTCCGCAACTAGGAAGGAACGCAGGGGGAGGGCAGTTCCACAGCGCGGCGGAGTTGAATGCATTTATCACACAACTGAACGCCGGCGGAGGAGTCAATGGGCAGCCACTGCCCCTCGTGTCGCCCAGCGCGCGGTTCAGCGACACGTTCAATTCGTTGGACTTGAGAATCTCGAAGGACTTTCGCTTGACCGAGCGATTCTCGCTGCAAGCCATTGGCGAAGTTTTTAACCTGGCGAACAAGACCAACATTCTTGGCATTTCGAATACCAATTACTCGGGCTTCGCCAATGCGCTCGTCCCGGACAGGGACAATCCAGCGATCTCGTCGTCGTTCGGCAAACCTGTCACCACGGCGGGCGGTATCTTCGGGTCGGGTGGACCTCGGGCATTCCAACTGGCACTTAAGCTGGCGTTCTAGCTTTTGCTAGAGGAGAATCCAAAGAATCGGCATTCCCCTCGGGCCGCGCGAGGAGAAATCTGCTCTCTCGTGCTCAAGAGAAAAGCAGCTCCTCACGGTCTTCGGAATGACAAGTCTAAGCTCGTTAAGGCAACGGGATTGAAACATGAGTGACGATTACCACCGCAAATCGCTAGCAGAACGCAAGCTCAACGTCTTCATTGAGCCAGATACGAAGATTCGGATCACCGAGGACCACGAAGCCACTGGTGAAGTTGCAACCGCTTACGACTATTGGCGCGCTGGTTCAGGACGTCAAAGAGTACCGGGTATCATCAAATGTTTCGGTGCACGCCCCGATTTTCTGCGACAGGTAGTCGACTTTTCAAACAGAGTACATTTTTCCGACGGGCATCTCTTACGCCGGCACAAGGAGATGATTGCCAGCTACGTCTCATACCTCAACCGGTGTCCGTATTGACTGGACAGCCATGCCTACTTCCTGCGTGTTCAGGGAGCCCCCGATCAATGCGTAGCAGCTATCTTGGAAGGCAAGCTGGAGGAAGCTGGATTATCAGCAGCCGAACGGGGATTGCTCGACTATGTCGAAGTAATCACAAATGCGGCATATCGTTCCACCCGTGAAGACGTTCAGCGCTTACGCGATTTGGGGTGGAATGAAAATCAGATTGCCGAAGCCGTGTACGTCACCGCCATGTTTGCTTTCTTCAATCGAGTGGCGGATGCATTCGGAGTACCGCCGCAGAATTATCTCGAGAGCGGTAAGTTGACGCCGTAATGCAGGCTCTAGGCTCGACATTGCCCGGAATCTCACGTCCGGGTCCTCTTCAATTCTGGTAAGTGTCTCGCGTGATGCCCAGAGCCCAGAGCCTTTCCCCCTCTTCGAGTAAACTGACAATAGATGCCTCTGTTTGTCTCTCGCTTGCGTCGCTGGTTTGCGGTGGGTGCGACTTTGATCGCGCTTGTCGTCACGGTGACTTTTCTGTCGCGACGCGTGCAGCTTGGACATCTCGCCAAGAAAATTCCGAAGAAAATCGACATCAAAGTGCAGCAAACAGCTGAAGGCTTCACTGTTTCCAAGTCTGAATCAGGCCGCACGGTGTTCACCATTCGGGCAAGCAATGCCGTGCAATACAAAGTTGGCGGTCATGCGTTACTGCACAATGTCACGATCACTGTTTATGGACGCGACTCTGCCCGCTTCGATCAAATTTATGGCGCAATCTTCGATTACGATCAGCGATCGGGCATTGTCATCGCGAAAGGAGAGGTACAGATCGATCTCGAGGCAAACCCTCACGGGGCTCAGTTGCCCGATCAATCAGCTCCTCCGGAACTCAAAAACCCCATCCACCTGAAGACCAGCAATCTCGTCTTCAATCAAAAGACCGGAGATGCTTACACATCGGAACGAGTCGAGTTCCACGTTCAGCAAGCCACCGGATCGGCCGTAGGCGCGACGTATACGGCTGAAACTGGCTTGCTGGACATGAAAACCCAGGTCCACGTCGTTGTCGCTGGAGAAGTCCCGGCCGTGCTTGACGCGATTCACGGGACGATTCAGAAGGATCCGCGACAACTTGAATTCGACCAGCCCAAGGTAGTACGAGGCGACGAGTACTTCGATTCCAAGCATGCCACCGTGTACCTGCGCGACGACAGCACAGTCGATCACATGATTGCCACAGGTGACGTCCACCTGCGCATGGCCGCTAAGCAGCCGATTACAGCTCAGGCTGATCGCGGCGAACTGTTTATGACCGAAGCCGAGGAAAAGAACATCCTCCGCACGATAGTGCTATCAGGGAAGGTCGAGTTCCAGCAGTCTGGACCGCAACCGGTACAGGGCAACTCCGGCCGGCTCACCGTAAACTTCACTGGCGCGAATGAAGCCAAGACGGCTCGTGCCGAGGATAATGTCCGGCTGGTGCAGCATCAGGTGAAACGAAGTGAAGTGCGAGCCGCGAACGCGGAATCAGGCAAGCAGGATGTCATCGTGACCGCTCCGATCATTGACTTCTTTCTGCAGGATGGCCAGCAGTTGAAGAGCGCCATTACGTCTGGACACCAGCCACAAATCGAGATTGCGCAGATGGATGAATCGAAGAAAGGACAGAAGACGGTCATCACCGCTGTGAAGTTCAATGCGCAGTTTGATCAGTCTGGACAGATCAACGCAATACATGGTGCGCCCAATGCAAAGATCGTCAACAGTTCGCCGGGGCAGCCCGATCGAGTGAGCACCAGCGATATTGTGGATGCCCTCGCCAAGCCCGACGGCGGAGTTGAGTCGGTGGTGCAACAGGGGAACGTGGTTTACGTGGACAAAGACCTCAAAGCTTGGGGGGCCCGCGCGCGTTACACGCCCGACGACGAGATGCTGTATCTGAACGGTTCGCCGCGTGTCATTCAAGACGGCATGAGCACGACGGCAACAGCGATGAGAATGAACCGGGGCTCGGGCGAAGCGTTTGCGGACGGCAATGTCAAGAGCACCTACAATGACCTGAAGCAACAGCCTACGGGAGGAATGTTCGCGTCCTCCGATCCTATTCACGTTACCGCGCAGAAAATGGTGAGCCATCACAATCCGGGAGTGGCGACATATACGGGCAAGGCGCGCCTATGGCAGGTCGCTAACGTAGTCGAGGCCCCGAGCATCGAATTCGATCGCGAAACCAGATCCGTAGTGGCATTCGGAAACATAGGCGAGCCGGTTGCAACTGCGTTGGTACAAACGGACAGCGAGGGCAAGACAACGCCGGTCGCGATCACGTCTGATCGCCTGACCTATACCGACAGTGAGCGCAAGGCGCATTTCGAAGGCAACGTGGTCGCCCGGGGACAAGACGCTACTCTGACGGCTAATACGCTAGAGGCTTACCTGAAGCCCGCGGAGCCAAGTTCCGACAAGACGTCCGAGAATAAAACCGCCCAGAAAAGTCCCGCGGAGGCGAGTCGTCTGGACCGAATGATTGCTGATGGAAGGGTGGTCGTCGCGCAGCCTACACGTCGTGCCAAGGGTGATCACGTCCTCTATACGGCAGATGACGACAAATACGTCTTAACGGGAAAATTGCCTAGCATTTTTGATGCCGAACGGGGCACTGTGACGGGCGATTCGTTGACTTTCTATAAACGCGATGATAGGGTCTTGGTGGAAGGCGAGGCAAAGTCCCCGGCTGTCACGCACACTCGAGTGGCACGGTAAATGCATACGCTTGCAACCGACGGCATCGGCAAGGCTTATCGCGGCCGCCGGGTTGTAAACGGGGTAAGCCTCCAGGTCGCGCAAGGCGAAGTTGTAGGCTTGCTGGGACCTAACGGCGCTGGCAAGACCACTTCCTTTTACACCATAGTCGGCCTGATACCTCCCGACACGGGCCGGGTGTTAATCGACGAAGAAGACATCACTGACGTTCCAATGTACCTACGTGCTCGGGAGCACGGCATCAGTTATCTGCCCCAGGAGCCTTCGGTTTTCCGCAAGCTTACGGTCGAAGAAAACATCCTTGCTGTTCTTGAGGCGCAATCAATTTCCTGGCACGAGCGCCGGGAAAAAATGGAGAAGTTGATTGAGCAGTTGGGGCTGCAGCACATTCGCAAGAATCGGGGTTGGGCGCTTTCGGGAGGAGAGCGCAGACGAGTTGAGATTGCGCGCGCTCTCTGCATCAATCCCACATTCATCCTGCTCGACGAGCCGTTCTCCGGGATCGATCCCTTAGCCGTCCTCGACCTGCAGAAGATCATTTTCGACCTTAAGGCAGCCGGCATTGGAGTCCTGATTACGGATCACAACGTTCGGGAAACACTTTCGGTTACCGACCGGGCGTACATCATCAACGAAGGTCGGATATTCCGAACCGGTACTCCGGAGGCGCTGGGCAGCGACCCCGAGGTGCGCAGAGTCTATCTGGGCGAGAGCTTCTCCTTAGTATGACTTGCGACTAAAGGCGCGGCCTCGGGCAGCATCCAACCCCGCGGGAATAAGAAAACGGCGAAATATGACTAAGGTCACATACTGTTTTTGGCCGAGGCATTGATAATAGAGAAGGACTGATTAGAGCCTGATGGTTTTACTGCAACACAGACTAAGCCTCAAAGTATCGCAAAGGCAGATACTTACGCCGGGCCTCGTGCAGATGGTCAGCGTTCTTGCGCTCAACAAGCTTGAGCTCAAGGACATGATCAATAGCGAGATGGTGGAGAACCCGGTTCTGGAAGAGCTGGAAGATCCGGTTCCTCTTATCGACGACGTCGGACGCCGGGAGGAAGAGCGCGAGCGTCCGGCCGCCGAAGAGAGTCCAGTCCCTGCCGCGGAAAAGAAAGATCCCTTCGAAGAGATCGACTTTGGTTCCTTTTTCCAGGAGTATCTGGACCCCGGATATCGTAGCCAGGGCGAAATGGAGGAAATCGAGCGGCCCTCCTTCGAAAATTTCCTTTCAAAGCCAAGCAACTTGACGGACTACCTGATGTGGCAGCTGGGATCGATTCCCACTACTCGAGAGGTTCGTGAAGCTGCCGAGTTGATTATTGGCAACCTCAACGAAGATGGTTATCTGATTGCGACAGATGAGGAACTGCTTGGGGTAGTTCCGCCTGCGCCTCCGGAGGTCGACTCAGCCAAAGCTGATGCAGTGGTTGCGGAGGCCGCCGCGCTGGGACTAGAACCGCCGGAAGGCGAACTCCCGCCCACAATCGACAGCGAACTGAGCCAGGGGGGAAACGAAGACCGCATTCCCGAAGCTAGTGCAACTGATTGGGCGGCCGCTCAAAGCACACCGGTAACGGAGACATTGCCAGCCGCAGTTGCGACGGCTGTCCAACCTTCTCCAAGTGACGTGACTTCGGCACCCGCCGAGCGCCCTCCCATCAAATCCAATTTCGATGTTTTTGCTCTGCATGACGCCTTGGAAGTCGTTCGTCAACTGGATCCTCCCGGCATAGCGTGCCGAAATCTGCGCGAATGTCTGCTGTACCAGTTGCGGTTCCATCAACGTAATCTCGATCAACATAAAGATGGCATTCACAACGGGCACACAGCCGAAGTAATTTCCGATGCCATTCACGTTGTGGACCAGCATCTCCGCGCCCTGCAGCTGAAACAACATAAAGAGATCGGCAAACTGCTGGGCCGCCCCATTGAGGCGATCCAGGCTGCGCTGGAATTTATTAGGACGCTCGATCCGCGTCCGGGTCTTCGCTACAACGCGGTTCAGCCCCGCTTGATCGAGCCCGACGTTGCCTTTGTGAAACATGGTGACGAGTGGCTCGTCATAATGAACGACGAAGATCTCCCAACGTTGCGCCTAAACCCCGCTTACAAGCGTCTGCTGACGAAAGATACGAACGACAAAGACACGCGCAATTATGTGAAGGAACGCTACAAAAGCGCCATCCAACTCATCAAGAACATCGAGCAGCGAAAGCAGACGATCATGAAGGTCTGCTACGCGATTGTCGGACGACAGCAGGATTTTCTGGAAAAAGGTATTGATCAACTCAAACCCATGATGATCAAGGAGGTGGCCGAAGAGATTGGTGTTCACCCGTCCACCGTGAGTCGTGCGGTGGCCAACAAGTACGCTCATACTCCACAGGGCGTATTCGAACTGCGTTACTTCTTCAGCGAGAGCGTGAACGGGCCGGAAGGTGGAGCAACCTCGTTGCTGATCCTGAAACGGCGCGTGAAGAAGCTTATCGAAGAAGAAGACCCCACTCGGCCGTTAACCGACGAGCAGATCACCCGCATTCTGCAATCGCAGGGTATCCAGGTCACTCGCCGTACGGTCGCGAAATACCGGGAGGACATGCGCATCCCGAGTACTCATCAGCGCAGGATTAAAAAGTAACCGGTTGTGCCCAGCACGTGGCCAAATTCTCTGGAGGGCGCAGATGAACGTGGAATACACCGGACGACAGTACGAAGTAACTTCCAGCATTCGACACGAAATTGAAACCGGCCTCACTAAAATCAAGAAAATCTTAGGTGACAAGTTCGAGACCAAGGTGATCTTGGCCGTGGAGAAGCATCGCCACAAAGCAGAAATCACCATCAGCCCGCGAAATGGACCGCTGGTGGGAATCGCACAAGCAGGCGACATGGTGGCCGCGGTGAATGAGGCTCTCGAACACCTCGAGAAGCAGGCGCTTAAGTATAAAACTAGATGGCGAACGAAAAAGCGCCAGCCCCGCAAAGGTTGGGACGGCAAAGGCAACGGCGTGGAATTACAGGCAGCGGTGGGCGTAACCGAAAAGATGGCCGTCCCGGTCGTTGTACATAAGTTTCCTCAGGTATCGAAGACAACCGAGGCGCACCTGGTTCGTTCCAGCGATGCGGTCGCGTTGCGTCCGCTGACTCTGGAGGAAGCTATCAAAGAAGCGCAATTTCGTGATCGGGATGTGTTCGTCTTCCGCGACCCTAAAGGCAAAGTGATGGTCTTGCATCGCACGCGGGACGGAAAGATGGAGTTGATCGAGGCTCCATAAGATTGCTGAATTGTAGTGGTATTTCGGAGGCGCGGCTTCGGTCGCGCCTTTATGTTTGTGTGGCCAGAAACTCACATCAAGCATCTGAGTGGTCCGCTTGCCTCCCTTGAGAACGATAATGATCTATAGTTCTCCTCTACTTGCGTGTTGAAGATCTACAAAATTCCCTCGCCCGCTCCGCTCAGTCGTCCCCTGTTTTCTGGTCTGAGGATTTTCCAGCGTCCGCGCTGTGTTAGATTTCAGACTGCCATGAAGCAAATCGCACACTGGGCTCTGAATATGGCAAACCAGCGAGGCGCATCTTACGCCGACGCCCGTATCGTTGATGCTCGAAGCCGCGCGCTGGCCACCAAAAACGGCAAGTTGGGTCAGGCCTCGGATTCCGAGTCCCTCGGCTTGGGTATTCGCGTTATTGCTGACGGTGCCTGGGGCTTCAGCGCGTCGGATGACCTGAGCCGCGAGGCCGTGGAGGAAACCGCCGCGCGAGCCCTCGAGATCGCCAAAGCATCTGCCAGACTTAAGCAGGATGCCGTGCGACTCGCTCCCGAGAAACCGGTCACAGCGGAATGGACTACCCCCTGCCAGATTGATCCGTTCGGAATCTCTATTGAGCAAAATCTCGAACTGCTGTTCGCCATCGACAAAGAATTGTGCGCCGTCGCCGGTGTCACGCTCGCGGAAACTAATCTTAACTTTCATCGTGAGGAGCAGTGGTTTCTTTCTACGGAAGGAACCGATATCCACCAGACAAAGTACTCGACCGGTGCGGGCTACGCCGCGTATGCGTTTGCTGGAAGCGACATCCAGAAGCGTTCGTATCCGAGTTCCTACGGCGGACAGTGGCAGAACAAAGGCTACGAACTGGTCCATGAACTCAAATTATTGGAAAACGCCAGCCGAATCGCGGAGGAAGCGGTCGCCTTGCACAAAGCCGACAAGTGTCCGGAAGGCCGATTCACGGTCATTCTCGAAGGATCGCAACTGGGTTTACAGATTCATGAGTCTATCGGGCACCCCATAGAACTCGATCGTGTACTTGGGATGGAGGCGAATTTTGCGGGAACCTCATTTTTGACGCTGGACAAATTGCGCACCCTTCGTTACGGCAGCGATTTGGTCAACGTTGTTGCCGATGCGCGGCAGGAGCACGGCCCCGGGCTGGGAACATTCGGTTTCGACGATGAAGGAGTGCCGGCTCAGTGCACGCCTATCGTCACTAACGGTTTGTTCACTGGCTATCTCTCTTCGCGAGAAACCGCACATATGGTCGGGGCGAATCGCTCCGGCGGAACTCTGCGCGCCGAAAACTGGAATCGCCTGCCCATTATTCGCATGACGAACGTCAGCCTGCTTCCCGGAGAGAAGCCGCTCACCCTCGAACAACTGATTTCCGATACAGATAATGGCGTGTACATGGAAACGAACCGTTCTTGGTCTATCGACGATAAGCGCTACAACTTTCAATTCGGGACCGAGATCGGATGGGAAATCAAGAACGGCAAGCGCACGCGCATGCTGAAGAACTGTTCTTATTCGGGAATAACGACAGAGTTCTGGAATTCGTTGGACGCCATCTGCTCGCGCGACGAGTGGGTCCTGTGGGGTACCCCCAACTGCGGCAAAGGACAGCCCCAACAAGTGATGGGAACAGGGCACGGGGCGGCGCCTTCGCGGTTTCGCAATATCAAGGTTGGGTCGGCTTACAAAGGCAACTGATTGCTACAGGAACTCGGAGAGATGTAGCACCACCAATGAAGAATCAATGTTGACGAAAGATCAAGCATCGACCATTTTCGCCAGGCTCAAAAAACTCTCGACCGCTGACGAGATGGAAGTCTTGTTTTTCGGGGGGAAGAGCGCTCTCACTCGGTTTGCCAACAACACCATTCATCAGAATGTTGCGGAAGAAAACCATGGCGTCTCCGTTCGGACCGTGTTCGCTGGACGCACCGCTCGTGCGACGACGAATAAGTTCGACGACGCCAGCCTCCAGCGCGTCGTACAAGCTTCTGAAGCCCTCGCAAAAGTGCAGCATCCGGACCCAGATCTGCTGCCCCTTTTCTCCGGATCGGAGAACAAAAGCATCAGCCCTACAACAATCCCAAGTCGGACTTTTGAGAGCACGCTTGCGCTTACGCCAGAAGCCCGCGCTCAAGCCGTCGAGCAGATGATTGGAATCGCCAAACGACACAAGCTTACGGCGGCCGGGATCTTTGCCAATTCAGAGTCGATTGAAGGCATCTTCAATTCACGCGGAGTCGCCCAGTGGCACACGCAAACTTCGTCCGATATTTCGGTAACGATGCTCGCCGCGGACTCATCCGGCTGGCAAAAGAGCAACTCGCCTGATGCGAGTAATCTTGATGCGCGCGAGTTGGCCGAGACCGCCGCGCAAAAAGCCATCGGATCAGCTGGACCGCAAGAACTTCCTGCAGGGAAGTACACGGTGATCCTTGAACCGGCCGCAGTGCTCGACATTGTAGGGTTCATGTTTTACGACTTTGGCGGACTCGCGATCCTTGATCAGCGCTCTTTTCTGAATGACCGTATTGGCAAGCAGATTTTCGGCGAAAACATCAACATCTGGGACGACGTCGCGCATCCGCTGCAGTCCGGCGCGCCTTTCGACGGCGAAGGCGCCCCCCGGCAACGTGTGCAGTTGGTCGAGAACGGCATCGTGAAACGGCTGGTTTACGCGCGCCCAACAGCTGAGAGAATGAAGCGGTCCGAGTATAAAGATCAGGTTGGGCCGATTGTGCCAACCGGCCATGGGTTTCCTCTTCCTAACGAAATCGGAGAGGCGCCGCTGAACATCATATTTAGTGAACCTAAACAGCCCACTAGCGTAGATGGGATGATCGCCTCCACAGAACGTGGGGTGCTGGTCACGCGGCTGTGGTACATCCGAGAGGTGGACCCCTATGAAAAGATCCTCACCGGCATGACTCGCGACGGTACCTTTCTGGTTGAGAACGGGAAAGTGAGACACGGACTGTTAAACTTCCGGTTTAACGAGAGCCTTTTGCATATGTTGTCGAATGTCGAGCAGATGAGCCGTTCGGTTCGTGCGAGCGGCGAAGAGTCCTTCGACATGGTCGTGCCCGCCATGAAAGTCCGTGATTTCAATTTCACGGAAGTGACCAGGTTCTGAGCTGAGCTCGATTATTTTGGTTGGGTTTTTCGCGATGGGCGCTCAGCCAGCCATGCGCAGGCCACGGACATTGTGTAGTTTCTGGAAATCCCGCAATTGATCTAGAAAGGCGCGGTGCACGCGGCTTCGAAAGTGCTGCTTGAGTTGCACGATTCCTACCCGCCGAAAGGCATTCTCATCTGCAAGGGGAATGAATCGGCAACCCTCCCGAGCTTCGACCGCCATCTGCGGGCCAACCGATACACCCGTCCGTTCGTGCCAGACCCTCATTTGGGTTCCAGGATGTGCCCAGCGTGTTCAGAAACTTCCGACTTTCGCCAGGTCCGCAAATTCATTCCGTACAACACCAGGCAAAACATGTTGGCAGGTACGAAACCGAGCTGTTCAGTTCTCAACCCTATGATGCAAATAATGACGCTATTAATTGCTGCCAGGACCCAGCCCTCCCAACATCGACGGCCGACCAGGATGGTGGAGATAATGGTCAACACGCACGAGACATAATCCAGACGAAGCGACACGACGCGACCTCCATAAGCATTATTGAGCAACAGGGTCGCGAGTAGCTGTGACCTTGGTCGCTGAACCATGTAACGGAGGTAACTGGCAAGGTGCAGGCACACTCGCTCACTAAGTGATCTTGCATTTCTACCGAACCCATTTGCCGCGACCTCGGAAGCGGATTATGATGCCGCGACCCATATGGCCCAACTGGTTCGGACCCTAAGCCTCCGCGACTTGGTTCTTCTGATCATTGGCTCCGTCATTGGTTCTGGGATATTCCTGGTGCCGGGAGCGATTTTGCGCCAAGTGAACCACTCAGTCGGCATGGCGTCGCTGGTGTGGATTGCAGGTGGAGTGCTCTCATTGCTCGGAGCGCTCAGCTATGGCGAACTTGCTGCCATGCGTCCCGAGGCCGGCGGTCTTTATGTCTACATTCGTGAGGGCTTCGGCCCCTTTCCAGCGTTCCTCTACGGATGGGCAATGTTTCTTGCGATTGCCAGCGGAACGATTGCTTCTCTCGCGGTCGCTTTCAGTGCCTATCTTGCAACTGTGATCCCTCTCAGTCCATTGGCTGGCAAACTAGTCGCGATCGCCGTTGTCGCGATCGTCACGATAGTCAATGTGTGGGGCACTCGCCATAGTTCAGATTTACAAAACTGGACGACGCTGGCCAAACTCGCAATGATCCTCGCGATTTCGGGGATCTTGCTTTATCTCGGCCGCGGTTACTCCGGCATTCGACCGGCCTTGTGGACTGAGTCCATCAGCGGATCCCTGCTTTCGCGTTTTGGCTTGGCTATGATTGCTGTGCTGTGGGCCTATGAAGGGTGGCAGTTCGTGACCTACTGCGCGGGAGAAGCCCTGGAGCCGCAGAAAAACTTTCCGAAGGCACTGGGTTCCAGCGTGCTTTTCCTCGCGGGAGTTTACCTGCTCGCGAATTTTGCCTATCTTGCGGCGTTAGGCCCCATCGGCGCAGCACAGTCTGACACCATCGCTGCCAACTCGATGTCGACCGTACTTGGTCCGTCGGCTGCCAAAGTCATTTCTTTGACTATCCTGATTTCTGTGTTCAGTGCGCTCAATAGTGTTGCCTTGACCGCACCCAGGGTTTTTTACGCAATGGCGGCTGACAAGCTGTTCTTTCGCAAGCTCGCCGAAGTTCATCCTCGATTTCGCACGCCCGCGTTCGCCATCCTGGCATTGGGAGTGTGGTCGGCTGTTCTTTCCTGCATGGGAGCCTTCCAGCAACTGATTAACTACACCATGTTTGTAGCCTGGATCTTTTACGGACTGGGCGCCGCCAGCCTTTTCGCTTACCGCCATAAATTCCCTGAACTGTCCAGGCCCTACCTCGTGCCGGGTTACCCCTGGACTCCGCTGCTCTTCGTTGTGGCTGCCGCGGTGTTGGTCATGAATGTGATTGTGTCGACACCTCAGAACGCATTCACTGGCCTGGCAATCGTCGCTCTTGGATTGCCTGCGTACTACATCTGGCGTAAGCGGCGAGTGAATGCCACTTCGGAGCTGACGACCGAGAGAAATCTCAGCTAAGTCAACGCGTTCTCGTTTTGCTTGGCCGAGGCGAAGCGATTCGCCGGAGCTTTCGCGGTCGACAATGGGATGGCAGCTTGCCACAAGAAAAGCCAGTCGCCTGGTCCAGCGTGACTCGGCCACGGCATCGCTCAACGTCATCTCATTTTTCCGCACCCTCACAATGCCAATATCTGCGGGACAGGCATTCTGTTCGTCGGAGAACAGACGTCCCAGTTAGTTTTTCCGGAGAATGCTGTCGCCGGAGGACTCTTGGCGGAAAAAGAACGTGGCGCACCGCAAAGTGGTGACTTGGTCCTTTCCAACGAAATACTTGCTCGGCTACCTGTCGCTGAACTTGATCAGATTGTCGTCCATCTTGAGCACCAGCACATTCCGCGGCACACGGTCTTATGTGATCCTGAAAAACCGATCCGGTATGGATATTTCCTGAATTCGGGGATGGTATCGTGCCTCATCCCAACCAGCGCCGGTCGCAATGTCGAAGTGGCATTAGTCGGTAAAGGCGGTTTCATCGGCAACTCGCTCCTCTTCGGCGTGAACCGGAGTTTGTTGCGCATGGTGATGCAGGTGCCGGGCGACGGATATCGCATCAAGTCAGATGACCTGCAGCGTTTATTGCCGACCGCTCCGCATCTTTTTAGAAGCGTGGGCCGTCACGCATTGTTGCAAGGCATGCAGGCTGCGCAAACCGCCGCGTGCAACCGTCTCCACAACTTGGAGCAGCGACTTGCCCGCTGGCTGTTGATGACCCAGGATCGCGTGGGTCCAGAGTTCGCCATGACCCAGGAGTACTTGGCGCAGATGTTGGGAACCGGGCGTCCCAGCTTGAGTTTAACCGCGAGCCAGATGCAGCGAGTGGGGGCAATCCAGTACACGCGTGGACTGATGAGAGTGCTAGATCGAGCAGAACTGGAGAAACTGTCTTGCGAGTGCTACTCGGTGGTGCGAACTATGATGGCAGACTTGGAGCTTGGCTGAAACTCTTGAACGGGGCAACATCGATGTGCTTTGGCCCGGGTCTACATCATTCGCGCTGCCCGTTCGACCTGAAGAATCAATTCTTCCGGAGGACAGGGCTTGTGAAGAAAAATGACATTCAACCCGGCGTACTCTTCTTCGGCTTCCGCCAGCCCAGTAATCACAATCACGGGAATGCGCGCGCCGATTTCCCGCACTTGTCGCACGAACACAGCTCCGCTATCGCCAGGAAGAACGTGATCCGTGACAATCACATTGATCTTCCCGGCTATGTCGGAATGCAATAGTCCAAGCGCCTCTTGGGCGCTCTGCGCCAGTATCACATCAAGGCCCGATTGGCGCAGAACGGTCGCTCGCATTTGCAATTGGGCTGGACTGTCGTCAATAAGCAGAACCTGGAGCATGGTGTCGACGCGGCGCGATCCAGGTGATTACTGCGGTCTGTAACGCCGGCTGATCAAGTTACGCGCTCTGTTGATAGCGAGCCAGAACCTCGCGCTCGGCGCGGACCCAATCTTCGTGTTCATTCCCGGGAATACCTCCGCGCTCTTCAAATAGCTCATAAGCACGACGGCGAATTTCGTCTTCCAGGTTGATCGGGATAACGTTCTTCTTCGTTTCGGCAACCGCTTGCAGCCGAAGATCGGACGAGGGAGTCTGGAAAGTGGTTTCAGATGCTACCTGCACGTTGGCGGCATCGCCGTTCTTCTTGGAATTACGGGGTGTTTTAGGTTTTGCCATACTGCTTTACTCCTTAATAAAAATCGTTCGATTGCTAAGGTACGAACATGGATAAAGCCACACACACGTCGCCGGTTGCTGGCCGCATCTCTATTGTGTTGTGACGGATTATGTATCTACTATAACGCGACTTTGCTGTGGATTTCTACGAACGTGGCTTCAAATTTGTGATCAAGTTCATAAATGGATTTAATGGAAATCATGTGAAATGGTTTCGGCTTCGGTGACGGCCAGCGGAAAGATGCGTTCAGTCTTGACGGAAATCACATGGTCCTGGTGTTGAAGGATGCCCTCGACGAGTACAAACTTTTCGGTCACCAGCAGTAATCGGTTCTTCTGAAATAAATCGGGTGTAATAATCGCATTCGCAATACCAGTCTCATCTTCCAGACTCAGGAACACGAACCCTTTAGCAGTGCCGGGGCGTTGACGAACGATGACGCAGCCTGCTACACGGACACGCTGACCGTTGCCAAGATGAATCAAATCTCCAGCACGACGGATGCCCATACGATCCAATTCGCAACGACGGTACGCCATGGGATGTGGGCCGACTGTCAGACCTGTACCATGGAAATCAGCAACCAACCGCTCTTCATGATTCATGACAGCGAGTGGCGAATGGGTGTCAGGTTCCGAAAAGTTTTCCAGAAGCGGACCAGACCAACGCACCGCTCGCTCAACCTGCCAGAGAGCATCGCGGCGATGAAAATGGTTCCGACCACGGAGGGCCAGAGGCGCGGAATTGCTGAACGTCGATTGCTGATTGCTGAATGAAAGAGGATTGCCGGGGGATGATTGACAATCTCCATTTTGCATCTGCAACCGTAGATCCTCGTTCACCAATTGTTGCTCTGTGGGTTTATATCTTCGTGGCGAGTTTCCGACAGAGTTGAGGGCGCCGATTTCTGCCAGTGTATTAAGTTCATCTTTGCGAAGTTCTGGGACACGTCTCACCAAGTCGTGAATCGAAGTAAATGAACCCAGGCTTCGTTCACGGACCAGCGCTTGTCCTGCTTCTTCTCGTAAACCGCGCACATAGCGAAGACCGAGACGCAGCGCGAGAACAGGGTTTGGGCTCTGGGTTGAGCGCGCCGGGGAACCGGAGACAGGAAGTTCATGATTTTTGAGATGAGACACATTCTTCCTCGCCTCGCTCGAAAGTTGAAACTCGAAACCCGAACTTTCCAACTGAAGAGAGGAATCGCCTGACAATGGACTCCCGACCACCGATTGCTGGCTGCTCTTTTCTAACGTACACAGCCAATCCGATTTCATGACGTCCACAGGCAACACCTTCAAGCCATGCCGCTGCGCATCTTTGACAATGGTTGCCGGATGGTAAAAGCCCATGGGTTGATTGTTGAGCAGAGCGGCCGTGAACGCGCCGAGATAATGACATTTCAAGTACGCACTGGCATAAGCGAGCAGGGCAAAACTCGCGGCGTGAGACTCGGGAAATCCATAAAGTGCGAAAGAGGTAATCGAGAGGATAATTTCTTCCTGCGCAGCGGGCGAAATTCCATTCTCAGTCATGCCTTGGCGTAACCGGGCCTCAATCTCTTTCATGCGCTGCATCGACCGTTTGAATCCCATAGCACGACGCAATTCTTCGGCTTCTCCGCCGGAGAAATTTGCAGCAACCATTGCTATGCGAAGTAATTGTTCCTGAAAAAGCGGCACTCCCAGCGTGCGCTCAAGAATAGGCTCCAGGGAAGGGTGGGCATACGTGACCGCCTGCCGTCCCTGGCGGCGCTCGAGAAAGGGATTCACCATCTGACCAACTATAGGCCCTGGCCGGATAATCGCGACTTGCACCACAACATCATAAAAACGCTGTGGCCGCAGCCGCGGCAGGCACGACATCTGCGCCCGGCTCTCTACCTGAAACATTCCAATCGTGTCAGCTTTTTGCAAAGTTGAGTAGACAACCGGATCGTCCGCAGGCAGATGGGCGAGATCGACTTCTTCGCCGTAATCGCGGCGAATGAGTTGAATCGAATCTTCCAGCACGGCCATCATGCCTAGGCCGAGCAGGTCAACCTTGATGATGCCCATGTCCGCGCAATCATCTTTATCCCATTGGACGACCACGCGCCCCGGCATCGACGCAGGTTCCAGCGGCACCACGGAATCGAGTTGCCCCTGGCAGATAACCATGCCCCCGGAATGCTGGCCCAGATGGCGCGGCAAGTCCTGCACCGCTTCGCATAATTCAAAATATTTGCGCAGGCGTGGATGATTGAGATCAAGCCCGGCATCGTAAAAACGGCGATCCAGCGCGTCGTTTTGGTCGCGGTATTCCCACGTGCCCACAACAGCAGATAGCCGATCCAGCGTTTCAGCTTCGAAACCCAGAACTTTGCCCATTTCGCGTGCAGCAAGACGTCCGCGATAAGTAATGACATTCGCAGTCATGGCCGCGCCAAGCTGACCATAACGCCGATAAACATGTTGAATCACGCGCTCGCGCTGATCGCCGCTGGGAAGATCAAGATCGATGTCAGGCCACTCGCCGCGTTCCTCGGAGAGAAAACGTTCAAAGAGCAGATCCATTCGGATGGGATCAACGGCGGTAATGCCCAACGAATAACAGACCGCACTGTTCGCGGCTGATCCGCGGCCCTGCACAAGAATGTTCTCTTCGCGGCAATAGCGGACCAGGTCCCACACAATGAGGAAATACCCTGGGAGCGCGAGCTTGTCGATGAGAGAGAGTTCCCGCTCGATTTGCCGCCTGGCGCGTTCACGAAGCTCCAGCGCGCCACGACCGTAACGCTCCTGAAAACCTTCCATCGTGCGCTGGCGCAGGAACGACATCATAGTCTCGCCTTCCGGTACGGGGTACTTGGGAAACTCGTAACCTAGATCACTAAGTGTGAATTCCAGGCGCGATGAAAGCTCAAGCGTATTTGCGATCGCTTCGGGCAGGTCTGAAAACAATTCCTGCATTTCCTCTGAGCTTTTTAGGTGACGCTCGGCATTGCGGGTGAGCAGGCGTCCAGCGGTGGCCAGCGTTTCATGATGACGGAGGGCGGTAAATACATCACAAAGTTCGCGCTGTTCAGTTGTCGCGTAACAGACGCCATTGGTCGCAAGCAATGGAAGCCGAAGCGAGCGGGAAACCTCAAGAGCAGCCCGGTTGCGGAACTCTTCATCACGATGAAAATGTCGCTGCAGTTCGACATATACATTTTCATGGCCGAAGATGTACGTGAGCCGCTCAAGACAGCGGCGGCCTTCGGCGCTGCCGCCACGCGCTAGAGCGGAAGCGAGCGGTCCATCATCTCCTCCAGTTAAACAAACCAGGCCATTGGCATATTCCTCCAGTTCATCCTCAAAAACCGCACCCTGTTCTTTTTTTGCGCGCAGCTTCATGCGCGTGATGAGGCGGCATAGGTTCTGGTAACCGGTGCGGTTGATCGCGATCAGAGGAAGCCTGCAATCACGAAATGGATTATCAATTGTTGATAGTTGATTTTTGCTTCGATCCGCAATAATTAATGCCTCTGTTTTTGCTGTTTCAGCGCATCCCTGCGTCTCTTGTGGAACAAATCGATAGGTGACCTCCGCCCCGATGTGCGCTTTGATACCAGCTTTTTTCGCGGCGAGGTGGAAACGTGCCGCCCCATACAGGCCGTCCCGGTCCAGCAGAGCCATTGCTGGCATATTGAATGCGGCCGAAGCGCCGATCAATTCTTCCGGCAGGGAAGAGCCTTCCAGAAAACTGAATGCCGAGCGCGCGTGGAACTCGACGTAATTCGATTTTGATTTACGAATTGGCGAAGTGATGGATTTACGAATTTTAGGAGTTGATTCGTAGCACGACATAAAAAATCAGTCTTTGGGGTCAGTCCTCAGTCTTCAGTCTTTAGTCCTGGTCATAAGTCCTCAGACAGCAGGTTGATGGTCAAATCAGCAAGCAGCCATGGCATGAGCAATCAGCAAAAACGGACCAGCAATCCGCCAGCTGAAGACTGACGACCGAAGCCTGACGACTATTTCTTCAGTCATACGCTCCCTCGACGAACCAGCGACCGCTGAGCAGGTCATGGACAAGACGGTAGAGAGCTACTCCAGCTGTCGTTTGCAATGCGATGTCCCATTCATCGCGGGACCATGCATTCGCCTCCCACCAATCGCCCGAAGAGCGCCACGGACCGGCCTGCCAGATGACTTCTCCTTGAATCTGCTTTCTCTTTTCACATGCAACGCGTGAGGGACAACCATCCCGAAAACTGACCGTAGCCCGCAGTGGAGGACGAAACATACGCAATGCGGTAACCAGCGATTCAGATTTACAGTTCTTGCAAGGTGCCGATTTTTTCTTTTCAGAAGCTGCCGGGCTGAAGTGTTGCATACGAAAAGCTTCCGGACGATGCGTGTCCAGAATTTCGACTGATCCAACTTTGCCTTCGCCAACAATGCCGGTGATACGCGCAAGCGTGAGCTCAAGCTTTTCCGGTTCGGGCGATGGAGGCATAAACAGTCCACCTTGTGCCGCTCGCGAGCGCACCGGTTCGGCCGATAGCCATACTTTTTTGATGGGGGCGCCGGGAGGATGCGCGTTTAAATCGAGCTGCAAAAGCTTGAGAAAAACTTTGGCGTCGAGCATGGGAAGCGGCAAATGAATGGTGCGTGTAAAAAGTGGAGAACACCCCTGCACCTCATTGATGCTCACAGCGCTTTCGTCGTCGGTGTGAATTCTGGTCTCTAACTCCAGTCGTAAGCGCAATTCCTGTGTGGCAAAAGCTCGGGCCGACAAGCGCACGCAAAGCTGCTCGACCATGTGATTGAGAAGCAAAGCCAGCGGCTCTAGCAGTATCAGCGGATATTCCAGTTCTAC
>Ga0207657_10001366_pt1 | contig 26016 bp, 23 predicted proteins | sample KBSC33metaG_FD_184316 | JGI IMG/M metagenome (GOLD analysis project Ga0207657, IMG submission 184316) | Corn rhizosphere microbial communities from Kellogg Biological Station, Michigan, USA - KBS C3-3 metaG (SPAdes) (version 2) | ecosystem: Host-associated > Plants > Roots > Rhizosphere > Soil ... | reverse complement strand
ATCGACACCTATGACGAGTATGGAGTCCCGTCGGCCACCAATCAGGGCACGTTCCAGTATGCGGGAATGCTGTGGCTGAGCACGCCGGGTCTCTACGCGCCGACGTTCAGGGCTTACGGCGCTCACCTCGGGCGGTTCAATCAGACGGATCCGGTGGGGTACGCGCGCGGCGCCAACCTCTACAACTACACCGGCAGTGATCCGGTGAATTTGGTCGATCCATTAGGATTGACAGACAGAGGGATCAACATCCCGCCATGTACCGAAAAGCAAGGCCAAAGCTGCGTCACCGGCCCGAGCGAGCCGGCGCAGCAGGAGCTGCCCGCAAGTCTCAGTGGCGGCGGCCGTCCAAATCCGACGATTACTGTGACAGGCCAGCGGCAGAATGCGAAGACGACGTTCAGTTGCGCTGACGCGATGAAGGAGAGAGGGAAAATCGTCGCGACAGGAATTAATGTGACGGCAGTCCTGGCACTTGGTTGGACGATAACCCGCGGTCGATGGAGAAACTTGTCCACTGGTACGACAGGGCATTTCACTACCTACGGATTTGCTGCCGGCGTTGAAGCCTCGGCGGGAGTTTCAAACATGGAATACGACAGCCTTCAAGCATTAACAGGGTGGTCCGATGGCTGGAGCGCCGGCATTTCGATACCTGCTGGAGTCTTACCGTTCGCGATCGGTTTTTCTTTCCAAGGCGCATCTAACGACGCGGGTGCTGGGCATGGTGGATTTGCAGGAGTGGCACCGAAGGAAGGGCTCCCGGCGGCGGGCGCTTCCGGCAATTTCACCGAGACTAACATCTCTCAATGCAAGGCAGGAGCACATTGACGTGAATCTCTGGGCAATTTTGGTCGGGCTTCTCGGAATTGCTGTGCTAATTCGCGCGTTATTAATTGGGAGCGCCTCTCCAGGGGGGGGGTCTCTTCGACGAGATGAAGAGCCAGCCGCATACTGGGCATCGATCGCCTTCATCGGCGCAATAGCATGCGTTCTGCTCTGGAAAGGGTTCGTTGATTGATTTTCGACTGCACATCACGGGACCACAAGTCGATAGTTACCGCAAAATGACGACCGCAAAGAAGTACGCAAAAATTCCGGGGACACGATACTAATTAGCCCACAGCTGCCCGCGACCGGCTAACCCCGCAAGCCTGCAGCCCGCGCTCCCATCAGGCTTCACCTACGACAATTTGAACCGGATGACGGTCAAGGGGCCGCCGAATCCCGAAGGGACGATGACGTTCGGCTACGACAATCTCAATCGCCTGACCTCGGCCAACAAGGCCGGGATCAACCTGAGCTTTACCTGGGACGCGCTGTCGCGCAACCTGACGCTGGCAATTCGGCACGACATTCGTGCCCCGTGTTACGGAGCGTGATCCGCAATTAGGCCGACATGAGTTGCGACGAACAGTCCCAGCGCTACAGCAATTGTTGCTGTGACGAGAATCCTAGCCATACGTTCTGTTCGCATCCGACAGTCGTCCAATTCAGAAACGCTCTTGAAGTAGTAAGACCGCTCTATGCACTAACGGCGTTTCGGATTGGCATTAGCTTAGTTTCCCAAGCTCTCTATAACAAACGCCGCTCAGAATTACCGTACCACTTTGCAAAATCCTAATCGCTCAGCAGCCCGCGACTGCCCTCCGGCGTGGGGGAGCGCTGCCCGATCCGCCGGATCGCGTCGGGGCCGGCGATTCGTCCGGGATGCAGGCGTCTTCGGCGGATGGCCGATTCCAATGTGCTTCGGCTCGGCAGAATCTGGCGCCATGAATTTCGCAGTCCACCGTCTGCCGGGCCCGACCGGCCAGTTCGAGGAGAATGTCGGGACCCGTTTGCTGACGCTCCGCGAAACCGCAGCGTTCCTCAACCTGCACCCCAATACGATCCGCGCGCAGGTTCGGCGTGGAACGCTTCCGGGCGCCAAGATCGGGCGCGGCTGGCGCTTCCTCGAAGCCGACCTCATCGTCTGGATGCGGTCACGATATCCACGCTCGGCGCGCATAATGCGCCGAGCCGGTGAACTGGAGGAGCTTTGGCGCCCAACCGGCCTGGAGGAGCTCGTTTCGGCCTGCCCGCGGCAGAATACGGAACGTGCCCTGGACGCGCTGCTCGAACATCCGGCCTCGGCAAGGCGCGGGAGCATCATCACCGGCTGAGGGCCGGCCAGGTGAAGCGACAGGCGGCGACGCTGCCCCGGCCTGCAACCGCCGTCCGATCCACAAGCTGCGCATCGGCGCCGATCGCTGCTCAAGCAGCTCGCTTCGCCGCACCTAGCCTTTCCGTCGATCTTGGTCAGGCGGCGTCCCGGTTTCGCGCCGGGAGCGGTATCACCTCCGAACCGCAGAGATGCAGCACGTCTTTCGCCTCAAGCGGCCGTTCGAGCCAGAATCCCTGGGCCGCTGTGCAGCCAAGTTCCCTAACCAGGCTCAGAAGGTCCTCGCTTTCGACATGCTCGGCGACGGTCGAGACACCGAGGTTGTCGCAAAGACCGATCACTGCGCGCAGCAGCCGCTTGCCTTCCACGCTGTGCTGCGCGGCGGTCACCAGCGCGCCGTCGAGCTTGATCTGGTCGAACCTCAATTGGCGCAAATAGCCGATCGATGCATATCCGGCGCCGAAATCATCGAGCACGATGGTTGCCCCGGCCTTTCTCAAGTCCGTGAGATTGGAGCGCGCGCGCTCGAAGTCGGCCAGAAGCGCCGTCTCGGTGACCTCGACCTGGAGTCGCCCGGCATCCAGTCCCGCTCGATCGAGTGCGCCCAGAACGGACTTGGCCGCTCCTGCAGAGCAGAGCTGGACAGCGCTGAGGTTGAAAGAGAGCTTGATCTCGTTCGGCCAGGATCGTGCGGCCTCGAACGCAAAAGTCATGAGGTGACAATTGATCTCGTCGATGATGTTGAGCTGCTCGGCTATCGGAACGAACTCCGAGGGAGCGATCACCCCAAGCTCGGGATCGGACCAGCGTGCCAGCGCCTCGTTCGCCGTGATCCGCCCCGTTTGGAGATCGAAGATCGGCTGAAATAGGACCCGCAGTCGGTCCTTCGTTCCCGGAAGCTGGAGCGCTCGCTCGATCTGCGCCCGCCGGCGGCGCGGTGCTTCCATCCTCAATTCGAATATCACAGCGCCGCCACCGGGATTTTCTTTGGCCTGGTACAGGGCCAGATCGGCGTCTGCCATGAGCCTTAAGGGCGAGGAATCTTCGCACTTGCGCGAGAGGCCGATTCCGCAGGAGGCGGCAATGGTGAATTCCCGGCCGTTGAGGCACGCGGGACCGTTCACTCGGCGCAAGATGTCGGCGCCGAGGGCCTGCGCTTCCTTAGCGCTTGTTGCACCGTGCAGCAGAACTCCGAATTCGTCGCCGCCAAGGCGGGCGACGAGGCCGCGCCTGCCGACCGCAATCACCAGGCGTTCGGAAACCTCCTTGAGCAGTTGGTCGCCTATCGCGTGACCGAAGGTGTCGTTGACCGCTTTGAAGCGGTCGAGGTCGAGGATCGCCAGAGCGAATGGCGAATTGCCTTCGGATGCCGCCGTGTCGAGTGCTTCGACCAGGGCCCGGCGGTTGGGAAGACCCGTCAAGAAGTCGGTGGTCGCGGCAACGATCGCTTCCTGGCGGGCCTTCTCGACCAACTCCTGCTCCCGGGCGATCATCGAGCGCGAGCGGATCACGGCCGTGAAATGCCGGCTGTGAGCCCCAAGCAGGCGCAAGGTGAGCGCCGCGACCATGACGAGCCCGAAGGCGGCACCTTCGAACCGCCGGTCGTTCGACAGGAGCGCGGCGACCGACACCGGGCCGATGATCAGAAGCAGCGGTATCCGTCCCGCGATTGGAAGAGCGGTCAGGCCATAGGCGATACCGATGGCGGTGAGCCCGCCGAACAGCAACACGGCCATGTGCGACGCCGCGTCGCCGATCTGGAAGAGGTAGAGGCAGCGTGCGCAGACCGCGATGCAGATCGCCGCCGCGAACCAGACCGTTTGGCGCAGCCTCCTGACCATGAGTTCGTGGGTCGGCGCGTCACCGAGCCCGCTGCCATACCAGTGCCACATGCGCGTGATGCCACAGGCCGCGATGAATGTCGGCACATTGAGGCCAATCCTGAGGGTGCCAGTCGCGGCGAGTTCCAGGGCCGAGAGATTGACCAGGCCGAGCAGGTAAATGATCGGGACTTGCCTGCGCAAAGACCAGTAATTCTCTTCGACAACCGCGCGGCCCGATAGGGTGATGAGGTCGGATCCGAAATATCTTCGAGCAAGGCGGCCGAGCTTTGTCAGTCGTTGGCCTTCCGTTTGTCCTGTGCGCCAGGAGCGGGCGCTCATTGCGCCAACCTGAGTCATAAGTTCAGATGGCAAACAGTCTGTAAAGCCTTGATCCGAACCGGATACATGAGCCGCTTGCCTGGCTGGCTGGTTCGGGAGACGGCAATGAGCCGATCTGCGCTCGGGCTCGCGCCACTGGAGTTCGTCACCCGCGATCAGGCCCAATCTCAGCTCGCTCGCGCGGCAGTGGCTTCAGCGGGGCGACAGCTTGGGCGACCGATGCCGAGCTAAGGACAACTTGCTGGGAAGCCCGATATGGCGAGGCGGAACTGTCACCGAGCTCATTCCCGGCGATGCTGCGCTCGTTTCTTGCAAACGACCGCCCCTTCGCTCGGCGGCGTTGCAGGTTCGGAACCAAATGGCCGCACTAATTTCCGGGCGAGTTGGTCGGAAGCTTTAGCTTTGCGAGTTCGCCCTCCGCGAAGGCATTGGTTTGCTCAAGCAATGCGTGCGCGCTCGCCATGCTGCCCCATTCGATCGAGTGGGTATAGCGCTGCGCGACATCGAGCATTCGGACCACCGGATCGGTATGCCCGGTTTGCGAAATGGCTTTCAACGCCCCGAGATAATCGGTTCGATACGCTGTGGGAATGATGATCCGCTCCTGACCGCCCGTTACCAGCTCGGCGTTCATCATGGCCCGGCCGACGCGTCCGTTACCGTCGGCGAAGGGATGAACTTCGCTCACCAGGAACATCATGAAAACGGCGCGCTGAAACGGCTCGCCGAGCGCATTCAAGAACTCGAATCCTTTTTCGAGCGTGCCGCGGACGAGATCCGGAATGACGAAGACCGTGTTCCCCGCCTGGTTGCGTTGGGTCTTGAACTCGCCCGGTTTCTTGTCAGGACGGCCTTCCATAATCCGTCCGTGGCGGGCCTGAAGAAGCTCGACGAACTCTTGCCCACTGGTTGGAACGCGGCTCATCTCGACGACGTCGGAAACGATCCGGAACGTCCCGAGCACGTCATGCGCGTCCTCGGGCCGCTCGGCGGGGATTATGCCCTCAAAGACGATTTCCTTGGCTTCATCGACGCTGAATTCAGTGCCCTCAATGAAATTCGAGAAGTAGGCTTCGTAGAAAGCGAGGTTGGTTGTCGCTTCCGCCGACCGGCCACTGGTGGACCGGTCGGTCGGAACGAACTCGCGCAGTCCCGAAAAGAGCCGTTCGAATAATTCCAGCCGGTCCGGATCGAATGGTTTGCCGGCCGTCCTCGCCGCGCCGACGGCGCTTTGGGTCTTCACATCGCGCGTGCCAAGAAGAGTGCCGATCAGGGCGCTTAGTTCTTCGAACTGGCGCTCCAGGCCGAGCTGGCCCGCGATTGCTCGCGCGTCGTCGCGAAGCTTGTTCAGTGCCGCTTCGCCCTGCTGGCGGGCGAGCGCGTCTAAACGTTGTTCAATCTCGTCGCGTCCGAGCGTCCGCGGCGTGCGGCCGCCACGTCCACGCGAAGGCGTCATGTTTTCGAGGTAGGCGCGCGGGATCGATGAGAGGTGCGCTCCGCCAGGAAAGGCGCGGTCGCTGTCAATTGCTGGCGGGCCCTTGCGAGGCCGGAAGATCAAGCCCGGCAACTCGACCTCGCGGGTACCGTCCGAAATCAGGAACACCGAGCCGTCGACTGCGGGCTTGTTTTCGAGCGCCGTTCGGTCCGCGATCAAGGCGTCCGGATAATAGCCGCCGATAAGGAAATACCAGGAGCGGCGGACCAGCCGCTCAGGGTCTTCGGTGAGGTTGCGGGTGTAAAGCCGTGAGCCGAGCTTGCGCAATTCGCCTCGCGCGACAGCCGCTCCCGCGGCCTTCGAAAGCGCGGAACTTGATACAAAGACTTCTGGTAGCCCTGCTAGGGAAATTTCCGACACTTAAAAATTCCTCGAATTCCCTTATTGGAAATTTTCGCTGGATAACTAGCCGAAAAAGGAAATTTGTGCAATTTAACAAATTAGGCAAAGCCAGCTAAGCCGTGCCGATCGAGCTAATTCGGCAATTTCTGCTGGTTTAATCCCAAAAATCGGAAATTTCCGCGAGTTAGCATTTTTCATCCCGGCAACAGCATGCTCGCCCTTGGCCAGCAAGACGGGACCCAGGGCTCTTCTGTCCGGAAAATGACGCAAACTTTCGGACTCGAACAGCCGCCAAATGCGTGTTGCCGCGCCGGAAAAGCAATTCCCGATTTTTCATCGCCGATGTCAAATTGCCGGCTTCGCAATGCTTCCCATGTTCAAGCCCCAGGCCAAAGGCGGTCCGGCGCTCCTGCTTCGAGGCGCAGGCATGTTGGTCCGCTTCCATCTCAATAGAGTCCAGGTCTGCCGCACCCTCATCCCTTCAACCGGCGCACGCCGCGCCGGCACTTCTCCAAGGCCCGTCTTGTCGCGCGGAATCGACCGCACTATTCCAGGGCCGCGCGGGTGCAGCCGGGTGCCTTTGAAAAGGAGGCAATATGGCACTCTGGAACCGTGCAGGAATTTATTACGTCAAGCTCACCGCACCTGACGGAACGCTCCTCAGACGATCGACTGGAACGTCCGACAGGCGAAAGGCCCAGGAATATCACGACCGCCTGAAGGCCGAGCTGTGGGACCTTGCCTATCTCAAGAAGAAGCCGAAGCGGACCTGGGACGAGGCGGCTTTGCGCTGGCTCCGGGAGAAGGCTCACAAGAAGTCCTACCGGGACGATGTGACCCGAATCCGGTGGTTTACGAGGCATTTGAGGGGCAGGACTCTTGACCAGGTGAGCCGGGGCCTGATCGACCGGCTGATCTCGAGAGGGCTCGCCAAGCGCTCGGATCGCACGAAGGATCTCTATGTGGCGCTCATCCGCGCCATTTTCCGCAAGGCGATGCGCGAATGGGAGTGGATCGAGACCATGCCCGCGTTCAGGACCTACGCGAAAGGCGGCAAGGTCCGGGTCCGCTATCTGACCAGGGCCCAGGCCGAGGCGCTTCTCGCAAGGCTTCCCGATCACCAGCGCGAGGTTGTGCTGTTCGCACTGGCCACGGGCCTGAGGCAGCGCAACATCCTCGATCTGACCTGGGACCGCGTCGATTTCGAGCGGCGGGTCGCGACGATCGGGCAGGGCGACACGAAGAACGGCGAGGCTCTTGGAGTCCCGCTCAACGCGACCGCCCTTGGCGTACTGGAACGTCAGCTTGGCAGGCACCGGAGGCATGTGTTCACTTACCGTGGCCGGCCTCTTTTAAGCGCGAACACAAGGACCTGGCGAGCGGCGTTGAAGGCGTGCGGGATCCGGGATTTTCGCTGGCACGACCTTCGCCACACCTGGGCGACCTGGCTGAGGCAGAATGACGTGCCGACCTGGGTTCTCCAGGAGCTTGGTGGCTGGAAGTCGGAAGTGATGGTGCGGCGTTACGCGCACATGAGCGTGAAGCACCTGGCTCCCTATGCCGACCAGCTGATTATTCCGGTCACAGCACCGGAAGCGGCGGGGACGGCGGAAAACCGGGATCCGGCGAAACACAAAAATGGTCACAGCGGGGCCTCGCCAAGGCTCCGTCTGGTCGTAAGTAACTAAGGTAAGTCATTGAAATGAAAGTGGTGGACGCACTAGGGCTCGAACCTAGGACCCGCTGATTAAGAGTCAGCTGCTCTACCAACTGAGCTATGCGTCCACAGTGATTGCGAAAAGCGCCGGAGCGGCAAGACCGACAAGCGCGGCGCGCCGGTAGCATGCGCTCGGGTGGGGCGCAACCGGCGATCCATCAAGCCGGGACTCGAAGAGTCGAAATTCCGCTCCCGGTCCGCTGCTGCCGTTCCAGAGCCATGAGCAGCCCGATGCACAGCATAACCGTCATCACCGCCGATCCGCCGTAGCTGACGAGCGGCAGGGGAACGCCGACCACCGGCGCCAGCCCCATCACCATCATCAGGTTGATGGCGACATAGAAGAAGATCGTTGCCGACAGCCCCGCGGCAGTCAGTTGCGCGAACCGAGTGCTGGCGTTGAGGCTCACCTGCATTCCCCAGCGGATCACCAGTCCGAACGCGACGATCAGGACCAGGCCGCCGGCAAAGCCCCACTCCTCGACCATCGTCGAGAAGACGAAGTCCGTATGACCTTCGGGAAGGTAATCGAGATGGCTCTGGCTGCCCTGGAGATACCCCTTGCCGAGCAGGCCGCCCGAACCGATGGCGATCTTCGATTGGGTGATGTGGTAGCCGGCGCCGAGGGGATCACTCTCCGGATTGATGAAAATGAGCACCCGCTGGCGTTGGTAACCGTGCATCAGCGAGAAAGCGATCGGCGCCGCCGTCGCAACCGCCAGGAAGGCACCGGCGAACAGCCACCACGGAAGGCCGGCGACGAACATAACCGTTCCGCCGATCAGGATGACCATCACCGCGGTTCCCAGGTCCGGCTGCACCAGGATCAGCGCCGCCGGGATTCCGACCATCAGCGCAGCCGGCCAGATCGCCCGCCATTTCTTGATGTCCGCGGGCGGGAGCAGCGAATAGAAGCGCGCAAGGACCAGCACGATCGCCGGTTTCATGAATTCGCTTGGCTGGATGCGGATCGGCCCGAGATCCAGCCAGCGCTGTGCCCCCTTGCCGACGAAGCCGAGAAGCTCGACGAGGATCAGCATCAGCAGGACGACGGTGTAGAGCGGAAACGCCACGTTCTTGATCGACGATTCCGGAATCCAGGACATCGCCACCGCGATTGTGAGGAAGACGGCGAAGATCACCGCCTGCTTCAGCGCCCAGGGATTCACCGACCCGCCGGCGGCGGAATAGAGCGTGAGCAAGCCCACGACCGCTATGGAGGCGACAAGGAAGAGCAGTCGCCATGGCAGCTTCGCGAGCGGCTGCGGAATGATCGCCGACGAAATCACGTGAGATTCGACCGCGCAGCGGCCTTGATGGCGGCGATCTGGCGCGCATTACGTTCGGCGAGCGACCCGCCCCATTGCTTCTCGAGCGGTGCCAATGTGTCCCACGCCTTCTGCTTGTCGAAAAAATAGGTCATCGAATCACGGACGATCGGTGCGGCCACCGAGGCGCCGAACCCGCCGTGCTCGATGATGCAGCCGATGGCGTAGCGCGGCTTGTCCGCCGGCGCGAAAGCGATGAACAGCGCGTGGTCGCGAAGGGCCCAATTCGATTGATGGCCCCGCTCGCCGAGGCGAAAGACCTGGGCCGTTCCGGTCTTTCCGGCCATCTGAATCCCGTCGAGCAGGAGCTTGGAAGCGACGGCCGTGCCCTGGTCGTTCACGACGGAGGTCATGGCCTTGCGCACGAACTCCAGATGAACGGGGTCTACGTTCAAAGACGCAATCGGCTTTCGCGCGGCCCCCAGCAGAAGCCGCGGCTGGATGAGTTTTCCGCCGCCGATCCGTCCCGGCATCACGGCCAGCTGTAGGGGATTGATCAGGACATAGCCCTGGCCGATCGACGTGTTCGCCGTGTCGTACGCCTGCCATTTTCGGTGATATTTGCCTTCCAGCCATTTCGGGCTCGGCATCGTGCCGTAGCGCTGCGTGGGGAGGGGCAGGTCGAACTCCTCACCATAGCCGAGGTAGCTGACCATCTCGTTCGTCTGCTCGGGGTCGGTCTTCAATCCCGTCGCCCAGAAATAGGTGTTGCAGCTACGTTCGATCGCCGAGTGCATGTCCATCGACCCGTGCACCTTGTCGCAGCGAAAGTAGCGGTTTCCGATCTGCAGCCCGCCGGGGCAATAGACCCTCCGAGCCGGGTCGATTCCCTGTTTGAGGAAGGACAGCGCCATCGCCGGCTTGATGGTCGATCCCGACGGGTAGAGCCCCTGCGCGACCTTGTTCAGGAGCGGGAGGTGGTCATCTTCCGACAACATCTTCCACTCGGTCCGGCCGATGCCCCGGCTGAAGCTGTTCGGATCGAAGGCGGGCATCGAAATGAAGGCAAGGATATCGCCGCTCTCGACGTCGAGCGCGACGAGGGCGCCGGACTCGTCGCCCATCCGCCGCGCCGCATAGTCCTGAAGTCCGCCATCGATCGTCAGCTGGAGGGTCTGGCCGCTCCGGTCGGGCTTGGGGTCGAGCTCCTTGACCAGCCGGCCGGTCGCCGTGACCTCGATTCGCTGACCGCCCGGCGTGCCTCTCAGATAAGGCTCCAGTGTTTTTTCAAGCCCTTGCTTGCCAATCTTGAATCCCGGTGTGAGGAAGAGCGGGTCTTTGGTCTTCTCGTAATCCTCGGCCGACGGCGTGCCGACATAGCCGACAAGATGAGCAACGGCAGGGCCAGCGGGATAATATCGCGAGAAGCCGCGCGTCGCCTGCACCCCCGGTAGCTCGGGCAGGCGCACGGTGACGGCCGCATAATCTTCGTAGGAAACGCTCTCCGCGACCTGGACGGGCTGAAATCCGCGTCCCTGCTTCAGGTCCTTCAGGATTCGGTCGATCTCGTCGCTGTCGAGCTTGAGCAGGCTGGCGAGACTCCGCAGCGTTTGCCCGGGGTTTTGGAGCTGCTGGGGTATGAGATCGACTCGAAAGTCGCTTCGGTTGATCGCGATCGGCTGGTTGTAGCGGTCCACGAGCCAGCCCCGGCGCGGCGGGACCGGGATGATCTGGACCCGGTTGTTCTCGCTCATCAGCTGGTACTTTTCGTTCTCGGCGACCGCCAGCCAGCCGAGGCGGCCGACGAGCGCCGCGCCGATCGCGGTCTGGGCGCCACCGAACAGCACCATCCGGCGCGAAAAGGACAGCGACTGATGAACCGAAGTGAAGGGCTGATGCTTCACTGTCTTCCAAGTCTCCAATGATCGAGCCGGCCAACCAGCCAGGCCGCAACGGGAAAGGCCGCGATCGAGATCAATAGGGGAGGGAACATGAACGAAAACGGCACCGGGGCGGCCATCCATGCCGAAACCTGCCACTGGGCGGTCTCTTCGACCAGGATCAATAACGAGGCGAGCGCCCACTCGATCCAATAATCGCGCCAGATGGTTCGGCGGTCGAGCAGGTCGAGCGCCAGCATCGAGGCCGTCCACACGCTAACGGACAGGCCGACCGGGAAGCCGGCGATCAGGTCGTTCACAAGGCCGAGCGGCGCTGCCCACCAGCTAGGCCACACGTCACCGCGGAGCAACCGCCACGCGATCAGAATCAGGAAGCCGAAATCGGGAAACCAGCCGGTCTCGGCGACGATCGGGAGCGCGGAGAGAAGAATGGCGACGACGACCGATGCGGCCGGAACGAGCGCCGCGCCCGCGATCGGTCCTCTGCCGATTTTCCGCTTCGATGCGAGGGCGGAGCGGGCCATCAGGGGAGATCCTGGTCCTTCGCGGTCAGTGGCGCCATCGCTTCGGGCTCGTAAGGCTGCTGGGCGATTGCGAAGCTGACCGCGCCGGGAGCGGCGAGAGGCAAAGCGATTGCATTGTCGCCGTCGAGCCGCGACACGCGCGCCACAGGCACCAGCGGCGGGTACAGGCCTCCGGTGCCCGAGGTGATGATCAGGTCGCCGGGCCGGAACGGGTTGCGTCCCACTTCGAGCGGCTTCACGTCGATCGAACCGTCGCCGCGGCCCTGGGCGATGACCGCCTGGCCGGTGCGCAGGAGCCGAGCCGGGACGATGCTTGCCCGGTCGGAGATGAGCAGGATTCGCGAGGCGAGGCCTCCGGCGTCGATAACCCGCCCGATCAGGCCGCTCGACGAGCGGATCGGCATTCCGATCCGCACCCCGTCGCGGGTTCCGGCCGACAGGATGGCGAAGCGCCGCGGGCTCTGGAACGAGGAGCCGACGAGGCGCCCGGCGGCAACCGAGTCCGGAGTTTCCTCGCGGAGCTGAAGGGCTGCCTTCAGCTGGCCGTTTTCTTCCCGGATTGCGCGGGCGGCAATGAGCTGCTCGCGCATGAAGTCGCGCTGGCGCCTGAGTTCACCGTTCTGCCGCGCGGCATCCCAATAGTTGCCGGCGCCCGAGGCCAGGCCTTCAACGGTTGCGCTGACCGCGTGCAGGCTTTGCGTGATCGGCGCCGTCGCGTCGAGCGCGAGTCCCTTCATGTCCCTGAAGCTGCCCGGCGCCGCGATCGAGAAAGCGAGCAGGACCAGACCGATCGCAAGGCTAACAATCGCTGCAATGAAGCTGAAGAACAGCCCGTATTGCGCGCGTCTCGACCAGCCCGGGCGCGGTCCCGACGGCGCCGCCACCCCCGGCTACCCGCCTAGGCCGTTTGAAGGACGCCGCGGAACTGCTCTTCCTCGAGCGCCCGTCCGGTTCCGAGCGCAACACAGGTCAGCGGGTCCTCGGCGACCGTCACCGGGAGGCCGGTCTCGTCACGAAGGACTTCGTCGAGCCCCTGCAGAAGCGCCCCGCCGCCGGTCAGCACGATGCCCTGGTCGCAGATATCGGCGGCGAGTTCGGGCGCGGTGTTCTCCAGCGCGATCCGGACTCCTTCGACGATGGTCCCGACGGGCTCGGACAGGGCCTCGGCAATCTGGCCCTGGTTGATCGAGATTTCCTTGGGAACGCCGTTGACCAGGTCACGGCCCTTGATGTGGACCGTCTTGCCGATTCCGTCCGTCGGGGGCTTGGCGATTCCGACTTCCTTCTTGATCCGCTCGGCCGTTGCCTCGCCGATAAGAAGGTTGTGGTTGCGGCGGACGTAGGAGCTGATCGCTTCGTCCATCTTGTCGCCGCCGACGCGCACGGAAGTCGTGTAGGCGAGGCCGCGGAGCGAAAGCACCGCGACTTCCGTCGTTCCGCCGCCGATGTCGACGACCATCGATCCGATCGGCTCGGTCACCGGCATGTCGGCGCCGATCGCGGCCGCCATCGGCTCCTCGATCAGGTACACCTGGCTTGCGCCGGCGTTGGACGCTGCGTCGCGGATCGCTCGGCGTTCGACCGAAGTCGATCCGGATGGGACACAGATCACGATTTCCGGGAAGCGCCAGGCGCGCATCTTGCCGCCGTGGACCTTGTGGATGAAGTGCTTGATCATCTGCTCGGCGACGTCGATGTCGGCGATGACCCCGTCGCGAAGCGGCCGGATCGCCTCGATCTGGTCGGGCGTCTTGCCCATCATCAGCTTGGCGTCGTCACCGACTGCCTTGACCCGTTTGACACCGTTGATCGTCTCGATCGCGACCACCGACGGCTCGTTGAGAACGATGCCTCGGCCCCGGACATAGACCAACGTGTTGGCCGTCCCGAGATCGATCGCCATGTCGTGCGACATCCATTTGAACCAGCGCGTCCAGAACATGCTGTAAAATCTCTCCGCCTTGCCCGTCCGAGCCGGACACTCCCCCCGGCCACGTCACTGAAAATTAAACGCTTCCCATTGAATGAGAACTGAATTTCCTGCGGAAAATCAGCTCTTCGCTGGACGGCTCGGATTGGGCTAGGACCCTTAACATGTCAATAAGAAGACTGCCGTCGGAACTGGTCGACCGGATCGCTGCAGGCGAGGTCGTCGAGCGGCCGGCGAGCGCGCTCAAGGAGCTCGTCGAAAACGCCCTCGATGCCGGGGCGAAAAGCCTGACCGTACGGCTGTCGGGCGGCGGCACCGGCCTTATCGAAGTCGTCGATGACGGAATTGGAATGGCCCCGGCCGAGATGGCACTGGCGCTGGAGCGGCACGCGACGTCGAAGCTTCCGGAGGACAGCATCGAGGGCATTACCAGCTTCGGCTTTCGCGGCGAGGCGCTGCCGTCGATCGCCAGCGTGTCGCGCCTGACTCTCGAAAGCCGCGAACGTCACTCCGACGGCTGGCGGATCGAGGTCGATCACGGCCGCCGGCTGGCCGAAGGTCCGGCCGCGCTTCCGCCCGGAACCCGGGTGCGGGTCGAGGAGCTGTTCGAAAAAGTGCCGGCGCGGAGGAAATTCCTTCGCTCCCCGCGCGCCGAATATGCCGCGTGCCTCGACGCGGTGAAGCGGCTGGCGATGGCGCGAAGCGATGTCGCGTTCACGCTCGAGCATGACGGAAGACGAATCCTGTCGCTGCAGCCGTCCACCGCTCCGGTCCGGGTGGCGACGCTTCTCGCGGCCGAACTGGAGAAGCATGGCGTCGGCATCGACTGCGTCCGCGACGGGCTCGGCCTCACCGGCGTGGTCAGCCTGCCGACCTTCAACCGAGGGGTGGGGGACCAGCAATATCTGTTCGTCAATTCGCGGCCGGTAAAGGACCGGCTTCTGGTTGGAGCGCTTCGCGCCGCCTATCGCGACCTCATCGCCCGCGATCGCCATCCCATCGCCGCTTTGTTCCTTCACGTGCCGCTCGACGAGGTCGACGTGAATGTCCATCCGGCAAAGACCGAGGTGCGCTTTCGCGACGCCGCCGCCGTGCGCGGCCTCATCGTCGGCGCCATCCGCTCGGCGCTCGACGTCGAATCGCACAGGAGCGCGGCGCACGAGCAGGCCGCTGCGCCGGTCGTCTGGACGAGCAGCGTGACGCCGCCGCCGGCCCCGCCCCCGGGCGTGCGCGAGGAGAGGGCACTGTTCACCGGAATCCGGATTGAACCGGGCGCGCGTGCGGAACCCGCGATCGAACCGGTCCAAGCCTTCCCGCTTGGAGTGGCTCGCGGCCAGGTCGCCAACACCTATATCGTCGCCGAGACCGAGGACGGCCTTGTCATCGTCGACCAGCATGCGGCCCACGAACGGCTGGTTCTCGAGCGGCTCCGCGCCGCGCGCGCCGGGGGCAAGATTCCCCGGCAAGACCTGCTGATCCCCGAAGTGGTCGAGCTCGACGAGCCCGATTGCGACCGGCTCGAAGGCGCTTTCAGCCAGCTTGCCCAGCTAGGGCTCGAGCTGGAGCGGTTCGGGCCGACCTCGATCCTCGTCCGTTCGGTGCCCGCCGCGCTTCGAGGACCCGACGTCAGCACGCTTCTCGCCGACCTTGCCGGAGAAATCGCCGAGCTCGGGTCCGCGCTCTCGCTCCAGGAGCGGCTCGACCATGTCGAGGCGACGATCGCCTGCCACGGCTCGGTCAGGGCAGGCCGCGTGCTTTCGGTTGCCGAGATGAACGCGCTTCTTCGCGAGATGGAGGTGACTCCGCGCTCGGGCCAGTGCAACCACGGCCGCCCGACCTGGGTGAAGCTCGCCCATTCCGACATCGAGAAGCTGTTCGGGCGAAAGTAGCGCAGCCTATCGGTTTGGTGATGCTCCAACCGGTCGAAATCGCGTATCGGGCCGCCCATGGACATCCAGCGAATCAGCGTCGGCGACGACCCGCCCGAGACCGTCAACGTCATCATCGAGGTTCCGGTCGGCGGGGAGCCGGTCAAGTATGAGTTCGACAAGAAATCCGGAGCGCTGTTCGTCGACCGGATCCTCCATACGCCGATGCGCTACCCGGCCAATTACGGCTTCATTCCTCACACTCTCTCCCCCGACGGCGATCCCCTCGACGCGATGGTGATCGCTCGCTCGCCGTTCATCCCCGGCTGCGTGGTTCGTGCCCGGCCCATCGGCGTTCTCAAGCTGGAAGATGAGCACGGCGGTGACGAGAAATTGATGTGCGTGCCGGTGGACACGACCTTTCCTTATTATTCCGACGTCGGCGAACGGCAGGACCTGCCCTCGATCGTGCTTCAGCAGATCGAGCATTTCTTCAAGCATTACAAAGACCTCGAAGCGGAAAAATGGGTCCGCATCGGCGAATGGGGCGACGCGGCCGAAGCGAAGCGAATCCTCCTCGAAGCGATCGAGCGCGCGACTGCCGAGAGCTGAACGGCGTCGGCGGAGCGTATCGTTCGAGCGTTGGGGCGGGGCGACTTTCGAGGCCGTATCTGCTATTGCCGTCCTTCAGTAGGAGTAGGGCCATGGAAGAGCGGAACGGCAGCAAGGACCGCGTCTATTACGCGCAGCGCGCGGCCGAGGAGCTCGAGCTCGCCCAATCGGCAACCGATGACGATGCGGCGGCCGCGCATCGAAAGCTTCAGCGCGCCTATCTCGAAAAAGCCTCCACCGGCGATCGCGCCTCGCCCGTTCCGGACGAGATCGGCTAATCGGCCGACAGATTCTTCAACTGCTGGTATGCCTGCTCGATCGGCTGTGACCGGGCCGCCTTGCGAGCGGCCTTGAGATCCGGATAGCCGCTTTGGGCCTCGTTGCGCAGGGCTCGGGCGAAATCCCCCGAGCGGATCGACTTCAGAAGCACCGCCATCCGTTCCCGGATCTCCGGACCGACGATTGCAGGCCCGCCGAGGACGGCGCCGAGCTCGGCGGTGTTGGAGATGGCCTCGCGCATCCCCGCGATCCCGCGCGCGTCGATCAGCTCGGCAATCAATTTCAGCTCGCCGACACATTCGAGATAGGCGATCTCGGGCGAGATCCCCGCCTCGACGAGCGTTTCGAAACCGGCGCGCAGGAGCTCGGGCACGCCGCCCCAGACGACGGCATTCTCGTTGAACAGGTCGGCGACCGCCTCCTCCTCGAAGCTCGACGCGATGAGGCCGGCGCGCGCGCAGCCGATCGCTCGGCCGTAGGCGAGGGCGATGTCGCGCGCCGTGCCGGTAGCGTCCTGCGCCACAGCCCAAAGCGCGACCATGCCCTTGCCCGCCTGGTAGAGCGAACGGAGCGCCGTTCCCGGGCCTTTGGGCGCGACCAGGTAGACGTCTAGGTCCTGGCGCGGCTGGAGAAGGCCGAAATGGACGGCGAGGCCGTGGCTGAAACCGAGCGCCGCGCCGGTGCGAAGGTGCGGCTCGATCTCGCGGTACAGGTCGCCGAGGATTTCGTCCGGCGCGAGCAACATCACGACATCGGCCGAGCGCACGGCATCTTCGAGCACAGCGACCCCGAGCCCGGCTGCCTCTGCCTCAATCGTGCTTCCGGAGCCGCCGCGAAGCCCGACGACGACATCGATTCCGCTGTCCTTGAGGTTCAGCGCCTGCGCGCGCCCCTGGTTGCCGTAGCCGAGAATGGCGACGCGCTTGCCCTCAAGCGGCGCGGGATCGATGTCCTTTTCGAGGATCAATTCCATGGTCGCCGCCTACGCGCTCGGCTCCACGAGGGCCAGAGCTTCGGTCATGCTGTCCTCGTCCACCGATTTGACGAACCGCGGCCACTCCGGCGGGGGCTGGTGAGCGAACCAGGTATATTGGCGCTTGGCGTAGTTGCGGGTCGCCTGCTGGCCCCGACTGATCATCGTCTCGCGGTCGATTTCGCCGTCCAGGAAGGCGGCGATCTCGCGCACGCCGATTGACCGCATTGCGGGCAGCGACGGGTCGAGCTTGCAGTCGAGCAGAGCCTTGACCTCGTCGACCGCTCCGTCAGCCACCATCGTTTCGAAGCGCGAATCGCAGCGCTCGTAAAGCCAGTCGCGCGGCGGAAGCAGAACGAGCGGCTTCACCGAGACTCGGCCGCCAATCCCGCCTTCGAGGCGCACCTGCCAATCGGCGAGCGTGCGTCCGGTGGAAAGCACGACTTCCAGCGCCCGCGCGACGCGCGTGGCGTCGCCCCGATGAAGCCGCGCCGCTGCCGCGGGATCGAGGCGCTCGAGCTCGGAGCGGTTCTCCTCGACGGTTTGCCCGCGGAGGCGTTCCCGAACGCCAGGTTCGATTGGCGGGACCGGCGCGATCCCTTCCAGCAGGGTGCGCAGGTAGAGCCCGGTTCCGCCGACCAGGATCGGCAAACGGTCGGACGCGTGGACATCGGCGATTTCCGCTTTGGCAAGCTCGGCCCAGTCGGCCGCCGAGCAGGGGCAGGAGGCGTCACGGACCCCGTAAAGCCGGTGGTCGGCTCGTGCCCGCTCCTGCGCAGTCGGAGCCGCGCTCAGGATCGGCAGGTCGCGATAGATTTGCGCGCTGTCGGCATTGACGATGACTCCGCCGGTGCTTTCGGCGAGCGCAAGCGCAAGTGCCGACTTGCCGCTCGCCGTCGGCCCGGCGATTAAGGCGACCATGCTCATCGCGACTTTGATAGCAGCAGGACGGCTCGATGACAGGCTCGTGGACCGGGCGCTGGGGCTGCTTCGCGAAATCGACCAGGAGGCGCGGTTCGGCGCCTGGGTCGACGAAGGCGATGCCGCCGACCTGCTCGTTTCGGGTGATTCAGCAGCGGTCCGCTGGGCGCTGGAAGCGCTCCCCGAGGTGGACGTCGTCGTCCAGCCGGCGGAGCCCCGGTTCAAGAAGCTCCTCGTGGCGGACATGGATTCGACCGTCATCGGGCAGGAGTGCATCGACGAGCTCGCCGATTTCGCCGGCCTCAAGCGCGAGATCGCCGCGATCACCGAACGCGCGATGCAGGGCAAGCTCGACTTCAAGGCCGCGCTTCGCGAGCGAGTCGCGCTTCTTTTCGGCCTCGACGAGGACGCGATTGCGCGCTGTCTGGCGGAGCGCGTGGTTCCCAATCCAGGCGCCGCCACTTTGGTCCGCACTATGCGCGTCGGCGGTGCGAGGTCGCTACTGGTCTCGGGCGGGTTCCTGTCTTTCGCCGAGCCGGTGGGAAAGCTGATCGGGTTCGACAAGGTCCGCGCCAACCGGCTTGTCTTCGAGGGCACGCAGCTTAGCGGGCGCGTTGAGGATCCGATCGTGGATGCGCAGGCCAAGCTCGATTCGCTTGTCGAAGCGCGCGAGGAGCTCGGGCTGAGGCCGGAGCAGGTAATGGCGATCGGCGATGGCGCCAACGACAGAATGATGATCGAGGAAGCGGGGCTGGGCGTCGCCTTTCGAGGAAAGCCGGCGCTCGCCGAAGTCGCCGATGCACGGATCGACCATCATGGGCTCGACGCGCTTCTTTGGGCCCAGGGCATACGCAAGAAAGAATGGGTGCGGGGCTAGCGCTTATTTTCCCTCGACCGGGAAGCAGGCCTGGCCCTTGAGCGCCGTGCAGGCCGCCGCGGCCGCGGCGCGCGTTGCAAAGCCGCCGACCTGCAGCCGGGTGACCGCGCCTGCCGGGACGTAGACGGGCGGGTGACCGGCGATCGCGGCGGAGCCGGACAGCTTTCGAAAGAGATCCTCGGCCGACGAGCGCTTTGAGAAAGCGCCGAGCTGGATCCGCCACTTGCCCGTTGCCGCGGTCGTGGCCGCCAGCGCAGCCTTGGGCTTTTCAGCCGCGACCGGGGCAGGAGCCTTCGCCGGGACCGGGGTGGCAGTCTTGACCGCCATCTTGGCCGGCGGCTTTGCGACGTTCCTGGCCGGTTTTGAGCCCGGCGCCGGATGGTCCGCCGACTGCTGGAGGGCAATTTCGATGGCCCTTCTGCGAACTTCGACGGGAAGGGCGCCGTCCATGTCGCTCAGCGTGCTCTTCGCCGGCTCGAGGCCCTGGGCGGCAGCGCGGCTGACATAAGCATATGCCATCAGTGGGTCGCGAGGCACGTTGTCGCCGTTGAACAGAGCGGTGCCGTACACCAGCATCGCCCTCGGCTCGCCTCGCTCCGCGGCTTTTTTCAGCCACTGGATTGCACCGGACCGGTCGCCGCTGTCGAACAACAGCAGGCCAAGCGTCGTCTGGGCGTCGAGATGGCCGGCGCGCGCCGCCTTCCCAAGCCAGCTCTTGGCCGCCGACAGGTCGACCGGCACGCCGCGCCCAAGCCGGTACGCCTGGCCGAGGTTGAACGCCGCGTCGGCGTCGCCGTTCGTCGCCAGGGGGCGCCAGATCGCGATCGCCTGCCCGTAATCGGAGCGCTGCCACGCCTCGATGCCGTCGCGGACCGACTTTGCCTGGATCGCGCCCGCGGGCGCCGCGCTGGCCAGGACCAGCGCCGCTAACAAGCTGAATCGAATAGACTTCATGTCCACCCCATCTCCTTGCGCCAGCCTAATCATCTTCGCGGCGCGAGCAACAGGGTCGTGGCCGCATTAACCAGATTTTAGAGCCTTGGGTGTCACTCCGGCCTCCGATCGATCGAACTAGGGTCAGGGGATAAGCATGCGCGTTCTCGCATTGGCATCGCAGAAAGGCGGATCGGGCAAGACGACCCTGTCCGGGCATTTGGCGGTGCAGGCACAGCTTGCGGGTGCAGGGCCCGTTTGCTTGATCGACATCGACCCGCAGGGCAGCCTTGCCGATTGGTGGAACGAGCGTGAGGCGGACATGCCCGCCTTTGCCCAGACCACCGTCGCTCGGCTCGCCTCCGACCTCGAGGTTCTTCGCCAGCAGGGCTTCCGGCTCGCGGTCGTTGACACCCCCCCGGCCATCACCATGGCGATCCAGAGCGTCATCGCGGTCGCAGAGCTGATCGTCATTCCAACCCGTCCGAGCCCGCACGACCTTCGCGCCGTCGGCGCCACCGTCGATCTTTGCGATCGCGCCGGCAAGCCGCTCATCTTCGTGGTCAATGCGGCAACTCCGAAGGCCAAGATCACCTATGAAGCGGCGGTAGCTCTGTCGCAGCACGGGACCGTCGCCCCGGTTACCGTCCATCACCGCACCGACTTCGCGGCGTCGATGATCGACGGCCGAACGGTCATGGAAATCGACCCGCAAGGCCGTTCGGCAGCCGAGGTCGTCGGGCTTTGGGAATATATCTCCGACCGGCTGGAAAAGAATTTCCGACGGACGGTTTTTGCAGCTCCGAATGCCGCGCCGGGCATCAGCCAGGCCAGTCCGCGTCCCGTTGGCGGCTTCGGCCGTCGCGTTGTCGGCCAGTAACGGGGGGCCGCGTGAACACCGAACCCAAGCCTTTTGCATCTCTCTCCTCCGGTCTCCTCGCTCGCAAGGGCGCGGCTCGTCCGGCCATGCGCCCTCAGGGCTTCGGCCAGGTCGGCGCCAGCCTCGAGGACCTCGGCTGGAACGACATGGGATTCGAGCCGCCGAAGCCGGTGCTCGCAGCGGAGCCCGATTCGGACCACGACGCCTTCGGCGAAGTGATCCCCGCGCATCCGCACAATCTTGGCGGACTGACGCCGGTGGACTCGCCGGTCCACAACCAGCAGGCCGAACTTGCCGGCCGCTTGTCGGCTTATTCGCCCGACGATTCCGGCCAGGAGGAAGAGATCGACGACACCGCCGAGCTCTACGATCCTGAAGCCGAGGAATCGGCCGAGATGGTCGAGGAAGCCGAAGCGGATGCAGTCGAAGTGCCGATTGCAAAGCCCGAGCCGGTCGTCCTCGCCAAGGCAGTTACCGCGCCGGCCCCTCGCCGCCAGCGCAGCCCGCGCGCCATGCCGGGCAGCAAGGGCAAGGCAGCTTTCACTTTGCGTCTCGATCCCGAGCGGCACCTCAAGCTTCGCCTGGCCTGCGCCGTCGACGGCCGTTCGGCCCAGATGCTCGTGACCCAGGCGCTCGACAAATTGCTCGCCGAAATGCCCGAGCTCGACTCGATGGCATCGAAGGCGAAACGGAAGGGATGAGATGATGAGCCGCCCGAAACGCTTTGCACCCGCAATCTCGACGCTCGCAATCGCCGCAATGCTGACCGGCTGCGCGGTCGGGCAGGAGGGACGCCAGGCGTTCGCGTCCAGGGCCGGTGCGCCGAACCTCGGACTTGCGCTGCAGGCGCAGGCGTCGCTGTCGTCCGGCCAGTTCGCCCAGGCCGTCACTTTGGCCGAGCAGGCCGTTGCCGCCAAGCCGAACGACTCAGAGCTTCGGGCGCTGCTCGGCAATTGCTATTTCGCCGCGGGCCGCTTCGCATCGGCCGAGCAGGCCTATCGCGATTCGCTGAGCCTGATGCCGACTCAGCCCAAGCTGGTTCTGAAGCTGGCGCTCGTCGAAATCGCGCAGGGCCGGGACGCCGATGCGCTTTCCGCTCTCGATGCCGCGCGCACTGCGCTCGACCCCGCCGATTACGGGCTCGCCATCGCACTTGCCGGGCGTCCTTCCGAAGCGGTGAACCTTCTCGACCAGGTGGCTCGCGCTCCGGGTGCGGATGCCCGGGTCCGGCAGAACCTGGCGCTCGCTTACGGCCTGTCGGGTGACTGGGCCATGGCCAAGACGGTCGCCGCCCAGGACGTCGCGCCGGAGCAGCTCGACTCCCGCATCCAGCAATGGATGGCGGTCGCCACTCCGGCCAGGCCGTCCGACCAGGTGGCGATGCTCACCGGGGTTCATCCAAGTGTCGATCCGGGGCAGCCGCAGGCGCTTGCCCTGACCAGCTCGCCGGCGGGAATTCGCCTGGCGCAATTGCTTCCCAGGACCGCGCCCGCGCAGGCCCGGCCGATGCCGCCGCAGGCCGCCGCGATACCGGCAACTCCGCCGCCCGCGCTTCCCGACCCCGAGCCCGCCGTCGCCGAGGCGACTCCGGTCGAAATTCCGCCGGCGCCCGTCGTTGCCCAGGCAGCACGTTCGCTCCTGACGCCGCCGCCAGTACCGCAGCCGCTGCCGCAGGGTGACATGGCCCAGCCCGAAGCGCCGGTCGTGCAGGCCATTGCTCCGCAACCCCTTCCCGAGGCCCCGACCCGCTTCGACACTCCGGTCGAGCCGGCGAAGTACGTCGCCATCACCGACACGGTTCGACGCGCCGCCAGGGACAATCGGCGGTCGGACGGCCGCTCAAGCTCGGTCGTCCAGCTCGGCGCCTACAGCTCGGCCGAGCGGGTGAGCGCCGCCTGGACCACTTTGACCAAGCGCTATCCGGCGCTCGGCGATTACACCCCGATGCGCGCCCGCTACACCGGCGCGAAGGGAACGGTGTGGCGCCTTTCGATCAAAGGCTTCACCAGCCAGCAGGAAGCGATCGCGCGCTGCGAGCAGCTCCAGAGCCGCGGCGGGAAGTGCTTCGTCCGGCGCGTTGCCGGCGACTCACCCGTCCAATTCGCCTCGCGCTAGGCCAGCACCAGCTCGAGGCAGGCCATGCGCACTGCCACGCCATATTCGACCTGAAGAGCGATCAGCGAGCGCTTCGGATCGTCGGCGATCGCGCTTTCCATCTCGATGCCGCGGTTCATCGGCCCGGGATGCATCACCACCGCGCCGGGTGACGCTCTGGCAAGCCGCTCGGCGGTGAGGCCGTAGCGCCGAAGATATTCGCCTGGAGCATCGCCCAGCTCTTCCTCGAGCCGTTCGCGCTGAACCCGGAGCATCATCACGACATCGGCGCCCTCGATCGCCTCGTCGACTGTAAACGCGCCTTCCGGGACCAGCTTTTCGGGCCCTCCGAGGCGGACGGTCGCCCCCAGCCTCGCCAACAGCTTCGTATTGGAATGAGCAACCCGGCTGTGGACGATGTCGCCGCAGATCGCGACCTTCAGCCCCTCGATCCGGCGGAAGCGCGAGCGGATGGTCGCCGCGTCGAGCAGCGCCTGGGTCGGGTGCTCATTGGTGCCGTCGCCGGCGTTGATGACCGGGCAGTCCATGATAGCGGCGATCCGCGCCGGCGCGCCGTTCTCGCCGTGACGAGTGACAAGGACGTCGGGGCGCATTTCATTGAGCGTTCGCGCCGTGTCCTCGATCGTCTCGCCCTTCTTTACCGACGAATGTTCGACGGGAAGGGTGATCACGCTCGCTCCGAGACGGTGGGCCGCGGTCGAGAAGGACATCAAAGTCCGAGTCGAATTTTCGTAGAAGAGATTGAAGACGATCCTGCCGGTGAGGGGATCGTGGACGCGGCCCGAGCGATTGTCTTCGAGGAAGCGATCGGCGGAATCGAGGATGTCCGCGATCTGGGCATCGGTCAGGGTGTCGGTCGAGATCAGGTCCACGGCGGCCTCGCTTATTCCGGAGCCGAAAGATTTGCCAGAGCGTCGATCGCGCCCTGCAGGATGTGAGCGGCCGCGAGCGAGTCGACCTTCTCGGCCCGCTTCGCCCGGCTGACGTCCGCCTCGATCATCGCCCGTTCCACCGCTTGCGTCGACCAGCGCTCGTCCCACAGCAGGACCGGAAGCTCGAGCGGGGCGAGGTTGCGGGCGAAGGCGCGGACCGATTGCGTACGTGGGCTGTCGCTCCCGTCCATGCTGAGCGGAAGCCCGACCACCAGGCCGGTGACATGCTCGCGGGCAAGGAAGGCCCGGAGTGCTTCCAGATCCTTCGTGAACTTGGTGCGGCGGATCGTGTCGGCGGGGCCGGCGAAGTGCCAGCCCTGGTCGCAGACGGCGAGCCCGATCGTCCTGGTCCCGACATCGAGGCCGGCAAGCTTGCCGCCGTCGGCCACGGCGGCGAGGAACTCGGAAACGTCGCCGGTCAGTGCCGCCATGCCGCCAGCCTCCGCTCCGAATCGCGCCGGATCGCGCCCCAGAAGAGGGCGTAGTCGTAAACGTGGTAATTGTTGCCGGGCAGCACGAACGGCCCGAGCTTCGGCAGATCGCCATCGACGATCAGCAGGCCCTTGTCGCAATGCGCACCGATTGCGCTGGTCGCCAGGCTGGCAGTCGCGAAGTTCGTGCTTGGAAGGAGCGTTCCCGGGTTGGCCGACGGCGGCGCGGCTCCGCCCTGGATGCCGCTGATCGGGTTCACGCAGAGGATGTTGGTCTTGCTGTGCTCTTCACCACCGAATCCCTTCGTTTTCTGCCAATTGTCGAGGATCAGCGAGGGGTTGGGCGGGTCCCCGAACGTCATCCACGACAGGACGCAGCCCGTCTCGGCAGGCGCAGTGCAGGCCGGGAAGCCGAGGGCCGGAAGGTCCGCGCTCGTATCGATCGGCCAGCCGACGGCATAGGCCGCGACGAGGCGGTTCTTGAGCTCCCCCTTGTGGTCGCGCAGGAGGCGGATGAGGTGAAGCGCGCCCTGGCTATGCCCGGCGAGGATGATCGGCTGGCCGCCGCCGACATGCTTCAAAAATTCGTCGAACGCAGCCGACACGTCGGAATAAGCGAGGTCGAGCGCTTTGTCCGCATCGCTGCTCTTGAGCAGGAACGCGCCAAAGGCGGTCTGGCGGTAGCGCGGCGCCCACACCTGGCCGGCGCCGTTGAACGCGCTCGCCTGGCTCTGGACGAACAGCTGGTCGCGCGCTCCGCTCTCGGGCTCGTAAATCGGCGCGTTCCAGCGGTCGCTGCGCAAATAGGTCGTCGGGTGGATGTAGAACACCGCCGCCTTCCCCGGTGCGGTCCGGGCCACTCCGTCGGGAAGCCAGCCGGCGGCATTGTGCGGGATGTCCGGGCGGGCGATCCAGGCGTCGGATTTGGTGTAGTCAGGGCCGCTTCGGGGCGCGGGCGCCTCGAAATGCCCCTTCGGAGTTGCTTCCCTGAGCAGCACGCTGCCGCCGAACTGGTAGATGGCGAAGGCGCCGGCTACGACCAGCAGCGTCATGACGAAGATTGCGGCAAGGAACCGGCGGGCGCACATTGGCAGCGGCGGTTAGGCGAGGGGCGCGCGACGGGCAACCGGCGCCGAGTCGGCCTGCAAAGCGACGAGTCGGGCGAAGAAGCGATCGCGGAGCGCCTCCTGGGCCTTGCGATCGGCAGGGACGGCGGGAGCGACCCTGTTACCTTGGGCGCGTGAATTCGGGGAGGTGGCGACTTCGCCCACTTTGTGACTTTGCTGGCCCGCGGCGGCCGCGATTTTCCAGGCCTCGGCGAACGCCCGATCGCGCGCTTTCAGGGCATAAGCGGACTTTCGGCTCATCCCCGCAGCCCGGGCCGCGAGGGTAACAGACCGCGTCGCGGCGCGGGTGACAATGAAGGTGACAGCCTTGCCCTTCGACCATTCGTGCGGCCGATACGGACGGAAAGGGCGGAAGAGGAAGGTCAAGGGTGTGCGGCCTCGCGTTGCTCGATGTGGTTCAGGGCGAGCCAAGCACAGCGGGACGGCTGTAGGACAGCCTTTTCTTCGAAACCGAATGTCCGCTTTCGACGGTGGTGTCAGTTGATCGGCGCAACACTTTACCTTGGGCGAGGTGAGGTGAGCGATGGCGAAGAGAAGACAGCGTCGCATGTTCACAGCGGCGGAGAGC
>Ga0207657_10001365_pt1 | contig 26019 bp, 30 predicted proteins | sample KBSC33metaG_FD_184316 | JGI IMG/M metagenome (GOLD analysis project Ga0207657, IMG submission 184316) | Corn rhizosphere microbial communities from Kellogg Biological Station, Michigan, USA - KBS C3-3 metaG (SPAdes) (version 2) | ecosystem: Host-associated > Plants > Roots > Rhizosphere > Soil ... | reverse complement strand
CGATGCCGACGCAGTTGTTGGTTGGCCCGTACGCGCCCTCGGGAAAGAACGCAATGGTCGCCACCCGTGCGATCCAACCAAAAAAGAGACGTCCGGACCGGTGCTACCGCGTCGCGAACGTCTCCGTGCTCTTGAGGTTACGACCGGTCGGCCTTCTTGGCAAGGAGGGCTGTGCCGGTGCCTGCGTCGAAGTCCGCAACGTGCGAAAACCCGCGCCGCTCGAGCTCGCTGCGCACCCGATCGAAGGGCACGTAGATCGGCGTGCGATCACCCATGGTGAACGCGACGATCACGCTGCCGCCCGGCGCCGTGACCCGTGCGAGCTCATCGAAGAACGGGATCATGTTGCTGAGCGTCACGAGCTCGAAGGCGCCGTCGGCGTACGGAAGGTGGGTCGCATCGGCGACGTCGTAGTGCACGCCCCCTCCGAGACGGCGCGCCTCGTCGATCATCCCGGGCGACAGATCGGCGCCGATGACCTGCGACTGCGGCCACGCCTCGGCGATGACACGGGCGACGCGGCCGGTTCCCGTTCCGAGGTCGAGCACCGTCGCGGGCGGCTCGGCAATCGAGCCGAGCGCGACCTTGATCGGCGCAAGGCGCTCGTCGGAGATGCGCCCCTCCCAGGTCGGAGCGAGCTTGTCGAACGACCGCATCATCGTCCCGCGGAAGAGGCGCCACGCGAAGGGCACGCGCACGACCACGTCGGTGACAAGACGCACGAAGCGCTGGCCGGCCGTCATGTCACGGCGATGCGGATCTCGCTGCCGGCGGTGACGCCGGTGAGGCCGGCCGCATCGCCCCGGCTGATTGCCAGCGTCATCAACCCGTACGAATCCTCGTAGAGGAGCAGCTCACCCGGCCCGGCATCGGCGAACGTGTCGGCAAGCATGGCGTAGTAGCGGTCGAGCGTGAGGCGGATCTCGACGCGGTCGCCCGCGGAGAGCCCGAGCGCACGGACGTGCTCGCGCGTCGCGTTGGTCGCGACGTTCCCGAACCGATCGACGACCAGGACGGTCGTCGAGATCTGCGTGCGGCCGACCACGGGCGTCGGCACGTCGATGCGAACGAGGCCGCCTGGATCGAGGGCAGGCCCGAGCTCGGAGATATCGACGCCGCCCGCGAGATGTGCGGCCGCTGGCGCGAAGATGTCGCGCGCGTGGAAGGTGCGCGACACATCGGACAGCCGGAACCGCGGATCGACGAGCTCGTGTGCGGCCTCGATTCCGGCATCGTCGGCGGCGAGCAGCAAGAGCCCGTTGTCCGGCCCGACGAACGAGCGGCCGTCGCCTGTGCGGACCGCGATCGCGCGACGCTTTCCACCGACACCCGGGTCGACGACCGCGAGGTGCACGCCGACCGGCAGGTACGGGACGGTGTTATGCAGGACGATCGCACCCTGGAGCACGGCCTGGGGCTCGATGCCGTGCGTCACGTCGATCACGCGCACGTCCGGCGCGATGCGCGCCATCACGCCGTGGCACGTCCCGACGAAGTCGTCCTGCAGCCCGAAATCGGTCAGGAACGTGACGATGCTCATCTCGGCCGCGAGTCCATCACATCGCGCACCGCGGCGACGAGGCCATCGAGGTCGTGCGTCGCAGCCTCCGCCGCGACCTCGAGCCCCAACGAGCGAGCAACGCGCGTCGTCTCCGGCCCGATCGTCACCGCCGGCGCCTGCCCGCCGATCCCGGCGTACGCGCGCGCGGCCGAGCCAGACGCAAGGACGACGACGTCACCTGCCGGCGGGTCCGGCTGGAGCAGCCGAGTGCGGTAAAGAGGAACGAAGTCGGCCTGGAGCTCCTCGATCGGCCGCCGGCGCGCACCTTCGGCGGCCGCGAAGAGCACCCTCCCCGCGGGACGCGGGAACTCTCGCAGCAGCCCCTCCTGCGACGACTCTGTCGGCACGAACGCGGGCTCGATCCCGTGCCCGCGCAGTGTTTCCGCCGTGCCCGGCCCGACCGCGGCGATCGGCGGCAGGTTGCGGCCGCGACGGGCGAGCTCATCGGCGCCATTCGGGCTCGTGACGATCAGCCAGTCGTAGCCGGCACCGTCGATCGGCTCGTCGGATGTGTGCTCGATCTCGATCAGCGGGCACTCGACCACCTCGACCCCGGCACGCTCGAGCGCGTCGACGAGTGGCTTCGCCTGCGTGCGCGGGCGCGTGACGATCGCCTTCACTTCGCGAGCGCGACCAGCTCGTGCGCGAGCGCCACCGGGTCGTCGCCGCTTCGCCGCTCGATCCACGCTCCATCCTCGTCGGCGATCAGCGCGCGCAGCGTCGCGCCGTCGTGATGGGCGGCAACGGGAGCGAGACACCCGGCGCCGATCGTGGCGACGCACAGCCGCTCCGGCTCGACGCTCGCGCGTGTCGCCGCATGGTCGGCGCGCTCGACCAGATCCTCCTCGCCGGCGCGGACCTGCAGTGCGAGCGCTCCTTGCGCGGCCTCCGGCAACATCACCTCCGGGTCGAGGCGTGCGCCGATCTCCGCCGACAGCCCAAGCCGGTCGAGGCCGCACGCGGCGAGCACGATCGCGTCGAGACCGCGCTCGTGCTTCTTGCGCAGGCGTGTGTCGACGTTGCCGCGCAGCGGCTCGATCGAGAGCGTCGGCTCGAGCGCGAGGAGCTGAGCGCGGCGGCGCGCCGACGCAGTGCCGATTCGCATCCCGGGCTCGATCGCCCGGGCGCCGACGAGCGCATCGCGCGGATCGTCCCGCTCCAGGTATGCGCCGACCGCGAGCCCCTCGGTGTCGGTCGACGTCATGTCCTTGGCCGAGTGGACGGCGATGTCGATCCGGCCGGCGAGCAGCGCCTCCTCGATCTCCTTCACGAAGACGCCGCGCTCGCCGATCTGGCCGAACGGACGCGTGCGGTCGCGGTCGCCGGCGGTGGTGATCGGGACGAACGCAATCTCGACGCCGGGCCGCCGCAGCGCAGCCGCCGCCTGCTCGGCCTGCGTGAGGGCGAGCCTAGAGCCGCGAGACCCGACGCGAACGAGCACAGCTCGACCTCCGAACGCGTCGTGCGCGTCCACATGACGGGAACGCGAGCCGGACACGCAGGAACGCCGACGGCGCGACCGCAGGGAGCGGACGCTCGATCCGCTTAGGCTCGTCGCTCATCGTCCAATCCAAACAGATGCTTGACGGCATCCGCGTAGACCGCCCCGTCCGCGCTGACGGCAGCTTCCTTCATGCGCACCGTCGGCAGGTGGAGCAGCTTGTTCAGGATTTGCGCCGTCACCGACTCCAGTGTCCGCCGCTCGTCGTCGCTGACGCGCACCTTCGCGAGCTCCGCGCTCCTGATCTCCTCCGCGTGCGCGCGCAGCGACGCGATCGCCGGGACGACGTCGAGCGATGCCCGCCACGCCCGGAACCGCTCCGCCTCCTCGGCGACGAGCTGCTCGGCGCGCTCCGCCTCCGCGCGGCGCCCGTTCAGTGTCTCGGCGACGACAGCTTCGAGGTCGTCGATGTCGTAGAGGAAGCAACCGGCCAGGCCGGCGATCGCGGGATCGAGGTCGCGCGGAACGGCGATGTCGATGAAGAAGAGCGGTGCACGACGCTTCGCAGGAACATCTGCCGCACGCACGACTGCGTCGGGCGATGACGTCGAAGAGAGCACGACGTCGACCTCGCCGAGCGTCTTGCCGATCTCGTCGAGCCCCATGGCCGCGCCGCCGAACCGGTGTGCAAGCGCGCGTGCTGTCTCGACGGTACGGTTTGCGACGAACGCGATCTCCGCCCCGCGCGAAGCGAGGTTCGACGCCGCGAGCTCGCCGATTCGCCCCGCGCCGACGAGCAGCACGCGCCGTCCCGTCAGGTCGCCGAACACCTGAGCAGCGAGCGCGGCAGCGGCCGACGACACCGAAGCCGGGCTCTCGCCGATCGCCGTCTCGGTGCGAACCCGTTTCCCGACGCCGAGCGCCTGCCGGAACACGCGGTCGAGCGTCGGGCCGGGCGTGACGGCCTCGTACGCGTCGCGCACCTGACCGAGGATCTCGCCCTCGCCCGGGACGAGCGAATCGAGGCCCGCTGCTACGCGGAAGAGATGCACGGCCGCGGAATCCTCATGCAGCCGGTAGAGCACGCCGTCGAGCGACTCGCCCGCGAGCTGCTCGAGTGCGGTCACCGCGAGCTCCTCGTCGACCGAAGAGAGGTAGAGCTCGGTGCGGTTGCAGGTCGAGAGGCAGACGGCGTCACCGAGCGCGCGCGCAAGCTCCGCCGCCGAGGCGGGGTCGAGCGTCACGCGCTCGCGCAGCTCGACCGGCGCGACGTGGTGTGACAGGCCGACAAGAGCAAAGGTCATGTGAAGTGGCTCCCGGCAAGCGCAAGGCGCGCCACGATCACGAGCGCGAAGCCGCCGAGCGCGAGGTAGGCGGCGCGGCGGCCGGCCGGATGCAGCCCGATGAAGACAGCGTAGAAGGCCCAGGTGAGCAGCGTCACCGCCTCGAGGGCGTCGAAGCCGGCGCGGTCCTGGCGCGAGCGCACGATCCCGGCGACGAGCCCGAGCGTCAGCAGCGGCAGCGACACGAGCACGGTGCGCCACGTCAGCCGCTCGAGCGAGGCGAGGGGCGGCACACGCAGGCTGAGGATGTCCGGTGCGCGCAGCTTCAACCGGCGCTCCTGCCAGAGGTACAGCGCGGCGAGCCCGGCGGCAAGCGTGAAGCCGGCGAACGCGGCCAGGACGAGACCGACGTGGAGCACGAGGAACACGTTGCCGTACGTCGAGCCCGAGCCGCCGCGGGTGCCGCCGCCGAGCCGGGCGACGAGGAAGAGCGCTGCCGCGAGCGGCATCACCGTCAGCCCGAGCAGGCGGAAGCGCGGCCGGCAGCCCCAGATCAGGTACGCGCCGACAACGAGCCACACGAAGAGGTTGAGCGAGCCGGCCCAGCTCGACCATGGGAAGCCGTCCGCGCGTGCCGCCTGCACGATGAGCAGCGCGGTCTGGGCGACCCACCCGACGCGAACGCCCCACGTCGCAGCACGAGTCGTGCGCGGCGAGCTGTACGCGAGCGCCGCCTCGCCGTAGGCGACGAGCGCCGGCCAGAAGAGCGCCTCAACCACGTTCGCGCGCCTTCTCGACCAGATCGGCGAGCTGCCGGTTCAACCGCTGCATCTTGGCCGCGATGATCCCGACCCACGCGAGCACCGTGACGAACACGACGAGGTATGCCGCCGCCACGTACTGCCACTCGGAGGGGATGCCTTTCACGTGAGCAGCTCTCGGAGCTCGCGCAGGTGCGCGTCGATGCGCTTGCCTGCGAGCTCGACGTTGTACAGCGTTGCGAACAGGAGCAGCATCGCCGCGAACGAGACGAAGAACGACAGCCACTGGGCGCCGGTCATGTTGCTGGGCGCGTGCGAGTCGAAGACGACCGGGTGGATGAAGCGCTGTGAGAGGCGGATCGCCAGGAACGACACCGGGATCAGCACGACACCGAAGAGGGCATACACCGCGCTCATGTTCATGCGCGCCGGCCCTGCATCGACCGAGTAGCGCAGCATGAAGTACGCGCAGTAGAAGAGGAAGAGCACGAGAAACAGCACGAGCTGGTTCTCGCTCCACGACCACCACACGCCCCACGACGCCCGCGCCCAGATCGAGCCGGTGACGAGCGTGAGCGCTCCGAAGATGACACCTTGGTGGATAGCGACGTAGCTCTCAAGGTCGGCGCGCTCGTCCCGCGTCCGCAGGTAGCGGAGGGCCTTCCACGCGCCCCAGCCGAAGCACGCGTACGAGGTGAGCGCGATCGGAACGTGGAAGTAGAAGATGCGCTGCGAGAAGCCCTGGTCGGCGTCGGTCGGCGCATAGAAGAAGATGAGCGCGATCGCCGCACCGAACGCGACCGTCGTCAGAGCCGGCAGCTTCACGGCGCGAATGGTAGTCCTCAAGCCTCGGCGATCACGTACTCGAACGTCCCCCACGCGAACACCGCGAAGATCGCGTCGTAGAGCGCCAGGAACCAGAGGTACCCGCCGACACCGCCGACCACGATCGGGATCGCCGCGGGCAGGAAGAGCAGCGGCAGCAGAAGCTCACGGGCACGCCCGGCAACGGCCATCGCGCCGAACAACGTGCCGACTGCCACGATGCCGAGATCCGCCAGCGCGACGGCCGCGACCGTCCGGCCGTTCAGGCCGTGGAAGAACGCAGCGAACGCCGGCAGCGCGACGACCTCGGCCGCCGCGAGGAACGCAAGCACCGCGATCGACTTAGCCAGCCAGATCGCGCTCCGGTCGCACGGCGTGAGGATGAGCGCATCGAACATCCCCTGCTCTCGCTCGGCCACGAATGCGCGCGTCAGTCCGAGCAGCGCGGTGAAGACGAGCGCCGACCACAGGAGCCCGCGGGCGGCGACGTCGCTCGCCCCCGCGGGCAGCGCGAAGTGGAAGATCGTCAGCGCGGCGATCACGAAAAGGAGCATCGACGGCAGCGTCTCCTTCGCACGCAGCTCGAGCAGCAAGTCCTTCCGCGCGAGCGCGCCGACGTCACCGACGTACGTCACGCGAACACGAGCCTCTCGGTGGCGCGCGCGTCGAAGCGCGTGGCGTCGTGCGTCGCAACGACGTGCAGCCGCGGCTCGTCGAGCACTCCGTCGAGCAGCTCGAGCCCAGCCGCGTCGAGCGCGTTCGTCGGTTCGTCGAGCACGAGCAGCGACGGATCGTGCAGGAGCGCGCGGCACAGACCGAGTCGCTGCTGCATGCCGCGGGAGAACGTCGACACGCGCTCGTTGCGCACCTCCCACAGACCGAACCGCTCGAGCAGCATCCCGACGCGCTCGCGCTCGACCCGGTAGAGACGCGCGAACAGCGTCAGGTTCTCGAGCGCCGTCAGCTCGCGATAGACGTTCGGACCATGGCCGAGGTAGCCGATCCGCTCGCGCGGGGGGAGCTCGAGCAAGCCCGCCGACGGCGCGGCGAGCCGCGCGAGCACCCGGAGAAGCGTCGTCTTGCCCGATCCGTTCGGCCCGGTAACGAGCAGCAGCCCGTCTGCGATCTCGAGGTCGACGCCCACGAACACGCGCCTGTCGCCGAACCGCTTCGCGAGGCCTTGAACGCGGATCACGCCCGGTACACCTCGGCCGCCGCGCGATGGAAGCCGTCCGGCTGCCCTGCCGCCGCGAACGTGTCGGCGATCTCCTCCATCTCGCCGATCCAGCGCCAGCCCTTCTTGGCCTTGGCAGCCTCGGCGCGCGACAGCTTCTCCGCCAGTTCGGGCGCAGCGAGGCGCCATTCGTCCTCGATCCCGTTCGCACGCGCAACGTCGCGGATCGCGAGCAGCATCGCGGTCGTTCCCTTCGACCAGGCTGCGTACGCCATCTTCACCGCCGACGCGCTCGAGACGATGCGCGTCGCGAGGGGCGATCCGGCGAAGAGCCGCGCCACGGTCTCGGCCTCAACGCCCGAGAGATAGAGCGTCGTGCCCGGCTCCGTCGGGGGCCCGCCGACGATCCCCCCGTCGACGAACCGCGGCTGCAGTGCGGCGACCTCCTGTGCGCGCAGCGGCGAGATCGCGTTCGCATCGACATAGGTGCCGGCGAACCCGGCGCACTCGCGTGCGACGTCGACTGCCGCATGCGGCGGGCAGATCGAGAGGATCACCTCGGCCTCCTCGACGAGTGCGGCGATCGTCCCGACGTCGCGGAAGCCCGCCGCGCGGCTGCGCGTCGCGTCACTGCGGCCCTCCGACGCCCAGATGACGTCGCCTGCAACACAGGCGCCGACCACGGCTCCCATCTCGCCGGGATGAAGAAGGCCGACGACCGTCACAGCACGTCGGCGAGCACGAACACGAAGAACGCGACGGAAATGACGCCGTTCATCGTGAAGAACGCGGCGTCGAGCCGGCGAAGGTCGCCCGGCCGGACAAGCGAGTGCTCGTAGAGGAGCAGGCAGCCGACCGCGACGACACCGAGCCAGTAGAGGATCCCGACGTGCAGGCCGATGCCGGCGGCGACGAGCAGCGCGAGCGTTGCGAGGTGCAGCGCACGCGCGCCGGCGAACGCGCCGCGCTCGCCGAACCGGGTCGCCCACGAGTGCAGTCCCTGCGTGCGGTCGATGTCGACGTCGAACAGCGCGTAGAAGAGGTCGAACCCGGCGACCCACGCGGCGACGGCGGCCCCGAGCGCCCACGCCTGCCACGGCAGCTCGCCCTTGATCGCGGCCCACGCGCCAACCGGCGCGAGCCCGTCGACGGCGCCGAGCCAGAGGTGGCAGAGCCACGTGAAGCGCTTCAGGTACGGGTACACGACGAATGCCAAGACCGGGATCGGCGACAGCCAGCGAACAAGCGGGTCGAGCTCGAACACCGCGACGCTGTAGAGCGCGAGCGACGCGGCGCAGAAGCCGATCACCTCGGCGGCGCTCAAGGCACCTGACGGGAGCTCGCGCGACGCAGTCCGCGGGTTGAGCGCGTCGATACGCGCGTCGATCAGCCGGTTCAACGCCATCGCGAGCGAGCGGGCCCCGACCATCGCGAGCGTGATCCACAGCAGGTCGTGCGCAGACGGGATGCCGTCGACGGCGAGGAAGGCGCCGACGTACGCGAACGGGAGCGCGAAGATCGTGTGCTCGAACTTGACGAGCCGGTAGTAGAGGCGGGCGACTTTCATGTCTGCTGGTGCCGGGTCGGCTGATCGCGGAGCAGCGACAGCGCGTGCCCGAGCGCGGGGCGCAGTATCGCGTAGCCGTCGCGACAGCCGCCGGTCGAGCCGGGGAGGTTGACGACAAGCGTTCCGCCTCGCAGGCCGGCGGCGCCACGAGAGAGGAGCCCGTGCGGAGTCTTCGCGATCGAGCTCGCGCGCAGCGCCTCGGCGATGCCGGGCACCTCGCGCTCGATCACGGTCCTCGTCGCCTCCGGCGTCACGTCGCGCGGGGCCACCCCGGTCCCGCCGGTCGTCAGCACGAGCGCCGCCTCTTCGGCAAGCTCCGCGATCGCGGACGCAATCTCCTCAGCCTCGTCAGGGACGACGCGGCGCGCGACCTCGTACCCGTCCGCCTCGAGCAGCTCCGCGAGCGCGTCGCCGCTCCCGTCGGCGGCCTCGCCACGCGATACGCGGTCGGACACCGTGAGCACAGCCGCCCTCACTGTTTTGTCTTCTCGACGAGCTCGACCTCGAAGGTCATCTGCTTGTCGATCGCCTTCGCCATGTCGTAGACCGTGAGTGCAGCGACCGACGCGGCGGTGAGCGCTTCCATCTCGACACCCGTCTGCGCGGCAGTCTCGGCCGAGGCAACGATCTCGATGCCCTCGTCGGCGACGCGCAGCTCGACGCCGACGTGCGACAGGGCGAGCGGATGGCACAGTGGGATCAGCTCGGACGTGCGCTTCGCAGCCATGATCCCGGCGAGCTGTGCGGTCGTGAGCGCGTCGCCTTTCGGCAAGTCGCCCAGCCTGGCAACGGTCGCCGGCGCCATCCGCACGAAGGCCCGGGCGACGGCACGGCGCTGCTGGACGGGCTTCGCACCGACGTCGACCATGCGGACGCTGCCGGTCTCGTCGACGTGCGAAAGATCGCTCATGCGCAGAGGGTCGCACATGACGGGGCTTCGTTGTCCGGACGGGATCGGCGAGTGCGATGCAAGGACGCAGGGAGTGCCCGTATGCAGGCATACGGGCGCGACCGAGGACGCGGCAGCGCGCCGCCGAGCGCGGCCGGACGACACAAGCTTCATCGTGTGCGGCCCTCAGGGTTAGACGGCGTCAAGATCCGCCAGGAGGCCGGCGAGCCACGCGTGGACGTCGTGCTCGCGCACCTGGGCGCGAATGCCGTCGGCGCGGCGGCGCTTCTCCGCCGGCTCCATCGACAGCGCCTCGTGCAGCGCCTCGGCCTGGCCCCACACGTCGAACGGGTTCACGGTCAGCGCCCACTCGGCAAGCTCCTCGTGTGCGCCGGCGTTCTCGGAGAGGACGAGGACGCCGTCGCGCGCGTTGACGAGAGGCGCTTCCTTCGCGACGAGGTTCATGCCGTCGTACACCGCGTTCACGAGCAGGACGTCGAACTGCTTGTACGCCGCAACCGACCGCTGGAAGTTGTCGGCGACCTGCAGATCGATCGCGCCCGGATGGCGTGCGTTGATCTCCTCCGTCGTCCGCTCGATCGCAGCGACGTACTCCACGTATTCCGGTATCGACTGCCGCGACGGATCGAGCAGCGCGAGCAGCTTTGCGCGCCCCCGCCACTCGGGATGCGTGTCGAGCAGCAGGCCGAACGCCTGGAGGCCGCGCACGATGTTCTTCGACGGATCCGTGCGGTCGACGCGCAGCACCAGCCTCTCCAAACGCTGAGCCTCGATGCCGCGCTCCTCCGCGAGCACGCTGTCCGACTGCGCGACCTCGACGAACTCGGCGGTGTCGATCGAGATCGCGTGGTGCGTGACGCGCGTCCGCGCGTGACCGCCGACAACCTCGTTGCAGCTCGCCTCGAAGTTCCGTGCCCAGCGCGCGGTGTGGAATGCGACGACGTCGTTCGCGAGCAGGCCCTCGTGAACCGCGCGGCGCATCGCCTCCGGCAGGATCGTCCAGTCGACCGGCCAGGGGATGTGGACGAAGTGCGCGAGCTTGGCGTCGGGCCATGCCGCGCGCACGTAGCCGGGAGCCAGATAGAGGTGGTAGTCCTGGAAGAGCACGGCCGCATCAGGATTGTTGTCCAGTTCGACAACAACTCGATCTGCGAACAGTCTGTTCACCGTCTCGTAGTCGCGCCACGCTGCGTGGAACGCGTGATCGAGATCGGGCCGTAGGCCGCGGCCCCACAACCCGTGCTGGATGAACCAGAGCATCGGGTTGGCAACGACGTTGTAGTAGCCGTGGTAGGCAGCGGGCTCCGGTGCGACGAGCGCGGCCTCGCTCGACCCTTCGGCCGCGACAACCCGGTCCTCGTCGGTCGTCGCCGCCGCGATCCACGTGACGTCGTGGTGCTCGAGCAGCCCACGCAGCGCCGTGACAAGCCCGCCCCCACCGCGGCGCAGCACGCGCTCGCCGTCCGGCCCGCGACCGAACGTCACGGGTCCCCGGTTGGAGACGATGATCAACGACCGCTTTCCGGCCACGTCGGCTACGCCAGGTGCTTCACGAAGCGAAGACGCGAGCCGCCGCCGGCGCCCTCGCCGATCTCGAGCTCGTCGGAGAGCGCCTCGATGATCGCGATCCCGAGGCCTCCTTCGGAGAGCTCGTCACCGACGGCAGCCAGAGCACGGGTCGCGGGCGGATCGAACCCTTCGCCGGAGTCGGACACCTCGACGACGAGCCGGTCGGAGTGAAGCTCGTACACGATGTGGACCAACCCGGGGCCCTCCGTGTAGGCGTGCCGAACGGAGTTGGTGCATGCCTCGGTCAGCGCCAGCTTCAGGTCGCCGAGCACCTCGGGCGAGAGCGGCTCGGCGCGCAGCCGCGCGATTCCCGTGAGGGCGAGCCGACCGAGGGTGATGTACTCGGGCTTGGCGGGAATGGTCAGGCGGATGGCCTGTCCATGTCCGTGACCGTTCTGGGCGGAGTCCATTGTCAGGGTGGGGATTCGAGCGGGATTGCCGAGACGAAGCTCGGAGATTCTGCCGAATCCTGAGCAGGCAGTTCTCCGCTACCCGCGGACTACCCTGCTCCGGCGTTTCCTAACCCGCAGCCGGGCGCTCGCCGAGCTTCACCTTGACCACCCGGCGGGCCAAACCGCGGACGAGCGTGAAGCGGGCGATCTCGCCGGGATAGAGCCGAGTCGCGACGATCCGGACGACGTCCTCGGAGTCGGCGACCGGGATGCCGTCGATCGCGACGATCGCGTCGCCGCCCACGTGGACGCCGAGGCCACGGAAGGCCTCGATGTGCGTCCCCGCCTTGAGGCCCGCGGCCGACGCGCCGCTCCCCGGCAGCACGGTGTCGATCAAGGCGCCACGGCGGGACGCGTAGCCGAAGCGCTTCGCGATCGACGGCGTCAGATCTTCGGTCTCGATCCCGATGAACGCGTAGCGGACGCTGCCCGTCTGGAGGATCTGGCTCAGGGAGCGGCGCGCCGAGTCGATCGGCACCGCAAAGCCGACGCCTTCGAATCCGGTGCTGCCGCTCGACGACCGGATTTGCGCGTTGATGCCGATCACCCGGCCACGGGCATCGAAGAGCGGGCCGCCGGAGTTGCCGTGGTTGATCGGCGCGTCGGTCTGGATCGCGTCGATCAGGTCATAGCGGGTGGTGAGGGACGGAATCGACCGCCGGATCGCCGAAACGACGCCGACCGAGAGGGAATCGGCATTGCCGAACGGGCTCCCGATCGCCGCCACCGGCTCGCCGACCACGACCCGCGCGGAGTTGCCAAGCGGCACGGGGCGCAACTGATGGAGCTTGGGGTCGATTCGGATCACGGCAACGTCGTCGAACAGGTCGTAGCCGACGATCCGCGCCGGGACGCGGTCCCCATCAGCGAACTGGACGTAGATCGTGTGCGCGCGCCTTGTCGGCCCGCCGCCCGAGCCCGCGGTGGTCACGACGTGCGCGCTTGTCAGCACGTTGCCGGTCGGCGAGACAACGAAGCCCGAGCCCTGACCGGCAGCGGCACCCGAACCGTTGAAGTACGAGACGATCGTCACCACGCCGGCGGACCGCCGCGCGAAGATCTGGGCCGGCTGGAAGCCGTTGCCCACGATCGGCTTGGCAACGATCACCGGCGTCCCCGCGTCCCCGGCCGGCACCTGCTCGCGAACGACGACCGTGCTGTTGCCGTGGAGAAACCCACCCACCCGAGCGCCGAGCAGTGCCACGGAGCCGCCGAGGACCGCAGTCAGAAGGGCGAGGGCAGCGATCGGGGTCGCACGCACCGTGCCGGACTATACGACGCCTCGGCCCGGAGTGGTTTCTTGGCTTCAGACGGCGGTTTGCGCCGTTTTCACGTTTTTCGCGAGCGGCAGCTCGGCCGGCAGCGCCAGCGTGAACCACGTCCAGCCGCCCCGTTCGGACAGCTCGATGCGCCCGTCCATCACGCCCGCGAGCTCGCGCGCGATCGCGAGCCCAAGGCCGCTGCCGGACGCCCGCGCTCCATCCAGCCGGAAGAAGCGCTCGAACACCTGCTGCCGCACCTCGGCAGGGATCCCCGGACCGTCGTCGGCGACGGTCAGGAGCGCTCGATGGCCGTCCAGGGAGGCGGCAAGGCGCACCCGGGTGCCGCCGGGGGTATGGACGAGCGCGTTCTCCACCAGGATCCGTCCGATCTGGAGAATTCGCTCGGCGTCGCCACGCGCCTCCACCGGCGCGCCGTACTCGACGTCGAGGGCGTGCCCGGTCGCGCTGGCGCGGGGCGTGAACTCAGCGGTCAGCTCGGCTGCGAGACCCGCGAGATCGACCGTCTCCGTCGCCGTGGTCAGCCGTCCCGCATCGAGCCGCGAGAGGTCGAGCAGATCGGTGGCGAGCTTCGCGAGGCGCGCCACCTGCTCGCGCATCGAGGCCAGGAACTCCTCGCGGGTCGCGGGGTCGACCTCTGGATCCTCGAGCAGCTCGAGAAACCCGCTGAGCGAGAAGAGGGGAGTGCGAAGCTCGTGGGAGGCGTTGGCGATGAACTCACCGCGTGCGCGGTCGAGCCGCGAGAGCCGAAGGCGCATGCGTTCGAACCCACGCGCCAGCTGGCCGACCTCGTCCCGCCCCGCGTCGACGACCGGCTCTTCGAAGTTCCCGGCTGCGATGCGCTCCGCCGCCTGCTCGAGGCGACGCAGCCGCCGCGCGAACAGCCGCGCCCCGGCATAGCCGACGAGGACTGCGAAGAACGTCGAGACGGCGCCGGCGATCAGGAGCCGGCGCCGAACGACGCTCACCGTCTGGAGCTCTGCGCGCAGGGGGGAAGCGACGAGGACAACGGACGCCCCGTCTTCGACGGGCGCCGCGACTTCAGCGAATTGCTGGCCGCGCCTCGTCACGATCCCACGAGCGATCCCGCCGCGCCGGTACGCGAGGAGCGCGACCGGATCCTCCTCGAGGTCGGACGAACGCTCGTCGAGGTTCGAGTCGGCTTGCGGCTCGAGCGGGCCGGAGAGAGAGACAGGAAAGAGCACCGCGACGCGGGCATCGACCGTCGGCGATGTCTCGTTCACGAACTGCGCACGGAGGTCGAACTCCGCCGGGAACTTCGGCAGCACGACCTTCTCCAGCGCCGAGCCCAGGCGGCTCAGCTCCTGGTTCTCCAACGAGCGCTGGTACGACGGGACAACGATCACATAGACGATCGCGAGCACACCGACGACGATCACGAGGAGCGCGAGCGCAAGCCGGCTACCGACGCTCCGAAACGGCATTACGTATCCCTGAACCGGTAGCCGACGCCTCGCACGGTGAGGATGTACTCCGGCTCGCGCGGCTCCGCCTCGAGCTTCTCGCGCAGGTGCCGGACGTGGACGTCGATCGTGCGCGGGTCGCGGTAGTCGGCGCTCTTCCACAGCGACTCCAGCAGCATGCGCCGGCTGAAGACGCGGCCCGGACTCGCCGCGAGCGTCCGCAAAAGCTCGAACTCGACGTAGGTCAGCGTCACCGGAGCGCCGCGCACCTCGACGGTCCGGCGCGACATGTCGATCACGAGCCCGTCGGCCTCGATGCGCGGCTCCGCCTCGTCTGCCGGCACGTGCGGCTGGCGGGCACGCCGGAGCAGCGCGCGGACCCGCGAGCGGAACTCCCGGATCGAGAACGGCTTCGTGATGTAGTCGTCTGCGCCGAGCTCGAGGCCGAGCACCTTGTCGAGCTCGTCGTCGCGCGCCGTGAGCATGATGATCGGCACCGTGCTCGTCGCCCGCAACCGCTTGCAGACCTCGAGCCCGTCGAGCCGCGGCAGCATCAGGTCGAGCACGACGAGGTCGACCGAGTGCTCGGCGAACCGCCGCAGCGCTTCCTCGCCGTCGCCAGCTTGGACAACAACGTACCCGTCCTTCTCGAGCGGGAACGTCAGGACCGTGCGCACGGCGTCCTCGTCGTCGACCAGCAGAATCGTGGGGGAGTGGTCGGGCATCGGCGGTCCGGCGGTGCCAGGATAGCCCCGGAGATGGCGCGCACACGCCGCCGCGCCCGCCGCGGATCCCTCGAACGTCCGGTGAACAGCCGCCTCTACCGCGGCTCGTTCGTCGTCGTCGCACTCGCGGTCCTCCTACTCGCGTTCTCGATCGTTCGGCCGGCCGCACTGCCGCCGCCGCAGCTGCCGCCGAACTTCGACGGGCCGACCGCTCGCTCGCTCTCGACGTACCTCGCGTCCCATTACCCGGACCGTTCGCCGGGGGGAGCGGGCTCGCTCGCCGCCGCCGAGTGGTTCCGCGACCAGATGCGGCAGTACGACCTGCCCGTCTCGTCGGACACCTGGACCGTGACGATTCCCGGGCGCGGCCGCACGCGGCTGCAGAACCTGTGGGCGGTCGCGCGCGGATCGTCGCGTCAGGCGATCGTCGTGATGGCACATCGCGACGACCCCGGGGACGGCCCGGGCGCGAACGACAATGCGACCGGCACGGCCGCGTTGGTCGAGCTCGCGCGTGGGTATGCGCTCTCGGCGACGCCGGGCTCGCGCGTGCGCTCGGGGCACACGATCGTGTTCCTGTCCACGGACGCAGGCTCGTTCGGCGGTCTCGGCGCACTTCGCTTTGCGTCACACCCGCCGTTCCCCGTCGTCGCGGCAGTCGATCTCGACGCGATCGGCGGCGGCGGCGACCCGCAGATCCAGATCGCGGGTGACGCGCCGCGCTCGCCGGCGGCGAGCCTCGTCCAGACCGCGGCACGGCGCATCGAGGAGCAGGCAGGACGGCCGCCCGGCCGACCGAGCGTCGTCGCGCAGCTGATCGACCTCGGCTTTCCGTTCACGCTCTACGGCCAGGGGCCGTTCGTCGCGCGCGGCATCCCGGCGCTCACGATCACGACGTCAGGTGCGCGGCCACCCGAATCGTTCACCGACCGAAGCAGCGCGCTCTCGACGGCGCGGATCGGGCAGGTCGGCCGCGCAGCGCAACAGCTGATCGGCTCGCTCGACCAGGGCATCGAGCTCGCGCAGGGCACGACGACGTTCGTCTGGGCAGGCCAGCGGTTCGTGCGCGGCTGGGCGATCGAGGTCCTGCTCTTCACGCTGCTCATCCCGTACCTCGTCGCCGTCGTCGATCTGTTCGCGCACTGTCGCCGTCGTCGCATTCCACTCTTGCCCGCGGTGCGCAGCCTGCGCAGCCGCGTCGCGGTGTGGCTGTTCGCAGGCGCCGCGTTCTACCTGCTGCACGCGTTCGGCGCCTGGCCGTCGGGCGAGCCGCGTCCGCCGAGCCCGGCGTCGCGCGCAGCCGGGGATTGGCCGGTCCTCGCGCTGATCCTGCTCGCGGCGATCTCGTTCGTCGGCTGGCTGCTCGCCCGGCAGCGCCTGGCGCCGCGCGGTCGCGTCGGCCCGGAGGAGCAACTCGCCGGTGAGACCGCCGCGCTGATCGGCTTGGGAATCGTCGCGTTGCTCGTCTTGGCAACGAATCCCTATGCGCTCGTGTTCTTCGTGCCTGCGCTTCACGCCTGGCTATGGCTGCCGCAGGTGCGCCTCGGCCGGCGGCCGCTGGCGCCGCTCCTGCTCGTCGCCGGGCTCGCCGGGCCTGCGTTGATCGTGCTCTCACTCGCGATCAGGTTCGGTCTCGGGTTCGATGCGCCGTGGTACCTGCTCGAGCTCGTGTCGCTAGGGTACGTCCACGTGCCCGCCGTCGCGATCACGCTTGCCGGCGCAGCGTGCGCCGCACAACTCGCCGCCGTGACCGCACACCGCTACGCGCCGTATCCCGACCGCGCCGACCGCCCGCGCCTCGGGCCGTTCCGTAGCCTCGTCCGCGCGCTCGTGCTCACGGCGCGCGCGCGACGCGCGTAGTGCGGCGCGCCGGCCGCATACTCGGTCTGCTGCTGATCACCGCAGGCGTGCTCACACTCGCCTGGGTCGTCGTGGTGTGGCGGTGGCAGGACCCGTTCACCGCGATCTACACGCACATCCAGCAGAACCGCCTCTCGCACAACTACGAGCGACGGGTTCGCGCGTACCAGCCGAAGCCGACACACGGGAAGGACCTCGCGGCGGTCCAAGTCCAAATCGCCGCAGAAGCTCGTGCCTACCAGCGCACATTGCACACCGGCGACCCGGTCGGCCGGCTGCAGATCGGCCGCATCGGCCTCAAGATGGTGGTCGTCGAGGGCACCGACGACGAGACGCTCAAAAAGGGCCCCGGTCATTACACGCCGAGCGCGCTGCCGGGCGAAGGCCACCTGATCTACGTCGCCGGCCACCGCACGACGTACCTCGCGCCGTTCGCGCACATCAACGACATCAGGGTCGGCGACTACATCACCTTCTCGCTCCCGTACGCCACGTTCACCTATCGCGCGCAGCGGCACTACATCGTGCGCTCCGACCAGCTCTCCGTCTTGCAGGACCACGGCAGCGAGATCCTGCGCCTGCAGGCGTGCCATCCGCGCTTCTTCGCGACGCACCGCTACATCGTCGACGCGACGCTCGCCTCGGTGACACCGACCGGCGGCGAGACCTACACCCTCAAAGCGGCAGCCAGCTGACCGCGCTCCCGGCGGCGAGCTCCCCGTCGCCGCGCGGCACCAGCACGAGTGCATTCGCGTGCGCTGCGCGCGCGATCATGTGCGACTCCTGTCCGCCCAGCGGCTGGACAAGGCCGTCCTCGATCCGCGCGCGGACGAGCTCGTCGCGCGCGGCGTTCCGCTGGAGCGCGACCCCGAGACGGCCGGGCAGGAACGCCGGCCGGGGCTCGCTCGCCCCCTGGAGTGCTGCGAGCGCAGGCCGGACGAGCAGCTCGAACCCGACGAACGACGACACCGGGTTGCCGGGCAGGCCGAAGACGAGCGTCGAACCGCGCGTCGAGAACGCGACGGGCTTGCCCGGCTTGACCGCAACGCGCCAGAACACCTCGGTGACGCCGAGCTCGGCAAGCAGCCCGCGAACGAGATCGTGCTCCCCGACCGAGACACCACCAGAGGTGAGCAGCACGTCCGCCTCGAGCCCGCGCTCGAGAGCCGCGCGCGTCGCCTCCGCGTCGTCTGCAACGGCTCCGTGCACGTCCGCGTCCGCGCCTGCCCGCCTCAGCTGCGCGGCGAGCATCACCGTGTTCGACTCGTAGATCTCGCCGGGGCCGAGCACCTCCCCGGGACGGCGAAGCTCGCTCCCGGTCGCGAGCACGGCGACGCGCGGGCGGCGCGCGCACCGAACGATCTCGAGGCCGACAGCGGCGAGTGCGCCGAGCTGCGCCGGGCCGCACGTCGCCCCCGCCGGAACGACGGTGTCACCCGCTGCGATGTCACCGCCACGCGGGCGCACGTTCTCACCGGGCTCGACCCGCTCGACGTCGACGGAGCGACCGCCGGCTCGGGCCTGCTCGACGGGCACGACGGCATCGGCGCCGTCGGGAACGACCGCGCCGGTCGAGATCGCGATCGCCTGACCTGCTGCGAGCACCGCGTCGGCCGGGCGTCCCGCCGCCGACTGACCGACAACGGCGAGCGCGCCCGGTGTGTCCGCGGCGCGCACGGCGTACCCGTCCATCGCGGAGCTTGGAAACGGCGGCAGGTCGACACGCGCGACAGCGTCGGCTGCGAGCACACGCCCGGACGCAGCCGCAACGACTACGTCTTCGGCCGACAGCGGCCGGGAATGCTCGAGCACGCGCGCGAGCGCCTCGTCGATCGTCAGGAGGTCGGGCACGACGACCACGATAATCCCGCCCGATGAGCGAGGAGCTGATCGCCGGCCGGTACCGCCTACTCGAGCCCCTCGGCCGCGGCGCGATGAGCGCGGTCTGGGAGGCGGAGGACCTCGAGCTCGCGCGCCGCGTCGCGGTCAAGATGCTCGCACCGAGCGCGGACCGTCAGCGCTTCGAGCGTGAGGCGCGCGCCGTCGCGGCGCTGTCGCACCCGAACATCGTCGCGCTCTACGACTACGGCGAGTCCGAGGGGCGACCGTTCATGGTGCTCGAGTGCCTGGAGGGCGGATCGCTCGAGGACCGTCTCGCGAGCGGCCGGCAACTACCCGATCCCGAGACGCGCCGGATCGCAGCCGACGTCGCCGCCGGGCTCGCGCATGCACACGAACGCGGGCTCGTGCACCGTGACCTGAAGCCCGCGAACATCCTCTTCGACGCAGAGGGCCGTGCGAAGATCGCCGACTTCGGGATCGCGCGCATGCGCGGGACCGGGACGCTGACCGAGACGGGCACGGTGCTTGGGACGGCGTCGTATCTCTCGCCGGAGCAGGCGACTGGCGCGACCGCCGGACCGGCGAGCGACGTCTACTCGTTCGGTGTCATTCTCTTCCGGCTCCTCACAGGCCGGCTTCCGTTCGCGGCCAAGAATGCGATGGAGCTCGTGCGGATGCATCGCGAGGACGCACCGCCGCCAGTCGCTGAGGAGCGCCCCGATGCGCCCGGTGATCTTGCGGCGCTCGCGGAAGCAGCGCTTGCGAAGGACCCGGCCGCGCGGCCGCGCGACGGCACCGCGCTCGTCGCAACGTTGCGCGGGGAGGAGCTCGAGCTCGCGACCCAGGTCATCCCACCTCCGCCTCGCAGCCACGGCGCGTTCCCGCTCATCCCGGCGATCGTCGCCGCCGTGCTCCTGCTGGCAGGCGGTGCATTGGCACTCGCGCTCACCCACCGCGGCAGCGGCGGGGGAGCGACGCAGACGGTGCCGACGATCAACCTCCCAACCGTGCCGGCAACGACGCGCGCCACCACATCGACACCGCAGACGACAACCGCGCCGGCCACGACCACTGCCGAGACGACGACCGCCCCCACGACGACTGCGGCGACACCGGCGACCACCCACCCTGCCACCACGACCGCACCGGTGACGACGCCGCCGCCGACAACGACGACGGCGCCCGCGACGACCACCGTCGCCACGACCGACACGACGCCGACAACGACCGCAGAGACGACCACGGTCGAGACGACGACAACGACGCCCTGATCAGTGCTGTGTCGGTGCGCGCGGGATGATCGGCGCGTAGGTCGTCGTCGGCGCCGTCGTGGTGACGGGCGGCGTGTAGTACGACCCGAGGTGCCCGTAGTACCCGTGCGTCAGCCCGCGCCACACCGGGTACTTGTCCGGCGGCGGGAAGTCGAGCACCTTGTGGTGGTACAGCGCACCCGCCATGTACTCGTGCCAGATCGGGACGGCGAACGTCGCACCTGCGACCGGCACGCCGTGCACGCTCGTCATCGGGATCTCGCCCTTCGGGTACCCCATCCACACCACGGTCGTGAGCTGGCGCGTGTACCCGTCGAACCACGCGTCAGCGTGATCCTCGGTTGTCCCGGTCTTGCCGGCGTTCGGATGAATCCCGTCGCTCGAGCCTGCACCGGTGCCGTACTGCGCGTTCTGCTGCAGCACGTCGTTCACCTTCCAGGCAACGCCCTGCGAGACCGCCCGCTTCGCCTGCGGCTTGCCCCAGCCTGACGCTGTGTCGACCTTGCCGCTTGGAAGGATCACCTTCGTGATCGCCATCGGCTTCGCGTAGATGCCCATTGCCGGGAACGTCGAGTAGGCGGCCGCCATGTCGAGAGGTGACACCGCGAGGCTGCCGAGGCCGATCGACGCGACCGGCGTGTCGGGCTGCATCGTGATGCCGAGCCGGTGCGCCATCTGCCAGACGTAGCGCGGACCGACGTCGAGCGTGAGCTGCGCGTAGACGGTGTTGTCCGACTGCAGCGTCGCGCGCGTCACCGACTCGCTGCCGTTGTAGGTGTTGTCGTACGTGTGCACCTCCCACGGCTTCTCCGCGTTGCACCAGCCGCCCGTCGAGCAGGTGAACGGGGCCGAGGTGTAGTACGTCGAGTCAGGGTCCGCGCCTTGCTCGATCGCCGACGCGAGGACGAGTGTCTTGAACGTCGAGCCGGCTTGGCGCGTCGACTGCGCGGCGAGATTGAACTGGTTCCCCTTCGTGCGGACCACCGCGTCCATGGCGCGGATCGCGCCGGTGCCCGGCTCGACCGACACGACGGCCGCCGCGGGATCGGTCTTGTACGGCAGGACGTCGAGGATCGCCTTGCGCGCCAGGCGCTGCAGGCGTGGATCGATCGTCGTGTAGACCTTGAGCCCGCCTTCGCGCACGGTCGTCGCGCCGTACTGGCGCTCGAGCTGGTCGATCACGTAGGAGAAGAAGTACGGCTGCTTGATCGTCGAGTACACGCGGCCGGGCTTCAGGTCGAGCGACCGCGACGTGATCGCGACGTCGTATTGGTGCTGGGTGATCTGCTGGTTCGCGAAAAGGGCACGCAGCACCTCGTCGCGCCGCGCGAGCGCTGCACTCGGATTGTGGAGCGGGTCGTAGTCGGACGGTGCCTGCGGCAGGCCTGCGAGCATCGCGGACTGCAGCAGCGTCAGCTGCCGCGCGTGCTTGGAGAAGTACGTCTGCGCAGCCGCCTCGACACCGTAGGCGTGGTTGCCGTAGTAGACGGTGTTCAGGTACTCGTCGAGGATCCGCGGCTTCGACCACTTCCGCGACAGCTTGATCGCGAGGCACGCCTCCTTGAGCTTCCGGTTGAACGTCTTCTCGCTGCCCGTGTAGAGGTTGCGCACGAGCTGCTGGGTGATCGTCGAGCCGCCCTGCACTGCGCGCCCCGCCGTCACGTCCGCCCACGCGGCGCGCGCGATGCCGACGTAGTCGACTGCGCCGTGCTGCCAGTAGCGCCTGTCCTCGATCGCGACCGTCGCCTTCGGCAGCCACGCCGACATGTTCCCGAGCGACACCGGCTCGCGGTTGCGCTCGGCCGGGATCGACCCGAGCAGCGATCCGTCGCGTGCGTAGACGAACGAGTTGGCGCCGATGTCCGTCGGGCTCAGCGCGTTCAGATCACAGCCCGTCGTGAGCGCCGCACCCGCGCCGAACCCGAGCGACGCGAACGCGATGCCCAGCACGATCAGCACCGTCGCGACGATCACGCCTGCGCGGCGGCGGCGGCGAACCCGCTCGGCGCGCTTCCGCTTGCGACCACGGTGCGCCAGGATGAAATCGAAGTCGTCGTGCCTCCGGCGACGGCTCATGTCGCGCTCAGCTCCTCGAGCCGCTGCGCGATCATGATCCGCAGGTCGCTCGCCTCGCGGTCGACGATGCCCTCGGACGGCACGCGTCTGCGCACCATCACGGTTGCCTTGTCCCCCGTCAGCGCAGTCACGTACACCTCGTCTCCGCCTGCTTCGAGCGCCTTCACCGTCGCCTGTAGGTTCGCAGACGGGACCTCGGCGGTTGCCTCGGCAAAGCTCTCCGAGCTCCGGATCGTCGAGTTGCGGATCGTCTCCGACGCGAGCTTCTCGTTCGGAACGACCAGACGATCGTTGTCGCGGGTGCGGATCCACGTGTACGTGAGCCCGATCTCCTCGACGACACCCTGCGTGCCCTCGACCTCGACCTCATCCCCGAGCCGAAGCGGCTGGCTGACCGCGATCAGGACACCGGCCACGACGTTGCCGATCGTGCGCTGGCTGGCGAAGCCGATCACGAGGCCGATCACCGCCGACGAGGCGAGCACCCCGCCGGCGACCGTGCGCACCTGCGGGATGACGAGCAGGGCCGACATGATCCCGACGAAGACGATCGCGGCGATCAGCGTGCGGCGCAGTACGCGGTAGCGCGTCGCGACGCTCGGGTCGAGCGACCGCTTCGAGATCCGCCAGTCGACGAGCTTCGCGACCACGATCGTGACGGTGAGCACGCCGACGGCCGTGACCAGACGCTGCCAGAAAAGAGACACGTTTCGCCTATTCGTCCCAGTCGATCGGTTTCCGCCCGCGGTACCCGGCCTCGAGCGGATGCCAGTGCGCGACCGTATCTTCGCCAACCTGCCAGCACAGCTCGACCTCTTCACCGTCGCGCAGACCGGGAAAGTCGAGCAGGCCGAGATCGAGGTCTTTCACGACGACACCGATCGCGTCGAGCTCGCGCACGACGTCCGCAACCTCCTCGGCGAGGCGCTCGAGCTCGGTTCGCGCCGAGTTCAGATCGCTTGCCGCGTAGCCGACGCCGTTGCCGCCGATCGCGAGGATGTTCTCTCCCTGCGTCTCGGAGAGCTCACGCATGCGGGCACGCAGCGAGACGAGGCGCTCGGCGACAGGGCGCACCTCGTCGAGCGCGCTGTTAGCCTCGCGTGGAGTGAACAGGCGTTTCGGCACGGCGGCCCATGGTACGGCTGACACGAAGCGCCTTGCGCAGTGGCTCGTGCTCGTCGGCATCCTCGCGCTGCTGGGGTACGGCTCCCGCATCGGCGAGGGGAAGCCCGACCCGGACGTGCTGTACCGCTGGTCGACCGCGCTCGGGGGCTTCATCCAGGACGCGATCATCCTGGCGCTCGTGCTCGCGATCGCCCGAGGCTCGTTCTCGCTGCTGGCGCTGCGACGGCCGAGCAGCCTCAAGCGGGCCGCCGTCTACGTCGGCTGCGCGATCGCCGCGATCTACCTCTTCGAGAGCATCTACGCGTCGGTCGTCGATCCCGGGAACGAGCAGGGCCTCACCCCGTCGCACTGGGAACCCGCGCACGCCGCGGTCTACATCGTGAACAGCGTGATCATCTGCACCTGGGTCCCGCTCGTCGAGGAGCTGACCTACCGCGGCGTCGGGTATTCGCTCCTCGAGCGCTTCGGGCGCTGGCCCGCTGTGCTCGGCGTCGGGCTCGCGTTCGGCCTCGCGCATGGGCTGCTGCTCTCGCTGCCGATCATCGTCGCGTTCGGCTGTGCGCTCGCCTGGATCCGGTCTCGAACCGACAGCGTGTACCCCGGCATGGTCCTACACGCACTCTTCAACGCGATCGCGCTCGTCGCCGCCGTCACCATCGGCAGCTAGCTTCCATCGAGTGCGGCGCCTCGTCCTCGCCGGAATCGCGGCGCTCGCGCTCGCGCCGGCCGCGCACGCCGGCTGCGGTGTGACGACGACGGCGCTGACGGGCAAGGCCCCCTTGACGGTGTCGCTGGCGGCGCAGTGCGAATCGGCGAGCTACACGTGGGACCTCGGCGACGGCACGACCGCCAACGGCCGCACGGTGCAGCACGTGTACGCCGCGGGCTCATGGCGGCCGGCGCTCACCTCCGACGCCGGCCCCGAAAAGGTCGGGCCGGTGACCTCGGTGTCGCTGACCGTCACGCTGCCGCGTCGTGTTCACTACGCGCAGTACGTCGCCCTGCGCGCACAGGTCGTCCCCCGCATCCCGGTCACGTACCGCGGACGGCGGTTCCAGCACGGCGCGCTTCGCGTGCGCATCCTCCGTCCTGGGCCGTTCGTCGCGCGCGCGTTCGGCGTCCCCGCGAGTGCATCGACGGTCGTCGTGCCGCAGCTCGCTGTGTCGACGCGCGGGGCGGCGATCGTCGGCTCGCCGGTGCGGGTCGTCGCAACGCTGCATCCAGCGGTCGCGGGCACCGTGGTGGCGCCCCACGCGGTCGACACCCGCACTGCACACATCGCGCACGTGGAGGTGCAGACACGCCCGGCCGCGGGCTGGGCGGCGGTTTCCGAGAGCCTCACTGTGCCGGTCGTGCAGCCGCGGCTCGGGCTCGGGAGCCACGGCTCGAGCGTGCGTGCGCTCGAAGAACGGCTCGCCGAGCTGCACTTCGCCGTTCGGCAGGACGGCGTCTTCGGTGACGACGACACCGATGCGGTGCTCGCGTTCCAGAAGGTGACCGGACTGCCGCGAACCGGTATCGCCGACGGCGCGCTCTGGCGCCGGCTGCTCGTTGCGCAGGTTCCGGTAGCGCGCTTCCCGGGGGACCACGTCGAGGTCGACAAGGAGCGACAGGTCGCGTTCGTCGTTCGCGACGGCAAGGTCACGCTGGTCGTTCCGACGTCGACAGGTGCGACGGGGAACACGCCGACCGGCGAGTGGCGCGTGTACCGCAAGGTCGCAGGCTACGACTGGGTCCTCTACTACCCGAGCTACTTCCTGCGCGGCTTCGCCGTGCACGGATACCCGGACGTCCCACCGTATCCCGCATCCCACGGCTGCGCGCGCATCCCGATGTGGATCGCACAGACCGTCTACGGCGAGATGCCCGACGGCTCTACCGTGTACGTCTATTGATCGTAGGCTTGACGGAGATCAACACTGAGCGGAGACGGCGGCTTTGCCGCCGTCGGGAGCGGGATTGACCGACGAAACCGTGAACAAGCTGCGCGAGGAGATCACGGCGATCGACCGTGAGCTGGTCGCGCTCGTGAACCGGCGGATCGAGACCGTCACGCGCCTCAAGCGTCACAAAGACCAGCACGGAATCGCGTTCGTCGACCACGACCGCGAGACGCAGATGGTTGCCGACCGCGTGCGCGAAAACGGCGGGCCGCTGTCGGAGGACGGTCTGCGCAGCTTCTACGCTGAGCTGCTCGCCCTCACAAAGCGCGAGCTCTAGGGCTCTTCGTCTTCCTCGTCGTTCTCGACGAGCTCTTCCGCCTCGGCGAAGTCCTCGGCGGAGACGCGGTCGAGGAAGTCTTTGAACTGGTCGACGATCTCCTCCTCGTTGACCTCGTCGCCTTCCATCTCGATCGCCGACTCCTCGATTACATCGTCCGCGGCGAAGATCGGAACCTGGGCGCGCACGGCGACGGCGATCGCGTCGGACGAACGCGAGTCGATCTCCAGCTCGTGTCCGTTCTGCGCGACGGTGATCGACGCGTGGAACGTGTTCTCGCGCAGCTCGGTGACCGTGACGCGCACGATCTCGACGTCGAGCTCGCCGAGGATGTTGACGAGCAGGTCGTGTGTGAGCGGGCGCGGCGCCGATGCTCCCTGCAGCTTCATCAGGATCGCCGCCGCCTCGGGATGGCCGATCCAGATCGGCAGGTAGCGGTTGCCGTCCGCCGTCTTCAGGAGCACGATCGGCTGCTTGCCGACGAGGTCGAACGAGACCCCGTAGATCGACATCTCGACCATCACTTCTAGAGTACCCCGGAGATTGGGGCCAAACGCGGGCGCTATCATGCGGCCCGCGCGGGCGATTAGCTCAGTTGGTTAGAGCGCCGCTCTGATAAGGCGGAGGTCCCTGGTTCGAATCCAGGATCGCCC
>Ga0207657_10001364_pt1 | contig 26041 bp, 25 predicted proteins | sample KBSC33metaG_FD_184316 | JGI IMG/M metagenome (GOLD analysis project Ga0207657, IMG submission 184316) | Corn rhizosphere microbial communities from Kellogg Biological Station, Michigan, USA - KBS C3-3 metaG (SPAdes) (version 2) | ecosystem: Host-associated > Plants > Roots > Rhizosphere > Soil ... | reverse complement strand
AAAGACAAACAGTAAACAAACTTTTAAATCATTTTCCTATTTTCACTTTTCATGAGCAAACGACTCACTGCAATTCTAATTAAATAAAAAAACTTACCATGATAAAAAACATTTTCTTTCCTCTTATAATAGTGATTATGGTTCTATCATCATGCAATAACTCCGGCCAGAAAAAAACGTCAGATAATAATGTGACGGATTCATTGAAGCAAGGAAGTTTTGTATATGATCTGCATTTTTTAAAACAACACGACGACAGCGTGGTAGTTCTAAGCAGTGATTCCGGTAAAGCACAGGTAATTGTTTCACCAAAATACCAGGCAAAAGTTTTTACATCCACGGCGGATGGTAATTCGGGACAAAGTTTTGGTTGGGTGAATTACAAAGCATTCTCAGGAACACCTGATGCACACATGAATGCTTATGGTGGTGAGAATCGTTTCTGGCTCGGCCCCGAGGGCGGAAAATTTTCTCTCTTCTTCAAACCCGACTCACAAATGGTTTTTACCAACTGGAAAACACCTGCTCCTTTTGATAGTGAGCCGTGGAAAGTGGTTAATGAAAACGACCATTCCGTTACTATGCAAAAAAATATGCAGTTGACCAACTACAAGGGTACAAACCTTAATATATCTGTAGAGCGTTCCGTAAAAATTCTTTCCCATGCTGAGATTGCACAAAGGTTAGGGCTTTCATTAGATACTTCAGTAAAATCTGTTGCTTATCAAACAGACAATGTAATTACGAACGATGGAAAAACAGCCTGGACAGAAGCTACCGGCATGCCATGCATCTGGATGCTGGATATGTTTACCCCCTCTCCTGCTACAGTAATTATTGTGCCATATAAAAATTTATCAGGAGCGCCATTTAATAAAGTTGTGACATCTGATTACTTTGGGCAAATTCCGCCGGACAGGTTAAAGCATAATGATGACATGTTATTTTTAAAAGCTGATGGGAAAAGCCGAGGAAAACTGGGCGTTGTGCCAACCTACGCAAAGCCTTTTGCCGGCAGTTACGACCCACAGCATAAAGTGCTTACCATTATCATGTTTGATCTCGATTCATCTGCAAAGTATTTGAACCAGGAATGGAATACTACCAAACCATCTTTCTCCGGCGATGCAGTGAACTCTTACAATGACGGGCCTTTAGCTGACGGAACACAGATGGGGCCGTTCTATGAAATGGAAAGTGTATCACCAGCCGCATTTTTAAAACCGGGGGAATCACTTTCTCACAAACATGCTGTCTTTCATTTTACCGGCGATGAAAAAGGATTGGATGCAATAGTGCAAAAATTACTTGGCGTATCATTGGAAGATATTCAAAAAGAATTTTAGGAAAATTAAAAATTTATTCGAATGAAACAACAAAACAATTATCCCAAGATAGGTATAAGGCCAATTATTGATGGCCGCCTGGGAGGAGTAAGAGAATCTCTGGAAGAAACAACGATGAAAATGGCAAAAAATGTTGCTTTGCTGTATTCAAAAGAATTAAAATACCCCGATGGAACGCCAGTTGAATGCGTAATTGCCGATAGCTGCATTGGAGGGGTATCTGAAGCATCTCGCTGTGCAAAAAAGTTTGAAACAAATAATGTTGGAGTATCTCTTTCTGTAACTCCCTGCTGGTGCTATGGCAGCGAGACAATGGATATGAATCCTGATTTGCCTAAAGCCATTTGGGGGTTCAATGGCACTGAAAGGCCGGGCGCCGTTTATCTTGCCGCAACTTTAGCAGCTCATAATCAAATGGGCTTACCGGCATTCGGGATTTATGGAAGAGATGTGCAGGATTTGGGCGATGAAAATATTCCCGCCGATGTAAAAGACCGCTTGCTGAATTTTGCGAAAGCAGGACTTGCTGTAGCAATCATGCGCGGCAAGTCTTATTTGTCTGTCGGCTCAGTATCAATGGGAATTGCCGGTTCTATGATAACGCCATCTTTATTTCAGGAATATCTTGGAATGAGAAATGAATACGTGGATTCATCTGAAGTTTTACGTCGCATTCAGAAAAATATTTTTGATGAAGAAGAATTTAAAAAAGCCTTGTCATGGGTAAAAGAAAATTGCAAGGAAGGAGAAGATTTGAATCCCAAAGAAAAACAATTTTCGCGCCAGCAAAAGGACAAAGATTGGGAATTTGTAATTAAGATGACCCTTATTATTCGTGATTTGATGGTAGGAAATGAGCATTTAAAAGAAAAGGGATTTGGAGAAGAATCTCACGGACATAATGCGATTGTATCTGGTTTCCAGGGACAAAGGCAATGGACAGATTTTCTGCCAAACGGTGATTTTTCTGAAGCGATACTCAATTCTTCTTTTGACTGGAATGGTATAAGGGCGCCTTATGTTGTAGCAACCGAAAATGATTCTTTGAACGGCATTTCTATGCTGTTCAATTATCTACTCACTAATACTCCACAAATCTTCGCAGACGTGCGCACCTATTGGAGTCCGGAATCTGTTGAAAGAGTTTCTAAATGGAAGCCTGATGGCGCTGCGGCCAATGGGTTTATTCATCTTATTAATTCCGGCTCCGCAACGCTTGATGGAAGCGGCTGTGAGTCAATTGATGGTAAACCGGCAATGAAGCCCTTTTGGGAAATCAGCGAAAATGAAGTGAAAGATTGTTTGAATGCAACCACTTGGTATCCTGCCAACAATGGTTATTTTCGCGGCGGTGGTTATTCATCAAAATTTGTAACAAAAGGAGGAATGCCGGTTACGATGTGCAGGTTAAATTTGATAAAAGGCATTGGCCCTGTTTTACAAATTGCAGAAGGAGAAACCATTTCATTACCGGAAAACGTCCATAAAATATTGGATGAAAGGACAGATAAATCATGGCCCACTACATGGTTTGTACCAAGAATCACCGGTAAAAGTTCGTTTACTGATGTTTATACCGTGATGGCGAATTGGGGGGCGAATCATGGAGCTATTAGTTATGGACACATTGGCCATAATTTGATTTCGCTTGCGGCGATGTTGCGCATTCCGGTTTCGATGCACAATGTAGAGTCTGAAAGAATTTTCAGGCCATCTGCCTGGAGCGCTTTTGGTTCGGAATTAGAAGGAGCTGATTATCGTGCTTGTAATACTTATGGGCCGCTTTATAAATAAAAACTGAAATACTAAAATGAACAAACCAAAAAAGTCTCTTTTTATTAAAAACGGTGTCAATTATTTTGGGCCGTTTGTTGCCATTACTATCTTATTCTTTCTCTGGGGAATAGCACACGGCATGTTGGATACATTAGATAAGAATTTCCAGGTTATGCTGCACTTAGAAAAATGGCAGTCAAGTTTTATTCAATTCTCTCTCTACGGCGCCTATTTTGGAATGGCTATACCTGCCGGCTTATTTATGAAAAAACACGGGTATAAGAAAGGTATAATTTTTGGATTAGTACTCTTCGCATCAGGAGCCCTGATAGCTGCAGGCACAGCGCCATTACAATCGTTTATTCTATTTTTGATTTGCCTTCTTATTATTGGGGCAGGCCTTGCCACTCTTGAAACCGCGGCTAATCCTTACACTACCAAGCTGGGGCCACCGGAAACTGCAGAACGCAGAATCAATTTTTCCCAATCTTTTAATGGGCTTGCCTGGGTTATTGGACCGCTCATCGCTTTATATATTTATGGCAATGAGAACCATGCCGAGGGCAAAAAAATGATATCTATTATTTTGCCTTTTGCAATTATCGGCCTGGTTGTCATGTTGGTTGCTCTTATATTTACACAATTAAGATTGCCGGAAATAACGGAAGAAGACGAAAATATGGCGCATGGAGCAATAGTACCAGCTTCAGAGCCGGGCGATTTAATTACAGATGTGACAGACCCAAGGTATATATCTAAAAAACCTTTATGGCAAAACAAACATTTTAAACTGGGTATTGCTGCGCAGGCTTGCTACGTAGCAGCACAAACGGGTGTTTTCAGCTTTCTAATAAATTTTGTCACTGACCACGACATGAACCCACATTTTGAAGTAAAGGATGCCCCTTATTTTTTGTCATTTGGCTTTTTGCTATTTATGATAGGTAGAATATCGGGTAGCGCTTTGATGAAATATTTTAAACCTACAAGGATGCTTGCTTTGTATTCATTGATAGTTTGCTTGCTGTTACCGGTCGTTTCCCTTGAATTCGGCTGGACCTCCCTGATTGCCCTTTATGGAGTGTTCTTTTTTATGTCTCTTATGTTCCCTACCATCTTTGCATTAGCCATTAAATCGCTGGGTAATCATACAAAGGAAGGTGCATCTTTTTTGGTGATGGCAGTTGCCGGAGGCGCTATTTTTCCGCCGCTGATGGGCGCTGTTGCTGACGCCTACGGTATGTCCTTAGGTTTCCTTGTTCCTATTCCACTATTCGCATTCATATTATACTATGCAGTTAAAGGTTATAAAATAGAACCCGATAATAATTATGACGGACAAAAAGTAAAAGAACTTTTAAAATCAGAAAATGTCGCGATAAAATGAGTAAGAAATATGTGATAGGCATTGACTATGGCACTGATTCAGTCAGATGTATCATAGTTGATGCCGCGAATGGGCAAGAAGTTGCTTCCTCACAATTTCAATATCCAAGATGGAAATCTGGTTTGTATTGCAATCCTTCACTAAACGAGTTTCGTCAACATCCGTTGGATTATATCGAAGGACTGGAATATGTAATTACCGATTCCCTTAAAAAAGCGGGCGAAACAGTAAGAGAAAATATAAGAGCTATATCCATTGATACCACCGGTTCCACACCGGTAGCTGTGGATGAATCCGGAACTCCATTGGCGTTGCTGCCAGCATTTCAGGACGAGCCTGATGCCATGTTTATTTTATGGAAAGACCATTCTTCTGTAAATCAAATGATGGAAATAAATGCCCATGCGAAAAAATCTGACTCAGATTATTTAAGATACGTTGGAGGCATTTATTCATCAGAATGGTTTTGGAGCAAATTACTTCACGTACTAAGAAAAAACGAAGCCGTAAGAAATGCCTGTTATTCGTGGGTAGAGCACTGTGACTGGATGCCATTTCTTTTAACCGGTGGCAAGCACGTATCTGAAATGAAAAGAAACGTTTGCACCGCAGGACACAAGGGGCTTTGGTCCGAAGAATGGAATGGGCTACCGCCGGATAATTTCTTTTCTTCATTAGATCCACTTCTATCTGATTTTACTTCGCGGCTTTATAAACAAACCTTTACGGCTGATAGGCCCGCGGGAAACCTTTGCTCCGTTTGGGCAGAAAAATTGGGTTTGAGCCAGGATGTAATTATTGGTATCGGCGCCATGGACGCACATATGGGAGCAGTTGGCGGCCAGGTAGCGCCTTATTATTTAAGCAAGGTCATTGGCACTTCAACTTGCGATATTTTAGTAGCGCTATCGAATGAAATGAACGGTAAATATGTGCCCGGTATTTGCGGATTGGTAAATGGATCCGTGATACCAGGAATGATTGGTATGGAAGCAGGACAGTCGGCATTCGGAGACATATATGCATGGTTTAAAAATTTACTTGCATGGCCTTTGAAATATATTTTAGATAAATCAGAATTTCCGGATGATTCAATTAATAAAATCATTGACAAAATTATTCCTGAATTAAGCAATTCCGCTGCGCAAATACCATTGAATGAAGACAATGAACTAAGCGTTGACTGGCTAAATGGAAGGCGCACGCCTGATGCCAATCCTTTACTTAAAGGAGCCGTTACCGGCTTAACGCTTGGCACTGATGCTCCAAAAATTTTCCGTTCGCTGGTAGAATCGACTTGTTTTGGGAGTAAAGCAATTGTTGATAGATTTATAAAACAAGGCGTATCGGTAAAAGGGATAATAGGTATTGGAGGCATTGCCCGAAAATCACCATTTGTTATGCAGATGATGGCAGATGTTTTAAACATGCCTATTAAGATTAATAAATCGGAACAGACAAGCGCTTTGGGTGCATCCATGTTTGCAGCAACAGCAGCAGGCATTTATGAAAACGTTGAAAATGCTATGGATGCTATGGGACAAGGTTTTGACATTGAATATTCTCCTGATGATGAAAAAGTAAAGATTTATGCTAAAAGATACGACAGATACAAAAAACTGGGTGCCTATATCGAATTGATGAATGGTCCACAGTAATAATAAATTTGTTAGTTAAATAAGATGCCTATGCTGATTGGCATCCAGGAAAAACCATTATTATGACTAAAGAAATTATGATTATTAAAAGAATTTTGCAAAGTGTTTATTTGTATTTCCTGATATTCATGCCTTTGGCCTCGTTCGCACAAAAAAAAGTTCAATTAAAATCTCCGGATGGTAATATCGTTTTTAATCTTGCTTTAAAAAGCAACATGCCGGTCTATAGTGTAAGCTTCAAAGGAAAAAACATTATTGAACCGTCCTCTTTGAGTCTTTCTTTTGAGAAAGGTGGCGATTTTGGAGAAGACCTGAAAATTAATAAACCGCTTTTTCGTAACGGAGAAGATGATTACACTTTAGTTGTAGGGAAAACAAAAAAAGTGCATGACTATTATAAAGAAGTTACTATTCCACTTCAGGAACGCAATGGCGACGGGCGTTTAATTAATTTAATCGTGAGAGTTTTTAATGACGGGCTTGCATTCCGATATGAGGTTCCGAAGCAAAAGAATTGGTCATCCTATATCCTGACATCAGAAAACACAACCTTCCACATAGCAGGTAATCCAAATGTCCTCGCGGGATATTTGGAAAATTATACTACTGCACACGAAGCAAGACATGAGATGATGCCGCTGGACAAAGTAAAGAGCGACACGCTCATGGATGTTCCGGTTTTATTTGAATTTCCCGGGAAAACTTACATGGCTATTACCGAAGCCGAACTGGTAGATTATGCCGGTATGTATTTAATGAAGCACGATGGCTTTATAGTAAGTAAATTATCCCCATTACCCGGACAGGATAAAATAAAAGTGAAGGCAGAACTTCCCCACAAGTCTCCGTGGCGAGTAATGCTTATCAGCGATAGGGCCGGTGCGCTTATTGAATCAAATATTTTAACGAGCCTTAATGAGCCTTGTAAAATCGAAGATGTATCGTGGATAAAACCTGGAAAAACCACATTTCATTGGTGGAATGGGGATGTTACTCCTGACACAACTTTCGCTCCGGGTATCAACTTCGAAACATGTAAATATTACATAGATTTTTGCGCCCGCAATCATATCGAATACAGTTCTGTGATTGGTTACGGCGGCTTTGCATGGTACAAGAGTGATGCACCAGGTTATGGTGAAGTAGGCCCTAATACTGATGTCACCAAAACCGTTTCTACCCTGGATATGCAACAAATTTGCGACTATGCAAAGCAAAAAGGGGTTGGTATTCATGTATGGGTAAATTGGAAAGCCATATATCCTAACCTGGACAAAGCCTTTACACAATTTGAGAAATGGGGTATCAAAGGAATGATGGTCGATTTCCTGAACAGGGATGACCAGGAAATGGTAAACATACAGGTGGAGATTTTAAAAAAGGCCGCTGAGCACAAACTATTCATTCAATTTCATGGCGCTTACAAGCCTACCGGGCTTAACCGGACTTATCCGAATGAATTTACACGGGAAGGAACATTAAATTATGAAAATGATAAATGGGGAAATGTTATCACTCCTGATGATGATATCAGTATTCCCTTCACACGCGGTCTGGCGGGCGCCACTGATTATCATCTCGGCGGGTTTCGGGCAGTTCCCGAATCAAAATATAAAATTCAATATACGCGACCGCTCGTCGTAGGTACCCGGTGCCACATGCTGGCCATGTATGTGGTGCTGGAAAGTTATCTTTCTATGGTAGCCGATTATCCTGCAGCTTATGAAGGGCAACCAGGTTTTGAATTTATAAAAGAAGTGCCAACAGTTTGGGACGAAACCCGCGTTCCCAATGCAGAAGTTGACAAATATGTTACCATCGCGCGGCGCAAAGGAAATGATTGGTATGTGGGAAGTATAAACAATAGCGAAGCGAGAACGATTCAAATATCATTGAACTTTTTATCTCCTGGAAATTATGCTGCTGAACTTTATGCTGACGCTGACGATGTTGTCCAAAATCCAAACCATTTAATAAAGCAGGTAAAAACTGTAAATAATTCAGATGTACTCACTATAAAATTAGCAGCCGGAGGCGGCCAGGTAATGAGACTGAGAAAGGAATGACTTTGTAGAAATTTCAATAAAGAATAATACGGTTATTCATAAATAAAATAAATCTTTAGTGATTTTACTTTTATTCAAAACTTTTAATGAATACAAAAATTCTATTACCTGCAAAGCTTAACAAACAGCATCTTTTTTACCAACCAGTAAACAAAGAAAAAACGTCAATTGTTATTTTATAAAAGCTATCATTTAAATATAAGTATGATTAAAAAAATAAAACCGTAACAAAATGAAAGAAGAAAACAGGCGTAGGTCCTTTTTAAAGAAGCTGGCTATAGGCAGCCTGGGAACAGCCATTACGCCATCGGTCTTCTTATCAGCTAAAAATGTCAAAGAATATGGCAGCAATGAAGAAGAAGATTTTAAACAAAATAGCAACAATGCCGCCAAACGCAAATACAATGAAACTTATAAGGGAGAATTCCTGAATCGTTTGGCATTTCCTATCGGCGGCATTGGCGCAGGGATGTTTTGCCTGGAAGGTACTGGCGCCCTTTCGCACATGAGTATTCGCAACCGGCCTGAGGTATATAATGAGCCGTCAATGTTTGCAGCCATAGAAGTAAAAGGCATTAAAAATGGAGTAAAAGTATTAGAAGGCCCCGTGCCTGAATGGAAAGTTTTTGGACAGCGCGGCTCTGGTAATGGCGATGCGGGCGCTACTTACGGATTACCAAGGTATAGCGTTGCTGAATTTACTGCACGGTTCCCTTTTGGGACTGTGAAACTGCTTGACTCATATTTACCGATAGAGGTGAAGATAACCGGATGGAGTCCTTTTATACCTACCGACGAAGACAATTCAAGCCTTCCTGTTGGATGTTTGGCATACAGTTTTAAAAACAACAGTAAACAAACAATTAATGCTGTTTTTTCTTTTAATTCCAAAAACTTTGTTGCGTCTGACAATGATGCTAAAAATAGTATTCAGGCAACCAGGAACGGTTTTGTGTTGGCGCAGGAAGGAACTAAAGAAAAACCTTACCTGCAAAATAGTTTTGCTGCATTCACTGATGACAGCAAGACAATTGTTGATTATTGCTGGTTCAGGGGCGGTTGGTGGGATCCTCTGACTATGGCATGGAACGATGTCAGGGATGGAAAAGTAAATTTGCGGGCGCCGGTTGAAAAGGATGCTCCTGGTGCGTCTTTATTTGTTCCGTTTTCGCTTGTTCCCGGCGCAACAAAAACGGTGCGCTTAATGGTTGCCTGGTACACGCCGCTGACTACCTTGCATATAGGCGAAATAATGATGAATGAAAAGAAAGATTGTAACCCTGAAAACGGCTGTTGCGCAGGGCCATCAGATTTAGGTGTCGAAAACGGTAAGAAAAACGCTTCACCGGATTATTCTCCCTGGTATAGCAGCAAGTTTGATAACATCAATGAAGTGATTGATTACTGGAGAAAGAATTATGCTGAGTTGTCCGGAAAGACAAAACTATTCTCTGATACATTTTACAAAAGCACGCTTCCTCCTGAAGTAATAGAAGCGGTGGCCGCCAACCTTACTATCATTAAATCACCTACAGTTCTTCGCCAGTATGACGGACGTCTATGGAATTGGGAAGGATGCGGTGACGATGGCGGTTGTTGCCATGGAAGTTGTACTCACGTTTGGAACTATGCACAGGCGATGCCACATTTATTTCCATCTTTGGAACGTTCATTGAGAAACACAGAATTTTGTGAAAATCAAAACGTAGAAGGCCACCAGGGATTTAGAGCCAATTTGCCAATCAGTCCTTTAAAACACGATTTTTATGCTGCCGCAGATGGACAACTTGGTGGCATTATGAAAGTACATCGTGATTGGCGTATCAGTGGCGATAGTAAATGGCTCGCGAAGATTTTTCCAATGGTAAAAGTGAGTATGGATTATTGTATCAAAACATGGGATCCGCGAGGCAAAGGTGTGGTGGAAGAGCCTCATCACAATACTTATGATATCGAATTTTGGGGGCCGGATGGTATGTGTACCAGTTTTTACCTCGGCGCTTTAAAATCAGTGATGGAAATGGGAAATTTTCTTGGAAAAGACATTGACAAATACAAAGATTTGTACGAAAAAGGAAAGCAATACATCGAAACAAAATTATTTAATGGAGAATATTTTATCCAGGATATAGAATACAAAGGATTAAATGCCCCTAACCCGGCTATAGCGAAGTCATTTGGAGGTGAATATTCTCCTGAAGCCATAGCGTTGCTGCAAAAAGAAGGGCCAAAATATCAATATGGAATTGGTTGTCTTAGCGATGGAATCTTAGGCGCATGGATAGGCCGCATGTGTGCCATACAGGATTTTATCGACACAAAGAAAATTACGAGTCATTTATTAGCAGTACATAAATACAATTTAAAAAAGGACTTGAGTGAGCATGCTAATCCCCAGCGTCCAAGTTACGCGCTTGGCAATGAAGGCGGGTTGCTTCTCTGTACATGGCCCAAAGGTGGCAAATTGTCATTGCCTTTTGTGTATAGTGATGAAGTATGGACAGGCATAGAATACCAGGTTGCTTCGCATCTTATGCTGATGGGAAAAGTAAAAGAAGGGCTTGATATAGTGCGTCTATGCCGTGACCGCTATGATGGCCGCGTACGAAATCCATTCAACGAATATGAATGCGGCCATTGGTATGCACGTGCTATGTCAAGTTATGGCTTGCTCGAAGGACTTACCGGCGTGAGGTATGATGCCGTGGATAAAACATTGTACATAGACTCAAAGATCGGGGATTTTACAAGTTTCATTTCTACTGCAACAGGATTTGGCAACGTAAGCCTGAAGGCTGGTAAACCGGTGCTAAAAACTGTTTATGGAAAAATTGAGGTAGCTAAAATAATTGTCAGCGGAAAAGAAATGAATGTATGATAATTGTAATAAAAAATATCGTTGTGATTTTTCGTTATATCATGAAAAACAGTAAAGGCCAGGTAATTGAAAATACCATCGAAGGTTCTCCGAAATGTTATTTGCATGGTTCATCAGGAATACAGCCCTCACTTCAGGTCCAGTTCGAAGGTTTGAAAGTTGGTGACACGAAGGTTATTTATTTAAAAAAAGAAAGTGGCCTGTCAAACGAAGATTTTACATTTGATATTATCATTGATAAATTGCGCCCTGCATTAGAAGAAGAAATAATGCTTGGGTACCCTGTTATGATTGATAATTTAATTTGCGGTTCAGATTGCATTTGCTTTAAGAATCAATGAGTTTACGGATCAAGGAAGATTCATCAGATTGGCTAATCTTTGTTTATTCACCCAAACTCGGTCTTCAATTATGAAAATACATTTATTAAGTGGATTCTTAGGAAGTGGAAAAACTACTGCCATACAATATGCTTGTAATGAATTGATAAAACAGCAAAAGAAAGCAGGAGTTATCACAAACGACCAGGGAATCAGCCTCGTTGACGGAGATTTCTTTAAACATTTGAATATCCCTAACCGGCAGGTCGTAAATGGATGCTTTTGTTGCAATTATGATGACCTTGACAAAAGTATTCAATCACTGATTACGACAAACAAACCAGACATAATTTTTGCGGAATCTGTTGGTTCCTGTACAGATATTGTGGCGACAGTAATGAAGCCTTTATTCAATTTTTATCCGCATACTGATATAACTTTTTCCACTTTTGCAGATGTTCGCTTACTGAGAATTCTGCTAAAAGAAAACACTCAGGTTTTCGATGAAAGCGTTAGATATATTTATTTCAAACAATTGGAAGAAGCCCAGGTTATTATTGTTTCTAAAATAGATTTAACAGACAATGAAACATTGCTGGAAATACAACAAATCATAAATGAAAAGTACGGCGATAAAATAATATTATATCAAAATTCTTTGGATCCAATAAGCATTCAACAATGGCTTGATGTATTGGATAATCAACTTTTTGAAATGCCGTCTTCATTACAAATAGACTACAATGTTTATGGCGACGGAGAAGCCAAACTGGCGTGGCATGATCAAGCCATAGAAATTTACAGTCCTGATTATAATGCAGATCAATCAGCAGTAGATTTAATGAAAATGATATACCAAAAAATCCATTTGAATAAATACCCGGTTGGCCATTTAAAATTCTTACTGAATGGAGAAAGGAAAATTAGTTTTACCTATGATACAGAGGAAGAGTTATTAGATACTATTGAAAATAAAAAGAATAATTCTGCTACTTTATTAATAAATGCAAGAGTGCAAACCTCTCCTGAAAGGCTTTCTCAGCTTACGTCAGATGCTATTAAAGAAGCCGAAATAAAATCCAACTTCAAAATAGTTGTGAAAAGTCTAGCTTCTTTCCAACCTGGCTTTCCCACTCCTACTCATCGCATTGCGGAATGATAAGGTAAGGACTTTGCAACAATGCCGGACTCGATAATAGTGTTGGACTGGAAAATGGCAATTATGACAAATTTGTTGCTTTACTGGATACAAGGTTGGGGATAATTACCGCGAAGGAATTACTGACACACTATTGTCCCTATTGTACAGAAATGTTAAAGCAATAAACATATTGCACAGTAAAGTAATAAATTTTGAATAATCCTATTTTTCTACAAAGTTTAACACACTAAAAAGCCTTTCTCAAAAGAGAAAGGCTTTAACGATTGCTTGTTATTAAAGACTTGGGGAAATTGAGTTCCCTCATTCTCTAATTAATTTTCAAAAGGAAATTATTTTTTAACGGCATCTTTTACTTTGTCAGCACCTTCTTTCACTTTATCAGCTCCTGCTTTGATTTTATCAGAAGCCTCTTTCATTTTGTCAGAAGCTTTATCCACCATTTTATTGGCAGAATCAACAGCGTTAGTTGCTTGTTTGGCAATGCTTGATGCTGAATCACTTACTGCAGTTTTAGCACTGTCAGAAGGAGTAGTTGCTGTTGTGGTAGTAGTTGTTGTTGTTGAATCGGTGGTAGTAGTAGCGTCTGAAGATGAACCGCTTCCACATGATGTCATAAAAGCTGCAATAGCTACGATAGCAAGAAATTTTTTCATTTGTTTTAATTTTTAATTTTTTAATTATAAAAATTATATACCGATTTCTAAAAAAGGTAACCCGGTAATTTTTAAAATATTTATTTAGGATTATCGGCTAAATTAAAAAACCACCGGATTTACCGATGGTTAATGGCGGTTTTTCCCGCCTCAGATTATTTTAAAGGACCCGCGATTAACTTAAAGTTACAAAGGGCATCCCATATTTATCCGAAGATTTCATGAATACCTCCTTTTTATTTGATGAATGATAAAGTTAGAAAAAAAATTATCAAAAAGTTTTCTTTTAAATTTCTTTCCGGTGTAATTTCAACCAATCCGAAAAATAGCAATAATAAACCAATTCCAACAATAATGGTTGAGCAAAACCTCCGCTTTTCTTTTATACGGCAATTGCTAATTCCATTTTTTAATAATGTCAATTTTATCATAATAATAGAATCAGCAATAAAACAATAATAATTATTGCTCCTACTGATAAATAAACACCATTTCTCCTCTCTTCTTTTTTAAGACTTTTAACTTCTTTTCTCAACTCTTTTTTTTCTGCAGCAGTTAAATTTGTTTTTGCTAAATCGCGGATCTCAATAAGTCGTGTTTCTATCTGTTGAGCCCGTACTTCTTTAGGTACTTCTGTTTTTGTTACGGGAGTTTCTGCTGCAAAAACCGGTATTACAGCCGACATTAGTAAAGCAACTAATAAAGCTGAAAAGAATTTCTTAAGGTTCATAATTAAATTTTTAAAAATGTGATAAATGTGATAAATGCCAAATTTAAAACTATTAATATTTCTAAAAGCAATTTTTTCAATTCTTTGAAATAGACTGTTTGGCCGTATCGCAAAAAAATTTCCTGATAATAAAGAAGATAAAAAATCGTCCTCAAAATCGAAAGATTTTACGATTGCCAGCCATTAAAAACACAGAGTTAATTTTAGTTTTTAATGATAATTTAAATTCTACAAAAGTTGTGTCAATATTTCAAACAGCTTGATTTCAAATTTAATGCCACAATAGTTTTATAAAATAAAAAACTTCTTATCAAAGAAGATTTCTTTTAAAATCGTATTGCAAGTCAGGATGAAGTGAGGACAATGCTTCTTCAATTTTTTTTACCTGGGCTTTATATATATTATTTAATTGGACGCTTTCATTTAAAGGAAGAGAATGAGTAATAATGCAATTACAAAAATGAATTAATAATTCTATCTCTACCTGTTTTGACATTGAAAAGCGAATGTGTTTATTTACATTCTTCAATATCCTACGGACTGATTTTTTAATGTAGTAAATGCTTTTCATATTTATTTCCGCAAACAAATTTTCAGTTTCCAGTTTTACCTTGTTCACATAACCATGAATGTCATCAGATTCAAAAAGCAAAAAATCGAGTAATTCTTTATTTTCCTTTTTAAATTTAGCCATCTTCATGCAGCAATCCACTAATTCATTGAAGTCTCTTTTTTCCAGATCCTTTTTTATATCATTCAGAGTTGAGGTTTTCATATTTTGTAAATATAGAATTGAGTCGAAACTTTTTTCAAAAAAAAAGGAAATCATAAAGATTCCCCTTTTTTCGGTTTATGCGTGTGTAATATTTTATTGCTTAATTACTTTGCCTGTGTAAAGTATTTCGCCATTATTATTTGTGATTGATAGAATGTATAGTCCCTGTTGTAGTCCGCTCACATTTGAAAATGTTTTCATTGAATTTCCTGCGGACACAGACCATTTTTCTACAGCTATTTGTCTTCCTGCAATATCAATTAACCTTGCAGAAACCATTTGAGATGTAGCACTGTTAAAACTAACGCTAAGGGTATTAAAGAAAGGGTTTTCCAACACTGAAACGCCGGTTTTGTTAAAGTCTGTTTTTACGCTGACAACATTAGAAAATTTATAATTACCATCGTAATCAACCTGCTTAATCCGGTAATAATTAATACCTGAAAGAGGGCTGTTATCAAAAGCATTATAATTTTTAGTCACCTGGCTATTACCCGCTCCGGCTACCTGGGCAATATGTTCCCAGTTTGTATTCCCATCAGCACTTCTTTGTACTTCAAAATAGCTATTATTAATTTCCTGTGCGGTGGACCACGCAAGGCTTATGCCGCTTCCCTTTTGCTCAGCTGTGAAGTTTATGAACGACACAGGCATAGGGCCTCCCGAAGCACAGAATGCAAGTTTCATGTCATCAATTGCAAAATCGTTACCGCAACCAGCCGCAGTCCCATCGCTAATCCTTGCTCTGATTGTTTTGGGAATAAAAGAGCCACCAGCCGGCATGGTAAATATAGAGCCAACATTTACCCATGTCGGTTTAGCCGTCTGTGGAATTGCCGCAGCAGTATATGGAGAACCCACAAAAGGCACCCAGGTATTCGACTGTGTAAGGTATTCAACTGTAAATGATAATACCGGCAATAAAGGCGCTGCACCGCAAACTCCCATAGTGTCAATATTCATAATGTATAAGCTAATAGAATAGTCACCGGGAACAAATCCCTGTGGAAGTGTTATTGTTCGATCATAAAACGTTTCGGCAACACCGTTTGCAACCAGCATTCTACCGTGCAAATTGCCCGTGTGATCTCCTGAAACTTGCCATTCGGGTTTTTGATTAGTAGAATCTGCAATGCGATAAGCTCCATCATTTGTTAGAGGACCTGTTGCGCTGTAAATTAAAGTTGTTACATTCGGATCACTGCCAAATGCAGTACCCTGCCCGAAATCTTCAGTTCCGAGAACAGTTTCATTGGGGCAGCCAATTTGAGCATTTGCGGAAAATGAGGCCATTAAAATAAATGCAAGACTCAAAAAGTTCATTGCAAAATATGTAAAAATCTTTTTCATGTTGGAGGCTTAAGAGTAAATAAATGATACGTAAAATCAACATGGATACCGGAATGAATTTATACAGATTGCAAAACGCAATACAGGGATAATTGGCGGGATTTTGCTATAGAAGCTTGGGAGTATTTCCTGGATATTAAGGAAGTGTAAAACTATTTTAAAACAATGAAGAATGCAAGAATTAGGAAATATTTTTTTTGAACTTTCAAATTTCTGCTCTTGGATCTTTTTCAATTCTTCAAAAACATTCACACTTCTATAATATTAGAAAGTCGTACTTTAGTGTAGCCTTTAATTGATATGGGGAAGGATTATTTCACACGCCTATTTGGCATAGAATTAATGTTTAACATAAATTAGAAATGTCATGAAAATAATCTCAGGAATAATAGTTATTGTAGGTTTAATTGTTTCCAATACTACCCTGGCCCAGGATTCAACACATGAAAGGTTGGTGGATAAATATTACCCTAAAGCCAAAGTAATACCCCAAACCGAAAGAGTGAATTCTGTAAGTAACACTACAGAACAACCCACTTCTACTAATTCTGCCGTGAAAGCCGTGCCGTTACAGGCAAACGTAAGTGAACCAACTCCCCCGGTAAATGAAATAAGTAAAGAAGTAGCTCCTGTTACTCAAACTGCTTCGCAGGTAGAAGCGCCGCAAAACACTATAAATAATAATCCAGGGAAAATTAATAATAATCCTCAAAAAAGCGCTGAGAATTATAATAATCGTCCTGCATCGCCTTTATATCGGGATACCAGGCTTGGTAGTAGCTCTCCCCTTTATGATACTTACAAGAAAAACGACAATGGAGCAGGCTCAATTACTACCAATCCCAATAAAGGATAAATAAATTTAAGAAGTTAGTTGAGTTTCATCTCAAACAGTTTTGGCCAGTCTTTGCCGGTAATAAATAACATTTTTGTCGCACTGTCATAAGCAATTCCGTTCAATACAGCATCACCACTTACTTTAGCAGTAGGATCATATTGACGCAATAAGCCTGAAAGATTCATTTTCCCAACTACGTAGCCATTTGAGGTATCTATTTTTACGATATCATCCGTGAGCCACTTATTTGCATATATATAACCATCAATCAATTCAAGCTCATTCAGGCTATCCACTTCTCCCATATTGTCGGCCACGGTAAGAATTTTATTTATTTTCATTTCTTTTTTATTTTCATCGGGCAGTACAAAATATAACTTTGATGAACCGTCACTTATGATAATATTATTGTTATCATGAGTAGCTCCCCACCCTTCCCTATCCCACCTCAACGTATTTATGGGATGTGTAATATCGTCAACATTATAAACAAAAATTTTATTATTCTGCCAGGTAAGCTGATAAATTTTATTTCTAAAAATAGTAATGCCCTCGCCAAATATAGAAGTGTCAGGAATTAGATAATTTTTTTCGACAGTGCCGGTTTTTAAATCAACAATTCTTAGATTGGAGGTGCCCCATTCCCCTGTGCCTTCATAAAGTTTTCCTTTGTAAAACTCGAGCCCCTGGGTATAGGCCTTGGGATCATGAGGATAAACTGCTTCCACTTTAAACATAATGTGAGCAGGTGGCGGGATGTTATTTACTTTGGGCATTGGAAGAGAACTATCATAATCCGAAGTAGAAGAATTATGACATGAAATCAGCAACAAAAGCACTGCAATAGAAATTAATTTACGAATCATCTTATTTTATTATAAAAATGTAAAAATAGTCAACTGAAAGTTTAGAATTAAAATCTCTAAAAAAAAATATTGATAAAAATTTTTAACTACAAAAAATAATCTCTTTATTTGTCCTTTCAAACCTCTTTAACTATTAATAGCAATTTTTTCAAGCACATTGTTATTTTATTCAGTTCATCGAAGGTTATGTTGAATTTATCAATCCTCTTTTTTCACTATCCCGTGTAAGAATATTTTAACCACGCCTATGTAATCCCAATATTGTTCATTTAACTCAGCATGCTGGGTTTTACACAGGGATACATGAAATTTATTTTTACTTTACTTTGTATTGGATTTTGCTATAACGTAACGTTGGCGCAAAGATGTGGGACGACTGATTATATAATTAATCATCCCATAAAAAAGAATAATGCCTTGCGCGCAGAATCGCCCGGCGCCACTACGCGAGACACTTTGCCTAACGAAGTCATTATCATTCCCGTAGTAATACACGTACTTTATAACAATAATGATCAAAATATCAGCGACCAACAGGTTATTTCTCAAATAACTTCTTTGAACAATGATTACAGAAGAAGGAATGCCGATGCTATTAATACCCCCGACGTTTTTAAAAGTGTAGCAGCGGATACGAGAATACAATTCTGCCTGGCAAGAGTGGATCCGCAAGGGAGGCCTACTTCAGGAATTATACACAAACCGACAACACAATCCCAATTTCTTGCAGACGATCAAATGAAATTCTCTTCTAAAGGAGGAGATGATGCGTGGGATGCAACGAAGTATTTGAATATATGGGTTTGTAATCTTTTTGGGCGTACGCTAGGTTATGCAGTGGTACCCGGAAGTCCTCTTGAAAACGATGGCGTAGTAATAAAATATGATTGCTTCGGTACAACATCCAATTTACGCCCTCCTTATAATAAAGGAAGAACAGCAACCCATGAAATAGGTCACTGGCTTGGCCTAAAACATTTATGGGGAGATACCTTGTGCGGTGATGACAGTATTGCAGATACGCCTACGCAGGAAACAAGTAATTCTTATTGCCCCGTTTTTCCTCATCTTTCTTCCTGTTCTATCAACTCTTATGGAGACATGTTTATGAACTACATGGATTTTACAGATGATGGTTGTATGAATATGTTTACCAATGGGCAAAAGGCAAAAATGAGAAGTCTGTTTGCTAAAGGAAATCCAAGAAATTCTTTTCTGAATTCAAGTGTCTGTGATAGTGCCAATGCGGAAGCGGGCCCACTTCCAACGGCTCCTCCCATTACTGAGACAACACCATTAAAAATCACAGTTTATCCGAATCCTTTTAGTAACACAATCAAAATCGCATCTGACAGTAAAAGTGATGTAACCGGAAAAGTTATAAGATTGTATGATGTAACAGGAAAACTATTTAAAACGCAAACAATCCAATCGCAAACCACTGTTTTGGATGTAAGCAATCTTCCTTCCGGAATGTATGTTCTCAAAATAGAAGATTCTAATGGGAGTTTGATTTATAAATTAATTAAACAACCTTAGAACACTAACAGAATATTAGCATATTTTTTAAAAAATTTCGGCATCGCTAACATTAGTTCTATAAAACCTTAAGTAGTTTTGTTACGTACATAAAAGCAAAACTATCATCATGAAAAATATACTTTATGTAGCCGCTTTTGCTATTTGTTCACTATTTGCGAATTGTTCACAATCGCAGACTACCTATAATAAAAAATATCCTAATCCTGAGTTGGTAAATTCTTATAAAGATTTCCCGGTACAATACTCGGACGCACAGTGGAAACAAAAGCTGAGTCCAGCGCAATATTATATACTCAGGGATAGAGGAACAGAAAGAGCATTTACCGGCAAATATGATCATTTCTACAAAAAGGGAACTTATTATTCTGCTGCTTCATTGCAACCTGTTTTCAGTTCTTCAACCAAATTTAATTCAGGAACCGGCTGGCCCAGTTTTTATGCACCAATCAGCAAAGATGCTGTAAGACTTGTGGCTGACAACAGCGATGGTATGACTCGCCTGGAAGTAGTAGATTCTAAAACAGGTTCTCATCTCGGGCATGTGTTTGATGACGGCCCTGCGCCCACAGGCAAAAGATATTGTCTCGATTCTGATGCACTAATTTTTGTGCCTGAGGGAGGAAATCCACCGGTAAGTTCGAAGTAAAAAACTTGAATGAAAGGTTCTTTCTTCTTCTATCGCCAAACCCAATGTTCAAGCAACATACTCTTTTTAACACCAAAGTTTCCACTTGCTGGCTTTTGTCAACTCTTTAACAGTAATGACTTTGTCCGACTTTTTATTCTCATTTTCAAATGCAAATTGTCGGTTGATTTGGTCAATAATCCAAACATCAAAGTCTGCACAAGAACCGTATTTAGTAGCGTTATTAACGTAAACAGAATATGTCTTCTCAACTTTTATTTTATTTGTGATTTCAATAAGCTCAATTACATTTTTGTGTCTTACGGGTGAGTACCAATGGATATTGGGACTGTCTTTCCACATTGCAAAGTTTTGAATCAAAACAGTGGCATTTTCAAAATCTCTTTCTGTTGGCTTTTCTGACTGACTAATTCTTGTTGCTGCAACCAAATTGTACCCATATTCGGTGTCATAAATTGCTTCTAAAACTACTGCACCACCGTAATTGCCATTATCGAGTTTAAAAGTTATACAATCCCCTTTTTCAAAAACTGGTTGAAGTATTTTTAGTTTTTTCTTCTTCTTTCTGGCTTTAGCTTTTGGTCTTTCAGTTGAAATGTCAAGAAGAAATTTGTCAAGAACTACTTTCCTTTTTTTTAAGTCTTTTTCATCTGCCTCAAGTTGTCGCCAAACTTCTATATCAGCACCACTATGAATAATGTTTTTAACTCGGTCGTAAAGTCCTGCGTCAAGTTGCTTGCATTCCCATTGTGCTTTTGCTAAGGCAAACCAAAAGTTATTACGGTCGTCTGGGTCATTAATAGTTTCTTGATTGTTTTGAATAAGTCGTTGCGAAATTTCTTCAACTTCAAGTCCGTCATTATAGAGTTCAAAGAATTCGTCATAAATGTCTGCGTAAGTGTCATTAGATGATATTGCTGTTCCCCAAGCTCCCATAATTTTAGAGTGTCATTTTAGAGTTGCTGCCAACGTAAGATTGGTAGAATTTTTCTACATTTTAAAAATGAGAAATGAATAAATTGTTGCTCTGCTGTAATACAATCTCACAAATAATTTTTGGGGCTGATTGTAAATAGGAATCTTCTTTAAATGTTGTTTTACTGATAGCTAACAGTAAAACTGCATTTCAATTCTACAGACTTTCAAGAATTTTTTTAGTGCTTTCAAAATCTTTATGATGGTAGGCCTGAATCCCCACTTTCTTTGCGGCTTCTACCAGCATGGTGCGATCGTCAAAATAAAGACATTCTTCCGGCCTGGCCTGTGCAATTCCAATTGCAAGATTAAAGATTCCGGGATCCGGTTTGCGCATTCCCACTTCGCATGAAGAAACGAACGCATCAAAAAATTGATGCAGCTTGAATTTTTCGATACGGTATTGGTTTAATTCCCGCGGCTCATTGTTAAGAGAAATAACCTTAATGTTTTTATTTTTATTTTTCCACTTTATCATCCAGGGAAGCATCAGAGGAAGTTGCACCGATTGAGCCAGCATAAATTCTTTGAATTCTTTTCTTGAGAAATTTCTTCTTTCTTTGAAAACTACGGTATCCAGGTAATCATCAATAGATATTTTTCCCATCTCCCAAACATTAAAAATAAAATCGTGGAGGATATCCATCTCAGAATAATCAATCTTAAATTTTTCTGCCGCGGCTTCTCTTGATTCGTGTCCCCAGCCATTTCTAAGCAGCACGCCACCGATATCAGAGAATAAAACTTTGTATTGTTTCTTCATATTTATAAATTAATTTGGAAAAGAAAAACCATTTGATTCAGCAACCTCCTATTTTTCCAGCAGCGCTATTTTAGCCAGTCGCCTTTGATGTCTTTCAGCGCCAATATATTTCGCGTTTAAAAAGGCAAGTACCAGTTCCTCTGCCGCGGCAAATGCGGTAACCCGTCCCCCGAGGCAAAGTAAATTCATATCATCATCTTCAACTCCCTGGTGTGCGGAGAAATGATCGTGAATCAGCGCGGCGCGCACTCCTGCTATTTTATTGGCGGCAACTGAGGCTCCTACTCCGCTTCCGCAGACAGCAATTCCACGTTCCAGTTCCTTAGCAGCAACTGCCCTTCCCAGCGGAACCACAAAATCCGGAAAATCATCTGTGTTATCTAATTCATAAGCGCCAAAATCTTTTACTTCATATCCTTTTTCTTTCAAAAAATCATGAAGTATGTTTTTCAAATCAAACCCTCCATGATCACATGCGATACCTATTTTCATTCTGAGAATTATTTTATTTAGTTACTGATTCATTTTTTTGTGCTTCCTGTTTCCATAATACAGCGCCACCTTTTATACCTTCCTTGTTATTCTCAATACTTACATCACTTTCTAATTCAAAAGTCAGCAATTTTGCATTGCCTCCACTTATGTAAAGATGGTCATAATTAAATACAGTTTTTAAAATACCAAGCACTTTTTTCATCCTTTTCACCCATCTCTCTTTTCCAATCTTTAATAAAGCTGCTTCGCCCACATAATCATTATAGTTCTTGCTTTTTGTAATCGGATGCTGAGACATTTCGAGATGTGGCATTAAAAAACCATCTTTCATTATTGCCGAGCCAAACCCTGTGCCTAACGTAATAACCATCTCTACACCTTTACCTTGAGCTAAACTCAGGCCTTGCAAATCCGCATCATTAATAACCAGCGCAGGCTTACCGAGTACTGTCGTAAGTTCTTTCTGAAGGTCGTAATCTTTCCAAATATCATTTCCTAATTTCGGCGCGGTTTTTACTATGCCATTCTTTACATAACCCGGAAATCCGGCAGTTATTTTATCATATTCAGGAAAACGGCCAGCTAATGTTTTTATCAAATCAACTACATTCTGGGGCGATGGCGGCGAAGGTGTTTTTTCCCGTTCATACTCTTTTAAAAAATCCCCTTCGTTGTTTAACACCGTCGCTTTGACATTTGAGCCTCCAATATCAATTGCTAATATTTTTTCATTTTCTTCAGACATATCATTCTATTTATTTGACTTTAAAAGTAAATCGTTTGTGTGAAAAAAAAGTAAATTAATTCGAAAGGGAAATTGACGCCCGGTTCTTAAGCATCAATTAATTTCTATTGGCAATCAGTTTGCTTTAAAATAAATTTATTGTCAAACTTTATTGCAGACCTGTCTGTCATGTCTGGCTCGCCTGTTGCGGAGTTTATATTACCATAACCCTCAATCATTTCGCTTCCGTTTTTTAAAAAAGCAATTTGCCTTACAGATTCTTTGCCTTCCGACATGAAAATATAAGTCCCCAAAAGTGTATCGCCAATCATCTGCCCTTTTAAAGTTCCTGTGTTTTTATCTTTTTCAAAATAATGATACATCAAATCTCCCGAAACCTGGCCGTTATCAATTTTTATTTTCATTAAGATGGTATCCTTACCATTGTTCAAACTATAACAAGTTATTAAATTGGTGTCAGCAGAAGGTTCCTTTAATTCATGTTGTTCTTCTGTAGATTTTCCCTGTGATGTTGAATTGCCATTGCAGGAAAATAAAATAGTAGCTGAGATAAATATTAACGAGGCGTACCTGATCTTTTTCATAAAGTTTTTTCTTTTTTAGAATGATGAGATACTGATTCTTTACTTGCGAAATACAGGCAACTATCCATAAAAATTAAAAAGCAAAAAAACTGATAAACCTTCGTTTACTGTACTGAAAAAGAATTTAGGCTCCAGCGCGCAGTGCGCTTAATTACTGATTGCATCATTCGTTTGTTTTGAGAAACGCATTAGCGGTATATCATCCATCATAAAATTAAGTGTATTATCAGTCACTGCATACCTGTTTACTTTTTTCAGCATTTTCAAAAATATTTCTTCTCCGCCGCCTTCACAATAAATCATTGTTTTTATACCATCCGCAAAATGTATCTGATTACCATTGATAGTAAATTTTGAACTAAAGCCATTGCATGAAGTATTTCCCATCAATTCTTTGGCCGAAAAATTAAAAGAAACAACAGGTTTTTTATCGGGATACAGGCCATCAAAGGCAATTTTCGGTCCCGAAATGTAATTCATTTCCCAGTTACCGCTTAGCTTATCCATCTCCATTGAGACGCCATTTAGTTTTGCTACAATCACATTACCATTGCTTAATATCAATTGCGTATCCGCGATACTGTAACTGGTTACTGAAGAAAGAGCCTTCAACAAAGTGGCTTCTTCATTCCCGGGGCAAAAGACCCTGGTAGTCGCAAGCGGCAAAAATTTCATTGAGTTATCATCTTGTATTTCTACAGAACCCATCATAGTATTGCATCCTGTAAAGCCTGTTACTTTTGTAGCAGTTCCGCTATTAAATAAAAGCCATGATGATTGATTATTACTCCCGGCAAAAGTATAAGGCTTACCATTGAGTTCAGACAAATACCATTTATTTTGGAAAAGCACTTCTTTATTCCCTGTTGCTTTACTGCTTATTAATTTAGAAGTGTGGCAACTGCTAAATGCAAACAACATTAGAAAAGAAAAAATAAATAGAATACTGCTTTTCATGTGACGAAGTTTTAAACATTGATTCATTCCAATCTGATTTATGATTTATATAAAGTTCTAAGATAATAAAAAATAACCTTTCACTTTTTCGTGCAACAATAATAGCTTTTTGTTAATTTTTTATGTTTGAAATTTATTCAAATAGTACATCTAAAAACGTTTAATTTTTTAAAGTAACTTCATTTCAAAATGTATCATGCATTTGTTGATACCTGTAAAGAAAATTTAGTATGACAAGAGAAGAAAAATTTATGAATGAAGCTGTCTTACTTTCTGAAAGAGGCCTAAAAGATAACGACGGCGGCCCTTTCGGATGTGTGATTGTTAAAGAGGACATGATCATCGGAAGAGGATATAACAAAGTAACCAGCACCAACGACCCGACGGCTCACGCCGAAATTATTGCTATACGGAATGCCTGTAATCATTTAGGAACCTTTAGTCTCGATGGATGCGAAATATATACATCCTGCGAGCCATGCCCGATGTGCCTTGGCGCCATTTATTGGGCAAGGCCAAAAATTATTTACTACGCCAATACGCGTGAAGATGCTGCTGATATTGGGTTTGATGATTCTATGATTTATAAAGAAATCAATAAGGATGTAAAAAACAGAAAGATTCCTGCTGTACATATTCAAAACGCGGAAGCAAAAAAAATCTTTTTGGAATGGGAAGATAAAAAAGGAAAAATTAATTATTAAGCTTCCAATCTTCAATTTTCTCTTTCTCAATTATGTCGTCAAATGCTTCAACATTTGTTATCTTTTTTTGCGTCATTTCCCAACTCTGTCTATAGGCCTAAACCGCAAGGCGCTCCAGTTATCATCTATCGAAATTGATGTTACGGTTGTGATATTGAACTGTTCGCCCGTTACACGAATCGTGTCACGGTTAATATCTGTTTTTATTTTTGAAGTCCCTTTGGGATAAGCAAACCATAGAACACTGTCTGGCACTACATTTTTTAATTGGTTGTGTAAAAAATTAAGGTACTCTTTATTGTTGTTGATAAAAACTAAAGTGTTTTTACTTTTTACTTTTTTATCAAATAAGGTTGCGAAGCCAAGTTCGATAAATTCTTTTTCAATACCGGCTGGCGCGTTAAGAACAATGCCTTTATCCTTAAATTTTAATTTTTTGATACTTTCTTCTATCATATTTTTTGTTGAATTTTTCATCATTTACAGCAAACCAACAAATTCTTACAATTCCTGTTTACGCGATCTACCAGCATAATACTTTTCTATGAGGCAAATTTCCTCAGGTCTTTTTTTGCAACCTTTCAACGGATGGTATTCAGTGACACATAATAATTTATATCAACTTTAATATTTTTTACCCCCTTTGGCGCCTGCTGAAATTTTTGTGCGGGATGAATCATATAAGACTTCCCTTTCTGATCATAAATTTTCAAAGGCATGTTGAATCCTTTTATGCAATTCCTCCACCGATATAATGGTTTTCCATTTTCATACTTCACATCCAGCACAGGAACTTCTGTTGTGGTAAGATACTGCTCGAATACT
>Ga0207657_10001360_pt1 | contig 26055 bp, 22 predicted proteins | sample KBSC33metaG_FD_184316 | JGI IMG/M metagenome (GOLD analysis project Ga0207657, IMG submission 184316) | Corn rhizosphere microbial communities from Kellogg Biological Station, Michigan, USA - KBS C3-3 metaG (SPAdes) (version 2) | ecosystem: Host-associated > Plants > Roots > Rhizosphere > Soil ... | reverse complement strand
CGGGTGTGCTGGTCACACAGGCCGGGCCCGGCTTCGTGCCATCTGTGGCGGAGCTCGCGCTCGGCTTTATGGTCGACCTGTCGCGCGGGATTTCGCGTGCCGCGGCGGATTACCACTCCGGACAGAAGCCTGAGGTCATGATGGGGCGGCAACTGGCCGGCAGCCGCCTGGGCATCATTGGTTACGGCAGCATCGGCCGCTATCTGGCGCCGGTTGCGAAATCGCTGGGCATGACGGTGCTGGTCGCCGATCCCTTCGTGACGGTCGATGACGCCGATATCGAACATGTCTCGCTTGAGGATCTTCTCGAACGGGCCGATTACGTTGTTTGTCTCGCGGTGGCGAATGAGCGGACCGAGAATTTGATCGGACAGGCGTCCCTGGCGCGGATGCGGCCGCACGCGTTCTTCATCAATCTGTCCCGGGGCAATCTGGTCGATGAGGCTGCCTTGGCCGCGGCATTGCGCGAGAACCGCATAGCCGGCGCGGCGATCGATGTAGGCCGCGCCCGGGATCAGATGCCGACACCGGAGTTGGCGCGGTTGCCAAATGTCATCGCAACGCCGCACATCGGAGGGTTGACCCCGCCGGCGATCGAGAGCCAGTCGCTCGAAACCGTTCGTCAAGTCGAGGCGATCATCGATGGCAAGGTTCCCGCTGGCGCCGTCAACGCCGCGCACTGGACACGACGTCCTTGAGCGCCGACTATGAGTTGGTCAAAAATTGCCGGTGACAGTCATCTGGCGATTCGGGGAAATGCAGTTTTAAGGCGACGCTCTGATGCGGCTTCCCTTCTTTTACGGCTGGATCATTGTCGTCGTGACGTTCGTCACCATGGCGATTGGGGTCAATGCCCGCACCGCGTTTTCGCTGTTCTTTCCACCTATCATCGATGAGTTCGGCTGGGAGCGCGGCATCACGGCGGGCGCGTTCTCGTTCGGCTTTCTGGTTTCCGGCGCCGTCAGCCCGCTGATCGGCCGATTGATGGATCGCGCCGGCCCCCGCGCCGTGATGGAGCTCGGCGTTGCGCTGATGGCGGGAGGCCTGTTGCTGGCGCCGCTGACGAGCCAGCCATGGCATCTGTATCTGACGATCGGCGTCATGGTCGGCGCCGGAAGCGTCTGTCTCGGCTACTCCGGCCAATCGCTGTTCCTGCCCAATTGGTTTAATCGCCGGCGCGGCCTGGCCATGGGGCTTGCATTCGCCGGCGTTGGAATTGGGTCCATCACGCTGTTGCCGTGGGTGCAGCTCATGATCGAGCAGACCGGCTGGCGAACCGCCTGCACCGCGATGGGCATTCTGATCCTGGTCGTGCTGGCGCCGATCAACCTGTTGCTGCGAAAGCGCCCCGAGGATATCGGGCTTCTGCCGGACGGCGACGCCGCGCCGACGGCAACATCCGCCAAGCCGATATCGAACATCGTTGATCCCGTCTGGGCCGGCACCGACTGGACCTTGAAGCGCGCGCTTCGCACCGCGCGTTTCTGGTGGATATCGCTCGGTTATTTCTGCGGATTGTATATCTGGTACGCGGTGCAGGTGCACCAGACCAAATATCTTCTCGACATCGGCTTCAGCCCGAGCGTCGCGGTCTGGGCTTTGGGCGCGGTCAGCCTGCTCGGTATCCCCGGCCAGATTTGGCTCGGACACCTCTCCGACCGGCTGGGCCGTGAATGGATATGGGCCGCGAGCTGCCTCGGCTTTGCGGTCTGCTTCGCGGCACTGATCGCGCTGAAATACGTTCCGACATTGCTGCTGGTCTACCTGATGGTTCTGGCCCAGGGCGCGCTCGGCTACGGCCTGACCTCGATCATGGGGGCGGTAGTCCTGGAGATCTTTCAGGGCAAGCATTACGGCAGTATTTTCGGTACCATCATGCTCGCCGCGCTCGCGGGCGGCGCCGCGGGTCCCTGGGTTACAGGCCTGCTGCACGACCTCACAGGCAATTACACCATCGCTTTTGCGATCGGTGTCGGCGTGAGCGGATTATCCGCGGTGGCGATCTGGATGGCCGCGCCAGGCAAGGTCAGGGCGGTCGCAGGCCAGTTGCATAAAGCGCACGGATGAGCCGCCGCCGCGGCCTTGCGTCAGGTCGATGCAATTCCCATCGCTCTCTGCAGATCACCGATGGCACGTAGGAAGCTGTCAGCCGGCGTGGTCTCCGGATCGATCAGACGGTGCAGACGAAAGCCGTCCTCCAACGCGAGCAGAATTGCGCCGGTCCATGTCGGGTTCAGAGATACGTTTTTCCCGCTGTTCTTCGACGCTGTCTCGACGATATCCGTGATCAGTTTTCTCCGGGCTCGCAGGCGCTTGGCAAGGTCGGGTCTGCGCTTTTCGGCGCGTGCCACAAACAGGATCATCTCCATATGCAAAAGCGGTGAACGACCGAGCGGATCCTGTCGGCTACGGTCCATGGTCTTCAGCGCATCGATGAAATCCGACAGGCTTTTGTGCCTGGCGAGAAGATCAAGATTGCGCCGAATAGATTGCTCCACGTGATCTTCGAGCATCGCGATGATCAACTCGTCCTTGCTCTTGAAATTCGAATAAAACGCCCCGCGCGTTAAGCCCGCCGCAGCCGCAATGGCCTCGATGCTGGCGCCGCCAATTCCCTGTTCCTCAAAGACGCGCGCCGCCGCCTCGAACAGCTTTTCGCGGGTATCGTCCCGGGTCGGTCTCGTTCGAACTCTTGACATCCGTCCATTTTAGGTCAAAATGCAACTCGATACAACAGTGTATCGAATTCCGGAGTGGCGGATGACCAGCCACCTTGGGGAGGCCAATGCGCTCAAATTCGGGCTTGCGCGGCAACCAATTGAGGTCCCCATGAACGAGCATGTTCAGACTGGGACGAGCGCGCCGCTCTTCAACCCGCTGGCGCCGGAGTTCATTCGCGATCCCTATCCTCATTACGAGCGGCTGCGCACCACCGATCCGATGCATCTCACGCCGCTTGGCATCTTCGTCGCCAGCCGCCACGCGGAGGCAAGCTTGGTTCTGCGCGACAAGCGCTTCGGCAAGGATTTCGTCGATCGCACGGTACGGCGGTATGGACCGCAGATCATGGACGAGCCGGCCTTTCGCAGCATGAGCCACTGGATGCTGCAGCGGGACCCGCCCGACCACACGCGTTTGCGCGGCCTGGTGGTGAAGGCGTTCACCGCGCGCCGGGTCGACGACATGCGTCCGCGCATCCAGCATGTCGTCGACCAAACACTCGATGCGATCGCCGGTCAGGGCCACATGGACCTGATCGAGGATTTTGCGTTTCGGCTGCCGGTGACGATCATCTGCGACATGCTCGGGATTCCCGAGGACCACCGTGAAGTCTTCTACAAGAGTTCGCGTGACGGCGGGCGCCTGCTCGATCCGGTACCACTGTCGAAAGCTGAAATCGAGCAGGCCAACACCAGCAATATGATGGCCCAGATGTATTTCCAGCAGCTGTTCGAGCTGCGGCGGAAGAACCCGGGCGACGACCTGACGACGCAACTGGTGCAGGCCGAGGAAGACGGCAGCAAGCTCTCCAATGAGGAACTGACCGCCAATATCATTCTGTTGTTCGGCGCCGGGCACGAGACCACCGTCAACCTGATCGGGAACGGGTTGCTGGCGCTGCACCGCAATCCCGATCAGCTCGCGCTGCTCAAGGCCAATCCCGCCCTCATCACCAACGCCATCGAGGAATTCCTGCGTTACGACTCTTCGGTTCAGTCGACGGGCCGGGTGGCGCTGGAGGACATCGATGACCTCGGCGGCAAGAAAATTCCGAAAGGTGAGCCTGTGCTCTGCCTGTTGGGCTCGGCCAACCGCGACCCGGCGGTCTATCCTGACCGGCCGGACCGCCTCGATATTACCCGTCCCAACGTCCGTCCGCTGTCCTTCGGCGGGGGCATACACTTCTGCCTCGGCGCCCAGCTTGCGCGCATCGAGGCGGAGGTCGCTATCGCGACGCTGTTGCGCCGACTGCCGGATCTGCGGCTCGACGATGCCGAAAATCCGGAATGGCGGCCGACCTTTGTCCTGCGCGGCCTCAAGAGGTTGCCCGCAAGCTGGTGAGCGCGTCTGCGTAAACGCGCCGCGCCACGTTGCTGTGACTTCGCCACAGTTGGCTCTATATATGGCATATATTGCGCTGCTCCGGCGCTGATTTCAGCGCAGCGGCCTGGCGAATCGACCGCGTCAAGTCTCTCGGCCGCCAACGCGCCGGAATCTACTCAAAGGGAGACACCGTGCAGACTACGCTGCTCGGATCGGCGATTATCTTTATCATCGCGCTGATAGCCGCGCTGATCGGGCCGCATTTCATCGATTGGAATCAGTTCCGGCCGCAATTCGAGGCCGAGGCCACGCGGGTGGTCGGCGCGCCGGTACGCGTCGGCGGGGAACTCGATGCGCGCCTGCTGCCGACGCCGTCGCTGCGGCTGCGCTCCGTGGTGGTGGGCGGCGCCAATGATCTCGGCAAGGTTCGCGCCGACAAGCTCGATGTGGAATTCAGCCTGGGCTCGCTGATGCGCGGCGAATGGCGTGCCACCGAACTGACTATCAACGGCATGGCGCTCGATCTCGGCCTCGATTCGCAAGGCAGGATCGATTGGCCGGCATTGACCGGAAAGTTCAACCTGGGATCGCTGGCGATCGACCGCCTGAACCTGACCGGCCGCATCGCGCTGCATGACGCCGCGAGCCGCGGCACGCTGGAGCTGAACGACATCGCCTTCAGCGGCGACGTGCGCTCGCTGGCCGGCTCGGTGCGGGGCGACGGCAACTTCATGCTGTCAGGCGTGCGCTATCCGTTTCGCGTCTCATCCGGTCAGAGCGTTGACGGCAGCGGCACCCGCGTTCATCTCAACATCGATCCCGGCGCGCGTGGATTTTCTGCCGATCTCGATGGCGTGCTCAGCTTCGAGACGCGGGCACCGCGCTTCGAAGGCGCGCTGGTTTTGGCGGTTCCCGCCGGACTCAAGGCCACGGGCGACGTGCCGATCACGCCTTGGCGGGTCTCGGCGCGGGTCAAGGCCGATCCGGCCGCCGCGCGGCTCGAGCAGCTCGAGGCCAGCTACGGCGCCGAAGAGAGCGCGCTGAAATTCGCAGGGATCGGGGACATTCGCTTCGGCGCGTCGCCACTGCTTCATGCCGTGCTGTCGGCGCGGCAGCTCGATGCCGACCGGTTTGTCGCCAAGGAAAATAACAAGGACAACAACACCACCGATCCGATCCGATTGTTGCCTGGCTGGCGCGCGCTTGCGGCCGCGATCCCGCAAGTTCCAATTCCGGCGCAAATCGAATTCAGCTCCGAGCAGATCATGCTGGGCGGGCGTCCGGTGCAGAATCTTGCCGCCGACCTGCACGCCGACGCCAAATCCTGGACCATCGACCGGCTGGATTTTCGCGCACCCGGCGCCACCCGCGTCGCCTTCAGCGGCAGCAACACGCAAGCCGCTCCGCCCGGTGGTTTCGCCGGCGCGCTCAACGTCGAGTCATCCGATCCGGACACGCTGGTGGCGTGGTTGCAGGGCCGTAGCGAGGTCACCTTTCGCAGCCAAAAGCCGTTGCGCCTGATCGGCAATGTCATCGCGGCCCCGGACCGCATTGCGATCGAAGCCATGAAGGCCGAGATCGATGGCAGCGCCGTTGAGGGGCGGGTTGCGGCCTCAAATCTGCCGGCAAGCGGCGGCTCCCGCTTCGATGCCGAGCTGAAGGCTGAACGTCTCGACCTCGATGCCGCAACGGCGCTGGCGCGCTCGCTGGCGGGCCCGCAGGCTGAGTGGCCGGACCAGGCGCAGCTGTCGCTGGACATCGGCCGTGCCACATCCGCTGGTCAGGAGCTGCGTCCGTTCAAGGCGAAGCTCGGCTACGGCCCAAAGACGATCGCGCTGGTTCAATTGAAAATCGGCGACGCCAGCAGCGTGATGATGGAAGGTGCGGGGAGTTTCGACCGTGTCAATGCGACCGGAAGATTGGCGCTGAATTCAAGCGCCGCCTCGCTCGGTCAAATCACCGGGCTGATCGCGCCGCTCTCGCCCGCGCTGGCGTCGCGGCTCAATGCGATGGGGCTAAGTCCGGGGCCCGCGCGCCTGAAGCTGGCGCTCGATCTTGAGAAAAACTCCGAACACGCCGATCGCGCCAACGCGCGCGCGGTGCTCGACCTCGACGCGCCGCAGCTCAAGGGCGTCGCCACGATCACGGCAACGCCGGATATCGCGGCCCTGCGCGGGATCGATCTCGATACGCTCCGGCGCAGCGAATTCGGCATCGAATCGAAACTATCCTCGGAGCGCGGCGGTGTGTTGCTTGTCTTGCTGGGGCTCGATCATACCATCGCGGTCGGCGAAGGCCCGGCGCAGTTTCAGGGATCGGTGAGCGGCCTGTGGCGGGCGCCGTTGCAGCTGAACGCCAGGATGTCGGGTACCGGGCTGGACGCCGACGCGCAGGGAACGGCCGAGCCGTGGGCTTCGGAGCCAAAGGCCAGCGTCAACTTGAGGATTCGCAGCGTCAATCTCGCGCCGCTGCTTAATCTCAGGCCATCCGACACGCTGGCGCAAAACATCAGCCTTGCCTCGCGCGTCTCGCTCGCAGGCCGCAAGCTGACCTTCGACGACCTCGACGGCGCATTATCAGGCTCGCGGCTGCGCGGGCGCGTTGCGTTGACGCTTGACGACGAGAAGAACGTCGAGGGCGAAGTCGGTCTGGACGCGCTTGATCTCGCGCCGGCATTCGCACTCGCCATCGGGGCGGCGGCGCACGACGCAGCTGAACCGCTCGGTTCCGGCCTATTGAAAGGCTGGCGCGGCCGCATCGCGTTTCAGGCGCTGCGCGGCGCGCTGCCGGGCGGCGGCGAGTTGCGGCCGGTGAGCGGCAGCATCAAGAGCGACGGCCAATCGCTGACGTTCGACGCCATCAAGGGCGGCATCGGCGGCGGCGAGGCGACCGCCAATATCGACGCGAAGCCGAGCGCCAATGGAATTGCGTTGAATGCGCGCGTCCAATTCTCCGGCGTTGACGGTGCGGCGCTGCGCTATCGCGCGTTGGCGATGCCCGCCGGTCGCGCGTCGATGCAGATGACGCTGGCAAGCCAGGGCCGCAGCGCGTCGGCGCTGACCGGCGCGTTGTCCGGAAGCGGAACCGTGACGCTGGAATCCGCCGGGATCGCCGGGCTTAATCCGCGCGTCTTCGACGTCGCGATCCGTGCCAGCGACAGCGGACAGGCGACCGACGACGTCAGGTTGCGGCAGATCATCGAGCCGGTGCTGTCATCAGGCGTATTGTCGGTCGCGTCGGCGCAAATTCCATTCAATATCAGGGACGGCCGGCTTCGCATCGGTGCGACCACGCTCGATGCGGAGGGCGCCCGCGCCATCGTATCGGGAGGATACGATATTCCCGCCGACCAGGCCGACATTCGCGCCAGCCTTGCTTCGACAGCGGCCGGATCCACGACCAGCCGTCCGGAAATTCAGCTGTTGGCCGTGGGCTCACCCGATGCGCTCGATCGCACCGTCGACGTTGCGGCGCTGTCGTCATGGCTGGCGGTGAGGGCGATCGATCGCGAAACCCGTCGGCTGGACTCGATCGAACGTGGCGAAGCGCCGCCGTCATTGCCGGCATCGCTTCCGCCGCCGGCGGCCGCCCCGCCTTCGGCCGGAGCGCTTGATGCGGTCCCTTCAGATCAACCGTTTTCCGAGGCGCCGGTGCCGGGCCGCGATCCGCGTCGGCCTCCGTCGAAGCCGAAGCTCGGCGTTCCGCATCCGCCGGCGGCGCTGCCAAGCCCCAATGCGCCTGTTGCCAGTCAGCAGATGGCGCCGCTGCCGCCACCGATCGAGGTCCGCCCCGCACCCGGCATCGTGCGGCAGCCGAAGCTGCGGCCCCCTCTCGTGCTGACGCCGCCGGTTGCTGCACCGCAGCGACCGGCGTTCTAGGGCGCGGAGAAAGTTTGGTTAGAGCCTGATCTCCCGTTCCACTCCGATCGCCTGCAGGAATGCCTGATCGTGGCTGACGGCGATCACGGCGCCGTCAAACCCGGACAGCGCGGTCTCCAGCACTTCGATGGACGTCAGGTCGAGGTGATTGGTCGGCTCGTCTAGCAGCAGGAGCAAAGGCGGCTGCGGCCTCGCGAACACGCAGGCCAGTCCGCCGCGCAGGCGCTCGCCGCCGCTGAGCGTGCCCGCGATCTGCAGCGCTGCCTTGTTGCGGAATGCGAAGCGGGCCAGCGCCGCCCGCGCGTCATGATCGGACAAATCCGGATTCAGGCGGCGCAGATTGTCGAGGATGCTGGCTGCCGGATCCAGCAGGCCGACATGCTGGTCGAGGACGGCGACGCGATCGGTCAGGCGGCGGATGTCTCCGGCGGCGGGCTGGAGGTGTCCGGTGATCAGGCGGAGCAGGGTAGTCTTGCCGGAGCCGTTGATGCCACGAATGGCGATGCGTTCGGGGCCGCGGACTTCGAAAGACAGCGGGCCAAACAGGTGGCGGTCGCCGTGAGCCATCATCACGTCCTTGAAAGCCAGGAGTTGGCGGCTGCCGGGCAGACCTGTCCTGGGCAGGTCGATCGAAAGCGGTGTCAGCACATCGACGCGCGCGCGGGCTTCCTCGAAGGCCTCGGTGCGGGTGTCGATCAGACGATCGGCGATGTGGCCTTCGCGGGAACCGCTGTTTTCGGCGCGCTGTTTCTCGGCGTCCATGAACATCTTGTCTTCGACACCCTTGGCGCGCCAGGCGCGGCCGGCCTTGTCGCGGCGGGCCTTCTTCTCCCTCGCTTTCTGAACCACGCGTTGGGCATGGCGCAGGGCGTCGGAGGCCCGAACGAGATCCGCTGCGGCGCGCGTCCGGGCGGCATCGCGTGCTTCGGCAAACGCTGACCAGGCGCCGCCAAAGACGGTGATGCCGACGGAGGCGAGTTCCACGATGCGGTCCACGCGCTCCAGCAGGCCGCGGTCATGGCTGGCGACGACCACGCCACCTCGCCAGCGCTCGAGCAACTGAGCAACGGCTTGGCGGCCATCGGCGTCAAGGTTGTTGGTGGGCTCGTCCAGTAGCAGCACATCCGGCGCCTCGATCAGCAGGCGGGCCAGGGCCACGCGTGTCCGTTCGCCGCCGCTGAGAGAAGCAAGCCGACGGTCCGGCGGCAAAGCGGGCAGGCCGGTCTCAACCAGGGCTGCGTCCAGCCGGGTTTGCAGCGTCCAGTCGGCCTCGGTGGCGTCGTCCGGCGAACCCTCGCCGCGTTCGAGGCGGCGCAGGCGCGCCAGTTCATTCGCGACCCCCAGAGCCTGAGCGACCGTCAGGCTCGCGTCCGCCAGTTGGGCCAGTACGCCGATCGAGCCTGCGCGCCGAACCGATCCGCTGGCAGGTTCGACCTCGCCCGCGATCGCGCGCAGAAGCGTGGACTTGCCGCAGCCGTTGCGGCCGACAACGCCGGTCCGCTCCCGCCCCAGTGCGAGCGTCAGTCCGTCGAACAGAGGGCGGCCGTCAGGGGTGGCGAGGGAGATCGAATCCAGGGTGAGAAACGTGGTCATGGAGAGCTTCCGAAATGGACGGGATTCGCGGAGCGATTTGCTTTGCGATGTCCATTTCGGTCTCCATCGGCGTTAGCGGGTTCGAGCGGTATCTCTTAGAAACTTGCCGGCTTCCGCGCAAGGGCTGACCCAGTTGGCGAGGAATGCGGGCGGCACGGTAAGGCCAAGCGCATCGTGCGTCCGCTGCATACGACGCGCTCAGCGCATCGCCTGCCGTTCCATGTCCAGTTCAGCCTGAAGATTGGCAAGATCGCGATAGACCGAGGCAACGGCCAGAACGCGGCCCTTGCTCTTGTATTTCAGCAAACAATCCCTGGCCGCGATATCGCCGTCGACGGCGATCTCGTCCCACCGCTCGGCGTGGCCGACATAGTTGATCGGCACGTCGTAATGCTGGCTCCAGAAAAACGGCACTGCATCGAAGATCTCGCGCTGCCCCAGCATATTGCGCGCGGCGGTCTGTCCTTGGCGCTCGGCCACCACCCAATGCTCGACCCGGATGTTCTCCTGGGAGTGCGGGTCGGGCCAGCGCGCAATATCGCCTGCTGCAAAAATCCCGGGAATGCTGGTTTCAAGCTGCGCATTCACGACGACGCCGCGGTCGAGCACGAGACCGGCCTGTTCGGCCAAGGCCAGTCGCGGCCGCACCCCAACGCCCACAACCAGCATTTCGGCCTCCAGCACGCCGCCGCTCTTGAGGCTCGCGCGCTTGCCGTCGATCGCGACCACGGTGTCGCCGAGATGAAAGATAACGCCGTGCTGCTCGTGCAATGCGCGGACGAAATCGCCCATGTCAGCCCCGAGCACGCGCTCCATCGGCCGTTGCTCCGGCGCCACGACGTGGACCTCGATATCGCGCGTGCGCAACGCCGCCGCGGCCTCGAGCCCGATAAAGCTGGCGCCGATCACGATCGCGCGGCGTGCGCCGCTCGCGGCGGCAATGATCGCCCGGCAATCCGCCAGCGAGCGCAGGGTATGGACATGCGGCTGATCGGCGCCCGGGATTGGCAGCCGCACCGGCTCCGCGCCGGTCGCCAACAGCAGACGGTCGTAGGGAACGGTGCCGCCACCTGCGACAACGATATTGCGCGCTTTGCTATCGATCGAGGTGACATTGCTTTCGAGCCGAAGCTCGATGCCGGCATCGGCGTAAAAGCTGTCCGGACGCAGCGGCAACCAATCCTCCGGCGCACTACCGGCAAGATAATCCTTTGACAGATTCGGCCGATCGACCGGAGGTGCGGTATCGTTGCTGAGCATGACGATGCTGCCGCGAAATTCCTGCCGTCTCAACATCTCCGCCGCGGAAAATCCCGCCGCACCGCCGCCAACGATCACGATCCTGTCAGGCGCATTTACCGGGCCCTTGCCGCGCGGCTTTGGCTGTTCGCGCCTTTGCCGGACGAAGATACGATCGCCCTCGTGCTCGACTTGCCAGACGGCGAGCGCATTCAACGCCGGCGCGCGGGCAGCTTCCCCGGTGCGCAAATCGAAACAGGCGTGATGCCACGGACAGCGGATGCTGTCGCCGACCACGAGCCCCTCCGCGAGCGGTCCGTGATAATGGCTGCAATGGGCGTCGACGGCGAAAATCTCTGGCCCGGAGCGCACCAGCAAGACATCCTGATCGCCGACGTGGCCGAGCAAGGTCTCGCCGGTGAAGTCACCGGCCGCAATACCCTGCGCGAGATCCGGTCCGGCGGGTGGGGTTTGCTCTTCGGCCATGTTCACTCCCTCCGGCGTAGCAGCGATCGACGTGCTGCACTCTATATTTATATTTGGTCATATTGGTCGCCACGCCAAGGAATTCCAGTCGGGCCAGTGCGTTGCCGCGGAGGCAACCCGGCATGCGGCCGGTGACCATGTTGGTGAACATCCGCGAAGCCGCGCCATTTGACCCATCGCGGTCATCCTCCGGCAACCGAATTTCCTCGGGAATGTCTTTGGCAAAGCGGGGTTTTATACGTGCGGCTGGAGGAATCGCCCTCCACACAGGAAAGCAGGAGGCACTCATGATCAACTTGGCGATCAGGTTAGTGACGCTGGCAATGTTTTCGATGGCGCTGATCGCGGCGCCCGCGGCCATTCCGGCCTTTGCCGCTGGAGGCGGCGGTGGCGGCGGCGGTGGTGGTGGAGACCCTTATGGATCTCCTTATACTTCCACGACACCGTCGTCGCAGGATACCAAGGCCACCCGCACCACCCAGAAGGGCAAAAAGAAGCCCGACAAACGGTCCAGCTTCGACGATCCCGCATTTGCGCAAGGTTACCGCGCAGCCTATGCGACGATCTACGACCGCAACGATTATGCCAGTGCCATCGAGCAGCTGAAGGCGCTTGGCCACGACGACTACGCCAATGTGGCCAATCTGATCGGCTATTCCTATCGCAAGCTCGGTGACTACAAGCTTTCGCAAATCTGGTACGAGCGCGCGCTGAAATCAGATCCGAACCACGTGCTGACCTGGCAGTATTACGGTCTGTGGCAGATCGAGCAGGGCAACCGCGATCAGGCGCAATATCATCTGAGCCGGATCGCCGCGATTTGCGGGACCGGCTGTGAGGAATATCGGTCACTGGCGGCCGCGCTCGAAAAGCCGCCCGGCACCGGCCTCGTTTACTGAGATCTGCGATGCAACTTTACGGGCGCCTCCTTTTCGGAAGCGCCCGCAACCGTCGATGCTGCCGTCATGGCAGCGTCCTGATTTCGATGCGATCAAACCGCGTTACACTGTCGGCCTTGGTCCAGAGCGCGACCTTGCCTGCGCCGGCAAAGGTGCGGTCGGTCGCGGTGTACAGTTGCTTGCCGTCAAACGTGATCGTGAACCGTTGACCCTCCGCCCGCAGCCCGAGCTGGTGCCACTCGTTGGCCGTGACCTTGGTGTTGGCGCCTTCGATCTGCTCGCGCCGGCCCTTGACCATGCGATAGAAGCGGACGTTGTCCTCGAGCGCATTGGCGCGCACGACATAATAATTATCGGGGTCGCTGACCCGCACGGCGACGCCGCCGGCTTGATCGACCTTCCCGGCCACTGCCTTGAATCGAACCGTGACATCCACGCCGCTCGCCGATACCGGTCGGTAGATCGCTAGCGGAAACCGGTAATCGGTCGTGTCCGCACTGGTTTGCTCGATGGCGAGCCCGACCGCCGCCGATGGATCTGATGTCACCGCCCATCGCCCAGCGCCGCCCTGGCCCGTGCGTGCAAAGTCGAAGTCGGCGGGTTCTGCTCCGCGCGTCATCTTGTCGATTTCTATCATGATGGCACCTGTTTCGGTTAAACCGGCGACCGATCCAGCGCACAGGATGGCGCAGGCGAAAGCGGCCGCGGCGAGGATGCGTTTGATCGATGTGAAATTGAGCGGCTTGATTGCGTCCACGGGCAATCTCCTCGGAAAGCGCAGAGCTTGAACGGTGCGACCGTCTGACGGGGAGTCTGCATTTCCCCGCACGCGATGACGCCGGCCTGAACGTCAGGCCGCCGGCCGATGGTGGTGCACCCATTCGCGTGCGTGAGGGATCGGCGCACGCGGTGGAAGCGACGCGTTGAAGCGGATCACGCTCGGCAGGGCATCCATCCGGTTATCCCATGCCTGAATGGCGGGGAATTTCGACAGAAGCTGCTTGCCTTCCGGCGTCAGGGCAAACCCGGACAGCGTCGGCAACAGGAAGAAGTCGGCCATGGTTGCGGCATCGCCGACAATGAACGGCCGGCCATCCGACAGCTCCTTCTCCATCACCTGAAGCGCGTGGATCACCTTCGGCATCGCGCGCTGCACGATCAGGTCGTTGCCCGGAATTCCAAGCTCGGGGTAGACCATCCGCTCGTGCGAGACGTGGTAGATCATCTCCGGATAGAAGTAGGAGTTGAGGTTGCACATCCATTGATTCATGCGGGCGCGCTGGCGCGGATCGGCCGGCGTGAACTTCGGCCCGGGAAGGACCTCGTCCACATAGGCCGCGATGGCGCTGGTCTCATAAAGCATGAAATCGTCGTGCTGCAGCGCCGGCACGCGCCCGAACGGATGCCGCTCCAGATGGATCGGCAGGTACATCTCCTCTTCAGTGTCGTGGAAGCTGTAAGTAACGTCTTTTGCAGTCAGGATCAGCCCAACGACCTTGACGAAGGTGCTGCGCGGAAAACCAAACAGAGTAACGTTTGACATTGGATGCTCCAATGCCGCTGCCGAGCTTAGGCCTGATGGAAATTTGACATTTCGCCAAAGCCTCGGCCCGGCGAGCGGGCGAAGTGCAGTGCTTGGGCGATATGCCTTGGGTACCGGGCGACTGCGATCAAGCCCGGCGCCGACCATCTGATGCAAAAAAAAGGGCGAAAGTCAATATCGCCCTACCGAAGCCACCTCCGCTTTTTGACACCTTTCGGGCTCGCCACGATCCCGTCTTCATCGGATGTCACTGGCAATCTCCCTATCGGCATCGACAGGCGCCGTGACAGTTCGATGAAATCCGAAGAGTGCCTCAGCAGAATTCTTCTTGCGACGTGCGTTTCGTTCGATCTAGTCTCGTTGCCATGACGCATTGATGTTCAGGGTACGGAAGCCTTCGTGCTGTGGCCCAAACTGCCGGATCGATCTGCCTGCAGGCGGACGTTGTAGATGAGGCGACGCGAATTCATCAGAATGAGTGTCGGCGGATCAGTATCCGCATCGCTTGCTTTGCCAAGGCAGTTGCGTGCGCAAGCAAACGTCCAAACGAGGCGGGTCGGGGTTCTGATAGCCCGTGCGGAAAGCGATCCCGAAGGATCCAGGCAAGCTGCAGCGCTCGAGCGCGGGCTAGGGGATTTAGGATGGTCCCGCGGTCGTAATCTGCAACTCGATATTCGCTGGCAAGCCAGTGATCCCGCCAAACGGCTGGCGCTTGTTAGAGAACTGGTCGATCTTAGACCAGATGCGCTTGTCGTGAACTCTACCGCCTATTTGCTTTTGGCCAGGCGGGCGACTTCCACCGTCCCGATCGTTTTCGTTGCGATCGCTGACCCAGTTGCTCAAGGCTTCGTGCAAAGTCTGGCGCGTCCCGGTGGAATGCTGACCGGGTTTGGCGCCGAGGAGCCCAGCATGGGTGCCAAATGGATGGAGCTTCTCAAGGAAATCGCACCTGATGTTGAATCTGTAACTGTTGTGTTTAATCCGGATACCGCGCCGTTTCCGCGTATGTTTTTGCCGCCAATACAAGCTGTTCGATCGGCTGCGTCCCTTGAGGTGACTGAAGCTCCGGTGCACGACGAACCCGAACTTGAACGCGCTATTGAGACCGCCGGCGCGAGGTCAAGGCCCGGTCTGATCTTTCTGCCCGATAGTTTCCTGGCCTCCCGGGTAGAGACAGTTGTTCGATCGGTGGCCAAGCAAAAGTTGCCAGCGGTCTATTCCGTCGCCTCATTCCCCCAGGCCGGAGGGCTCGTTGCCCTCGGTATCGAACGCGTGGATATTTTCTTTCGTGCAGCTGCATACGTCGATCGTATCCTCAAAGGCGAAAAGCCATCCGACCTTGCCGTGCAGATGCCAAGTAAATTCGAGTTAGTTCTCAATCTCAAGACAGCCAGATCGCTCGGACTTACGGTCCCACCGGCGGTGCTGGCGCGCGCTGACGAGGTGATCGAGTGAAGTCAGCAAGTTTGATTTAGCGCCAAGGTTTAATGTACCGGCGTACCTGTGAACCGCGGCTAGCCTTGCGGTTTTGAATCCGGTGCGGCGGATGCGGCGCGGGTTCGAAAATAATCCAGCACGAACAGCCGAATCGCGGAAGACAGATTGCCTTGCTGGCGATTGCTGTCGATCTCGCCCACCAGTTCGGACAGCGTCATGTCTCGCAATCCCGAAATTTCCTTCATGCCGTTCCAGAACGCCTCTTCGAGGCTGACGCTGGTCTTGTGACCGCCGACCACGATCGAGCGTTTCACGACAGGCGATTTCATGACGCGTCCTCGCCGTCGATCCGATGCTGATCCAGCAACTCGCTTGCACGCTCGGTGCGCCGTTTGTCCAGAACGCGTTCGGATTTTTTTCGGCCAAACCGGGTCCGGTTGGCTTCGGCCTGTTTCGCCGAATGTTCTCGCTCGGTGCGCTTCTTAAATCGCTTCAGGTTGACCACGTCCCCCATGCCTGTCTCCATCATCCGGCAAACGGAGGACATGCGACAGGTTCACGAAGGCGCAAGTGGTCGCGCTTGGTCGACTCGGTCGTCATTCGGAAATCCTCATCATTGCCCTCTGATAGCATCAAAAAATATTTTCCGCTCTGCGAAAACGAAATATTCTCTACCGCGCCCCTGCGCGACGACAATAGCGCATCGATCTTAGTCTTAGGCGATATGATTGATAACTATTTTCCCGGCCCGTAAATTCCCGGGGGTTCTGCGCGGTGATCAACCGGGATGTGTCATCTTGTCCGGCTGCACCAGCCGGTCGAATTCATCAGCAGAAACAAAGCCCAGCCGCACAGCCTCTTCTTTCAACGTGGTGCCGCGGGCGTGTGCTGACTTGGCCACCTTGGCGGCGTTGTCGTAGCCGATCCTGGGAGCGAGCGCGGTCACCAGCATCAGCGAACGCTCCATCAAATCCCGGATGCGCTTTTCGTCGGCGCGTATCCCCTCGACGCAATGTTCGGTGAACGAGCGCGTGACGTCGGCAAGCAGTTGGATGGAATGCATCATACAATATGCCAGCACCGGCTTGTAGACGTTCAGCTCGAAATGGCCCTGGCTGCCGGCGACGGTGATAGTCGTATGATTGCCGAACACCTGGCAGCAAACCATGGTCATGGCCTCGCACTGCGTCGGGTTGACCTTGCCCGGCATGATCGAGGAGCCCGGTTCGTTTTCGGGCAGGATCAGTTCGCCCAGTCCGGAACGCGGACCCGACCCCAGCAGGCGGATATCGTTGGCGATCTTGAACAGGCCGGTGGCCACCGAATTGATGGTGCCGTGCACGAAGACGTAGGCGTCGTGGGAGGCCAGCGCCTCGAATTTGTTGGCGGCGCTGGTGAAGGGCAATTTGGTAATCCTGGCGACGTGCCTTGCAAACAGCCTGGCGAATCTCGGTTTCGAATTGAGGCCGGTACCGACGGCGGTACCGCCTTGCGCCAGCGGGTAGAGATCCTTCACCGCCACGCGCAGCCGCGCGATGCCGCTCTCGACCTGGGCGGCGTAGCCGGAAAATTCCTGGCCGAGCGTCAGCGGCGTCGCGTCCTGGGTATGGGTCCGGCCGATCTTGACGATATGAGCGAACGCCTTCTCCTTTTTGCGCAGCGCGCGGTGAAGCTCGCTGAGCGCCGCAATGAGATCGGCGAGGATGTGCATCGCCGCGGCGATGTGCATGGCGGTCGGGAATGAGTCGTTCGAGGACTGACTCATATTGACGTGATCGTTGGGGTGGACCGGCTGTTTGGCGCCGAGCTTGCCGCCCAGCAGTTCGTTGGCGCGATTGGCGATCACCTCGTTGAGGTTCATGTTGGTCTGGGTGCCGGAGCCGGTCTGCCAGACCACCAGCGGAAAATGATCGTCGAGCTTGCCGTCGATCACCTCGCGCGCGGCGCGGATAATGGCGCGGGCGCGGCGCTGGTCGATGAGCCCAAGCTCGCGATTGGCTTCCGCCGCTGCAAGCTTGACGATGCCGAGCGCGTGAATGATTTCGATCGGCATCCGGTCATGGCCGATGCGGAAATTCTGCCGCGAACGTTCGCTCTGCGCGCCCCAGTAGCGGTCGGCGGGGACCTCGATGGGACCGAAGCTGTCGGTCTCTGTGCGCGTGGCGTTGGATCGCGATTTGGTGGTTGATCGAGCCATGAACGATGTCCATCACGACGGCGGTTTCTTTTCAGAACCAGCTCACGCCAATCCCGCGCGCCGGCGGCACGTTCATTCATTCTACATGAGTTGCGCGGATTTCTTGCGCGCGGATTATTTCTTGCGGAAGCGATCCAGCCGCACGACCTCGGCGCCCTCGCTCGGCTTCGCCGGCTCTTCCTGATTTTCGGCGGCCGGGGCTGCAACCGTTACGGCCGAGGGCGCGGGGACTGCCGGAAGGTTGGCCGCCGGTGTCTCGGTCGCTGCGTCGGAAGGCTCGAATTGCAAGCCGAATTGCACCGACGGGTCGAAGAAACTCTTGATGGAATTGAACGGAACCACCAGACGCTCGGGGATGCCGCCGAACGACAGGCCGACCTCAAAACGGTCCTCAGTCACCACCAGGTCCCAGAACTGGTGCTGAAGAATGACCGTCATTTCTTCCGGATATTGCGCCAGCAGCCGCGGCGAAAGCTTCACGCCCTCGGCGGTGGACAGAAAGGTAATGAAGAAATGATGCTCCCCGGGCAGCCCGTGCTCGGCGGCATCGGCCAGGACACGCCGCAGCACCCCGCGCAGGGCGTCGCGCGCCAGGACATCGTATCGGATATGATCGGTCGCCATTATCAGTCCTGTCGCGTTCGGAGGCGGCCGGCGGGCCGGCGGCGATGAGGGTCACCCGACTCGCCTATCGCCAGCATGCTACCCCGGCGGCGGCCCGAGGTCAGCAGGCGTTGCCGCTGGCGGCGGAATTTCCAGCAAAAGGTTGGGCATCCGGCAAATTGAGTGGAGGCTTCTGTTGCCAGGTGCCTCCGAACCCCGCCCAGCGGAGCTTAACCCACTAGGACTTTAGACTTGGTTTTTCAAACCGCTTACGCGGCCTGAGCAACCGGAGCATAGTTGTCGTTTGCAACTATTACATAGCCCGATAACGGCGGAACCATACCGAGAAAAAACACGCCCTTTACGCCCTCGTCGATCCTGTTTCGCCCCCGCCAAAACCCGCCAATATGACTGGTTTCGGGTTTTGGTGGAGGCGCCGGGTGCTGCCCCCGGGTCCGAATGGTTTATTGCGGCGGCAATTTATTTCCATAGCCGGCGAACCGGCACCCTGAATATAGGATGGAAAAGTTGAGAAAAACAGAGCCTGCGCAAGGCATTCCGGCGTGGAATGCGCCCCTGCGGCCGGCGCCGAACACGGCTGAATATGGGTTGGCCTCGCGCAGCCATCGTTCTAAATCTTGTCTATGCCCCCGGATTCGCCGACGGCTGCCAGTCCGGCGCCGGATATCCCGACATCAACCCCGCCCGGCCTGATCGCGCTGTTCGTCGCGTTCGCCAAAATATCGCTCGCCGGGTTCGGCGGCGTGCTGGTCTGGGCGCGGCGCGCCATCGTCGATCAGCACCGCTGGATGACGGCGGACGAGTTCAACGAAACCTACGCGCTGTGCCATTTCCTGCCTGGCCCCAACGTCGTCAACCTTAGCGTGGTGTTCGGTTCGCGTTTTCGCGGGATTCCCGGCGGCATCGCAGCCTTTGCCGGGTTGCTCGGTCCCCCCATGCTCATCGTGACGATCCTGGCGGCGCTCTATGCGCATTTTGGCGAAATCGACGCCCTGCGGCGCATTTTGGCCGGCGTGTCCTGCGCGGCGGTCGGCCTGCTGATTTCGGCCGTTTTCCGGATGATGATGCCGCTGGTCAAAAGACGCGATTTGGTCGGACTTGTCGTCATGGCCGCGGTGTTTACCGCCATCGGCCTGCTACGGCTGCCGTTGCCGGCGGTGCTGCTGGTGGCAATCCCGCTTAGTATCGCCATCACCTTTGCCATCCGCCGGCGGGTTACGGCATGAATTCCGACGCCAACCCGATTTGGACGCTGGTCTGGACCTTCGGCCTGATGTCGTTGTTTGCGGTGGGTGGTGCGAATGCCGCAATTCCGGAGATGCACCGGGTTGCGGTCGACGTTCAGCACTGGATGACCGACAAGCAATTTGCCGATGTGTTCGCGATATCGCAGATGTCGCCGGGGCCCAATGTGCTGATCGTAACCCTGATCGGCTATTCCGTCGCCGGGGTGGGCGGCGCGCTGGCGGCAACCCTCGCGATGTGTGTTCCGACCGCCGTCCTTGCCTATTATGTGAGCCGCCTGTTCACGCGATCGAGCCATTCGCGCTGGCCCGCCATTATTCAGGCGGCGCTGGTTCCACTTTCCATCGGGTTGATGGGCGCCAGCGGCCTGATTTTGGCGCTGACTTCCGATCGGACCTGGGCCGGTGCACTGGTCACCGCCGTGTCGGCGGTGCTGGTTTTTGCGACGCGGCTCAATCCGCTCTGGATGTTGCTGGCCGGGGGGTGTTTGGGTTTTGCTGGCGTTATCTGACGAAAATCGGTAGGCAGGACCGTGGGGCCAGCATCAACGCCATCCAAACAGAATGGGCGAGAAGCCCTGTGCGAGGGAGAGAGATCGATGAGTGACACGCCGAGCCATGGGCCGAACCTTGGGCCGGTCAAATACATCATGCCGAAATGGATTCGTGGTCCGCAGGACTTTGTCGGCGGAATAGCGCTGATTGCGATCGCGCTATTCGCCTTGTGGGCATCGAGCGATCTGCAGGGCATGCATGGATTTTCGTTTGGCGCCGGAACCGCGCCCCGCATGTTTGCGGTTCTGTTGCTTGGACTGGGCATCGCGGTGACGATTGTCGGTCTGGTGACGGAGGGCGCCCATCTGGCGACCTATGCCTGGCGGGGTCCGCTGTTCGTCTCGCTGTCGATCCTTTCGTTTGCCATCACCATCCGCCCGCTCGGCCTGGTGATCTCGGCGTTCGCCACCTTTCTGATTTCCGCGCTGGGAACGCATGAAACAAGGTGGAAGGAAACCATCATCGTCGGCATCGCGCTGACCGCCTTCTGCAGTTTTCTGTTTCCTTACGGGTTGGGGCTGCCGATGCAGCTCTGGCCCCGCTTCCTGGTTCAGTGAGGGACGATGTCCGATCTGTTTTCAAATCTCGCGCTCGGCTTCCATGTCGTGTTCCAGTTCGTGCCATGGTCGCCAGCGTGGCTCGGTGGCGTCTCGATCCCGATCCCGGCCAATATATTGTTGTGTCTGATCGGTGCGCTGGTCGGAACGCTGGTCGGCGTGCTGCCCGGCATCGGCACCATCGCGACCGTCGCCATGCTGCTGCCGATCACCTTCGGCCTGCCGCCGGTCGGTGCGCTGATCATGCTCGCGGGCATCTATTACGGCGCGCAATATGGCGGTTCGACCACGTCGATCCTGGTCAATATTCCGGGCGAGGCGACGTCGGTGGTGACGACGCTCGACGGCTTCCAGATGGCAAAGCAGGGCCGCGCCGGTCCGGCGCTCGCGATCGCCGCGATCGGGTCGTTCTTCGCCGGCTGCGTCTCGACGGTGCTGATAGCGGTACTCGGTGCGCCATTGACAAAACTCGCGCTGGCGTTCGGACCGGCCGAATATTTTTCGCTGATGGTGCTGGGCCTGATCTTCGCGACGGTGCTGGCCAAGGGATCGGTGCTGAAGGCGATCGCGATGATCGTGTTCGGGTTGCTGCTGTCGATGGTCGGCTCCGACATCGAAACCGGCGCGTCGCGGATGGCGTTCAACATCCCTGAACTCGCCGACGGCCTCGGCTTCGCCACGGTGGCGATGGGCGTGTTCGGATTCGCGGAAATCATCCGCAACCTCGACGCCGGCGCCGAGATGGACCGCGATCTGGTGCAACAGAAGATCACCGGGCTGATGCCGACCAAAAAGGACATGATCGATTCCGCGCCGGCCATCGTCCGCGGCACCATCCTGGGATCGATCCTGGGTATTCTGCCGGGCGGCGGCGCGGTGATCGCCTCGTTCGCGGCCTACACGTTCGAGAAGAAGATCGCCAAGGATCCGTCGCGGTTTGGCCGCGGCGCGATCGAAGGCGTCGCGGCGCCCGAAAGCGCCAACAACGCGGCGGCGCAGACCTCATTCATCCCGCTATTGACGCTCGGCATTCCGCCCAACGCGGTGATGGCGCTGATGGTTGGCGCGATGACCATTCACGGCATCGTGCCGGGGCCGCAGGTAATGCAGAAGCAGCCCGAGCTGGTGTGGGGCATGATCGCCTCGATGTGGGTCGGCAATCTGATGCTGATCATCATCAACCTGCCGCTGGTCGGCATCTGGGTCCGGCTGCTGCGGGTTCCGTATCGGCTGATGTTCCCGTCGATCGTGATCTTTTGCGCGATCGGCATCTACTCCATCAACAACGCTCCGGTCGACGTCATCCTCGCCGGAGCGTTCGGACTGCTCGGCTATTGGCTGATCAAGCATGATTTCGAGCCGGCGCCGCTGCTGCTCGGGATGGTGCTCGGACCGCTGATGGAAGAGAACCTGCGCCGGGCGCTGTTGATCTCGCGCGGCGATGCGACGGTGTTCTTTACCCGCCCGCTTTCGGCGGTGCTGATGGCGACCGCCGCATTCCTGCTGGTACTGGCGTTGCTGCCCTCGCTGCGCAAGAAGCGCGACGAGGTGTTCGTGGAGTCCGAAACCTGACATGCGTCGGTGCGCCGCATCCCGAAGTCGAATCGACTTCGGGAGCGGTGTCGTGTGAGGTTATGCCGTCCGGTCCGCGCCGGCATTCGGCAACGGGCGGTTACGGAGAAACCCGATGAATTGGTACGGTCGCCTGCTTGCGAGCAGCGTTCTGGCCGCACTTGCCGGCCTCAGCACGATCACTGCGCAAGCCCAGACGCAAGCTTACCCAACGCGCTCTATCACCATGATCGTTCCGTTCGCCGCGGGCGGTCCGACCGACGTCATCGCCCGCATCGTCACCGCGCCCATGGCACAAACGCTCGGCCAGGGCATCATCATCGAGAACATGGTCGGCGCGGGCGGCACCACCGCCACCGGCCGCGCCGCGCGCGCCGCCAACGACGGCTATACGCTGATTACCGGGCATATGGGGACCCATGCGGCGGCGGTTCCGCTTTATCCCAACCTTGCCTATGACCCGCAAAAGGATTTCGAGCCGGTCGCGCTGTTGGCCGGGACCCCGATCCTGATTCTCGCGCGCAAGGATTTCCCGCCCAAGGATCTCAAGGAATTCATCGCTTACGTGAAGGCCAATGTCCAAAAGGTCAATGCGGCGCATGCCGGCGTCGGCTCGGTCTCCCATGTGTCGTGCCAACTCCTGAATTCGATGCTCGACATCAAGCCGACAGCTGTTCCGTTCAACGGCACCGGTCCCGCGATGAATGCTTTGGTCGGCGGTCAGGTCGACTACATGTGCGACCAGATCGTCAACGCCGTGCCGCAGATCAACGGCGGCACCATCAAGGCCTATGCGGTCGCAACGCCCGGGCGGAGCCCATCATTGCCTGACGTTCCCACCACCGCGGAAGCCGGCTTGCCGGCCTTCCAGGCCCAGGCGTGGAACGCGATTTTCGCACCGAAGGGAACCCCGGCGCCTGTCATCGCCAGGCTCAACGCGGCGGCGGTCAAGGCGCTGGACGATGAAGGCGCCCGCAAGCGCCTGCTCGATCTCGGAAGCGTGATCCCGCCGGCGGCGGAGCGCACCCCTGAAGCGTTGGCATTGCTGGTGAAAAGCGAAATCGCGAAGTGGACGCCGGTTCTCAAACCGGCGACCAACTGATCCTGGCTCCTGAAATCCACTAGGGACGAGCGCCGAACGCGCCGTTCTGCCGCCCTTGCCATTAATGGGCCGGATGCTCATTTTTCCGGGTATAATCGATGCGTCGGGCCGAATCGCCGCTGTCGATTGGCCGGTCCGGCCGCTAAATTCGCCGTCTCCCAAGGGCTCGATAAAGGTCCGCGATATCAGGCCATGAACCAGTACCACGATCTGCTCGAACGGATTCTCTCGGACGGTGCGAAGAAGCACGACCGCACCGGCACCGGCACGCTGTCGATCTTCGGCCATCAGATGCGCTTCAATCTGGCCGCCGGATTCCCGCTGCTGACCACCAAGAAGCTGCCGCTGAAATCGATTGTGCACGAATTGCTGTGGTTTCTCGCCGGCGATACCAACATCAAATATCTCAAGGACCATGGCGTTTCGATCTGGGACGAATGGGCCGACGCCAATGGCGATCTCGGCCCGGTCTATGGATCGCAATGGCGATCCTGGCCGGCGCCGGACGGACGCAGCATCGACCAGATCTCCAGCGTCATCGACATGATCCGGCGTAATCCGGATTCGCGGCGCCTGATCGTGAGCGCGTGGAATCCGGCCGACGTCGACAAGATGGCGCTGCCGCCGTGCCATTGCCTGTTCCAGTTCTACGTCGCCGGCGGCAAGTTGTCGTGCCAGCTCTATCAGCGCTCGGCCGACGTTTTTCTCGGCGTGCCCTTCAACATCGCGTCCTATGCGTTGCTGACGATGATGGTGGCGCAGGTCACGGGCCTCAAGCCCGGCGACTTCGTTCACAGTTTGGGCGACGCTCACCTCTATTCCAACCACCTCGACCAGGCCCGGCTGCAACTGACCCGCCCGACGCGGCCGCTGCCGGTGATGAAGATCAATCCTGATGTGAAGGATATCTTCGCGTTCCGCTACGAAGACTTTGTGCTCGAAGGCTACGATCCGCACCCGCACATCAAGGCCGCGGTCGCGGTGTGAGCGATTGAATGTCCCTCACCATCCGCCGCGCGCTCCCCGGTGAAGCGGGACTTGTCCTGTCCTTTGTTCGCGAGCTTGCCGAGTACGAGAAACTGCTCCACGAGGTGGAAGCAACCGAAGCGATGCTCGACGTGGCGCTGTTCGGCAGCAATCCCCGGCTGTTCTGCGAGATTGCCGAGTGGAAGGGCGAGCCCGCCGGCTTCGCGGTCTGGTTCATCAATTTCTCGACCTTCAGCGGCCGTTCCGGCATCTTTCTGGAAGACCTGTTCGTCCGCCCCGCGCAGCGCGGCAAGGGCATCGGCAAGGCGCTGCTGGTGCATCTCGCGAAGGCATGTGTGGCCAACGGCTGGTCGCGATTGCAATGGTCGGTGCTGGACTGGAACGCCCCATCGATTGAATTCTACAAGTCGCTTGGCGCGGTCCTGATGGACGAGTGGACGGTTTGCCGGATCGGCGGTCCGGCGCTGACGGCGCTTGCACAGGGAGCGCGCTGATGGAGGTCGTCCTTATCGTCGCGGTCGCCGACAATGGCGTGATCGGCGCTCACGGTGCTATTCCATGGCGGCTGAAATCCGATCAGCAACGCCTCAAGGCGATGACGATGGGCAAGCCGGTCGTGATGGGGCGCAAAACCTTCATTTCACTGCGCAGGCCGCTGCCTGGACGCACCAATATCGTGGTCACGCGCGATGCCAATTTTCGCACCGCGGGGGCGGTCGTGACCACCTCGTTCGCCGCGGCCCGCGCGGTCGCCCTGGGCGACGCACTGCGGCGTTCGGCAGGCGAAATCGCCGTGATCGGCGGCGCGGAAATCTACGCGCAATGGATGGCGTGCGCCGACCGCCTGGAAATGACCGAAGTTCACGTCCGGCCCGACGGCGATACGTATTTTGCCGCAATCGAAGCGGCTGACTGGGAAGAGGTCGCGCGTGTGCGGAATCCGGCCGGTTCGGACGACAGCGCGGCGTTTTCCTATGTGACATATCGCCGACGAAGGTCGCATTAACACCGTCAGGCAATGTTTACATTGACAATTATCGGCTGAGGCATAGCTCCTTCAAGCAGGAAGCTTGCGTTGTAAGGGCCGGGGCGGTCCCCTATAAAGCCGTGCAGATACGGCGAGGCCGGGCGTCTTGGCCCGAACCCTTGCGGAGGAGACTGTCGATGCCGTGGAAGAATCAAGGCGGAGGCCCGTGGGGCTCGGGTCCGAAAGGGCCGTGGGGCTCCGGACCGCAATCGGTGGGGCCAAGGCCGCCCGATCTCGAAGACCTTCTGCGCCGCGGTCAGGACCGGCTTCAGCAGCTCTTGCCGGGCGGGTATTTCAGCGGTCTTGGCATCGTGCTGATCCTGATCGGAGTGCTCGCGATCTGGGGACTTTCCGGATTCTTCCGGGTTCAGTCCGAAGAGCTCGGCGTCGTCTTGCGCTTCGGCAAGCACGTGCGCACGGTGCAGCCGGGTCTGAACTATCATCTGCCCTATCCGATCGAGACCGTGCTGCTGCCGAAGGCGCTGCGCGTCTCCACCATCTCTATCGGCATGACCCTGATCGACGATCCGGCGCGGCGCGGCAGGACGATGCGCGACGTGCCGGAAGAGAGCCTGATGCTGACCGGCGACGAGAATATCGTCGATGTGGATTTCACCGTGCTGTGGCGGATCAAGCCCGACGGCGTCGGCAATTACCTGTTCAACATCCAGAATCCCGAGGGTACCGTGAAGGCGGTCGCCGAAAGCGCGATGCGCGAAGTCGTCGGCCGCTCCAACATTCAGCCGATCCTCACCGGCGCCCGCACCACCAACGAGGCCGCCGTACAGGACCTGATGCAGAAGACGCTGGACAGCTACGGCTCCGGCATCCTGGTGCAGCAGGTGCAGATGCAGAAAGTCGATCCGCCGGCGCAGGTGATCGATTCGTTCCGTGACGTGCAGGCGGCGCGCGCCGATCTCGAGCGATTGCAGAACGAGGCGCAGACCTATGCCAACCGCGTCGTACCTGACGCCCGCGGACGCGCCGCTCAAATCATCCAGATCGCCGAAGGCTACAAGCAGCAGGCGGTGGCCGAGGCTAAGGGCCAGAGCGCGCGCTTCCTGAAGGTCT